>Ga0335072_10005265_pt1 | contig 19059 bp, 18 predicted proteins | sample Lox_Sample_21_FD_206725 | JGI IMG/M metagenome (GOLD analysis project Ga0335072, IMG submission 206725) | Soil microbial communities from Loxahatchee National Wildlife Refuge, Florida, United States - Lox_Sample_2.1 | ecosystem: Environmental > Terrestrial > Soil > Wetlands | place: USA...
CAGGGCGGTTCAAACGACGATTTTGAAGATTCCGATGACGACGCCAGTTTCCACTTCGAGAACAGAAGTAAGAAAGCGCCAGCGCGAAAAGTGGGTGTCAAAAAAATCAGGGCGTCCTCTCCGGATCCACTTGGTGGAGAGCAGAATGGTGGCTTGCTTACACCACGCACGGCAGAGCTGCTACGTGTCATCAACTCTAGGGACGTTAGCAAGATCAAGCTGCTCAAAGGTGTGGGGGTGAAGAGGGCGGAGGGCATTGTAGAATGCCTGCAAGAGATGGATGACCAGGATGAAGTGAGTCGAAGGGCGGAGCTGCGAAGCCTGAAACAGCTAGGACGCTTGAGGGGTGTGGGAACTAAGATCCTAGAAACCATGAGGCTCGGGCTGGGATCAGGCCTTGAGGGCGGTTGCTGCTAGCAATAGCTCAAGCACTGGCGTTGGCACTGGCACTGGCACGCAGGTAGTCGCGCCGGTCCTCGACATCGCTTGTGAAGACCTCGTCTACGATGCTAAGTGGGCGCCACACAAACCTTTAGTGTTTGCTTGTGTCACAGGGCCAGGCGAATTGGAAGTTTTCGACCTGAACTTCGATACCGAAGTGCCTATCGCAAGGGCAAGTCCGAGTAGAGGGAAGGGTGAGAGTTTATTAGCGAGGAGCCTGAACAAATGCGCATGGGAAGAGAGGGAGGGCGGGCTGATTGCAACGGGAGGATTGGATTTAGTGGTCAGAGTGTTTGAGGTCGGGCGAGGATTGAGTGGTAGAGGCAAGTTCAGAGGAGTAGATGGGAGTGAGGCGATTGAGTTCTTATCCAACAAGCAAAGCAGAGCAAGACAGGCGCTGGGAAGCGATGTTCTGAAACCCGAGAGTCTCCTCGAAGGCCAACTTGTGCGGCTCTACTGAGGAGAGCAGTAACTAGATGCCACCAAGTAGCTCCTAGATTTCGTCTAGGACCTGCCAAGTACGCGCAACTTTATTCGTCGGAGAAAGCCGCCGAGGCGACCGCCCAGAGCATGCACCCGCACTCGAAATTTTGAGGTCTTCCGCTTATCTTTATTCCCGTCTCAACCTCTTCCATCTCACACCTCAGTCTCTCTACAGTGCGATGGCAACGAACTCAGTTCCGAAGCCACAACGTACAATGCTGTCATCTCATCGGCTGGCGAGCATTGCCGAGAGCATTACGGAAGCCTGCAGCTGACCTGTCAAACCTGGCCCACCTTTTCCCAAACAGAAAGCATAGCCGTGTCGCATTTGTCGAATCTGCCCATGGTGGCAGCGGCCAGAGAATCGGGTTCTCGACTCCCAGAGATGGTTGTTTATCGGCACTTCGAGATGTGGCATCATAGGAGAAGCGAAACTTGAATGGCGTGATCCAAGCTTATCCTTACGGAAAGGCTAATCTCGAGTTGGAGAGTTTCCTTCATGATTGGCCTAGAGCGGAATTATGCTGTATCGAGGTTGGTTGAAAGGCGCCAATCAGGGTCTCCACCAGTTGCGTCACGCTTGGACCGTATGGCACAATTCAACTAAACAGAGCTCTTTGTGTCCAATTTGGGTTGTACCTCCCGCCTACCATAGAGCTGGCCGCTGGGGGAAACTCAGGTCACCAGGTCAGGAGATCATTCCCCTCCCACAGGGAGGAGATGAGGTCTCTTGAAAGGACTATTTCCTACGTGTCAAATATATAGGCTCGCCTAGACTTCCCTTTGTCCCAGATGAAGTGATTTTTGGGCTGTTTCCTGCTTCTCCTGCCATTACTGCATTGTTGCTCGTTCTCCAGCTATCTTTCGTAACATCGCCAATCTCTCTCAAGTAAATAACAACACTGCTCCGGTACACGACGCGACGACCATGTCGAACGACACGCCAGACATAGAGAAAGACCACGCTGGTGGTGACTCCGTCAATGGTGCCAGGAATGCTGGCGGTTATGACCTACACCACGACCACCACGACAAAGATACTGCTCTGAATAGACTCCGTACAGCTGGGAGTCTCTCCATCTCTCCAGAGCTCTTCGAAAAAATCTATCTGTCCCCAAAGAATCAAGTCTCAAACAATATCCGATCGACTTTCGGCAATCCGACACCACTGTAAGATTGTAAACCCCCAGCAGCTGAGGATCGATGCTAATGAAATTTCAGTGCGCTCATCGGTTTCTTAATGGCTCTGACACCCTTGTCCAATATTCTTCTTGGCTGGAGAGGCGCTGGTGGCCTTGGTGCTGCTGAAGTGTACGTTGGATTCTTTCTAGCCTCATCATACGCGTTCCGATTGACAGTATCCTAGCGGCGCCTACTACTTCTTCGGTGGTCTATTGATGGTAATCGCCTCCTTCCTCGAGTTCATCCTCGGCAACACCTTTCCCTTCGTCGTCTTCGGATCCTTCGGTGCTTTCTGGCTCACCTACGCGGCCACCCTTACACCGTACTTTAACGCGGCAATCGCCTACGACCCCACACACCCTGCCGCAGCGTCCAGCAATTCTGTCTTCGCTGCCACTTTTGCCTATTTCCCGCTCTACCTAGGCCTTATGTGCTTCGTCTTCCTTATCTGCTCTCTCAGGACCAACATCGTCTTCTTCACAATCTTCTTGTTACTCGTACCCGCCTTTACCTCCCTCGCGGCTACCTTCTGGAAGGTTGCCGAGGGAACACCAAGTGCTCTGTCGACGGCTCTTAAAACTCAGCACGCAGCGGGTGGGTTGTTCTTCGCCGTCTCTCTACTGGGATGGTATCTTTTCCTCGTCCAACTGTTGGCCAGCGTTGACTTCCCACTGAGCCTTCCTGTCGGCGACTTGAGTAGATTCATCAAGGGTGCAAGCGAGAAGGCCAAGGCCGCTTGAGTGATTCCTACTCATAGCGGTGCCTTGTTCGTCTTCAATCACAGGGAACGGGTATTGACTCCCAGTGTTGAATGGTGCGAAGTGGTATGTCGCTTGGCGAATAGTTCGGTCCCATTAATTTGACCCTCGTGTAGCCCCTTTGTTGGGTAGATGCTGTCAACGATCTGCGTTTTATTCTGCCTCCATGCTTCGACGCCGTCTCAACGCAGTCCTTGAACAGAATGTCCTTCTCCAATGTCTTCCTGCACTTCCTTCAACATACATGTGTAATGCGTTCGGCAGGCCTGGACAGTGGGATGATCCGGGGCTAAGGTCTTCTCGTAACCGTTCAGTGCCCTTTGGTAGAGTGCGTTGGCTTCACTGAATCGTTTTTCGATTAAATAGCACATAGGCCAGATTATAAATGCTCGTCCGCACCGTCTCCCTCAGCCCAAATGATTGTTGAAGCATCTCTTCCGCCTGCTCATACTTTACCCTGATCCCTCAGCACCGTCGCCAGATTATTCATGCTCGTCAGTGTGGAGGGATACTCAATACCCGCTGACTCACACATTTTCCTAACCGGTATAAATTAGTAGATACCAGAGAGTTTCCGATGGCTGGTTCTTAGTGGACGAATGACTGGGCGAGGACAGTGCCCACCTCGTCGTGTCTCGGAGTGGCCGCAGAAAGACCTTAGGCTGCGTGACACGGCCCTGTGGCCATATTGCGAGGTCAGGGGCTTCACAGCTTCTGGAGGTCTACGCCTCTTTCTGCCGATGCCGGGCAAGACCAACCTCTCAGGCGATGGCCTGTCTGACAGGCATTCATATATATGTAGATGGCACCCCCAACACAAACACGGTACTTTCTGAAAACTTCAACCATCCCACCATTTTTCCACGCAGACTTCCTGCCTTTTCCATCTTGCCCTCGTGAATGACGAACCCGCACTGACATCCTTCGCAATCGCCATGCAGCCCGAACATATTTACTTCATTTCTAACGGCAGACTCACTCTGGAACGAGATCTCCTCGCTCCGGAAACAGAATGAGTTTAAAGGCAGATGGGCTATCCAGCTTATATACAAATTCGACCCAAGAACTCCTTGCTCTGCACCATTTTAGCCCCTTTGCTGGGCATCTCTTCTCTGGTGGGACACTCCAACTCATCTTTATCTTGGCGTGGCTTTTTGGTCGGCCCACTCTGACTACGCACTGTACTCGAATATCCGTCGTTGTTGTTCATGCAGAGGCTGAGTGCCGGGCGGTGGAGGGCGTTGTAGAGATTAAAACGGAACAACTTCGTCGCTCGGAAAGACCGCGTGACACTCAGATAGTTGATGCTCTCATCCATCTCCCGAGCCCGGCAGTCCCTCGGCTCGACGGTCCAGTTATCTCCACCTCCCACTCCACAGGATCATCATCTAGCGCAAACTCATCAATAAGTTTCGCAATCTCCTCCTGCCTTGCCCGCCTCGCCTTAGTCTTTCCCGCCGACTCCCTCTCAACGCTCTCATTCGCCGCCCTCCTCGCAGCCTGCGCCGGCGTGACTCCCACCCCAGGCGAGTCCCGCGTGGACAGCGCGCCCCTATCAGCCCCCAGATCCAACAACCACCTCACCAACTCCACATGCCCCCACCGCGCCGCCGCATGCAGCGCCGTGTTCCCCACGCTGTTCCCAGCACTGACATCCCTCCCTCCTCTCGCAAGCCCAAGCAGGTACGTCGCGCACAGCACATGCCCATTCGCACACGCAACATAGAACGCATCGTTGCCATCATTGTCACACGGCCGCCAGTCCGCACCCCCATGCTCCGCAAGGAACCGACACATCCTCAACTTCCCCCGCTCCACCGCGTGTATTAGCGCCGTGGCGCCGTCACCCGCACGGCTATCCACGTCGGTAAGCCGGAGCAGCCGCGCTGCGATGCCCGTCCGCCCCTCCTCCGCCGCTCTGTGCAGCGGCAGCTTTCCCTCGCGGTCGCACGCCGTGGCGTCCGCTCCGTGCTCTAGGAGCAGAGGCGTCAGCGTCACCGCGGCGGGCCAGCCCGCCTTGTGCAAGAGGGTGCTTTTCTGCGCGTCGGTAGCGTTGGGGTCCGCGCCCGCTCGGAGGAGAGTCGTCGCCGTGTCGACCAGCCCCCTAGCGGCGGCGGCCCAGAGGGGGGTGGGCATCGCGGCGTCGGCGCAGCGGTGGTTGATTACGGCGGTGCCGAGGGAGGTGAGCAGGGCGAGGGCGCTGTGGCTGGTGCCGTGGCCCGCTGCGTACCAGAGGGCGGTTCTGCCGGCGTTGTCGTGGGCGTTGGGGTCGGCCCCCCTCTCGACCAGGAGCTGGAGGGCGTCGGCCCTGTCGTTCTTGGCGGCGATATGAAGTGGGGTCTTGCCGCGGTAGTCTCGGGCTTTGATGTTCGCCCCGAAGTCCAGGAGGTGTTCCATGGATAGATGGTCGCCGCGAGCGGCGGCGATGTGCAGGGGGGACATGCCTGCCTTGCCGATCTGGAAGTTGGGATCCACCTCCCCATCCTTGAGGATCATGGCGACGTCATTGGCTTGCCCGCTGTTGAGGGCGTCGAGCAGGACCTCGGGTCCCAGTGCGGCTATCTGAGAGCTCGCAAAGGTCGCAATGGTGCTGGCTGATAATCTGCGGCCTTCATTAGGTGAATCGGGAATCGTATGACTATTAGGAGCCCGTAACTGCCGCTGTAGGATCCTGACGATATTCTCGCTGGAAGTTCCAGCATCAATATGTGCCTGGCCGAGACGGCAGGAGTCTTCTGCTTACGAATCGAGGTCCCGCTGTAGCCTTTCGAAGTGCTCACGCCTCTCGACAATCTTCCTGTGCCAGTTTTTGAGCCGGTGAACCTGGCTGGGCCTCGTTACCCAACTCTTCAGCTGATCGAAGTTGGTATTGGGTAATTCGAGGAAGCGCTTAAGGTCATTTTGCAGGGACAAGATCTGCGGCATGAGCTCATTAATGTTGTCTACAAGATCGCGTTTTATAGACTCATCGTTGATATGGTCATCCGCTGTCAGCAGTCCGTCGAGTCGGTCGAGCCTGCTCTTGGCTTTACGGACGATCTTCAGAGTGATGCTGCAGTCGCGCTCGATGTCTAAGATGATCTGCGGCGCCTCAGTATAGGAATCTTTGAATTTCTTCAGCTGCAGAAGTGTCGAATAAAGTGTGATGATCCCGGTAGCGATTGAGAGGGGGTCCATGCTGACGATGCTGCTAAATGTCGGTGATCTGTCAGTCAGATTGGTGGATCGAAGCGCCGGATGGATTCATCAGAGACAGTGGGAAGTGGATCAGGTTGTGGGGCAGGCAACATCCAGGCCTGGGGGACGTGGGAACCAGGATGCGGGGGGCTTATCCCCCTCCCCAGGGGACACCTCGCGCTAATGTCTTGGCAAGAAAAGTTTGGCCCTAAAATATAGAGACTATTTAGGGTAGCTTTTCGGGCAATAACCCCTAAAGTTTAGAAGCCAAGCCCCAGGATAGGGGCGGCTTCCCGGGAACCGACCGCCTAAAGTTTAAGGCCAGAGCCCCCGCATACGATACCATCCTAGGCAATGACCGCCTAAATTTTAAGGAGCACAGTACTTCGTGCGAAACTCCTAAGCCTTGATTGTCGACAGGATATGCTCTTCCCAACAAGGTCCCCCTTGACAGAGATGAATCTGGCACGCTGAACAGCCATATCTTGTTTGTGGTGGTCGAGGTCTTCCTACTTTTTTCCCGTCCTCCTTAATTCGTACAGAGTTGACTGAAAGCTCTTACATAACCATTCTTTTCCCACTTGCCTGTGCCGTACGACCTTGGGCCATATAAGCCTTGTATTCCTTTGCAATCTGAGAGAGAATTATACATACTCCACTACAGGCATCCGTGCTTGTAACAACATGGTTTTGAAGATTGTGGTGCCTGGCACGCAGTGCAAGGGCCAAGGACCACATTGCCACGACTCTGAATGAGCATGGCGTTTATGTGCGAAGGCCGGTGTGACCCGACCTGTTTGGGAGTAATGGCCCCCTGTACGAAGACTACATCCTGCCCAGGAAGGGCCAATACTGCACGCCCCTGAGGGGAGTGGATAAGGGCAGCCATCTGCTGACCACCGATGACCAGAACAGGGTTCTGGCCGGCAGATGCGTGGGCGACGGCGGCGTTGTAGAGAACGAGCGCCCTGCGCAAGTCAATGCGTTCAAAAACGGAAAGCGTACGAACATGTTTTTATTACAGTTATTGTTACTATTGCTGTGACTATTGCTGCTACACACCGTCAGCGACACGCGTACGAGGGTAGACCAGGGGACACCTACTTGTGGTGGCTGTGGTGGTGGTGGCGGCGGTGGTGGTGCAGGGGAAGAAAAAGGTTGGGGGCGAAAAGGAAAAATATATGGAAAAGACAGAGGTGTGAATGAAATAAACTCGTCGACCTGGTCCTGGTAACAACTACTTCAAGTCAAGCTGGCTTCAAGGTAGCTTCGAGGGCAATTCCCTCTCTCAAATGAAGAGGAAGTGGTAGATTAATGGCATGGTGCTGAGTTTGGCGATTCTATGCCAAGACATTCGGCGAGGTGCCCCCCTCTGCCAAAAGACGAAACGAATCTCACAACCTGTGAGATTCGCCAGTGGAATACCTAATATGCCTGAGATCGTGACAGTAGAACACAGGGCTTACCCACTCATTTCACACAGCTTTGCCCCAGGAATCATTAAACATGCTGACTTGGGGCCGTATTATCATGGAAGCCTGAAATTAGTCACTACATAGCAAAAATAAGAGCATACACGAGAAATTTGTCGGAAACCTATTCACAGCCTTGTCTTTATTCACGAGAGATAATCTTCGCACTCCAAAGATGACCTTCTTGCCTCATAACTTGATACTGATCCCAGTCCTCAAGTGACCCCAATTTTCGAGAATAGATAGCTCGATATGATAGCTATGTTTAGTCTGCAAAGGATGCACAGCTACTCACCGAGTAGGGTTTGAGGTTCGACCGGGAGGCTCGATGCGGTCATCTGATTCCGAAGAGGGCGATCGGCCGACGGGAAATGTAATTGGATTGGCTGTCGGATTGGCTCTCGGATTGGCTCTTGGCTTTCTCAAGAACCTGACAACTGCGAACGCCAGTTGTCCGGCGAGAACCACGCCCAGAACAACGCCTACTGCGATAAGACCTTTGTCGGTATTGGTCAAGGCTGGGCAGGGTGCAGACGACTTGGATATAGGCGTCGTCGCATCTAAATTCTGCAGCGCCAGCGAGAAGCTCATATCCTCGTAGTCCACGTATAGATAGAGCTAGCGAGACATTAGCTCAAAACGCTCTTGCGCTTGCGGGGATACTCTCTTAACGTGCCTGCGAGAGGAAGACCTTGCCCAAAACGGGCCCGTTTTCAGGGGCAGCCTGGCCGTATATCTGCACCTCATTGAAATTCGTGTCCACGATCAGGGCGCCGTTGGCGTCCAGGCCTCGGAGAGGGCGGACGAGCTCGTATGGGGGTATGTCGACGCTTAGTCCATTGTCAAGCGTAATCTGGAGCGAAGCACTGATAGGACCGGCGCTGGCAGGATACACTAGACCAGGTTCCAAATCCCACAGCGTGCTGCTATAACTTGAGGCGCCTACCGGCCCTTGGGTTGACCAAGGTGACCGGAGAACGCGATTGATCTGGTTTGTGGCCTGAGTCAAGTACGTCTGGGGCTATTGCCAATCAGGGTCAGTAAGTATTTACAAGGTTGGAAGGAGGTTCATCGGGAGCTGCGATTGAACTACAATGCGATGTTTGAGGAGTGGGTACTCGCCAGGAATCCCGAGACCACCTACAAAAGGAAATTTCAAGGCATTGCAATACATACAAAGCGGAAGAGGCTGTCGTACCTAAGCTACTGGTTAGTTTCCCTTTATTCTACGCTGTCTGACGGGTGTGGTCACCATTGGGAGACGTACGGTTCAACACAAGCCGTGAGACTGTTTGCAGGCCCGACCATGGAATTGCTGACATTCTGGACCGTCAGAGTCATATTGACAATTTTGACCTTGAGGGGACAGGGCCGGTTGTTGAGTGGTGGGTTGGGAACGGGGATGTCGTAGCTGAAGAAGTTCCCCTCGATGCTTTCCTCGTCATAGCCGCCCAAGACAAGACTACCGACCCTCGGGGCTGAGTAACTCTGCGAGCCAGCGTTAAGACCCCACGACCTGGCGCCAATCAAGCCCGCATCCTTCAACGACTGCAGCAAAGGCGAAGACTCGGCCAGACCAAGATGGCTCGCCGTGTGCTGCTGGCCTTGCGTGATCAAGCCCTCGATCATCGTGACAGTTTGATCCCTCAGCTGCACCGCAGCCTGCACGGCGTATTGCCATGGCACGGTGGTGTCAATACTCATCAGGCTGACCCAGCCCGGGTTGAGACCGGGGAGCGAATCTGTTGGCGCTGATGGCAATGCGTCTCTCGTGACGACGCCACCTCTCCGGGACAGGCACTGGGCTCGTGTCATGTTATCGAGCTGGTCGCTGTCGCAGATCTCGCTGGACTGCAGCATCGTCGAGTTCACAACGGTGCTCGGCATCACACAGATATTTTCTGGGTTGCTCGAGTTGCCCACGCCCACGAGAATACCGTACGAGTTTATCTCTGCGTCATTATAAATGAACGAGCACCTTCCGAAGGTCAGTTCAATCGTTGGGGGTGGCAGGCATGTTTGTGCGCAGGCATGAACTGCGAGGAGAAAGACAAGGCTTAAAGCCGAGAAGTTGAAGTTGCTTGAGGAAGCCATTGAAGACAAGAAATGGTTTCTGTTCTTTGGAGGCGAAACTCGTGGAGCGTGGCTTGTCGAGACTGAGATGGAGAGAAATGGGGGCCTGGAAATTCCCCCATGGCAGCTCTGCAGGCGCCACAATCGGTCCCCGGCGCTGTCTGCGGGTGGATTTGATAGCTCGAGACTCCCTGTTGACTCTCGTGAGCCTGACAAGGAGCCTGACGAGCAGCCCACGCAACCACGATGTCCAATGCCGACCGCAGCATCTAAGGACCATCCATCATGGACAATAGCTGCACATCTTGAGTCATTGCTTTTCAGTCCGCGGAGACTTCGGCCGAGTGTCTTTTCGAATAGTTACCTGTCATTTGTACTGTACTTTGTAACTAGGTATTTGGCAGATGGGAGGAAAAGCGCACCGCTGTCTCTTGACCCTGGCCCATTCAAATCAAATGAACTTCACACCAAACTTAATATGGCCTGAGCCCCGGACATTGCATGCACACCTCATACATGCATCATCCTGCGCCACGGCCAATACCGTCTCCGATGCAGTGTGGGGGCTAGCATCGCGATTGCCAACTGGGACCACCAAAAATGCTAGCAATTCATGGACAATGAGATGCAGGGTAGCTACTCGGAATTGAGCACTTGCAGTTAAATGAATGACTGTCACGGGAGTGACTGACTGCGCTATTCTAGCTATTCTCAGGCATCGTTTGTACTGCAGTTAGACTGCAATTGCACCCTCAATTACGCTGTCTGGGCTTCCGGGGCCCTACCACTCTTGCGAGTGTTATTGGCTGCGTCAGCGCCTGCGCCTGCACCTGGTTCTGCCTCCCTGGGCCTCCTGGGCATTCGCCCAAGCCCTGTTGTTGCGGCGGCACCGCGGGGGGGTAGTCTCAGGGCTGCTTAGGCGCTCATCCCGGGGCACAGCCTCCGAGATCTGCCCGCTTTTGGGTCCCTGCGGCAGGGGGTGGCAGTGGCAGTTGCTGCCGTAGGGGTAGGGTCTACCCTTGCAAATAGCTCACTTATAGATACCAGGTCGTCGTCGTCGTTGGGTTAAAATACCATGTGCTACGGCGGCGTGAAGATGGTTCGATTCAGCTATTCTAACTAAGATACCAAGGATGAAGAAGGATGAAAAAAGGTCGCGTCGGCGACTAGGTCGCGGTGCCAGGCGCCAAGCCCGCGACCACGGACCGCGCCACAACACCATGGGCGTGCATCCGGTCGTCGTTACTGTGGAGCTCGTCTACTATTTGAAGCGCTCAGCATGCAAAACTGCGTCGTGTTTTTCAGATTTTTGAACGGATGTTCGGGCTTAACCTGCCGCGGAACGCGGCAGAAACGCTAGTCTGATTGGCGTGAAAAAGGCAGCAAAAGCGGCGTCTTGTGTCAGGGAGAATCACAGCTATTTCACCTGAACAGTGAGTCTTAACGGGAAGATAGAGTCGAAGACGTGGGCTACAGTGACCATCATCGCAATACTGCCACAACTACTGCAGCGAGGGGCCTTGAGATTGGGTGTTGGTCACTTGGAAGTTAGGTCAGCCAAGCGTTTGCGAAGTCTGTTACTCCAGTCAACGTACTTCTACTGAACAGCTTCTACATTTGATTTCTGCTATTCGCCATTCTCAATGCAAAGGGTGCTGTTCCAGCGACTCCCCAAGTAAATAGGCAAGCCTAATTGCCAGTAACTCTCCTGCGGGCGACAACAAACCTATGCAACTGCGCTGCCTCGTGTCAAACATGGCCCTTTGACATCTCCTTCAGGTTATCCATGCCCTGTCATAGTTTTCACTTTCTTAGAGACTTTCTACCTCAATTTCACTCAGGGTTCCCGGGCGGGGGAGGGGAATGGAACTGCCTGAACAGCACCTGTTGACTTCCCTGACTACTAAACGTCTGCGTCTGTTATTTCCTGATGATCTACTTATCATCTTGATTGTGTCAGATAATACTAATTGAACTCAAACGCTGAAACAAGGGTAGAAAGTCTCGGTCGGATTTATGCCAACTTTTCGAGAAGATCTTTCGTTTTCATGTCCCACTTCTGATACACGGGGGTGTTCTAGGACCCTCGGCTGTCCGCTTGTTTTCGATGATGTCGGTGGCTTGCTTGATGTGGTTCCGCGTGTCTGCCGCTGACAAGATTGACCTGCCACGAGGAGCTGTCAGACTTAGGTCACGTGCACTAATCGCAAGCCCGAGCTTGCGATTAGAATCTGGTGGTCAAGAAGATGCTGTATTGCTTGTCCTACTGTCCCCGGGTGTAGTGGGCGATTTATGTACACAGTACCTGTCCAGGGAGTAGCAGGCAGATGACACGCTAGAAGCAGGTACCCATATACTTACTGAGATCACCACAGGCACCAGTAGGCATCTCTGAGATGGCCATTGTTGGTGTAGGTGACAGTCACACTAGCGCCAAGGTAGAACTCCTAAGGGCACATGGCTGTCCTATACCTATTCTGGCTGACAGGAGCAAAGATCGATTTCATCTGCGTGAGCCGATCTGACGCTGCTGGTGTCGAGACTGATACATTTACGAAATGCTCTGCCGCCGAAACACCTTGATCTGGCTGTGTTCAACGTGCCAGGAGCACACATATGCCTAGCATGAGCCTAACTTTTAGCAGATGGGTTTGTCAGGTTGGAAAGGACGTGCCATTTCCGGTACGGAATATCGAATATGTAGTTAGGCGGTGCAAATCACACATACATACAACAGGTCAGCATTCTCAATAGGTTTTGAGTTCGACTGGCACATGGAAGGATTTAGCTGCTTGGTAAACCCGGTATTTGTGAATTACGCCGTCCGGTTTAGCAGCCCCGTGACCGCCCTCACCGCCCCGCCGCGTCCGGTATGGTGTCACCGACTTCATCTACCAGCTCGGTCCTTTCACCAGGTATAAAGACGCACTCGTCCCCCGCCGCTTTTCCAACATCTCTCTCCCTCTCTTTTTGTTCCCTCCCCCTCTCCCACCTTCCCTGCACCGCCCCCTCGTGCCTCAGGCCACTCTGAGCTCCACTTACTCCCCTGCCAGGCGCCCTAGTCCCCACAGAACCGATACGACGCAGCCAGTGGGAAAAATGTCGCAGCGCGACGGCTGACTCTTATTCGCTCGACGCCTCGGCAACATTGTCTCGTCGACCCCTGATAGTGACGCCGATGAAGCGCCCGGCGTTCCGGCAGGTCACCGGCGACTTGGTCATGCGACGGCCTCAGATGCATGATCCCCTCTTCAAGCTTCGTCCACCAATCCATCACACCTCCTGTCTCCACCGTGGCCGACCAAGGCCGCGTTAGCACGCTGACTGGCCCCGTCACCGCTGCGTCACCACTACGTCGTCCAGTCGCTGATCTCCACCGCGGCTGGTTTGGTCAAGGGAGTGATTGGGTTGGGCGCAAACTGCGCTGCGACTAGGCCAATTGAGAAAATGCCGCACTCTCAGCCCATGCCCCGCTTAAGAATGGCGTAGCGGTTTGCGGGAGCAGGTTCAAAATAACTACTAACGTGGCTGATACACTCGGGTCATCCGAAGCCCCAGCAAAAATGGGGCCGTTCGTTCTCATTAGCGGGAATGGAGATTGACAGCGCTCAGCGTGGGACCCGATCCAGCTGAGAGCGCGATGGGGCCAAGGGAAAGATATATTACAATGCTCGTCAGCCAGACGAACCATGTCAATGTCTGCCTCCTAAGTCCACCTGTTTCGGACTAGTTGGTCAGACTAGCCTCTTGAGTCAGAATTTCATTTGATATAGCGATCAGCTACTTCGCAGTGGCCAAAGTCAAATTATCCTTGTGCTAAATACTCTGCCGCGACTGCAAGATGGGGTCGCGCCGAGCGTCGTACAAGCCTCGCCCAAAAATGAAGACCCTGGAAATCCTGCTAGGTTCTCTGATCCCCCCGTCATTCCCGACATGCTGGCAGAAGGTCATGAGTTTCATGGCGACCGTGAACAACCAGCTGGACTAGAATATCAACGCTGACAAGATCGGCGTAGTTGTGCATTATCATTCGCATGAAGGACGCTTTTGCCCCTATTGGGATCCTAAGTCAGTAGATCCCTTCTTTCTACTGAGAGATGGAACACGACCAGCGCGCCGACTTATAATAACGTTGAGTAATACCTCCGAGGGACCATCGTACTCGCCTACTAAGCAAGCCAGAATTCGCTCACATATCTGTTCTCTGACGATGGTGCATAGCACTCCATAGCGGGCGTCAGCGTTCCGGATGACGCCCTCCGCGCCTCCGTCTCCACGTCGCGTATGTACGCCTGGTTTTCGATCCTCAACCTCCTCCTCACCGTCGCAGGCCTGATCCTCATGTGGCTTCGGAGTCGGTGTAGCGGGGAAGACTGTCCGGGATTTCACGTTCGCGGCGATCCTCATGGACCCCCGCAGGAGATGCTCCGCCGGGACGAGAGCGGAATCTGCAATGCCGTTTCGATCTCCGAGCAGGACAGGTCGCTGGGTGCATTCGGGTTGACGGAGGAGCCCGCGAGAATATCCGAGTGGAATCATCGCCGGCTAGTGCTGGACAAGACGTCTGCTGGTATTGTAGATCCTGAATTGGGAGAACGACGCATGGCCTATTCAGCAGTAAAGGAGCCGTATGACGGCAAGGAAACCACATGTACCTATGTATCTGTGAAAGGGAGGCAGAAAAGAGCGACTTTGGGAGCCGTTTTCGGCGTCCCTTCCACCACACCCAACCCGTGCGCCTGGCCGCTTTAACCTTTTTTTAGGCCCCAGGCGCCAAGCGTGCAAGGTTTCCATGAGCCTCCATTTTCGACACACTCCCCCGTCCCCTCCCCTCCCTCCCTAAGCGACCAATTTTGGGCTCCTCAACCTCTGTCCCCAAAATGGACCTCTCTACTCTGCGGGCCATGGCTGGTGATATATATAGGATGCTGTGCCCATCTGGCTTTCGTCCTCCGTCCCCAAGCTTGGGCGTCTACTCTCATTTCAGCCGGATTCACGTCTCAAGCCATGGACGCATCACCATTGCCATCCCGCCCTGTGTCTTCCCGCCCACATTGGACGATTCCCGTTTCCCGCGAAGAGACGTTGACGGTACGAGAGAAATTTCGTGCCGTTAGTTGGCGTCAACCGAACCACAAACCTAGTACGGCCAAAGTTGTCGCGCGGGCTAAGAGTGTTTGGGACAGGTACGTGACTCTCCGTCATCCGAGTGGTGTCAGCTGTAACTGACCGCATGCTGTCAGATATTGTGAGCATATCGGTGTCGAGCCTGATCGACACTTATTAGAAAGCGGACCTGCCGACTTCGAAACCTGGATCGACTGGATTATCCGCACAACTAAGAAAAAGACACACGAGACCATCAGCCAGCAGTGGAAATGGTTGTGTCAAGCCTATAGTGTCCTAGCCAGGCAGCCTATGGACGCCTTTACCACCCAACAAGTGAGACGGGTACGGCTGCCCAATCTAACGACCGGCAACATGACAAGCCTGAAGCTGACTCATTTTATTAGTACATCAACGGGCAGATGCACGAAGACCACGACGTTAGTCGCCGCGCACGACGAAAGGATACCTTGAGCGCCGAAGACCTAGGCATCCTGCTGCAATGGCACTGGAAATACGGCATGTCTACCTTCACAAACGAGCGTCAGAGGGTGCAAATGAGTCTGCTCATGCTCTTTTCTGCCTTCACTGGCAGTCGGCCAGCTACGCTGCTTGCCGACGGTAGCTCTTCGTCGAACGACTCCCAGGAAGGCTCGGCAGACGATTTGTCTAGCACCCTCGTGGACGACAGCGATGGAGATACTTTGGTAGGTGCTGGGTCTGACTCGAAGGCTCAGACTACCAGACCAGGGACTATTTGTTACGGAGATATTGATCTCTTCCTTTTACGAAATCCTGATAATCCGGAGCGAGATATATTGATGGCAGAGGTTGACTTTCGAAATCTCAAGGGTAGACCTGAGGGTGCAGACGGGTAATCTCTGTCTTTTTTACTATCGCTAAACAGGCTGTCTTGCTAATTAGTGACTTCTACGGAACCAAATTCCTCATGCACGAAGATTATCAGTTGGCCTATTGTCCGATGGCGCATATCACTTCTCTGGCTTTCGCCGACGACGCTTTCGAGAATACCCGCCTCACCCCAGAGCTTCTCCACAAGCTTAGAGTACCTGGCAGGCTGCATGTCTTATCTCTGCGATTTAAAAAGGACATGTTAAACACGCCTATCTTCTGAGGCACTGTCCAGACCGTCTCTGGCGTTCATACCCATCCTACCCGGCCTATGCTATACCATACAGCCAATGACGCTCTGAAACGGCTAGGGGAAATCGCAGGGTATCGTTATCCAATTCACTATTATTGCTTCCGACGCTGGGTGGCGAATGAGGCCAATCGTAAGTTACAACACACTCTGCTGTCCCGCATATCTCAAGCTCAGAGATTCGCTATTTACTTCCTTCCCCCCTCTCACATCTTATAGCTGACTAGTATCTCTCGCAGGTCATTTCACCGAACGAGAGCGAAACCGGATTCTGGGCCACCAGGGTTCTGCCATATTCGAGAAGTACTATCACGATAATTGTATCCGTCGCGACATTCAAAATGTCGTCCTCTTACGACCCTCACAAGAGAATCTCTACCGAGCTGCGGCTCAAATGAACCGCCATCGAGATCATCTGGCGCCTTCTGATCTAACGGATAATCAACTCGAGGGTATAAGGAATCATGATCAGATCCGCAATCTTCGAATACAGAGACTTGCTCTCAAAAACGAGATGCGGACTCTTTATGGTACACTCAAAAAGGCCAAGCACGCTGATCCCGCTCGCTACCAACAGCATGAAGCCGTTGTCAAAGAGCTTATCCGAGTGCGGGCACCCTATCGGCGGGAAAGGAAGGTCGAATTTAGAGAAGACTACTTCGATACCATGCCTGGTGCCGAGATCGATAAACAGATCGACCAGCTACTAGGGAAGAGCCCGGATACTGATTCAGAGGATGTGACCGAGGAATAGAATCCTCCTATACCGGAATACCCCCTTTGTGGAGCGAGCACGGATCGCAGATGCCTTTTTTGGTCCTGATGCCGAGTCAATTGATGGGGAAAGAACTCTTGCTCGACGAGTTCAGGTTGTCGGCGATCTGGCAGTGCTTTGTAAGTTGCGTCAGCCGTCCCGTCGCGGAAAGTCATTCAACTGGAACAAAGAGGAGAAGGCCGCCAATGATGCCATTCTGCAACAAGAGGACGAAGATATAAAGACCAGAAAGACCTCACCGCCCACGTCACCGATACGGCCGTCGGCAGATCAGTGTCCCTTCTGTTTCTTCGAGGAGGGCCTTTCACCGGAGGACCGCATGCGGCCATATGCGCGAATCGACTCGCTCCGGCGCCACGTGCTCCGAGTCCACCTGAATCAGGCGTCCCGCCATGACTATGGCCTTCGCGGTCTGCCTCAGCCTCACTCCGAAACGCCCACAGAGGACCGACCGATCATCTGTCCAGTCCCTATCTGTGATGGGTTAGTCCTCCAAAGCCAAATGCATTACATGAATCACTCGGCCAAGGTGCATAAAGGGCCTTTCTAAGGTCATTGATCGATCGAACTGTCATAGGGCTTTGAGATACATCAACATTACATGTCAAATTGTAGAGCTCTGTAACATATGGAACAGCATCCTAAAACAAACATAATGATCCTAGAAAATTACATTCAAGCCCCATAAGCATACCTTTCGTGCCTTGATTGAGAGTTTCTTAAGTGGAGAGCATGCAAGTATTTCCTTGAATAACTGGAGACCTTTTTTTGCTATCTGGACAACCAAAATGTCTGGATGGCCTGGATGTGACGTAGGGATGGAGGTTAGTTCTTGGGGCGGGTGGTCGATTTTTGGGGCAGGTGGAATATTGTGCGCGGTGGCTACCTGCTGCCTCCCACGACTGTCCCCATCCAGGTCCTAGGGGGGTGCCCATCCAGGTCCTAGGGGGTTGCCCATCCAGGTCCTAGGGGGGTGCCCATCCAGGTCCTAGGGGGCGCCCATCCAGGTCCTAGTTTATGCGCCTGCCGCTCCATAGCGATCTCGAACAATTACCAAGCAGGAATCTGGAGAGCTGTAATCTGTGACCTGGCTCCTGGCCACGCTATTTTAGGGCCTCGAGTGGGTTAGTCATGCCTAAGGGCCCCTAAAGCCCATCCCGGCAGTGGCATAAGGCGATGAAAATTCTCTTGGCGGCAAGCACTTTTGCATCACGCCTCTTTAGTTTACCGCAACCGCAGCAGTATGAACCTTGGCGCGCGGCTCGCCAGTTCAGTCCATTTCAAACAACGGTATCATGAAAGGCTCTGGCACCAGAAAAGGGCTGACACCAGAAAAGGGCTGACACCAGAAAAAGTGCTGACACCAGAAAAGGCTCTGGCACCAGAAAAGTGCTGACACCAGAAAAGGGCTGACACCAGAAAAGGCTCTGGCACCAGAAAAGTGTTAGACACCAAAAAGAGCGGCCCTCCCGCTTTGGATCTTGCAGGCTTCTCCAGCCCCTTCGTTTCTCCGGTCTCTTTCCTACCTGTTTAGATGCATTGAAAATTGACCTTCCTCAGGGCCTATTTCAGTGATATTTCTGTGCGACAAGATTGTGGCTGGTGCGGACACTGTGCTGACTCCCATTGGGCATAGGCCTACTATAATTTAGGACCCGGACGACTCTCAGAGACTTCAATCACTACAGCATCACAGCCAAGTTCCAACATGTCGCCATTCTCTAACTCCATCTCCGCCGACCTTTCCGCTGACCGAGAAGCCCAAATTCTGCTGGGCTAACGAACACATGGCGCCTCCATCCATCCAACGTTCCACCTGGATATTCAAGCATTCCGAGCTTGGCGAAATCACACGGCCCTACTGCATATGCATCACCTGCAACAACTGCAAAACCAACGTCTTCCGAAACTGCGGTTATCCGCGCGGCTTCATCACCTGGGATGATAATATTAGCCTCCACCCGGATAATCCCAGATGCTATTGCGGGTTACCAAGCCGTCAGGACAGGAAAAGCAGGAAATACCCTCTTGGTTCAGTTGAAGACGGGTTTTGGATCTGCGCTTCAGGAGCTTGTGGGTACTATTCCGACAGGAGGGATGGGGCGCCGTATGAGGAGGCGAAGATGTGGTTTGATGATGATGAATTTCGTCCCCGGCTGCTGGAGGGAATGCCGCCATTTCGTTGACTTGAGTGGTAAGCTACGGCCTGCAACGTGCGTACATGACTCGATGTCGGAATGCCTCAACTGCCTTGTAATGCATGATTTCGCCCGTAGCTTAGAATTGACTAGGTTATCTTAATCTTTCCCATACTATCTACCTCCCTACCTCCCTTCCCGGCTACCTCCCTTTCCCTCTCGTCCTTTCCTCATCCACCCACTCCCTCGCCCCTCCCACTCCCCGCCCCTCCCACTCCCCTCCCCTCCCACG
>Ga0335072_10005266_pt1 | contig 19059 bp, 15 predicted proteins | sample Lox_Sample_21_FD_206725 | JGI IMG/M metagenome (GOLD analysis project Ga0335072, IMG submission 206725) | Soil microbial communities from Loxahatchee National Wildlife Refuge, Florida, United States - Lox_Sample_2.1 | ecosystem: Environmental > Terrestrial > Soil > Wetlands | place: USA...
CGTTGCGGCGCTGTCGGCCTGTCAAAAACAGCGCGAAACCACTCCGCCGTAACGGGATGAAAGAGGGCGAGCGCCGCATCGTTCTCCGCAGACACATCAGCCGAAGCGCCCTGGTCAGAAGCCGTTTTGCGGCGGCTCTTTTGTGTTTTGTGCTCCTCTTTCATGCGCGCGATTCGAGCATATCCTGCACGAAGTACGATGCGCACAGGCGGCGTCGAGAATCAGGCGTGCAGCGGCCTGTAATAACAGGCGCTTTCCTTCAATTCCGCCTGGAACAGCTCGGGCAAAGCCGGCTGCTCGCCTGAGCCGAGGATGAGAAAACCGTCGGGCCGCAGGATGCGATGCACGTGAAGCAGGAGCTGCCCGCGGACTTCGTCCGGGAAGTACATCATCACGTTGCGCAGCAGTATCCCGTCGTACTTCTCGAGCGGCAGCGGACCCTCGCACAGATTGCATGGATAGAAGCGGCACATCCGCTTGAGATCAGCCGTCAATTCCCACTCATCGCCCGACTGCTGCATGTAGCGGATGCGGTAGCGGGCGGCCAGGCCGCGGCTTACTTCCGTCTTCGCGTAACGACCAGCGCGCGCCCGCCGGATCATCTCTTGGGAGATATCCGTGCCTGTGATCTCGACTTCCCATTCGTTGAGCCGAGGAAAGTGCTCGCGCAGAATCATCGCCACAGAATACGGCTCCTGCCCGCTCGAGCAGGCTGCACACCACAGGCGCAGGCGGCGCGTGGATTCGCGCTCGCGGATGATGCGGGGCAACAGCTCTTCCCGGAGAAGCTCGAACGGCAAGCGATCGCGAAAAAAGCTCGTCTCCTTGACGGTCATGGCCTCTGCCACTGACCGCCGCAGCGACGGGTCAAGTTCGAGACGCAGCGCCGCGACCAGGCGGTCGAGCGTCATGAGGCCGGAACCTGTCAACAGATCCTGCAGCCGCGACGTAAAGAGATAATCGCGCGAAGGATCAAGTACGTTCGCAGACTCTTCGAGCACTATCGAACGCAGATACGCGAAATCCACACTTTTGGAGAACATGAAATGAGCGGCCTACCAGCTGTTTTGGCGGGGAAGCTCACGCTTCCCCTGTTGTCTTGCGAAACCTGTAACCTCTTCCGCTATCGAGTCCAGCGGTAAAACCCGGTCGGCCAGCCCTTCTCTCGCGACCGCTCCCGGCATGCCCCACACCGCACTGGTGGGCCGGTCCTGCACCAGGATTCGTCCTCCCGCCGCGCGCACCGCGCGGCATCCCTCGAGGCCGTCACATCCCATGCCAGTAAGGACAAGCGCCATCACGCCGGCTCCATAAACGGCGGCAGCTGAGCGGAAAAGAAGATCAACGGACGGGCGGCATTGGTCCGCCGAATCTCCCTGGTGCAGACGCAGTGAACCTCGTGTTGGCGTGCCGGCAACTTCCATATGCCAGTCTCCACGCGCCAGGAGAGCGCTGCCCCCGCTGATTTGCACACCCGCCTCCGCCTCGCGCACGGCAAACGGGCACAAGCCGTCGAGCCGCTCGGCCAGGAGCGACGTGAAGACGCGAGGCATGTGCTGGGCGATGAGGACCGGCAGCGGAAAATCCGCAGGCAAAGCGGGCAGAATCTTTTCGAGCGCTGCCGGACCGCCCGTCGACACCCCGATCACCAGCACGCCGGGCTCGATCATCGTGCGCAGACCCGAATAAGCCGTGACCAGCGATGACCTGTACGGGAATTCGACCGGGCACTGCCAGCCCTCGGGAGGAAACAGGCCAAAAATCTTCGGCAGCAGCTCCCGCCTCAGCGCGGCAATGCCTTCGCTTGCGTCCTGCGCGACGGGCTTCGATACATAGTCCATGGCTCCGCATGCCAGCGCCTCAAGCGTGATGCCGGCGCCGCGCCGCGTAAGCGTGCTGCAGATGATGACCTTGGTCTTCAGCCGGTGCGCTCGCATTTCGGCCAGGACTTCAAGCCCGCTCATACATGGCATCTCCACATCGAGGAGAACGAGATCGGGATTCAGCCGCTCAATTGCTTCGAGCGCCTCGCGGCCATCCTGGGCAGTGCCCACCAGCTCTATCTGCGGACTCGTCCCCAGCGCCGTACGCAGCAGGCTGCGTATGACAGCCGAATCGTCGACCGCCAGTACGCGAATGCGAAGAGACCGCTCCATGTCGCCCGGCCCAGGCGTACGCAAGTGCATAGTGTCGTCCTATTGAGATAGCAGCGCCGGAGAGAGCTGCACGGGGTCAAATCTGCCCGGGTCAAGCATCACCAGCAGAGAGTCGCTCAGCTTGTAAGTGCCGGAGAAGAGCGCCCGCTTACGCTCGTCGAGGATGGAAGGGCTGGGCTCAAACTCCTGCGGCGAAACCGTCAGCACTTCCGCCACCCCATCCACCAGCAACCCAAAATATCCATCGCGCCCTTCAAAGACCAGCATGTCCGAGGGCTGAGAATGGCCGGGTAGACCGAGCAGGCTGCGCAGCGAGACTGCGGTGAGTATCTCTCCCCGGTAGTGCACCAGCCCCCCGATGTGCGGCGGCGCCAGAGGCACCGGCCGGGTCGAGGGCTTGTCCAGAATCTCCAGAATCGCGGTGATCGGCACGCCAAACAAGGTGTCGCCTACGCGCACCGAGCACATCTCAATCCCGTCTTCGCTCGCCATCATCCGCCAACCTCCACCGGTATCAGGAGCGCCGGGATCCGGTTCAGATTCACGACGCCCGTCACCCGTTCCTTCAGCAGGGTCACGTCCGGCGTAGCGTTGTAGGTACCGGCGTCGACCAGCGGAGCCCCCAAGGCCACATCGAGCACATGAGACACGGTGACACCCACATGGCGTTCGCGGTCACGGCAGACAACCACCGTGATCTCCGCGTCGCTCTGAGCCGGCTGGTCGTCACCGGGCTGCAGGAGGCGCGAACGATCCTCAAGCGGCAGCAGCTCGCTTTCGAAACGCAGGACAGGCATCTCGCCCAGCCATTCAATGCGGGTGCGCGGAATCCGTTCGATACGCAGGACGTTGTTCAACGGCAGGGCCTGCTGGCTTTGTCCGGTCTCGACCAAGAGGAACTCGGACTCGGTTACCGTGCTCGGCTCCCTGGAGTTCGGCTGTTCCAGATCGTCCGCGCTGAGACCGATGCCTACGCGTCCGGCAATCGCGCCGGGATCAAGGATCAGCGCCATCTCACCGTTGCCCATCACGGTCGCCCCGGAGAAGAGCCCGATGCGCTTCAGGGCCGACGAGAGCGGCTTCACCACGATCTCCTCCGGGTCGGCCAGCCCATCCACCACCAGCCCGTAGCGTCCTCCGTCGGCATTGAGCACGGCAATGTAGCAGCCGCCGGGCGCTTCGCCATCCTGCGGCTGCTCGAGCGGCTGGTTCAACCCGAGCAGTTCGTTCAGAAAGATCAGCGGCAGCAGCCTGTCCCGCAGGCGAAAGAGCGGAGCATTCTCCAGCCACTCGATCTGCGTCTTTCCCTCGTCCGGCGTAAGGTAAACCAGTTCGACGAGGGCCGTCTGTGGCACAGCAAAACCCTGCCTGCGGCTGCGAACGATGAGTGCGGGAATGATCGCCAGGGTGAGCGGAATGCTCAGCCGCAGCGTCGTTCCCGTGCCCGGCCGGCTGTCGATCTCCACCTTTCCTCCGACTCTTTCGACGTTCGTGCGCACCACATCCATGCCCACACCCCGGCCGGAGACATTCGTAACCCTTTCCGCCGTAGAAAACCCGGGCAGAAAGATCAGCTGCAACAGCTCGCGGTCGGATAACTGCGCGGCCTTCTGCGGCGTGATCAGCCTGCGCTCAATCGCCTTGTCGCGAATCCGCTCCACCCGAATGCCGCCGCCGTCATCCGTCACCTCGACGATAACGTGGCTTCCCTGCTGCCGCGCGCTCAGCGTCAGAACGCCCTCCGCGTCCTTGCCCGCGGCCTCGCGCAGCTCGGGCGCTTCAATGCCGTGATCAATCGCGTTGCGTACCGAATGGGTCAGGGGATCTTTGATGGCCTCGAGCAGGCTCTTGTCCAGCTCCGTCTCCTGGCCTTCCAGGCGCAGCCGGACGCGTTTATCGAGTTGCTGGGCAAGATCCCGCACCAGGCGCGGGAACTTCGAGAAGACGTGGCTCACTGGTTGCATCCGGGCCTTCATCACCACTTCGCGCAGGTTAGCCGTCACCATGTCCAGCCGGCGGGCGAGCGGTGTGAATTCCGCGTCCGTGCTGTTCGCCTGCAAAATCTGGTTCCTGGTCAGCACCAGCTCGCCCACCAGGTTCATCATGCGATTGAGCAGGCCGATATCCACTCGCAAAGTTGAATCTGCGGCATTCGGCTGTGCTGATGCTCCGGGATGAGCCTCGGCTCCCGGCAGTGGCTCGCGGCTCGAGAGCGCCTCGACTTCGGAGACGATGCTCGCCGACTTCGAGGCGGCGCGAGGCTCTGCGCCGACCTCCGCCAGGGCCACCAGGCGCTCGACCATCGCGTCATCGCTGCCCTGGCCTTCGTTGCCGTCCGTCTCAATTGACCGCAGGATAGCGCGCAGGCCGTCCAGCAGATCGAGCAGCGCGCTGATCATCTCGGCGTTTGCCACCAGTTTGCCGTCGCGCAGCAAACCGAGCAGGTTTTCCCCGGCATGCGAAACCGCCTCCAGGCGCGCATAGCCAAGAAATCCGGTCGTGCCCTTGATGGTGTGGACAGAACGAAAGATGTTCGCGAGAAGCTCGGCATCTGCGGGGCGCTCCTCGAGCTCCGTCAGACACCTCTCCATCTGATCGAGCCCGGCGTGGCTTTCGATCAGGAACTCGCGTATCAGGTCGTCCACTTAACGCTTATCGGGAGAATGGTTGATTAACTTGAGACATGCACCTAGTTCCGAAAATGCTATAGCCTCTAAGCACCATGCCAGATTTGCCTGCCGGAATCGACGCGGCCGCCATCGAACGGCTTCAGGAGACCGCCAGCAGGGCTGCGGCAAATGCCTACGCGCCCTACTCAAGTTTCCGCGTCGGCGCCGCCCTGCTTTTCGACGACGGATTCATCGCCGCCGGGTGCAATATCGAAAACATGTCTTACGGATTAACGATCTGCGCCGAACGCAGCGCGCTCTCAAGGGCCATCAGCGAGCGCGGCGCAGATCACAGGATCGTCGCTATTGCTGTTACAAATCTCAACTCCGCGGCCAGCCCGCCCTGCGGAGCCTGCCGCCAGGTTCTGAGCGAATTCGTTACCGCCGACGCTATCGTTTCCTTCCCCGGTGACAACGGCCTCGAACTCCGGCCTTTCGCCGAAATCTTCCCTTTCACGTTTCATCTCGAACCGCAATGATCCCGAACACTATGCATCCCGTCGATCTGATCATCAGGAAGCGCGAAGGCGGCGAGTTGTCGGCCGAGGAGATCCGCTTCATCGTGGCCGGCGCAGCCGACCAGTCGATCCCCCCGGAGCAGCTTTCCGCGTGGCTGATGGCCACTTTCCTGCGCGGCCTCACCCTCAACGAAGTGAATGCTCTGACCACGGCGATGCGCTTTTCCGGCGAGGTCTTCGACCACACAGGACTTGGGCGCACCACCGTCGACAAGCATTCGACGGGCGGCGTGGGCGACAGCACTTCTTTCCTGGTAGCGCCGTTGGCGGCAGCCGCGGGACTCGCCGTTCCGATGATCAGCGGCCGCGCTCTCGGCCACACCGGCGGCACACTCGACAAGCTGGAGACCATCCCCGGATACCGCACCCAACTCTCGCTCCGCGAGTCTCGCCGTGTCCTTGATCTGTGCGGCGCAACTATGATCGGGCAGACGAAAGATCTCGTTCCCGCCGACCGCGTGCTCTACGATCTGCGTGACCGAACGGGCTCTGTCGAAAGCCCGTGGCTCATCTGCCCGTCGATTATGAGCAAAAAACTGGCGGAAGGTTTGAACGGCCTGGTTCTTGACGTGAAGACCGGCTCCGGCGCATTTCTCAGAGACCCCGTCGCCGTGCGCTTTCTGGCCGCTCTGATGGTCGACATCGGCGAGCACTCTGGGACACGTACCGCAGCGCTGCTCACTCGCATGGACCAACCTCTGGGTCGTTTTGCCGGTAACTGGCTGGAGATATGGGAGGCCGTTGACCTGCTCGCCAATCGCTGGCACCCAATGGACGATGACCTCCGCGAGCTCTCGCTGATTCTTGCCGGATGGATGATTTATCTGGGCGGCAAGGCGTCCACACCGGCGGAGGGCCGCGATATTGCCGAGACGAATCTCATCGACGGCAAAGCACTCGACATCTTTGTCCGCATGGTAGAAGCGCAGGGTGGCGACACGCGCGTCTTCGACGATCCCGGGATTCACCACACACCGAAGTTCCGCCGCGAGTTCTGCGCGTCGCGCGGCGGCTATCTGGCCTACATGGACTGCATGAAGATCGGCTGGGCTGTGCAGCGTCTGGGCGCGGGACGCGAGCGCGCCGGCGAAAAGGTCGCCCCGCACGCCGGCATCGAGATGCGAGCGAAGCTCGGCACGCGCGTCCGGGCCGGACAGCCTCTGTTTACGCTCTTCGCCGATGATGAAGGTCTGTTCATCGAACCGGAGCGGCTCCTCACCGAGGCAGTCGAGATTGCCGACGAACCGGCTCCGGTTCCGCCCCTGGTCGCGCAGATCATCACTGCGGACAACAAAAATCAGTTTCTCGAATTCCCGGCCCCGCACATAGGATAGTTTTCACAAAGGAGAAACATTGGCACGATTCACCGGGGTGCTGGGCCTGCTCACCATGCTCCTGCTGGCATGGATTTTTTCGACGAACCGGCGGGCCATACGGTGGCGCACCGTCGGCTGGGGGCTGAGCCTGCAGATCGTCTTCGCCGTCCTGGTGCTTGAGTGGACCGTCGGCCAGCGCATCCTCGGTTCAGTCGGGGCAGCCATCACCCGCATGCTGGGCTACTCCTTCGCCGGATCCCAGATGGTCTTCGGGGAACTCGGCAAGCAGCACTCCTCGATGGGTTTGATCTTTGCCTTCCAGGTGCTGCCGACCATCATCTTCATCTCGGCGCTCTTCGCGGTGCTGTATCACATCGGCGTGATGCAGTTTGTCATCCGCCTCTTCGCCCGTCTCATGCTGTGGACGATGAAGGTCTCGGGAGCGGAGAGCCTGAACGTCGCCGCCAGCATCTTCATGGGACAGACGGAAGCGCCGCTGACCATCCGCCCGTTTCTGCCTGGCGCCACCCGCTCCGAGCTGATGACCATCATGACCAGCGGCATGGCCCACGTCTCCGGCGGCATCATGGCCGCCTATATTTTGTATGGAATCGAAGCCCAGCACCTGCTCGCGGCCGTAATTATGACTGCTCCCGGCACCGTCCTCATCTCCAAAATGCTGGTGCCTGAAACAGAAACGCCCGCCACCGAAGGCATAGTCCACATGCCGAAAGAGATGGAGCACAAGGAAGAGAATCTGCTCGGTGCAATTGCCCGCGGCACCATCGACGGCGGACGTCTCGCCTTCAACGTGGCCATCATGCTCATCTCTTTCCTCGCGCTGATTGCTCTGCTCAACGGTATCCTGGGCGGCATCCACAACTGGTTCATTAAGGAGCATTTCCCGTACTTTCCGTCGAGCCTCGACGCCATTCTCGGGTTCATCTTTTCCCCCATCGCGTGGCTGATCGGCATTCCCTGGAGGGACGCCCGCATCGTCGGGGACCTGCTGGGTACGCGCATGGTCATCAACGAGGTGGTCGCCTACGCGCAGCTCGGCGCGCAGAAGGCCGCGATCAGCATGCGCTCCTTCACCATTGCCACCTTTGCGCTCTGCGGATTCGCCAACCTCAGCTCCATCGGCATCCAGATTGGCGGCATCGGGGCCCTCGCGCCCAACCGACGCAACGACCTCGCCCGCCTCGGGCTCCGCGCCATGCTCGCAGGAACCATGGCCAACCTCATGTCCGCATCCATCGTCGGAATTCTGCTCAAATAATATTCATGCCTGGTTCGAACCAACCCACACCCACCCTTTACGACCGCGCTGGCGAAGCGGCCGCCTTCATCGCCAGCCGCACTCCGCTTCAGCCGACCATCGCAGTCGTCCTCGGCTCCGGTCTGGGAGGCTTCGCCTCTCAGCTCGATGATCCCGTCGCAATTCCGTTCTCTGACATCCCGCACTTCGCCCAGCCGACCGCCATAGGGCACATGGGACGCTTGGTTATCGGAACGCTCGAAGGCGTGCCAGTCGCCGTCATGCAGGGCCGCCTACACGCCTACGAGGGCTACAGCGGGGAGGAGATCACCTTCCCCGTTCGCGCTCTCGGCCGCTTCGGTATTCGCACCCTGATCCTCACCAACGCAGCCGGCGGCATTCGCGAGAGTTACGAGCAGGGCCAGCTGGTCCTCATCTCCGACCACATCAATCTCACCGGACGCAGTCCCGTCATTGGACCAAATGACGACCGCTTCGGCCTGCGCTTCTTCGACATGAGCGAGGCCTATTCACTCGATTTGCGACGCATTGCTCAGGCCGCCGCCCTAGAGGAAGACTTTGTGCTCGACGAAGGGGTGTACCTCGGAGTGCTCGGCCCGAGCTTTGAAACTCCCGCCGAGATTCGCGCGTTCCGCACCCTGGGCGCCGATCTGGTCGGCATGTCCACCGTGCAGGAGACCATCGCCGCGCGGCACATGGGCATCGAGGTGCTAGGCATCTCATGCGTCACCAACATGGCCGCCGGCATCCAGATCGAGCCACTGAATCACCTGGAGGTGCTGGAAACCGGCAAACGGGTCGAAGCCAGACTAGCGCGGTTGCTTACGCGAGCCGTCCCCACCATCGCACGCCGCACAACAGGAGCCCAGTCGAAGTGAACAGCCCGGTTATTGTTGGCATCGCTGGCTGTTCTGGTTCCGGCAAAACGACGCTGGCCGAAGAACTGGCGCGCGAGCTTGAAGGAACCCATTTCCATCTCGATCACTATTACCGCGATCTCTCCCACCTGACCTACGAGCAGCGCTGTCGCATCAACTTCGATCATCCTGACGAGTTGGAGTCCGATCTGCTCATTGCCCACGTGAGCCGCCTCGCGGAAGGCCACGCCATCCAGGTTCCGCAGTACGATTTCGGAAACCACACCCGCATTCCCGGCAAGACCAAGCGGCTTGAGGTCGATCATCTGCTGATCGTCGACGGCATCTTTGCGCTTTACTACGAAGGCCTGCGCGCGCTCTACGACTTCAGCGTGTACGTCGATGCGCCCGACGACATCTGCTACCAGCGGCGTCTGGCACGCGATGTCTGCCAGCGCGGACGAACGAAGGAGTCGGTCGCGGCCCATTATGCCGAGACCGTCCGCCCCATGGCTGAACAATACGTACGGCCTACTTCGCGATACGCCGATCTTGTCGTTGACGGAACCGCTTCGCTCGACTGGTCCATCGAGCAGGTCATGACATCGTTGCGCAAGCGCGGCCTGCTTGAGCTGCTCAACGCCCGTTAACGGGCTCGTTCACCACCCACGGCGGAGCGCCACTCTCCGCCAGCCGCTCCATCTCCTGCTGATCCTTGCTGGTGTCCATCGACTTCCAGAAGCCGTGATGCAGGTAGGTATAGAGCTCTTCCCGACTGGCGAGGTTCGGCAAGACCTCCGACTCAAGGCTGTGGCCGGCCCAGTTCTCCACGACTCGTTTCTCGAAGACGAAAAATCCAGCGTTGATCCATGAATCGCGAATCACCGGCTTTTCAGTGAACCTGTCCACCCGGCCCGCATCATCGAAGTGAAGCGTGCCGTACTGCGACCGCAGCGGAACCGCCGTCACCGTGGCCAGTCCACCGCTCGCGTTGTGGAAGTCTAGCAGCGCGTGAAGATCGATGTTGCCCAGGCCATCTCCATACGTCGCGAAGAACTGATCCCCCACCGCATCGAGGCAGGCGAGAATTCGATCGCCAGTGTCGGCTTCCATTCCCGTGTCGAGAATCCTGATCTCCCACTCGGGAAAGCGCCCATCGAAATAGTCGAAAAGCATTTCTTTGCGATGCCCTGCGGCCAGTACGAACCGGCGCACCCCTTGCCGCGCATAGATCTGCATCAGATGCACCAGGATGGGACGCCCGTGAATGGGCATCATCGGCTTGGGAAAATACTCCGAGAAGGGATAAATGCGGGACCCCTTGCCGCCGCACAAAATGATTACGTCGAGATCCCTCGCTGCATTTCTTTCGTTCGACACTCAGCCCCCAATCAACGAATGTAACGCAAGAGGACTTCTACTGTGTCGCGGCCACCGCCGGCATCCACTGCCGACATCCAGGAGCATCCTTCGTCCGGCACGACGAGAGGAATTTCACCACGTCCTTCACTTCGTCCTTGGAAAGTACCTCTCCGAAGGGCGGCATGCCGTGCCCTCCGTGGATCACCTGCGCCTTGATCTGGCTCGCTGAGCGCCGTTTCCCGACCGTTGCCAGATCGGGCGCACGATCTCCGCCCACTCCGAGAATCGCATGGCAGCGCTCACAACCCCGCGTCTGAAACACCGTCGCGCCCCGCTCCCGCGCGTCTCCGTTGGAACTGGAGGCTTCCACCCGGTTCGTCAAAAGAGCCACGAATGCAGCAAAGAATAGAAAAAGAAGACAGGCGCTCAGAGCCCGTCGCATCGGACTGGTCATTCGTACCTAATTCTATCGAACCAACGCCTCTGGGAATGAGAGTCCTCCCGATCGGCTGTTGTTCAGTTGCGAACACACCCGGGCGAAACCGGACAACATAAGAGCTATAAGTTGCTGTTCGTTCTTCGAACATTGAACGAGTTGCACCATCACGGAACTGGCCGCCCGCATGCCCTCGTATATGGATCATTGCCCCACGGGAGCGATCCATGCTGACCCTGCTTCAGGATTTCCGCTACTCATTCCGGCAGTTGCGAAAGAGCCCGGGTTTCACGCTGACCGCAGTCATTTCTCTGGCGCTGGGAATCGGGGCGACCACGGCGGTCTTCAGCGTGGTGTATGCGGTGCTGATGGAGCCCTATCCGTATGCCAATGCCGACCGGATGGCGCACCTGGTAGTCAAGAACAAGGCCGGGCAGGACCGGTATATCGCCCTGACAGGCCGACAGATCCAGGAGTTGCGGAAGTCGCCGGTGATTGAAGATTTTATAGGCTTCGACTATCGGAGCCTGATGGTGACCGGGCACGACCTTCCGGAAGATGTGCAGGGGACGGGGTTCACTTCGAATGCATTCAACTTTTTCGGCGTGCCGCCCCTGCTGGGCCGGGGGCTCGTGCCTTCCGATGCGATCGATGGACAGGATCCGCAGCCGGTGGTGGTGCTGAGCTACAAGTTCTGGCAGCGGCATTTCAATTCCGACCCATCGATTGTGGGCAAAACGCTGCAACTGACGCGCAAGAACTACACGATTGTGGGTGTAGCCGCGCCGCGGTTTACGTGGAACGACGGGGATGTCTATCTGCCGGCGAAGCTGCTGGAGGTTCCGGAACGTTTCTACAACATAACGATGCGCCTGAAGCCGGGCGTGACGCACGCGGCGGCGGACGCGGCGCTGCAGCCGCTGATGGAGCAGTTCGCCAAGGAGAAGCCGCAGCAGTTTCCGGAACATTTTCAGATGCACGTTCAAGGGTTGAACGAGCACTTTGTCGCTGACCTGGGCGGGACGCTGGCGCTGTTGTTCAGCGCCGTCGGACTGCTGCTGGCGATCGGGTGCGGGAATGTGTCGATTCTGCTGCTGGCGCGAGGCACAGCACGGCAGCACGAGTTCGCGGTGCGGGCAGCGATCGGGGCGAGCCGACGCAGGATTGTGCGGCAATTGCTGACTGAGTCGCTGATGCTGGCTCTGACGGGCACAGTGCTCGGCGTGCTGCTCGCGTACCGCCTGCTGGCGGTGATGGTGTCGATGCTGCCGCAGAACCAGTTTCCACACGAGGCGGCGATACGGATCAACCTACCGGTGCTGGCATTCAGCGTAGGAGTGGCGATGCTGACGGGGATTCTATTCGGACTGTGGCCGGCGCTGCAGTTGTCGCGTCCCGAGGTGAGCCAGGTAATGCAGTCGAGCACGCGCAGAGTTGCCGGCGCGGTGCGTGGGCGCGCGACCCATAACACGCTGATCGGCGTGCAGATCGCGCTGACTCTGGTGATGCTGGCCGGAGCGAGCGCAGCAATGGAAGGGTTTCTGAAGCTGCTTCACACGCCGCTTGGGTACGACCCGCACAACATTATGTCGGTGGGGATTCCAATCCACGATGGCACGTACACGACCTGGGCGGAGCGCTCGGCGTATTTCGAGCAACTGAGAGCGAGGGCGGCGACGGTGCCGGGAGTGACGATGGCGGCGATCTCATCGAACGCGACGCCTCCGTCGAATGGCTTCGAGACGAAATTTGAGATTCTGGGGCGTCCAGCGACGGAGCAGCAGTCTGCGCGGATTAACGTGGTGAGCCCGGGGTATTTCCCCGCACTGGGGATCAAGCTGGCGCAGGGACGAATCTGGGATGAGACCGAGAATCACAACGCGGCCCACGTGGCAGTGATCAACCAGACGCTGGCGAAGCAGTATTTCCCGAATGGCGACGCGATCGGCCACTCGCTCAAGGTGCCAGCGATTACACCACAGCCGCCGTTTAACCTGACGGCGCCGGGCGCGGATCAGTGGATGCAGATCGTTGGCGTCATCGCGGATAAGCGCGATGACGGGCTGCGGAATCCAATCAGACCGGAGGCGTTCCTCCCCTTCACAATGGTCATGGGCACATACACGCAAATACTGGTGCGGTCGGATGTGCCTCCGCTGTCGCTGGTGCATGCGGTGGCGGCGCAGGTGAATGCGGTGGATCCGGACCAGCAGGTCATCGGGCAGGTGGAGAATCTGGAACAGTGGATTTCCGATCAGCCGGAGTGGCAGCAGGAGCATTTGATTGCGTGGCTCTTTGGGGCATTTGCGGTGCTGGCGCTGGCGCTCGCGGCGGTGGGGCTATACAGCGTGGTGTCGTACTCGGTGGAGCAGCGCACTAACGAGTTCGGCATCCGCATGGCCCTCGGCGCACAGCGCGGACACGTGCTGCGCATCGTCTTCTCCTCAACGGTCCTCAGCGTGGGCGGAGGCATTCTCGGGGGACTCGCTCTGACGCTGGCGCTCCACAAGGTGCTGGCGCATTGGGCCGAAGGCAGCTCACGCGATCCCCTCATTCTGCTCGCGGTGACCCTGGTTCTAGCAGCGGTCTCCGCGATTGCGTGTATGCTGCCCGCCCGGCGCGCCTCTCGCGTCGATCCCATGACGGCTCTTCGCTACGAATAGGCGTCGCGCTCGCGAGCTCTGCAGATCAGTTAATCTGATCTGCGGAGCGAACAAAAAGTGGGTTCTTACTGGAAGGGCAAGACAGTCTTCGTGACCGGCGCCACCGGCCTGATGGGCGGCTGGCTCGTCAAAGCACTGATGCGCGAAGGCGCGGAGATCGTTGCGCTCATCCGCGACCAGGCACCGAAGAGCATGCTCGTCCGTGAAGGCCTGATCGGCCGCATCGCTACCGTCTCAGGAGACCTCGAGTGCCTGCCCACAATGCAGCGCGCCATTGCTGAGTACTCGCCGCACACCGTCTTTCATCTTGCCGCGCAACCACTCGTTCAGGTAGCCAAGCGAGATCCCGTCGGCACCCTGCGCGCCAACGTGATGGGCACATGGAACGTCATGGAAGCCTGCCGCCTCGCCGGTACGTCCAACGTGGTCGTCGCGTCGTCCGACAAAGCTTACGGAGCCAGTGAGAGTCTTCCCTACCGCGAAACCCATCCGCTGCAGGGCCGCTACCCCTACGACGTTTCGAAATCCTGCACGGACCTCATCGCCCAGATGTATTCGGCTACCTACGATGTGAAGACCGCCATAGCCCGCTGCGGCAACCTGTTCGGCGGCGGTGATCTCAACTTCAGCCGCACCGTCCCCGGCCTCATCAAGGCAACGCTCGCCGGCGAGCCCTTCGTTATTCGCAGCGACGGCAAATTCGTCCGCGACTTTCTTTACGTGAAAGACGCCGCAGACTGCTATCTCATCCTCGGAGAAAAACTCACCGAAGATCCGACTATCTCTGGAGAAGCCTTCAACTTCAGCCCGGGTGAGCGCCTGACCGTCTTGGATATTGTCGACATGACACTCGAAATCATGGGCCGGACCGACCTCCAGCCCGTTATCCAGAACATCGCCAGCTCTGAAATTCGCGAGCAGTACCTTGACGCGAGCAAAGCCCGCGAAAGGCTAGGCTGGCAGCCTCGCTACGGTATGAAGGATGCCATCCGCGAAACCGTCGACTGGTACCGCGACCACTTCGCCCAGGAAAACGGCTAGCTCCGATTACCCGCTCCGGCCCCGAAGATCCCCCGTCTGCCACGCAGAGAGATGAAGTCTGTCATTAATAACAGGTTGACAGCCAACCACTTTCAGACTCTTATGCTTGTGGAGACGTCGTCATGCCCACTGTCCGTCCGTCGGAGCTGCACGCCCCGCCTTCCGATTCGCTCATCGGCTGGCCCCCTTTCGCTTCGCTGGCCCATCCGAAACGGGCGTTATCGGTTTTACTCAGCGTCAGTCTCACCTTCAGTACGCTTGGTCTGGATGGCTGCAAGAAGGAGCAGCCCCAATCGCAGCCTGGACAACAGGCGCAGGCGGCGCCCGCAGCCACCTATGCGACTCCCACGCCCGATCAGCTTTATCAGCTTGTCGCTCCAATTGCGCTCTTCCCCGACAATCTTGTCGCGCAGGTTCTGGCCGGTTCAACTTTTCCCGATCAGATAACCGCCGCCCAGCAGTGGCTTCAGCAGAATTCCAGCCTCAAGGGCCAGCAGCTTATGGAGGCGGTTAACCAGCAGCCCTGGGACAACAGCGTGAAGGGCCTGACGCAGTTTCCCGACGTGCTCGGCCAGATGGCTTCGAATCTCTCCTGGACATCGGCCCTGGGCGACGCCTACTTCAACATCCCGCGAAACGTGATGAACGCCGTGCAGGTCATGCGCCAGCGCGCTTACCAGGCCGGCAACCTGAAGACGACTCCGCAGCAAAATGTAAGCGTTCAGAACGAGGCGCCCGGAACAGCACCGCCCCCGGAGGCATCGTCAGGTGCGCCGCAAACCACCATTGTGCAGCCGCCACCGCAAACCATCATCATCCAGCCCGCACAACCCGATGTGGTCTACGTTCCCACTTACAATCCCACCGTAGTCTACGGAGCGCCGGTGGCCGCCTATCCCGGCTACTCGACTGGCGCCCTGGTGGCCACCAGCCTGATCTCTTTTGGAGTTGGGATGGCGATTGGCGCTTCAATGAACAACGGGTGCTGCGGCTGGGGATATAACTCATGGGGATGCGGCTGGCATAACTCCTCGGTGACCTATAACCGCAATGTTTACGTTTCTAACTCCAACACCTTCGTCAATCGCAATAACTACTACAACCGCAATAACATCAACACAGCTAACATCAACAACGTAAATCGTAACAACAACTACCGGGCCAATAACTTCAACAGCAACGCCCGCCCAGCCAATTTCAGCGAGCCGAAATTCAATCAGAACCGCAATCAGTCCCAGTTTCAGAACAACCGGGCCAACCCGGGTCAGAGCAACAATCGCCAGAACCTGGGGCAGAACAATAATCGCGCAAATCTGGCCGAGAATAATCGTCAGCCGAACTTTAATCAGCAGAACCGCCCCGGAGCGAATCAGCAGAACCGGCCAGGCGCTGTACAGAATCAGGGCCGTCCCGCAAATCAACCGCAGAGGGACGCCTCACGCGGCTATGGACAACAACCGAGCCGCGGCGCAAGCAACAGTGCCTTTGGCAATTACAGTCAGGGAGGCAACGCCCGGACCAACAGTGCCCGTGGGCAGCAAAGCCTGCAGGGAAATCGGGCCCAGGCCGGTGGGGCAAATCGCGCCCAGACTGCGAATGCAGGCGGGAATCGCGGTGGGGGCGCTTCGCGGCCCCAGCCACAAGCGCGGCAAACAGGCGGCAGGAAGCGATAACGTCCCGCTGGTACTCACCAAGTTTCTCACTGAATGCAGGAGTTAGTCCTCGTGCAACTTATCCGAAGATCCCGAATGCCGCTTCACTTCCGCGCTCTGATCTCAGCGTTCAAGGTCGTACCTCTGGCAAGCTCCGCCACCGTCTTGTCGTTGTTCCTTGTTGCTCGGCCGTGCGTCGCCCAGCAGGGAGGCGAGAAGACCTTCGCCTCGCCCGGCGAGGCTGTTCTGGCTCTCTACAACGCCGCCAAATCAGACGACAGCCAGGCCTTCAACACTATCTTTGGATCGAACGCCGGCGACATCCTTCACACCGGCGATGACGTCGCCGATAAGAACATGAAGGCCGACTTCATTCGCCGTTACGACCAGATGCATCGCGTCGTCATCGAACCCGATGGGACGGCGACTCTCTACCTCGGCGCCGAGAACTGGCCACTTCCCATCTCTATCGTCAAGAACAGCAGCGGAGCCTGGTATTTCGACACTGAAACGGGTAAGAAGGAAATCCTTTATCGGCGCATCGGCAGGAATGAAAACGACGCAATCGATACGTTGGACACGCTTGTGGAGGCCCAGCGCGAATATGCTTCCGAGCTGCGTGACGGCGACACCACCAAACATTACGCCCTGAAGTTTCTGAGCGACGAGGGCAAGCACAACGGGCTGTATTGGAAGACCAGCGGTGACGAAGCCCCAAGTCCGATTGGACCCTTGATCGTTGAGGCCAGCAGCCAGGGCTACACGGCGCAACAGGGTAAGCCGACGCCATACCACGGCTATTACTTCCGCATCCTTACCAAGCAGGGACCAGCGGCCAAGGGCGGAGCGCGCGATTATCTCGTGAACGGAAAGCTGACCCGGGGGTTTGCATTCCTCGCCTACCCGGCTCAATACCGCAACTCCGGCGTCATGACTTTCATCGTCAACCAGGATGGAGTGGTCTTGGAAAAAGATCTCGGTGAGCAGACCGCGGATCTGGCCGCCGCCATGACCGACTACAACCCGGACAAGACGTGGACGCCCGCCGACTGATTTATCTTCAATTGATCTAACTTTAGTAAGCCTCCGTCTCTTGGGGACGCAGTTCGTCCGCGTTTACGCAAAATTCAATTGCAAAGAAGACTCCAACCGCACCCCGGCCAAACTGACTCGTCTCAAAGCATAAGCATCTAACGGTAATTCAGACCGGAAATGACCCGTCCGTTGACCACACGAGCGGCCGTGAATTTGCACGAGCCAGAAATGGCCCATTTGATCTAGCATCGTGTGGCGCTTTGCATCGGCGGCCCGAGGCAGCAGAAACTTAGTAGCGTTGTACCGGAGCATTTTCAATGGAATTTCATATCTCCAGAACGGTGAGAGAGAAGCTGGATGTCGATGGACTGCTGTTCAGCTATACCGGAAATGTCATCTTTGCCGACGTAGCGGCCAGCCGGAGACTGGCCAGCCGCCTCAATGAGCTTCGAGGGCCGGATGCCGATCCCGCCAGGGTCGTTAATGCTGGCGGCCTCTTTGCCATGGGACTGATCGACGAGCTGAACCATGCGCTGGCAGCCCGCTATCGTCTGGAGATCGACCCGCAGGTGCTCTCCGATGCGCTCCGCTGGTTTTCCGAGAAGATCGAGCCCACCAACCTCGAACGCCTGCTCCTGACTTTCGTCGAGCACTTCCCCAACGTTGCCGTTTATCAGGGCAAAGTTACTGCCGCGGAATGGCTCAAAGGCGCTACCGACGGCCTGTCCAACCGCGAGGCCGCGCTGGAAGAGCTGATGCTGCTCTGGCTCGCCAACGCCAACCCCGCCTTCGTGCCCTTCCGCGAGCTCTTCGAAGACAAGGACCTCGCCCAGCGGACCGTCTACAAGCAGCTGACGGCGGCCCTACCCGACTACATGGGCACGCGGCCGCCGCTCTCGCCCGAAGTCGGCAGCTTGATCGATGCGCTGCGCGCGCCCATGCTCGCCTCGCCCGATTCCATCACCGGCCAGCTCGATTACATCCGCGAAAAATGGGCCCGGTATCTGGGCCCGGACCTGCGCCGCCTCCTGCTGGCCATCGACATCGTTCGCGAGGAAGAGATCGCCATCTGGCTGCGCTTTCATCCGCCCGGCCCCGACTGGCACCGTCACGGCGCTGCCAGCTGGGGTGGCGCAGGCTTCGTCGGCGATGAGTTTGTTGGCTACGACGAGGACTTCAAGGCCGGGCGCCGCTATGCCCATGACTATCAGGCACCGCTGCATGAGTACGAAGCCTTCAGCGCCGATCAGGCCTGGATGCCCAATGTAGTCCTGATGGCCAAGAGCACCTACGTCTGGCTCGAGCAGCTTTCAAAGGAATACGGACGTCACATCCATCGTCTCGAACACATTCCCGACGAAGAGCTCCGCCTGCTTGCCGACCGCGGCATCACCGGGCTCTGGCTCATCGGCCTCTGGGAGCGAAGCATCGCCTCCCGCACCATCAAGCGCCTGCGCGGACATGGCGATGCCGTCGCCTCCGCCTACTCGCTCAAGGACTACCATATCGCCGAAGACCTCGGCGGAGACTCCGGCTACACCAATCTTCGCGACCGCGCTGCCCGCTTCGGCCTTCGCCTCGCCAGCGACATGGTGCCCAACCATATGGGCATCGACTCGCCCTGGGTGATCGACCATCCCGACTGGTTCATCTCGCGCTGGGACAGCCCCTTCCCCGTCTACAGCTACACCGGGCCTGACCTCTCGCCCGACAGCCGCGTCGAAATCAAGATCGAAGATCACTACTACGACCAGACAGACGCTGCCGTCGCCTTTCGCCTGCGCAACCATCGCGACGGAACCACGCGCTATATCTACCACGGCAACGACGGCACCAGCTTTGCCTGGAACGACACCGCCCAGCTCGACTATTCCAAGGCCTTTGTCCGCGAGCAGGTGATTCAGACCATCCTGCAGGTAGCGCGGCTGTTCCCCATCATCCGCTTCGACGCCGCCATGGTGCTCGCCCGGCGGCACATCCAGCGGCTCTGGTTCCCACTGCCTGGAGCCGGCGGCTCCATCCCCTCGCGCGCCGAAAGCGCCATGTCGCAGGAAGAATTTGACCGCCTGATACCC
>Ga0335072_10005267_pt1 | contig 19053 bp, 15 predicted proteins | sample Lox_Sample_21_FD_206725 | JGI IMG/M metagenome (GOLD analysis project Ga0335072, IMG submission 206725) | Soil microbial communities from Loxahatchee National Wildlife Refuge, Florida, United States - Lox_Sample_2.1 | ecosystem: Environmental > Terrestrial > Soil > Wetlands | place: USA...
CGGGTCGTAGATGGAGACCGCCCCGGTCGCCGGGTTGACGATGGCGCCCTGCACGAAGGCGGTCTGTGCGGAGTTGGCCTCGTTGCACGGCCCGGCCGCAGGGTCGGTCGCCGTCAGCTGGTACGGCGTGGCCAGCCCCTGCGCGCTCAGCGGGTTCGCCGGCACGATCAGCGTGCAGTTCGCGTTGGGAGCCGTCGCGTCCGCCGCGGTCGTGGCGGTGAGCACGTGAGTCGCGCCAATGGCCGCCGCGACGACGGCAAGGCTCGCGACCACGGCGACCACGGCCACCACCGGGACCGGCATGGTCCGGAGCCGGGACCCGCCGCGACGGCGGGAGCCGGCCCGGCGGCCGCGGCCAGCCTCATCGCCAAAATCAAGGTCCGCGCTCAGCGCGCGTCCCGGGGACGTCGTGTGGCGGCCCGACTGACCGTACTCGTCAGGCTGGCCGTACTGACCAGGCTGGCCGTAGCCGTCCGGCTGGCCGTAATCACGGCGGCCGCCGTAGCCGTCAGCCTCTTGGTAGCCGTCGCGCCGGCTGCCGCCGACGAGGCTGCTGTAGCCGCGCCCGTCATCGACGCCGACGCCGGCGCCGCGTGCATGCCTACGCGTACCGCGGTTGCCGCGGCCCGAGCTAAAACCCATGTTCACGGTCCCTTTCGAACGGTCACCAATTCCGACCGTGACGCTCCCAAGACAGGAACGTTAGTGTTTCGTAACCATTGACGTGAGCGTTTTGGCCGTAATAGTTCTTACGAATTTGTTGGGACATCGATGACAACGAGTGACGAGATGGACGACGCGACGTTCCCGGGGTACGTCGCGGAACGGCTCAGCGGCGTCCCCGGCGTGATGGCCGTCGCGCTCGGCGGGTCCCGCGCGGCCGGGACCCAGCGGCCGGACAGCGACTGGGACTTCTCCCTGTACTACCGCGGCCGGTTCGAGCCTCACGATCTCCGCGCGCTCGGCTGGCCCGGGGAGATCTCCAGGATCGGCGGCTGGGGCGGCGGCGTGTTCAACGGCGGCGCCTGGCTCCGCGCGGACGGCAGGCCGGTCGACGTGCATTACCGGGACCTGAACGAGGTCGAGTGGCATCTCGCCGAGGCCATCGAGGGAAGGTTCAGGATTGAACGGCTGTTGTTCCACCTGGCGGGCGTGCCCACCTACATAGTGGTCGCCGAACTGGCCGTCAACGTCGTGCTGTACGGCGGGCTGCCCTCCCCCGGCGGCTACCCGGACCGGCTCCGCCAGGCGGCGCACCAGCGCTGGCTGGCCGACGCGCGGCACACCCTCGACTACGCGCGCAGCGCGTACGCCGGGCGCGGCCGGCTAACCGAGACCGCCGGCGCGATCGCGCTCGCGTTCGCGCAGGGGGCGCACGCGACGCTCGCCGCGCGCGGCGAGTGGATCACCAACGAGAAGGCGCTGCTCGACCGGGCCGGGTTCCGGCGCGCGGACGAGGTGCTCGGCGGCCTGACCGCGGACCCGCCGTCCCTGGTGGCGGCCGTCGACGCCGCGTCGGACCTTATCGGGGAGGCCGCCGGGTAACTACACTGGCAGGTGCGAGAACGGTGATGAGATGAGCTGGCGGGAGCACGACGGGCACGCCCACGGCGCCAGCGCCGCGGGCGCGGACGCGGATACCCGCTGGCTGGCCGCGGCCGGCGTGCTCATCCTCGCGTTCATGGCCGGCGAGGTCGTCGCCGGCCTGCTCGCGCACTCGCTCGCGCTGCTGTCCGACGCCGCGCACATGCTCACCGACGCCGCGTCGATCGGCCTCGCGCTCGCCACCGCCAAGATCGCGGCGCGCCCGCCGCGCGGCGGGTACACCTACGGCCTGCGCCGCGCGGAGATCCTGTCGGCCCAGGCCAACGGCATCACGCTGGTGCTGCTCGCGGTGTGGCTCGCGTACGAGGCGATCCGCAGGCTGCTCGCGCCGCAGCCGGTGAACGGCGCCGTGATGCTCACGGTCGCGCTGGTCGGGGTGTGCGTCAACCTGGCCGCGACCTGGCTGATCGCGCGGGCGAGCGGGCACGGCCGCCGGCGCGGCCTGAACCTGGAGGGCGCGTTCGCGCACGTGCTCACCGACCTGTACGCGTTCGCGGCCACCGCCGTGGCCGCCGTCGTGGTGCTCGCCACCGGGTTCAACCGCGCGGACCCGATCGCCACGCTGGCCGTGGTCGTGCTGATGCTGCGCGCGGGCGGCGGGCTGATCAGGGCGTCTGGGCGGATCTTCCTCGAGGCGGCGCCCGCCGGGCTCGACCCGGCGGTGATCGGCGCCGCGATGGCGGCGAGGCCGCACGTGGCCGAGGTGCACGACCTGCACATCTGGGAGATCACCTCGGGCATGCCCGCCGCGTCCGCGCACGTGCTGGTCGCGCCGCGGCAGGACTGCCACGCGGTCCGCGCCGACCTGGAGACGCTGTTCGCCCGCGAGTACGGCATCACGCACCTCACCCTGCAGGTCGACCACGCTCCTGACACGGGAGCCGCGGTCAACGGCGACGCCGGCGCCGGAGCCGACGCGGAGCACGCCGGGCCGGGCGCGGCCGCGCACCCCGCTGGGGAAGAGCACTGCGAGGACGCGCACGGCCCGCGGTACCTGCCGCAGTAGGGCCGGTAATCAGCCGCCGATCGCGGACATCGGGCGGTCGGGCTGCAGGAACGTCGGGTCGTTGATCCCGTGCCCCGGCAGCTTGACCGCCACCGCGGCCTGCCACCGCTCGGCGATCTCCTCGTCAGAGGCGCCGCCTCGCAGCAGCGACCGCAGGTCGCTCTCAGACCGCGCGAACAGGCAGTTGCGCACCTGGCCGTCGGCGGTCAGCCGGACCCGGTCGCAAGAGCCGCAGAACGGCCGCGTCACCGAGGCGATCACGCCGACCCGGGCCGGGCCGCCGTTCACGAAGAATGTTTCGGCGGGGGCGGCGCCACGGGCCCGTTCCGAATCCTCTGACAAAGTGAACGCGGCGGACAGCGACTCGAAAACCTCGGCCGCGGTGACCATCTCCGCCCTCTTCCAACCGTGCTGCGCGTCCAGCGGCATCTGCTCGATGAACCGCAGCTCGTACTCGCGCTCCAGGCAGTAGGCCAGCAGCGGCACCGCTTCGTCGTCGTTGATGCCGCGCATCAGCACCGCGTTGACCTTGACCGGCGTGAGGCCGGCCGCGGCCGCGGCCGACAGCGCGTCGAGCACGTCGGGCAGCCGGTCGCGCCGCGCCAGCTTGCGGAACACCTCGGGCCGCAGTGTGTCCAACGACACATTGATCCGGTCGAGGCCGGCCTCGCGCAGCGCGACGGCTCGCCTGGCGAGCCCGATCCCGTTGGTGGTCAGCGAGATATCCGGCCGCGGCGCGAGGGCGGCGGTTCTCGCGATGATCGACTCGAGCTCGCGCCGCAGCAGCGGCTCGCCGCCGGTGAACCGCACCTCGCGGATGCCGAGGCTGGTGACGCCGATCCTGATCAGCCGCACGATCTCTTCGCCGGTCAGCACCTGCGGCGCGGGCAGCCAGTCCAGTCCCTCGGGCGGCATGCAATAGGCGCAGCGCAGGTTGCAGCGGTCGGTCAGCGAGACCCGCAGGTCCGTCGCAATCCGTCCAAAGGAGTCAGCCAGCATCCCCATAGCCTATTCGCCGATATCGAAGTGACGAAAAGAACGCGTGGAGGCTGACGTTAGTAGTAGTAGGGGAACCCGGTCCAGTCCGGTGCCCGCTTCTCAAGGAACGCGTCCCGTCCCTCGACGGCCTCGTCGGTCATGTACGCCAGCCGCGTCGCTTCCGCCGCGAACACTTGCTGCCCTACCAGCCCGTCATCAATCAGGTTGAAGGCGTACTTCAGCATCCGCTGCGACGTCGGGCTCTTCGCGTTGATCTTGGCCGCCCAGTCCAGCGCGGTGCGCTCCAGGTCCGCGTGCGGGACCACGGCGTTGACCATGCCCATCCGGCACGCCGCCTCGGCGTCGTAGGTATCGCCGAGGAAGAAGATCTCCCGCGCGAACTTCTGGCCGACCTGGCGGGCCAGGTACGCCGACCCGAAGCCGCCGTCGAAGCTGCCCACGTCCGCGTCGGTCTGCTTGAAAAGGGCGTGCTCGCGGCTGGCCAGGGTGAGGTCGCAGACGACGTGCAGGCTGTGCCCGCCGCCCGCCGCCCAGCCGGGCACCACGCAGATGACGACCTTCGGCATGAACCGGATCAGCCGGTGGACCTCCATGATGTGCAGCCGCCCGCTGCGCGCCGGGTCGATGGCCTCGGCCGTCTCACCGTCGGCGTACCGATAGCCGTCGCGGCCCCTGATCCGCTGATCGCCACCCGAGCAGAACGCCCAGCCGCCGTCCTTCGGTGACGGCCCGTTGCCCGTTAGCAGCACGCATCCCACGTCGCTGGTCATCCGCGCGTGATCGAGGGCCTTGTACAGCTCGTCCACGGTGTGCGGGCGGAAGGCGTTGCGAACCTCGGGCCGGTTGAACGCGACGCGGACGGTGCCTGAGCCGACGGCACGGTGATAGGTGATGTCGGTGAAGTCGAAGCCGTCGACGGAGCGCCACCGGTCGGGGTCGAAGATCTGGGAAACCATGAGGCGATTCTGGCCGGCGGCCTCGCCGGCCAGCACACTGGCTTGATCGGCGGCGCGAACGGCTAGGCGATGTCCTGCTTACGAACCAGCCCCACAAGCCGGCCGTCCGAGGTCGTGACAGGCGAGCTGTCGAGGCCACGGTCGGCCATGATACGGCGCATCTTCGTCACGCTGACGGACGGCCGGTAGGTGGACGGACCCGGGCGCATGGCCTGCTCGACCAGCAGGTCCGGGTCGATGTTCAGCTCCTTGGCCCGGAGCAGCCCGAGCACCACCAATTCGGGGCTCACGACCACACACGCGTCCCACCCGGCTGCGGCGACCCGGTCGCGGACGTCGCCAAGCCGCTCGTCCAGGGAACACGTCGGTACGTCCCGCCGGGCCACGTCGGCCAGGCTGGGGTGTTGCGCGTTGACCCCTTCGGTAGGCAGGCCCGCTCCCAGCCAGTCCCGGATGCCCGCCTGGTAGTCATAGACTTCGCTGAACCCCAGCGTCTGGAGCCGGCACGCGGCTCGTGGACTTAGGTCTCAAGCAGAGTCCGCGCAGTACACGACGATCGGCCGGGCGCGATCGAGAGGGCGGCAGGCCGCGGCCTCGATCTTGCGCAGCGGCAGGTTGATCGCTCCGGGCAGGTGGTCCTCGCCGTACTCTTCCGCGGGCAGCACATCGACGATCTGAGCGCCCTGCTCGATAAAACGGCGAACCGCCTCCCGGTCGATCACCTCTGCCACCGTTGCCTCCCGACGCGCCCGCGTGTCATTTCCGCTTAGCTTACGGGCCGGGAAGGCATTCGTGCTGTGCAGCGGAACACCGTGCGTGTCTCCTGAGAACGCACAGGTAGCGGAGGTGGACGGGAATCGAACCCGCCAGCGACGCGGCACGCCGCTCACTGGTTTTGAAGACCAGGGGGACCACCAGGAACCCAGACACCTCCGCCGACGACTTTACTTAACCTGGCCGGGACGCGTTACTGGCCGGCGTCACAGGGGAAAGCTGCCTGCCGTGCTCGCTGACAACAATCCCTGGTGGGCGGACGCGGTGGTGTACCAGGTCTACCCGCGCAGCTTCGCCGACAGCAACGGCGACGGCATCGGTGACCTGGACGGACTGACGTCCCGGCTGCCGTATCTGTCAGAACTCGGCGTCGACGCGCTCTGGCTCACGCCCTTCTACCCGTCGCCGCTGGCCGACGGCGGCTACGACGTGAGCGACTACCGCGACGTCGACCCGCGCCTCGGCACGCTCGCCGGCTTCGACGAGCTCGTCACGCGCGCCAGGGAACACGGCATGCGGGTGATCGTCGACCTGGTGCCCAACCACTGCTCCGCCGCGCACCCGCTGTTCCAGGCGGCGCTGGCGGCCGCGCCCGGCAGCCCGGAGCGGGATCTGTTCATCTTCAGGGCAGGCCGCGGGCCCGGCGGGGACCTGCCGCCGAACAACTGGCCGTCCAACTTCGGCGGCTCCGCCTGGAGCCGGGTCCCTGACGGGCAGTGGTACCTGCACCTGTTCGACGCCGGGCAGCCGGACTGGAACTGGCGCGACCCGCGGGTGCCGGCGATGTTCGAGGACATCATCAGGTTCTGGCTGGACCGCGGCGTCGCGGGGCTGCGGGTGGACGTGGCACACGGCATCTTCAAGGACCCGGAGCTGGCCGACGCCGCGGACACGGTGCGCTCGGTCCGGCCGTCCGGCTACTACCACCGCCCGGAAACCCTCGAGTTGTACCGATCGTGGCGCGCCATCCTGGACAGCTACCCGGCAGACGTGTGGCCAGGGCCGCGCACCGCGATCGGCGAGGTCTGGTACGACACCTATGCCACGCTCCAGCCCTACCTGGCCCCCGACGTCCTGCCGCAGGTGTTCAACTTCGAGCTGGTCACCGCGCACTGGGACGCGCTGGCGATCCGCAAGGCGATCGACGCGACGCTGGCGCTGACCACCGGCTCGCGCGCCCCGTGGGTCATCGGCAACCACGACGTCGTCCGCCCGGTGACCCGGTGGGGCGCCGCGCCGGCCCGGGCCGCCGCGCTGCTGCTGCTGGCGCTGCCCGGCTCGGCGTACGTCTACCAGGGCGAGGAGCTCGGGCTGCCGGAAGTGCTCGACATCCCGGACGCCGCGCGGCAGGATCCCGCCTTCCGCCGCACCGGCGGGAAGGTTCGCGGCCGGGACGGGTGCCGGGTGCCGTTGCCGTGGGAGAGGGGCGGGGCTTCGTTCGGATTTTCCGGAACGGGCCCGGCTTCCTCGACGGCGCCCCCGTGGCTCCCGCAGCCGGCCTACTGGGGCGCGTACAGCGTCGCCGCGGAACGTGGCGACCCGTTGTCATTCCTTCGCCTGTACCAGGCGGCGCTGCGGCTGCGCGCGGAGAACCCGGCGCTCGGCGCGGGCGCCGGCAGTGTTGCCGGCCCTGACGGGGAGGGCGCGATCCGCTGGCTGGACGCGCCGGACGACGCCCTGGTGTTCGCCCGCGACCCCGGCTTCGTGTTCGCCGCCAACCTGGGCAGCCGGCCGCTCCCGCTGCCGCCGCACCGGGAGGTGCTGCTCGCCAGCGGCGCACTGGCCCCCGACGGCACGCTCCCTCGCGATACGGCGGTCTGGCTGGCCACCTGAGGCGGTAGTCTGCGGTCACGTCAACGGCGCTTAGGGGGCGTGTGTGGCGCGCATTCGGGTACCGCGGAAGGGCGTGACGCAGGCGGAGCTCGCCGCCGTGCTCAGCCGCCGCCTTGGCGGCGGGTACCAGGTCGAGCCTGACGGCGACGGGAGGGTCGTCGTGCGCAGGTCGCCGCTGGCCACCGCGGTCGTCCGCATCAGGGACGTGCCAGGCGCGACCGTGTTCCGGGTGCGCGGCGGCGGCCTGCCGCTCTACCGGACCGGCACCACCCGCAGGGTGACCGACGCGCTGCGCCGCTCACCCGAATTTCGCAGCGTATGACCGCGTTACTGCCGGAATGCCGCCCTGGGGCCAGAACCTTCAGCATTACGCTCTAACATTGCTAGTCTTCGCGGGCCCCGTCTGCCGGGGTCGGCAAACAGCCTCGAACACGCTGAAAGTCCTTGTTAAAGCCGTCCGGAGCCATCCCCATGCCTGCTAGTCTCCGCCCGTGAACGGGAACCTCCCCGCGTCGGGCGACGTGGTAAGCGAACCACGACCACATCGCGGCCAGCCGGGCTCCCAGCAGGCCGGCGGCGTGCGCGCGCGGCTCACCAGGTCCCCGTTCGGCGCGGCGCGGCTGCGCGACTACTGGCTCACCGCACCGGGCATCGTGATGCTGGTCGCGACCGTCCTCGCCGTCGGGATCCGGCTGTTCACCCTTACCAGGCCCGGCTACCTGAGGGGCATCACCGAGTACGACGACGGCGTGTACATCGGCGGCGCGCTGCGGCTCATCGAGGGGCAGCTGCCGTACAAGGACTTCGCGTTCGTCCAGCCGCCGGGCATCCTGCTGCTGATGACCCCGGTGGCGCTGATCGCCAAGATCACTACCACGGTCAAGGGGCTCGCCCTGGCCCGGGTGCTTACGGCGCTGGCCAGCGCCGCGTGCGTCCCGCTGGCCGGCAACCTGGTCCGCTACCGCGGCGCGGTGGTCACGCTGGTGACCTGCGGAGCGCTCGCCGTCTACCCCGGCGACATCACCACGGCGCACACGCTGATGCTCGAGCCGTGGATGAACCTGTTCTGCCTGCTGGGGGTCAACGCGGCGTTCCACCGCGGCCACCTGACCCGGCCCAGTCGGCTGGTGTGGGCCGGCCTCGCCCTCGGCTTCGCCGGCGTCATCAAGTTCTGGGCGGTCGCGCCGGCCGCGGTCCTGCTCGTGATCTGCCTGACGGACCGGAAGGAGCGGGCCCGCCGCACCGGCGCCTACGTGGGCGCCCTGGCGGCCGGATTCGTCCTCCCGCTGCTGCCGTTCCTGGCGTCCGCGCCGATGGCGTTCATTCACAGCACGGTCAGCGACCAGGCGGCGCGCACCGGCAGCGCGGTTTCCACCGGGGTCCGGCTCGCCAACCTGACCGGCCTGATCGACATCCTGAACAACCAGGGCCAGGTCTCGCTCAACGCCGGAGCGCATTCGATGTTCGCGGCCGGCGCGTCGGCAGGCCTGGGGAGCTCCTCCGGCCTGGGCTGGCTGCCGATCCTCACGACCGTCGTGCTCGCCGGGGTGATCGCCGCCGGGTACATCGTCCAGTCCAGGCGGCTCAGCCAGTTGGAGGTGCTGTCGCTGGCGACGGCGGTGCTCGCCAGCGCCGCGATCTTGTTCTACTCGGCCTTCTTCTACCACTATTCGGACTTCCCCGCGCCGTGGCTGGCGCTGTCGCTGGGCGGCGCGGCCGGCGCGCTGGCCGGCTACCCGACTGTCCGCGCGGTCGCCGTCCGGGCATTCGCCGTGCTGATCGTGCTGATCGCCGCCTTGCAGATCAGGGAGACGGTCCCGCTGCAGCAGACGACCGCCGAGTCTCGGGCGTTCCTGGTCCCGACGGGATCATGCCTTGTCACCGACGAGGCGTCGCTCGCGATAGCGGCCGACCGGTTCGCCGGCCTGCCGCCGGGCTGCCCGGACATCGTCGACGCGCTCGCGGCGACGCTGGTGCTCAGCAACGGGGTGAGCGTTCAGGGCGGCGCGAACGACATGCCGCAGGTGGTGGCCGCCTGGCAGTCCTGGCTCGGCAAGGCCGACTACGTATGGCTGTCCCCGAACAATGCCCGCCGCATCCCGTGGACACCGGCGCTGACCACCTGGTTCGACGCCCACTTCACCCAGCTCGGCGAGTACAACGGCGTCACCGGCCAGCTCTACGCCCGCGCCACGCCGTAGCCGCCCGGCCGCCTCCCGCCGGCGCCTGCCGCCCACGCCTGCCGCCCACGCCTGCCGCCCACGCCTGCCGCCCACGCCTGCCGCCCACGCCTGCCGTCCCCGCCGAGCCCGCCGCCCCAGGCGGCGCCCCTGCTTCTTGCTGTTATCAGCGGCGTCTCCACCTTGGTAGCAGTTTCGGTCCCTTTGGCGTCCGTTTTGTCCCCGCAGGTTCAGGGACGGAAAGTGATACGAAGATGAGCTCAGGCAGACAGGCCGGCCAACAACTTCCCATCAGTTTTGGCCCTTTTGCTGTCCGATTTGTCGGTTTTCACGGGCGAAAACTGATGGGAAGATGCGCGGGGGCGAGCCAACGGGGGCGGGCGCGCGGGGGCGGGCCAGCGGGGGCGGGCCAGCGCGGGCGGGCCAGCGGGGGCGGGCCAGCGGGGGCGGGCCAGCGGGGGCGGGAAGGGCCTGGCTAGCGGGGGCGGAGACGGCGGAGGTCGCCGGGGAGTCGTTCGGTGACCCGGGCGCGGTCGAGGTACTCGAGCAGCGGGATCGCCACCCGGCGGGAGGTGCCCAGCGCCTGCCGGGCCTGAGACGTGGTGAACGGCTGCGGCAGCTCGGCTAGGACGCGGGCCGCCTCCTTGTCCGCGCCCGGCGCGAGCACGGTGAGGTCAGCGATCCGCAGCAGCAGTCCTGCGCGCGCCGCCGCGGCGAGTGCCCGGGCGTCCAGGCCCAGCTCACGCAGCCGTTCGCCGTCTGGCGCAGCGAACGGAGCGCCCGCGAGATCGTTGAGCACCGCCTGGACGGCGCGCGCGACCCGCGGCGGCAGCGAAGCGACTGGGGCGGTAGGGGCGGTAGGGGCCGACGTGGCCGCCGCCCCTGAGGCCTCCGGCTGTGCCGGCCTGGCGCGTTCCGCGGCGTCCGGCTTGCCGCGGGCCGGCCCTGGCTCCGCGACAATGCGCAGGTAGCCGCCGTCGATGGTGACCCGCGGGAGGCGGCCCCGCGCGGGAGCCCCCGTCGCGACGCCCGAGGCGGACGGGTCTGCCGGGGCCGACGGGTCTACAGGGGCAGTGACGAGCGCGGCTATCAGGTCGCGGGTGGGGAGGTTCAGGGCGGCGCGGGCCGCGTCGAGGGGCATGCCGACCGCGAGCTCGTCCCTGGCCATGAACGCGGCGACCGCGGTGGGCAGTTCGGCGCGCAGGCGGGCCCAGTGGGCGGGGTCGGCGTGCCAGTCCGCCGCGACGGGCGGCGGCGCTTCGGTGACGCCCATCGCGATGAGGGTGGCCGTGCGCAGCAGGCGATGCCTGCGGAGCAGGTCGGCCGCGGACGGCCGGTCCGGCCAGCTGGCCAGTTCCCTGACCGCGGCGGCCGCCGCGCCGCGGCGGCCGAGCGGCGGCGGGGCCGGGTCCAGCACGGTGGCGCCGTAGATCGCCAGGCCGGCTGCCCCTGGGTCGCGGAGCAGCACCCGGTCGCCGGCGTGCAGCGGCAGCGGGTCGCGCAGCCGCAGTCGCAGGTAGACGGCACCGGAATCCTCGCCGAGGAGGCGGAGGCGGGCCTGGGTGCGGGCCGAGCCGACATGCAGCAGGAGTTCCGGCGGGAACTTGTCCGGAAGGCCGGCGGCGCGGGGCGTCATGCGGACGTCGAGTTCGGCGGTCAGCGTCCAGCGGCCCGGCTCGATGAGCGCCATGCCGCGCTGCGGGACGCCGGTTGGCACGCCGCGGAGGTTGAGCGCCACCCGGGCGACGCCGGTGACCCGCTCGGCCGGCTCGCCGAGCGCCTGCAGGCCGCGCACCCGGACCGGCTGGACGGCCGGGCGGCGGGTGAGCAGCAGCTCCTGGCCGTTCGCGACGGTCCCGGCCGGCAGCGTGCCGGTGACGACCGTGCCAGCTCCCCTGACGGTGAACGACCGGTCGATCCAGAGCCGGACAGGGGGAACATATGGTGAAATTTCCGGAATGCCGGGCACGCCAGTGCCCGGCATTCCGGAACCGCGGAGCGCGGTGGCCAGGCGCGCGAGGGCGGCGCGCAGGTCGTCGAGGCCCGCGCCGGTGACCGCGCTGACCGCGACCGCCTCGACGCTGCCGAGGCTGGTCCTGGCGATCTCCGCGAGCGCGGCGCGGGTCACCGGTTCCGGGTCGGCCAGGTCCGCGCGGGTGACCACGAGCAGGCCGTGCCGCACGGCCAGCGCGTCGACCGCCGCGAGGTGCTCGGCGGACTGCGGCATCCAGCCGCCGTCCGCGGCCACGACGAAGAGCACGGCGGGGACGGGGCCGAGGCCGGCCAGCATGTTCGGCACGAAGCGCTCGTGCCCCGGGACGTCGACGAAGGCGAGCTTCTCCCCGTCGGGCAGCGCCATCCAGGCATACCCCAGGTCGATCGTCATGCCGCGGCGGCGTTCCTCCGCCCACCGGTCGGGCTCCATCCCGGTCAGCGCGCGGACCAGCGTTGACTTGCCGTGGTCAACGTGCCCGGCGGTGGCGACCACGTACATCAGGCGGCCCCCGCCGCCGCCAGCACGGCCGCGGTGAGGCGGTCATCGTCGTCGGGGTCCACCGCGCGCAGGTCGAGCAGCAGCCGGCCCTGGGCCACCCGGCCGACCACGGCGGGCGCCTCGCCGCGGCGGACCGCCTCGCCCCAGCGCAGCGGCGTGGCGAGGTCCGCGGGCAACGCCACGGCGGCGCCGGCCAGCGTGACGCCGGGCGCGCCGCCGCCGCCGACGGCGGCCTCCGCGTCCACCACTGCCGCGGCGACGGAGTGGCGGGTGAGAGTCGCGACGATACGTTCGGACCGCTGGGAAAGAGAGGCGGCGGTGGCGGCCAGCGCGCGGGAGACGGGGGGCGGCGGCCCGGCGAGCGTCGCCTCGAGCGCGGCCAGGGTCAGCTTGTCGACCCGCAGCGCGCGGGCGAGCGGGTGCCGCAGCAGGCGGCGGACCAGGTCGGCGTCGCCGAGCAGCAGGCCGGCCTGCGGGCCGCCGAGCAGCTTGTCGCCGCTGGCGGTGACCAGGTTCGCACCGTCGGCGAGGGAGGTGGCCGCATCCGGCTCGCCGGGCAGCAGCGGGTGCGGGGCGAGCAGGCCCGAGCCGATGTCATGCACCACGGGGGCGCCGAGGGCGGCCAGGTCGCTGACCGCGACGCTGGAGGTGAAGCCCTCGATGCGGTAGTTGGACGGGTGGACCTTGAGCACGAAGCCGGTGTCCGGGCCGATGGCCGCCTCGTAGTCGGCCGCGGTCGTGCGGTTCGTCGTGCCGACCTCGCGCAGCCGCGCGCCGGTGGCGGTCAGCAGGTCGGGCAGCCGGAACCTGTCGCCGATCTCGATCAGCTCGCCGCGGCTGATCACGATCTCCCTGCGCGCGGCGAGCGCCGTGGCGGCCAGCACAATGGCGGCCGCGTTGTTGTTCACCACGCCGGCCGCCTGGGCGCCGGGGACCGCCGCGCGCAGGGCGCTCAGCGCGCCTTGGCCGCGCTGCGAGCGCGCGCCGGTCTCGAGGTCGAACTCCACGTCGCAGTTGCCGGCCGCGGCCTGCAGCGCGGCCACGGCGGCGGCGCTCAGCGGGGCGCGGCCGAGGTTGGTGTGCACGATCACGCCGGTCGCGTTGATCACCGGAGTCAGCGACGCGGCGATCGGCGGCAGTTCGGCCACGGCGGCGTCGGCGACCTGTTCCGGCTCGATCTCCGCGTTGCGGGCCCTCGCCTGCGCCCTCGCGATGGCCGCCTTGACCAGCGGGCGGCCCAGGCGATGCTGCGCGGCGGTGAGCCGGGGGTCGGCCAGCAGCGCGTCCGTGCGCGGGATCCGGCGCCGCGCCGGGGCGAGATCATCCACGCTCGCGACCATACCGCCCGGGGTGTCTGCCGGTCACTCTGGCCACTTGTGGTATGTTGACCACGCTCAGTGAGCGTGGCTGCTGTCGGGCAGCGGTGCCTCGATCGTGGTGCCGCTTCGGCGTAATCCGCGCGCCCCGGCAACTACAACGGAGCGTTTCGTGCCAGTTGGTCTCCGCCGGAACGGCAGTTCACGAACGCGTGGCGAGGCCGGCGGAGGGCGGTCGGCCACGACGCCGGGGACGCCGGCCCTGGCACGGCTGCGCGCCTACTGGCTGGCGCCGGCTGGCCTCGCCATGCTCGCCGCGACGCTGCTCGCGCTGGCGATCCGGCTGTACACGCTGACCAGGCCCGGCTACCTCACTGGCGTCACCGAGTACGACGACGGGGTGTACCTCGGCGGGGCCATCAGGCTGCTGCAGGGATCGCTCCCCTATCACGACTTCGCGTTCGTGCAGCCGCCGGGCATCCTGCTGCTGATGGCCCCGGTCGCGGTGCTCGGCAAGATCGGCGCCACCACCCACGCGATGGCGGCGGCGCGGCTGCTGACCGTGCTGGCCAGCACCGCGTGCGTGCCGCTCGCGGGCAGCCTGGTGCGGTACCGCGGCGTGCTCGTCACGCTGGTGACCTGCGGGCTGCTCGCCATCTACCCGGACGACGTCGCGACGGCGCACACGCTGATCCTGGAGCCGTGGCTGAACCTGTTCTGCCTGCTCGGGGTCTGTATCGCGTTCCGCCGCGGCCGGCTCGCCTCGTCCCAGCGGCTGCTGTGGGCGGGGGTGGCGATCGGGTTCGCCGGGGCGGTCAAGTACTGGGCGGCGCTGCCCGCCGTGCTGCTGCTGGCGGTCTGCCTGCTGACCGGCAATGGCTGGGCGGGCCGGGTCCGCCGGGCCGGTACCTACACCCTGGGGGTCATCGCCGGGTTCGTGGTTCCCGTGCTGCCGTTCTTCGCGTTCGCGCCGGCGGCGTTCGTCCGCAGCACGCTGTTCGACCAGGCGACGCGAGCGGGCACGTACGTCCCGGTGTCGCTGCGGCTGGCGCACCTCACCGGGCTGATCGACGTGCTGAACGGCGGGGGCCACTTCTCGCTGACGGCGGGCGTGCACTCGCTGTTCACCGGCAGCGGCGCGGCGGCGACGTCCAACGCGGGCGTCGGCTGGCTGCCGTACGTCGTGGCGCTGCTCGGGGCCTGTGTGCTCGCGATCGGCTACCTGTGGGAGCCGGGGCGCCCGTCGCCGCTGGAGTGGTACGTGCTGGCCGCCGCGGTCGCGACGGTGGCGGCCGTGCTCGGTTACTCGGCGTTCTTTTACCACTACCCGGCCTTCGCCGCGCCCTGGCTCGCGCTGTCCTTCGGGTGCGCGGCCGGCGCGGTGGCCAGCGGATTCCGCGCCCGGCCGCGGGTGCGGCGAGCCCTCATCGGCTGCTGCGCGGTGGTGGTGCTCGCCGTGGCGGCGCTCCAGGTGAGCGAGCTTCGCGGGCTGCGCGCGACGAGCGTGTACCCCGACCGGGCGCTGATCCCGGCGGGCTCCTGCGTGGTGAGCGACGAGATCTCGCTGGCGATCGCGGCCAACCGGTTCACCGCCGCGCGGCCCGGCTGCCCCGACGTGCTCGACGGGCTCGCGCAGACGCTGGTGCTCAGCAACGGGGTCAGCGTCCAGGGCGGCGCGGCCGACCATCCGGACGTCGTGGCGGCGTGGCAGAACATCTTGTCCCGCGCGGACTACGTATGGCTGTCCCCGAACAACACCCGCCGCATCCCGTGGACGCCCGGGCTGAGCGCCTGGTTCGCGGCCAACTTCCAGCCGCTGCACGTCCGCGGGCACGCGCGCGGCCTGGGCCAGGTGTATGAGCGGGTCGCACCCTGACTCCCCTGGATCAGCCGCCGGACCCTTCCTGGACAGGGGCCCTGTCCACCGATCCGGTCGCCGAGAGCACGTACCAGAGCCCCATGTTCTCTGCCTGGCCGGTGGCCTGTCCCGGCTCCTGGTCGCCTACCCACAGGTACAGCGGCCATCCGTTGTAGGTGACCTGCCTGGCGCCGCCAGGCCTGCGCACGGTTCCCAGCAACGAGGCGCGCGCCCCGTCGCGGGCCGCCGGGCCCGCGACCCCGGCGGGCAGGGTCAGCGGCGGCCAGTTCTGCGCGCATACCCCCGAGCACCGCGACTGTCCCTGCCGGTCGGGCATGTAGGCGTACAGGGTGAAGCCCTGCCCGTCGGCGAGCACCCGCCCGGCCCCAGGGAGCACGGTCGTCGTTACCTGCCAGGCCGGCTCGGTGGCGGCGACGGGCTTGGCCGCGCCGCAGGCCGCCACGCAGGCACCCGCGGCGCAGGCGAGCGCGGCAAGGTACGCGTTCCTCCCGGTTCTCATATCAGCTGGAGGAACCGTACTGGATCGGCACGTTGATGGCCTGTTCCCTGGCCCACCCCGAGGACGCGGGCCCGGTCGCCCAGACGGTCAGGACCGATCCGTGCGAGGCGAGCGCCTCGACCTGGCCGCCAGCGCCGATCACCAGCACCTGGCTGCCGGAAGGCAGTGCGGGAAGCTGCCGCCACGTGCTCCCCGGGTCGGCCAGGACCTCCCCGTGCCCGCCGGACAGCACCAGTCCCGCCGCGCCGCCGGGGCCGAACGACGCCGACAGCACCTGCTTTCCCCCGGTTCGCAGTCCCGGGGACAGCTGCCAGCGCCCGGAGCCGATCGCGGTCCAGGCGGCCACGACGGTGGCCGCGGATCCGGCGCCGGCCGACAGCAGCGCCAGCTGACGGCCGCCGGAGGTGGTCAGGCGCAGCACCGTCACGGGCTGGCCGGCCAGGGAGGCGGGCAGCGCCGGGCCGGCCGCCTGCCATTGCCCGGCGTCAAGAGCGAAGATCCCCGCCGTGCCGGGCTTGGTGCAGGCGCCGGCCACCGTGGGGATTCCGGCCGGGCTGAACGCGACCGCCGTCAGTCCGCTCAGCCCGCATACCCGCCCTGCTGCCGAATCGGCCACCGACTGCGCCCTGGCCACCGTCGTCCACGCAGAGCCACCGGTCCGTGATAGCTCGATCGCGCCGGGGACGAGGGCGATGAGGTCACCGCTCCCTGGTGCGGCGGCCAGCGCGTCAGGGACATCGGACAACCCGCCGGCGGCGGACCCCGTCGCCCAGTGCGCCCCGTTGTCCGAGGTGCTGATCAGCGGGGAGAACGTGATCAGCTGGCTTGGCCGGAACCCGGTCACCAGGGACCGCCCGCCGGTGCTGGCCAGGAGCAGGCCGCCGTTGTCGGCCATGCCAGGCGGGGTGACCAGCCGCCAGCTGTCCGCCCCGGAAGCCCCCGCCGGCCGGACGAACAGCTGCCAGAAGTTGTTGTAGTCGGCGGCTGACCCGCCCATCTGCACGGTCGCCCAGGTGCCTGCCGCCGAGTCGAGGGAGAGCGCGAGCGACGGGGGCGGCGCCGCCGCGGCAGCGACGGTCCCATGGCTTTGCTGGGTGCCGCAGGCCGCCAGGGCCGCGACCACCAGGATCACGGATGCCGCCAGCCCCCGTCGTTTCACGACGCCCCCAGGTACTGCCGGGCGGCGTCCGCCAGCATGGACGCGTACGAGGCCTGAGTCGCTGTCGTGCCGGGACCCGGGTCGTCCGAGAATTCCTCCCGGACGTTCCCTGAGGCGTCGATCACGTAGGCGACCTCGGTGTGCCCGATCATGGACCCGCCGGGCTCGACCTCGGCGTCGATGCCGTAGTCCGACCACACCTGCCGGAGGGCAGCGACCGACCCGGTCAGGAACTGCCAGTTCGGCACCTGGGCCAGCCCCTCTTGCCGGGTAAAGGCCTCGGTGTAAACCCGCTGGTAGAAGACGGGGTTAGCGGCGATGGCGACCAGCTCGACCCGGCTTGAGCTTGGCCCGAGGAGCTGTCCGGCGGCGCGGAACTCCTGCGCGATCAGCGGGCAGTCGCTGGTGCATACCGGATCGAGGAAGGTCAGCAGGACCACCTTGCCGCGCAGGGTGGCCGACGTCACCGTGCGGCCGTCCTGGTTCGTGAGCTGGAAGCCTTTGGCGGGGTAGTCCATCGGCGCCACAGAGCCGACGAGCGACTGGGCCAGGATCGTCGACGCGCTCGGATTCGCTTGCGCCGCCGCCATCGGGGCGGCCCCGAGGATGACGATGGCCAGGGCGCCTACGGAGGCCACCGAGCTGACGGTCGCGGTGGCGAACGACTGGCACAGCGCCGCCGGGCGCAGCCGCGTCCGCCAGCCGCTAGCTGGCGCGGGCACCGCCGGTTCCGTAGCGTCCGCTGGCTCCTCCGCCGCCGCCGGGTCCCCGTCATGGGCCGGCTCGGGGGCTTCCTCGGCCGCGGCCATCGGGACCCTGGTCAGCGCCAGGTAGCCGCCGACGATCACCAGCGCCATCGGGATCATGCTGTTCGGGTCGGTGCCCAGCCCGCCGAAGAAGCCGAAGTCCTGGACGAGCACCCAGGTCGCCAGGCACAGCACCACGGTCGCGGCGACGGCGGGGAACAGCACCCGGCGCCAGGCCGTGACCATGGCCAGCCCGGCCGCCGCGAGCGCGATCACCACGAACAGGTTCACGGCGAACCCGTGCGCCTCGTCGAACGCCGTGAACGCGTTGACCCAGCCAGCCACGGCCGATGGCTGGTTCGTCTGGGCCATCGACTGGGTCATGGCCGCCAGCGAGCCGGGCTGATGACCGGACGTACCCTGCCAGAACCCGCGGCCCGGCCAGGCCTGGAGCACCGCCATTCCCAGGAAGAAGACGCCCATCACGGCGAGCACGCCGCGGCCGAGCCGCGGCGTGCTCCAGGCCGCCAGCGGTAGCGCGACCAGGACGCCGGCCATGCAGTAGAACAGCACCGCCCCGGGCGCCCCGAACAGCCAGCTCAGCCCAGGCGCGAAAATGCTTCCGAACGATTCGCCGAATACCCAGACCACGAGCCCCCAGCTGGCGCTGACCAGCCCGCCGGCGCGGGACCACAGGCCGTGGGGCGCCACGAGCAGCCAGATTCCGATGCCCACCTGGATCCAGACCGCCGCCGCGCCTGCCTGGATCGGATGGTAGGACCAGGTGGTACCGCCCCAGTTCACCAGGTGCTGCACCCAGCCCGGCGAGCTCGCCGCCGTCGGCTGGATGACCTGTGACGGAAGACCGGCGGCCATCGCCGGCTGCGCCTGCAGGATGCCGTCGAACACCCAGAGGAGCCCGAACCCTATCCGGAGCAGCCGCCGCCCGGCGGGCTCGGCGGACCACGCCAGCGCGGGGCCGTGCCCGGCGGCCGCGGCCTGCACGCGGGGGGGCAGCCACGCCTTGCTCGCCGTCCATACCAGGGCGATCAAGACGACGATCGCCAGCGCGATAAGCCCCTGGTGGACGAGCGCCGCGCGGAAGGCAGCGGTCACCGTCGGGTCGTCGATGTTGATCCCGGAATTCATTCCCGGCATGCGGCCTGCTCCTTCGCGTCCATGCCTTGTTAGTCCGCCGGCCGCGCCGGAAAGTTCCCCGCGTTTTCCGCCGCGTCTTAGCTTGTTATTTAACCTGTCTGCCTGCGGCTTTCCTTCTTAGGTTCGTCTCGTTTGACGGTCTTGCCCACGTCGTGGCGGGTGGCCGGGCGGCGGTTCTTGGATCCTGGCGGGCGGCCGGGGCCGGGTTTGCCGGGTTTCGGCGCGCTGGCCACATCGGGCAGTGCCTGGCGGATGCGGCGGAACCCGCGGCGGACCCGGGCGGGGGTCAGCCGGCCGTCCGGGCAGGGCCGTTGCCAGGGCAGCCGGAGGTCGGCGGCGAGGTGGCGGGCGAGGTAGAGCTGGGCGTAGCAGGCGAGGATGAGCCAGGTCCACCGGTCGGCGGCGGCCGGGTCGCGCAGTTTCGGCCGGGTCCAGCCGAGCTGCTGCTT
>Ga0335072_10005268_pt1 | contig 19050 bp, 16 predicted proteins | sample Lox_Sample_21_FD_206725 | JGI IMG/M metagenome (GOLD analysis project Ga0335072, IMG submission 206725) | Soil microbial communities from Loxahatchee National Wildlife Refuge, Florida, United States - Lox_Sample_2.1 | ecosystem: Environmental > Terrestrial > Soil > Wetlands | place: USA...
ACCGTCTCATTGCAATCGAACTACACAAAAGCGCTGGCGCATGAGGCGCCTGAGCTTTTGCGCGCCGGGCTAAGGCGTTTCTCCTGCTGGTCACGAGTCAGGCTTCGGGATACGGCAGCAGGATAAATGGTTTAGTGATTTGCTTCAGCTGCCTGTACCCGGGCGCCACGTACTGCGCTCAAAAATGCATGAGCTTCAGCTGGAGGCGGCACCTGGCCCGAAAGGACAGCGCGGGTATCGACACCCGGCCCATAGATGGCCTTCATTGCGTCGTCATCGCGGTGCACAGCCGCACCGTTCAACGTAAGTCCGGCGAAGACGCCTTTTGCGCGTGAGTAGGTGAGGATCTCGGCATTCATCTTCCAGTCGGTATCAGCCGAGGCGTGACGTCCCACCGGTCCGGCTGCAGCCGAAGCATCGCCGCCCACCTGGAACTTGCTCGAGAGCAGATCCTGCATGCCCTTGTCATTCTGGAAGACCATCACGAGGTCAATGCCTTCCACCCCGATTTGCAGTCCCCAGCTTCCGCCCTCCACATCGAAGAAAGCCGGAGCGCTCCAACCATGCCCGGTGCGGCATGTGGCCACACCGCGACCGCCTTCGGCTCCGAAGACGAATCCGCCCTTGACCAGATGCGGCACAACCGCGATGCACTTTGCATGATCAACAACTTCCTGAGGAATGCCCTTGTCCGGAGTCGCCATCACCTGATGGAGCACTTCGGCTGCTTTGGTGAGACGGTCATCAATCTGTTCCTTGGATTGGTCTGCCCAGCAGAGCGGCGCCAAGCCTATTGCCGCGATCAGTACCACGATTCTTTTCATAAGCCCACCTTTTTCTATGGCAATTTTCGAGTTGCACTGTGCGGCGTTAGGAGGAGTACCAGGAAGGCCTGTCGCACGCGGATCTTCCACTCTTCGCCCATCTGCAAGTCCGGCATAGGTCCGTCCTGCCGCTTCCGATTGGAGGCGCTGATCCAGGTATTTGGTTGCCCGAATCCGGCGCACGGGCGGCATCGACAACGCGCTAGCCTTTGGAATGCGCAAGTCGGGAAGTGCCTTGTCGTTCAGCTTTTATCGCGATTGTCAGCCGGAGATGCGCACCAGTTCCTGCGCTTCGTGGCGCGGGCCGAGGATGGAGATGCGCGGAATGCGTCCACGGACCATTGCCACTTCGTCGCAGCGGTGCAGGCGGGGGCAGCTCTGGCAGTCCTTGAAGATCTTGTCGGGAAGTTCGGCCTTGTCTTCGACGACCCGGAAACCAAACTTGAAGAAGAAGTCAGGAATGCGCGTGAACAGGCACACGGACTGGATGCCGTGCATCTCGGCTTCCTCAATCAGCGCATTCAGGATGCGTCCACCCGCGCCCTGGCCTTTAGCTTCCGGCTTGACGACGATCGAGCGCACTTCACAAAGATGCGGGCCGTAAAGGTGCAGCGCGCCGCAGCCGAGGAACACGCCGCCGTCCGACTCGGCGACGGTGAAGTCGCGGATATTTTCGCAGATCTCTGCAAAGGGCCGCTTGAGCAGCGTGCCGTCGGAAGAGAGCGAGTTCACCAGATCGTAGATATTGGAGGCATCGTGCAGCAGCGCCTTACGCACCAGCATGAACAGTCTCCCCTGCCAGCGCGGCGACGCTGCGCGTTGCATGATCGAGCGCCTGGCGCACGCGGCCCCGAGCCGTACCGCCCACGACATCGTGGCAGTCCAGCGTAGCGTTCAATTGGACGGCGGCATAGAAGTCGGCGCTGAACTCTGTGCCGAACTGTTGCAGCTCATCGAGCGTGAGGTCGTTCAGCTCCACGCCCTTTTCGAGCGCAAACCGGACGGCGTTGCCGATCTTCTCATGAGCGGTCCGGAAGGGAACGCCCTTGTGCACGAGATAGGTAGCCGCGGCCATCGCATTCAGATAACCGGACTGCGCAGCCTCAAACATGCGCTTGGAACTGAATTGCAGAGCAGCCGTGAAGCGAGCTACCAGCTTGAGCATCTGCGGTACGAACTCGACTTGAAACGCCGGCTCCTGCGTCTCCTGCATGTCTTTATTGTAGGCCAGCGGCAGGCCTTTCAACTGCAGCGTGACCGCCTCCGCCGCGCCGTGGATGCGCCCGACCTTCGCGCGCAGAAGTTCGGTGAGATCGGGATTTTTCTTCTGCGGCATCGCGCTCGATCCGGTAGAAAAAGCCTCGGGCAACAGGACAAAGCCGAACTCGGCCGTCGAGAAGAGCGTGATCTCTTCGGCGAAGCGGCTCAGATGCAGGCCCACAAACGTGAGCGCCTGCAGGTACTCGAGCACGAAATCGCGGTCGCTGGTCGCGTCCATGGAATTTGCTGTGGGCGCCGCAAAGCCCAGTTCCTGTGCGGCAATGGAACGGTCGAGGGCCAGCGTAGCGCCTGCCACGGCGCCCGAGCCGAGTGGGCAGTAGTTGAGTCGCGTGATGCAATTGCTGAGCCGGTCTGCGTCGCGCAGCGCCATCTCCACATAGGCCAGAAGCCAGTGCGCAATCAGAACCGGTTCGGCGCGCTGCAGATGCGTGTAGCTGGGCATGACGGCGTCGCCGGCTGCACGGGCCTGCTTGATAAGCGCGTCGGCCCACGCGGCGAGCCCTTCGATGGCAAGGCTGGCCTGCTTGCGGACGTAGAGGCGCAGGTCGGTGGCGATCTGCTCGTTGCGGCTGCGTCCGGTGTGCAGCTTGCGGCCCAGTGCGCCGACGCGCTCGATCAGCTTGATCTCGACAAAGTGATGAATGTCTTCGGCCGATTCGTGATCGCGCACGCGCGCCCGGTCCGCTTCGGAAGCGAACTCGATGGCAATCGAATCGAGCGCTCCGCGGAGCTCCGCTCTTTCTGCCTCGGTTAACACTCCTGCTGCAAAGAGAGCCGACGCGTGCGCCTTGCTCGCAGCGATCTCTTCGTCGAGAAGCCGCCAGTCGAAGACGATGGACCGTTGCCAGGCTTCAAACTCACTGTCGAGCGGTTCCCGGAACCGCCCGGACCACATCTTCACTTCGATGCCTCTTTCTCTCTATCGCGGTTAGCTGGCAACCGGCTCTTGAAAATGCGCAGCGTTGGACAGGCCGCCAAGCAGCAGAAGTAGCAGAGCCTTCTGTGCATGCATGCGGTTTTCTGCCTGGTCGAACACGATGGACTGCGGGCCGTCGAGAACGGCGTCGGTCACCTCAGCGTTGCGCCGCGCCGGCAGGCAGTGCATGAAAACCGCGTGGCTGGCGGCCTTCCCCATCAGCGTCTCATTCACCTGGAACGGCCGGAAGATGGGCGCTCGCTTGGTCGATTCGTGCTCAAAGCCCATGCTTACGCACACGTCGGTGTAGACGGCGTCGGCATTTTCGACGGCTGCCTGCGGGTCCTGCAGCAAGCGCAGTTCGCAGCCGTTGGCCTGGGCGATTTCGCGCGCCATCGTGACGATCTCGATATCCGGCGAATAGCCACGCGGGGTGGCCACGGTGACATTCGCGCCGAGTTGCGCTCCTGTCAGCATCAGCGAGTGGCACACGTTGTTTCCGTCGCCCACATAGGTGAAGTTCATGCCGGTGACGGTGCCAAAGTGCTCCTGGAGCGTCATGAAATCGGCCAGCGCCTGGCAGGGATGCTCGAAGTCCGAGAGAGCGTTGACGACCGGGACGCGCGAGTTGGCCGCCATTTCCGTGATGGTGTCGTGCGCATAGGTGCGCAGCACGATTATATCGACCCAGCGCTCCACATTGCGCGCCACATCGGCGATGGCCTCGCGCTCACCGAGAGGAGAACTGGTGTGGTCGACAAAGATCGCGTTGCCGCCCATGGTGTTGAGACCCGCCTCGAAGCTCAGGCGCGTGCGCAGGCTGGCTTTCTCGAACATCAGCACCATTTGCTTGGCATCGAGGGCATGGCGGTAGTCGCGCGGATTGCGCTTCACATCGTGGCCGAGCTTGAGAATGGCGCGAACTTCGGCACTCGAGAGGTCAGAGATGGAACAAAGGTCTTCTCCGGCAAGCCGTGCGGCCGCCGCGAGAATGTCGGGGTCTTTCTGCACCGGGACGGCCGATTGCGGACGTTCAATTGTCGATTTGCTAACCACGTTCGTGTCCTCCCGCGGATGGAGATGCCGCTGCCGGCGCGGTGTGTCCGGCTTGCTCGGTAAGAATTTCGTCCAGCGCGGCGACGGCCGTGTCAATGTGCGCCTTCTCCACGATAAACGGCGGCAGGAAGCGCAGCACCGTGTCACTGGTGCAGTTGATCAGGATGCGCCGCTTCAGCATCTCGGCCACGATCAGCTTGCCCAACTCCGCCGAATCGACTTCAGCAGCCACCATGAGTCCCTTGCCGCGCACATCCACAACAGACTCGTGACGCTTCGCAAGGTTGCGCAGTTGCTGCTGGAAGTAATCGCCGGTCTGGGTCGTGTGGGCCAGCAATCCCTCTTTTTCAATCGCGTCGATTACAGCGATGGCGACGGCGCAGGCCAGTGGGCCGCCACCGAAGGTTGTGCCGTGCATGCCGGCGTGCATCACGCGTGCCACCTCTTCTGTACACAGCACCGCGCCCAGAGGAAGGCCTCCGGCAAGCGGCTTGGCCAGGGTGGTGATGTCGGGCTGGATGCCATAGTGCTGAAAGCTGCACCACTTGCCGGTGCGGCCCATGCCGGCCTGGATCTCGTCGGCGATCAGCAGTGCTCCGGTGGAGTTCGCGAGCGCGCGTGCTTCGGCGAAGAATTCCTGCGTAAGCGGCCGGATGCCACCTTCGCCCTGGATGGCCTCGACCAGAATGGCGCACACTTCATTCGAGAACTTCGCGCGCAGATCATTTACGTCGTTGAAGCGCACGAACTCTACGCCCGGAACGACGGGGCCGAACGGCTCGCGGTACTTCGCCTTGTAGGTCGTTGACATGGAGCCGAAGGTGCGGCCATGAAAGCTCTGGTCGAGCGCGAGAAACCTGGTGCCGATTTGGGCGCCTTCGCTGCGCCGCAGCCCGGCATAGGCGCGGGCAAGCTTCAGTGCGCCTTCCCACGCTTCAGTGCCGCTGTTGCAAAAGAAGGCGCGGTCGAGCCCGGCGCGCTCCGTAAGCCGCAGCGCCAACTCCGCCTGCCCTTCGTGGTAGTAGAGGTTCGAGATGTGGATCAGCCGGCGGCTCTGCTTCGCGATGGCCTCTTCGATCACTGGATGGCCGTAGCCCAGCGCGTTGACGCCGATACCGCTGAGCAGGTCAAGGTAGCGATGGCCCTGCTCGTCTTCGAGGTAAACGCCTGCACCCTTTACGAAGAGGATCGGGTTCCTCTCATACGTCGTGAGCAGCAGCCGCGACTCGGCGGCGCGAATCTGTTCAAGTTTTGTCAACGGATACTCTCCTCAGGCCACCATGACTTCGGTGCCATGGGCTACGCGCGAGCTGCACAGATCGGGCAACGATCCTGCAGCTTCGGCAGGCAGAATTCTCACGCGCTTCACGCCGTTCAGCAGCGCCTCGCGGCAGGCCCCCAGCTTGGGCAGCATACCGCCGGAGATGATCGCAGTTTTCGCCATCTCCGCAATCTGATCGATCGAGAGCCATCGCAGTACTTCGCCGTTGGCTCCCTTGACTCCGGGAACGTCGGTAAGAAAAACCAGCGCATCGGCATGGCAGGCGATCGCGCACGCTGCCGCCATCTCATCCGCATTGATGTTGTAGTACTCGCCGTCAAAGCCCAGAGCCATCGACGAGAGCACCGGCACGCCATTCAACTGCCAGATGGCTTCGATCCAGCGTGGATCGCTCGCGGCGATCTCGCCTACGTAGCCCAGATCCGGCGCAGTGCGCTTCTTGCGCGCGCGAAAGAGCAGGCCGTCCCCGCCGGAGAGGCCCACGGCCGGCTGACCCTGCCTGCCGAACGCCGCCACCAGGCTCTTGTTGACCTTCCCCGCAAAGACCATCAGCGCCACGTCGCGGGTTTCGGCGTCAGTGACGCGCAGTCCGTCAATGAACTCGCTTTGCTTGCCGAGCGCCTTGAGCGTGCGCGTCAACTGCACACCCCCGCCATGCACCACGGCCACCTGGTTGCCGTCGCGCACCAGTTCGGCGATCGCGCGCACACACCCCTCGAGAAGCGCCGGAGTTTCCAGGCCGGCTCCGCCCAGCTTGACCACGTACTTCATTCGAGCTCCTTCGCGGCGAGTTTCACGCGAGACCTTCCGATTCACCCCAACCGAGCATGACATTTAGATTCTGCACGGCCTGTCCCGCTGCGCCTTTCAGCAGGTTGTCCAGGCAACTGACGATCACTGCGCGGCGGCCGCTCGGGTCGATTTGAAATCCGATATCGGCAAAGTTGGTGCGTACCACATATTGGATCTGCGGCAGCGTCTTGTCGTAGAAGCGGACCATCGGGCTGCCGGCAAAAAACTGCTGATAGACCCGGGCAATCGAGTCGCGGGTCTGTGCTTCCTTGAAGTGCACGTAAATGGTGGACAGAATTCCGCGCGGAATCGGCAGCAGATGCGGCGTGAATACGATCTCGCTCGATCCGACTCCGATCTGTTCCAGCAGCTCTCCGGTGTGGCGATGGCCGAAGACGCCGTAGGCGGAGAGATTGTCGGCCGCGTACATGAAGTGCGTCTTCGTCGTGGGCGCTTTGCCGGCGCCGCTCACGCCGCTTTTGGAATCAGCGACGATGCCGCGCTCCAGGTCGAGCAGGCCTGCGGCCACCAGCGGCTTCAACGGCAGAATGACCGAAGTGGAGTAGCAACCCGGGTTGGCGATCAGTCGCGCGCCGGCGATCTGCTGACGGTACATCTCCGGCATGCCGTACACTGCCTGCGCCTGTGTGGCGACGGCCGTCTCGGAACCCTCGTCCTCAAACGCGTACACGGCGCGGTTCGAGGCCTCAGTGAGCCGCCACGCTCCGCTCAGGTCGATGACGCGCAGACCGCGATCGAGAGCCTCCGGGACCCACTCGCGGGACTGTTCGTGCGGGGTGGCGAGGAACAAGACCTCCACGCCGCGCTCGGCGAGAAGTTCCCAGGAGAAAGCCTCGAGGCGCAGATTGCCGGTACCGTTATTGTCTGCCAGCTGAGGATGAATTTCGATCAGCGGGGTACCGCCGCGTGCCGCTTCCTTCTCGTCGAGGCGTCCGGCGAACACCGGATGCTTGTCATGGAGGCGGGGATGGTGCAGGAGTAGCCGCGCCAGCTCGGCGCCGGCGTATCCCGTGACTCCCACCACCGCGGTTTGTATCTGTTTCGTCATGATTCCAGCAGCATCCTTATCTTTGTTTCCACTTCGCCGGCACGCCGCACGTCGGGGCAGATGACGAGCACCGTGTCATCCCCGGCGAGAGTACCTACGATCTGCGGCCATCCCGCGTAATCGAGCGCCGCGGCGACCGGTTGTGCCCCGCCCAGCACCGTAGAGACTACCACCTGGTTCATGGCCTGCCGCACACGCAGCCCGAAGCTCTCGATCATCTCTTCGACCGAGGGTGGCGCATCATCTTCCACTGTAGCGGCTGCCGCCCCATTGCCGTTGGGCAGCGAATAGCCGCCAGGGCCCTTGGAGAGGCGTAGCTCGTGCATGTCTCGGGAGAGCGTGGCCTGGGTGACGTGAATCCCGCGCCGGCGCAGTTTGCGGCGCAGCTCGTCCTGGCTGGTGACCAGCGAACTGGAGAGAAGCTCCCGGATTGCGTCGAGGCGTTGATGTTTCACGTGCAGTTTCCCGTTTTCAGGCAAATCAAATGGGCGGACCCGACGTGGATCCGCCCTTGGAATAAATATACAGCCGGATGAATAACTATGCAAATTAAAATTTTGCTCAGGGAAGGGCGAAAAACGAGTCCTGAAGGTGCGGACTCGTCAGCTGGCGATCAGCTTTTTACGGTTCTTTTCCGTATACATCGCCGCGTCGGCCTTGGCCAGCAGTTCATCAAGGCCCTGCTGCGCCGACTCCGTGGTGCAGTGGCCGGAGCTGAAGCTCAGCGCCGTCGGATGTCCGTCTTCGGCGTTGCGCCGTTCGACGCCCTCCTGAACGCGCTGCGCAGCCAATCCAATGCCGGATTGGCTGAACTGCCCGGCGACCGCAAACTCGTCGCCTCCAATGCGCGCCACAATGTCAATTTCGCGGAAAGAGTACTTGAGAATCTTCCCCATCTCGACAAGCAAGTCGGAACCGGCCTGGTGGCCAAGAGTATCGTTGGTCCGCTTCAGGTTATCGAGATCGATGTAGAGAACCGAGAACGGCATATTCGATCGCCGCGCCATGCGCAGGGCCTGTTCCGCCAGCAAGCGAAATCCCCGCAGGTTGTAGAGATCGGTGAGCGCATCGCGCAGCGACAGATCGCGAATCTCCACTTCCATATAGTTGATGCGCCAGGCGAGAAACAGGAGCAGGGCGAAAGAGACCATGAAGGCCACCGAGGCGAGAACGGCCGTGGTCGAGTCGGGCGGCATCCGGGCGGAACTAAAGAAGCGGGCCCGCGCACACTCGCGCAGATAGGGCAGTAGCAACAGCAGAGGCGAAAGGCCGCGGGCGATATTGCTACCGATTCCATGACCGAGAAGAATGGAAAACAGGCCGTGTTCTGCCTTGCGTAACAGGGCTACCGCGCTCAGCAGCAGCAGGCCCAGCATCGCCGCCGCCCGCGTGTGAGCCTGCTCTGGTGGGCCCATGATCCCCAAGTGCGCGATGATGTGGGTGGATACCTGGATCAGGACCACGAGAAGCAGGCAATAGATCAACAAATCGGCGATAAGAAGCGCCGGACGCTTGCGTGCCCGGATCATCGTCAGGCAAATTCCCAGCAGACCGTAGCCGAATGCGCTCTGCAAAGACATTCTGGCGGCAAATTCGGACGCGAGGCTCCCGCCAGCGGCTCCGAAAACATCGATTCCCAGCGAAATGTGAAACACATATTCGCAAATCACCGCAGCACAGAGAACGACCGCGGCCGCCGCAAACGGTACGGCGAGCCGATCGATCTTTCTGAGTGAGTGCGAACCGGAGAACAGCAGACTGAACGAGCAGAGAAGAGCGACACAAGCAGTTTCGGCGCTCACCAGGTGCTGACGGCCCGGAACGCTCCAATCCAGGAGAAGGAAAAACCACGCGACGAGATCCAGGATGAAGAGTGAAATCGCCGACCACAATGCGATGCGCTCCAGGCGAGCCAATCGATCGAGCAGGGCATTATCAGGTTCGGTCGGCGTCAACGCCGGGGTCAGTTTAGCCATCGTTCGAGAAGTGGGGTCCCAACCTCTGCATTCTTTGTGTGCTGTTGATTCCGTGCGACCAGTGTACCGCCGGATGAGGTTTTGCTGTAGCTGGAATTTGCGGCTTTTCGCGAGGGATGACCCAGAGTCTGCACTGATACACTGCCGAGTGTCTGTGTTTCACTAACAGCCACTTTCGACCTGTGCCAATGACTGATCCGATCTCCACGATTAACGATCTGTTCCGCCGTGTGGCTGCAGCCGCCAATCCGCGTGCTGTGCTTTGGCAGGACGAGTTTGGCGAATGGCGGCCAATCTCGTCCGATCAAATCTACCAGCGAGTCAGGGCGCTGGCCCAGGTTTTTTTAACCTGGGGAGCGCAAAAGGGCGATCGGATCGCGCTGATTGCGGAAAACCGCTGGGAGTGGGCCGTGGCGGATTTTGCCGTGCTGGCGATCGGCGCGGCGGATGTACCGATTTACCCTACGCTGACCGGCGAGCAGATGGCCGTTCTGATCGGCGACGCAGGCTGCCGCATCGCAATTGTCTCCACGCGCCAGCAATTCGACAAGCTCAACTCGGTGCGCGGCCAGACGCAGCTTAAACACATCGTCATGATGGACTCTCCGGCGCCGGAAGGGGCCGTGAGTCTGATCGAGCTATTGGCTGAAGCCGACGCCAAAGGCAGCGAGCGCGACCCCGTATTCGACGCGCTGGTGCGCGCTGCGCGGCCTGAAGATCTGGCGACTCTCATTTACACATCTGGCACCACCGGCGAGCCCAAAGGTGTCATGCTCACCCACGGCAACATTGCCGCGAACCAGAATTACGCTACCGCTGATTTTTCCTTTGACGCAACGGATGCCTGCATCTCGTTCCTGCCGCTTTCGCATATCACGGCCCGCGCTCTGGATTACGTGATGTACAACTGCGGGGCGCAGATTGCGTACTGCTCGCAGTTCGACAAGCTGCCGCAGGCGATGAAGGAGGTGCGGCCGACGGTGATCGTAGGCGTACCGCGCGTGTATGAGAAGATTCGCCAGGCTGTCGAGCAGAAGTCGTCCGCGTCGCCAGTGAAAAAGCGCATTCTCGCCTGGGCGGTGCGTGTAGGTGGGCGTCATGCTGCTCGTGTTTACAGCGGCCGGCAGCCTTCAGCACTGACGTGGAAACTTGCCCGCAAGCTGGTGTATGGAAAAGTGCGCGAGGCCTTTGGCGGACGCGTGCGGGTCTTCATCTCCGGTGGTGCGCCTCTGGGCATCGACACGGCGCAGTGGTTCGCCTCCGTCGGTATTGCGCTGTGGGAGGGCTATGGCCTGACGGAAACCTCCCCGGTCATCGCGCTGAATTCGCCGGTAAGGCAGCGGATGGGCTCGGTTGGCATGCCGTTACCGAATGTGGAGCTCAAGCTGGCCGAGGACGGCGAATTGCTGGCGCGCGGCCCTTCGGTTTTTTTCGGCTACTGGCAAAAGCCGGAGGTCAACCGGGAGTGCTTTGATGCAGAAGGCTGGTTCCACACCGGCGACATCGCGCATATCGACAGCGACGGATTTCTGTTTATCACCGACCGCAAGAAGGAGCTGTTGAAGACCTCCGGCGGCAAGCTGGTGGCCCCTCAGCCCATCGAGAACAAGCTCAAGAACTCCGCGCTGGTGGCCCATGCGGCGGTGGTGGGCGACAAGCACAAGTTCATCTCGGCACTGATTTCACCCAACTTTGCCGCGCTGGAAGACTGGGCCTGGCGGAATGGCATCGAGATCCGATCCCGTGCTGAACTGGTCGTCGAAGGCCGCATCATCGAGCTGTATGGTCAACTGGTGAGCGAAGCCAACAGCAGCCTGGCGAACTTCGAGACCATCAAGCGCTTCCGCATCGTAGCCGAGGAGTGGGCGCAGGATTCCGGGGAGCTTACGCCGTCGATGAAGTTGAAGCGCCGCGTGATCACGGAGCGATACGCGGCGGTGATCGCCGAACTTTACGCGGACGAAGCAACCGCACGCGGCGAATCGGGGAACTGATCCGCCAGAGCCCCTTCCGGAACAGCACGCGCTTGGTCCACATGATCTGCAGCGCGCGGAAAAACGGCGCGCCCCAGGCGCCGACAGCCAGCACTGCACCGAAGAATACGATTGCGTCAATGTTCAAGCGGCCGGCGCTGGACCAGTACGCATCGGGCTGGAGGTTAAGCCAGAGCGCAAACTCGTCCAGCGTGAGCGCGGCGCCCACGCCATAGCTCACCGCCATCAGCCGACTCATGAAGATCGACATGGGCGAGTGGGAACGGCCCAGGTCGAGCAGCCAGCCGTATCCCACCAGCAGAAGGATCAGAATGCCCCAGACGAGGTGGTGGATGTGCAAGCCGCGCACCACCACCCACTGGAAATGTCCCTCATGGTTCACAATGCGGTGAACCAGGATTCGAACTCCCGCGAAGGTGATGAGGAACGAAACCGAGGCGATGAACATGCGTCGCCGCGGCCGGTCGGGGATCGTGCTGCGGATGAGGTATCCCAGCCGCGTCAACTGCAGAAGCACGAGCAACACGATAATGACCAGGCCGACAAAGGCCAGCAGCAGCAGCGCTCCACTTCCGGGCATGTCCTTATTGAATCACTCCTTTGTGCGCGCGCAGCCATCGACTGTACCGCCTGCGCGGTCGCGACGGTTCTTCAAGGCGGCAGAGTAAACTGTATCAGGCGTCGAGAGCTGCGGTTCATTCTCAGGCGCACAATTCCGGAGCCGGAGTCCCAGAGCACCGAGGCCCGCCGGATCTTACGAGGAGATTACGATGCGAATTGCTTTACTGACCGGTGGCGGTGACTGCCCCGGATTGAATGCCGTCATCTATGCAGCCGTCAAAAAAGGCATCAATCATTACGGAGATGAGTTTATTGGCTTCCTGAATGGCTGGCGCGGCGTGCTCGACAACCAATCCATCGCGCTGACGCTCGCAAACACAGACGGCATCCAATTAAAGGGCGGCACCATCCTCCACTCCTCACGCACCAACGTCAAGAAGATCCCCGGCGGTATTGAAAAAGTTCAAGAAGTCCTGAAGCTCAACAAGATTGACGCGCTCATCGCGCTCGGCGGCGACGACACGCAATCGGTGACCCAGTTCCTGAGCGAAAACGGAATCGCCGCGGTAGGCGTTCCCAAAACCATCGACAACGACATCAACGGCACCGACGTGACCTTCGGGTACGACACCGCTGTCTCCATTGCCACCGAAGCTGTAGACCGCATCCACACTACGGCCGATTCGCATAACCGCGTGATCGTCATCGAGGTAATGGGGCGCGATGCTGGATGGATTGCTTACGCGGCCGGCGTGGCTGGCGGCGCGCACGTCATCCTGGTGCCGGAGAAGGAAATCGATATAGATCATGTGTGTGCGCTGCTCAAGTACAACTACGACAATGGCAAGCACTACGGCATCGTCGTAGTTGCCGAAGGCTGTCATTTGCCCGAGGTCGGTCAGGTTGTTGGTTCGCAGCAGGTGGATTCTTTCGGTCACGCTCGACTATCCGGCATTGGAGAGGCGCTTGCCGAACTGATTGAAAAGAAGACCGGCTATGAAACCCGCTCCGTCAATCTGGGGCACACGCAGCGCGGCGGTGTTCCTACTGCCTATGATCGTCTCCTAGGACAGCGCTACGGACTGCATGCCATCGACATGGTGCACGATAAGAAATGGGGCCGCATCGCGGTCATCCGCGGCAACGATATTACCGACATCACCATCAAGGAGGCGATTGCCACCAACCGCCGCCTCGACAAGCGGTTCTTCGACGTCATCGCAGATCTCGAAGCCAAGGTTTAGGCCGATCTTTCGCAGGAACCAAGGCCATCCTCGCAACGGGGATGGCCTTCTCGTTTATGGAGCAGCGTCCGTGATCTATCGCGTCTACCAAGCCGGTGACTATCCCGCACTCTACGCGATTGAAGAGGCGTCTTTCGAACCTCCCTTTCGGTTTAGCCGCGGATATCTGCGCCAGTTGCTGGCAAGCGAGCAGGCTGCCACATGGGTTGCAGAAGAAGACGTCGTGCCCGCCGGATTTGCCACCGTCCGATTGAGAATGCGCGAGAATCCCGGCACAGCCTATATCGAAACCATCGAGGTCGCCCCTGCGTGGCGCGGCCGCGGAATTGGCGGCGCGTTGTTGCGTTGCGTGGAAGGCTCGGCGAAATCTGCGGGTGCAGCCGTGCTATGGCTGCACGTCGATGCAGAGAATGCTACCGCCATTCGTCTGTACACAGCGCACGGCTACATGCTCGAGGATAGAGAGCCGAACTTCTATCCGCGGGGGCGCACAGCACTGATCTACGCTAAACCGATCGTTACTACGGGGTGAGCTTCTGCAGGAGAGGCAGAACGTTTGAGACCTGCCGCTACACGGCATTTTTTGTCCGGCGGCGTGAGCGCTCCATAGATGCGGCTGTGGCCGCGCGAAAAATCAGCCAACATTTATGCCTTCTTGATGCCCGGCATTTCAATTTCATTAAAGCATCACCGCGTCTTGTTCTGACGCAGGCTTCGAATATCTTTACGCGGCCAAGTCTTTGCTCAGCAACCAGGCGGCTTCCCGGTTCTACGCCAAAAAGCTAAGCATCGATTTCTGTTGCGGCGTATCCCGCGCCAGTGGGGTAAGTGTCTCTGTGCGATGAAGTAAGCCATCCGCGCGAAGACTTATGAAGATGCTACAGATGCTTTACGGTTCGCTTATGAGAAGTTCGATGGAATACCACTTGGGAGTTAAGCGATAACTGGCATGTTCGGCCAAGTGCAGAGGCGCATAAGTAGTCCTGCTGGATCGATGAACTATCTTTCGGCGAATGCACACGTGGCACGATTTGCGCCGAACGGACCGAAAATGAGATTGCAAACTACTTGTTTCTTAAATCGAATTGCGTAACTCAGCCATCATCCTGCGGAAAGCGAGAAGGTAATTATGAGAATTGTCTTTTGGAAGGCCTTGACGGTAGCGGCATTCACAACGTGTATGACGTGCATGGGGGCGGCGCAGACCAATGCGGCGTCTCCCGCACAATCCGAGGAGGTGGCGCACGCTGAGCCACCGTCCGGAGCTGACACAAAGCCTGGTGCAGCGCAAGCCGCATCCGATGCCGCTTCTCCCCAAACGCAGCTCACGGTGGAGCAGGAAATCACGGTACTCAAGAAGCGCATCGAGCAACTCGAAAACGAGGTGAAGGAAAACAATCCCGCCGCAGTGCAGGGCCGCAGTGACGCCAAGGCGCTTTCCACAGCGGAAAAAGAGCTTGTCGGTCCCGGCGATCCGCCTGCAATTCATGCGGAGACCGCCACGACCACGGCTGCGTCGGTGCCTTCTCAGACGGAGAATCAGCCTGCCGCAACTGCTCCTGTCGCGCCGCCGGCGAAAGATCCGCACGCGCCCGCGTTTTCAGACTGGGACTGGACCTGGCTCAACGGTAATCCACGCAATAAGGATGTGGCGTTCGACTCCAAGTTTTTTACTCCAGAGATCCGCGCTGATATTACTTACAACTACGACTTCAATCGTCCGATGGACGACAGCATGAGCGGCTCAAGCGAGCTCTTCCGTACCAACGAAATTCAGTTAGAGCAGTTTGGACTGGGGGGCGACTTCCACCTCGATAACGCACACGCCCGTTTCATGACGCAGTTCGGCATGTACTCGACCGCCACAGTGCGCAACGACCCAAGTTACAGCAAAGGCCAGTGGGACATTGGTGACGCCGATCGCTATCTTTCCGAAGCCTATGGCGGCTACCAGATACCCAACGTAATGCACGGCCTTAACTTAGACGCCGGTATCTTCATGTCCTATGTCGGGCTCTTCAGTTACTATAACTTCGATAACTGGGCCTACCAGCCATCTTACGTATCTTCCAATACCCCATGGTTCTTCGAGGGTATCCGTATTCAGATGTTTCCCACGGAACATCTCAAGATCGAGCCCTGGATCATCAACGGCTGGCAGTCGTATGGTTCCTCTAATTCGCGTAAGGGCGTTGGCGGTCAGATCAAGTGGACGCCTTACCCATGGATGAACATCATCAGCAATAACTACGGCGTCGGCCATGATGACTTCGGGGTTCCCGGCCGGTCGCGCCTGCACACGGACAACAGCGTCGAAATCAAGTACTACGACAAGCCCACGCACCCCGGTGTCGACAAGATGGCCTTCAGCTTCACGGGCGATCTTGGCTGCGAATACGGCGCGGGCGTGAATTGCCACAATGACAAGAACGGCAACTTCAAGCAGAGCTTCGTCGGGTACATGGTCTACGACCGCACGTGGGTCCATAAAGATCTATTCGGCTTCACGCTCGGCGGCGGCCAGATCAACAACCCCGGTGAGTACCTTGTTCTCGTGCCACCCATTAATGGTGAGACGGCGACGTCGTCCGCCCTTAACTCGCCCTATTTCCAGATGAACGCCGGCGATCCATTCAAGGCCTGGGACACCAGCTTCACCGTCGACTACATGCCGCGGCAGTGGTTCACCTGGCGCTGGGAGTACGGCTACCGGCACGCAAGCATTCCCTACTGGTCAGGACACGGAGGCATGACGCCGCCGGCTTCTGCGGGTGCGGCCTGGGGTGTGAACAACGGCTCGCCTACGCAATTTGCCTGCATGGATGGTTCCGCAGTCCCGAACCCTGCCGGCCCGTATTCGGCGGGACAAGTCCCGTATGGAACCACTGGGACCGGAGCGCCTTCTTACGTGGGCTCCTACTGCGGCACCAGCAGCAGCGGGGCTCACGGTGGCATCTGGTATCCCGATCTGCGCCGCGACGAGCAATATATCGATATCGACCTGATGGTGAAGTTCTAACGCTGACTACAAGGTACTTGTCAAGGCCCGCGCTCTCTACCCGAGGGCGCGGGCCTTTATCTTTGCACATCGGCTGTTCCGCAAAGGATGGATGGAGTGTAGCGAGGGTGAATAACTCACAGCCGAGACAACCGTATGGACGTTAGTAGTCGTGAGGAGTTGCCGGAAGTTATCAGGCGATGTTTAACGGCCTTACTATTTAGCTAAGCCAGCCATATGTAGCGATCCTAAATGCTGGCTAGAAAGTTGTAATCGCGCGATAAAGGAAGGCGCGCAGTGCCCCGAGCTTCATGCTTCCTTCATGCGAACAGCTGAATTCTATTCATGAAGGAAGGAATCAAATGATCTCCAAACGGAATTTCCTGCTTACACTGGCGGCGCTTGTCCTGGTGCCCGGTGTTTCGCGCGCACAATCGTCCCAAACCTTGAGCCGCGCCGAATTACACAAAATGATCGCTGCGGCGCACAGTCCTGAGCAATATCACGAGCTCGCGAGCTATTTTCGCTGGCGTCAGGAGGTGCTGCAAGAGGAGGCACATGCTGAGCTGATCGAGTGGGACCGGCGCAGCCAGATCGCCTGGAGCATTGCCGAGAAGTATCCGAGGCCAGTCGATTCATCACGGAATCGCTATGAATATTTCAGGTACGAGGAGCAGCAGATGAGCCAGAAGGCTGCCTATTATGAACGGCTATCGGAAATTGCGGCCAGATAGACTAGGGTTTAAAGAGTGGGCTCAACGGGCAGCGCACTTAGGTGCGCTGCTAAGTTCCGCATAGATTCTTTGTACATTATTTATGTTTTGTTCATGTCGGGATAGTTACTCTCTACAGAGAGAGATATCCGGGTGCAGTACACCTGAACGCCATGACAATTTCGGAGATTCTGGGAGAGCGGAATCATGGCAGCCGATTGCAGTTTGTGGGCGAGTGCCTGATCGGATGCTGGGTCATTGCTCTGCTCGTGTTCTCCGGCTTTGTGCTCCACTTCAATCCGGCTCCGGTCGGGTTTCTGTTTCTTTTAGTGGCTGTTTGCGAGGCGATCCTATGCGGCTTCTGGCAGGCATCTGTGGTTTCGGTGCTGGCGTGCGGTTGCCTTGACTATTTCTTTTATCCGCCGGTTTTTCACTTTACCGTTGCTGATCCGCAGGACTGGGTGGCGCTCGGAGCTTTCGAATTAAGCGCGCTACTGGTAAGCCGTCTTTCCTCGCGGGAGCGGCTTAACTCGTATGAAGCAAAGCTGCAGCGGACGGCAATGGAGCAGTTGTACAAGCTGAGCCGCAGCACGCTGCTGATTAATCTCCATCATCCGCCGGGCCCGCAATTGACGCACCTGATTCAGCGCATCTTCGGCGCGGAGGCTGTTGCGGTCTTCAATGCGAGCTCTGGAGGGTGCGATCTGGCCGGTGCGTGGAACGATGACGAAAAAGATCTGGCAAAAGAATGCTATCTGGGGCAGGGAGATGATGAAGACCGGGCGACGCGCACCTCGCGCAGGCTCTTGCGGGTGGGGAACCAGTCGATTGGGGCGATTGCGATACGAGGGGAATTGGGGCCGCTGGTGGTGGATGCGCTGGCCTCACTGACCGCAGTTGCGCTCGATCGATCTGTTTCATTCGAAAAGGAGAGCCAGATCGAGGCGGCGCACCAGAGCGAGCGGCTGCGCGCCGCGGTGCTGGATTCGCTTGCGCATGCGGTGAAGACTCCGCTCACTGCGATCCAGGCGGCGAATATGGGGCTGGGCGAGGTAGGAGAGCTGAATCGGACGCAGCACGAATTGGTGAGGTTGATCGACGAGGAGTCACGCAAGCTAAGCCTGCTGAGCAACCGGCTGCTGCAGACCGCAAAGCTGGAGGCACAGGAGCTGAGCGTTGCCAGGGAAGTGATCGCCGTGGAAGAACTGGTGGCGAGGGCTCTGAAAGAGCAGCGGGGAAGGATGTCGGGTCACCCAGTGGAGGTTTCGATGTTTGACCCGTCCCTTACGGTACGCGGAGACCGCGACTTGCTTTCAATGGCACTGGTGCAATACCTCGACAACGCGGCTAAGTACTCCTTTGTGGGCACGACAGTGAAGATAGCTGCCCGCGAAAGCCACTCAGAGGTTCTTATCTCGGTGCATAACTTCGGACCGGCCATTCCAATGGCCGACAGGGAAAAAATCTTTCAGCGCTTTTATCGCGGCGAAGGAACGGTACACCTGGCCGCCGGAACCGGGATAGGGCTATCGACGGTCAAAATGGCCGCGGAGGCGCATAGCGGCCATGCGTGGGTAATCAGCAGCCCAAGCGAAGGCACCACGTTCTTTCTTTCATTGCCGCAAGGGGGAGGAGGCAACCATGAACAGTGACTCAGGCAGTCTGCTGATTGTGGACGACGAACGCGCGATCCGTCTTTCGTTGCGAACCATTCTGGAGAACTTTGGCTTCGATATCGCGGAGGCCGCGCGCGGTGAAGAGGCGCTGTCTCTGGTGCGGAACTCGCGGTTTGATGCCGTGCTGTTGGACATCAACATGCCGGGAATGGGCGGCATCGAGGTGTGCCGGATGATGCGCAAAGCCTCGCCGCGGCTGCCTATCGTGATGCTCACCGTGCAGGGAAGCGAAGACCGCAAGGTGGAGGCGCTGGATGCCGGAGCCGATGACTACATCACCAAGCCTTTCCAATTGCGTGAACTGACGGCGCGGCTGCGCGCCGCCGTGCGGCGAAACAAGGTTCCCGACGACGCCGACGCCGCCATCCTCATCGGCGACGTGCTTCTGGATCCGGGGCGGCACCTGGTCGAAAAAAAAGGCCGTCCCGTGCATCTGACGCCCAAGCAATTTGATCTGCTTCACTATCTGATGGTGCACGCCGGAAGGCCCATTCCTCATGCCAAGCTGCTGCGCTCGGTCTGGGGCCCGGAATATGGCAACGAACTCGAGTACCTGCGGACGTTCATTCGGCAGATCCGGATGAAGATCGAGGAAGATCCGGCAAATCCGCAATATCTGCTCACCGATTCGCACATCGGCTATCGCTTCAGCGAGACCGTTTCGATGT
>Ga0335072_10005269_pt1 | contig 19047 bp, 16 predicted proteins | sample Lox_Sample_21_FD_206725 | JGI IMG/M metagenome (GOLD analysis project Ga0335072, IMG submission 206725) | Soil microbial communities from Loxahatchee National Wildlife Refuge, Florida, United States - Lox_Sample_2.1 | ecosystem: Environmental > Terrestrial > Soil > Wetlands | place: USA...
ACAGTGCCAACCACAGTATTTATGCAAAGCACAGGGGGCGCCGTCTACATTGCCGTGACTAGCATCATGCCTGCTGAGAAATCCGGGCTGCCTACGTCAGTAGTACCAGCGCACGACAGTCTGGTTCACCGCTGGCATGCAGTGGACCTTCGCGCCTTGCTGGGCGATGCGGAGTTTCGGCCTGGCTATGTCGTGACCGTCGAGGCTCGAAACTCGCTTGGGCATTGGTATTCGGCTGCGACTGAGATAGAGGACTCCAGGCGGCACTATCCGCCCAATCCGGTGCAAGATGAGCTAGCTAGCCGGGAGTAACGGTCTAGTGCTGACCTGCGCCGACTTGCCGTTGACTAAGCCCGGCTGTAGTCCAGCACCACCATCAGCTGGGCAACAGCGATGACGCCAAGGGCCAGCCAGCGCCGGTCAGCCGACGCCGTCCCCTGGCCCGAAGCGGCAGAAGAGCCTGTCACCCATGACATCAGGTCCATCGCCGGCTTCGCTTTAGCAGAGCTGGCAGCGCCGTGACCCAGCCGACGCGGACGCCCTGGCTCGACAAATCAACACTCGCCCCCAGGCAGGTGACAATCCGTCACCAGATCCCGGTGATTCGCGCGCCGAGGGCAGTAGGTGCGTCCTTGAGGTAAGCGGCATGCGCCGCTGCCTGCACAGTGGCTGCCATCCGTGGCCTTTGCCTGGCCCGCGTCGACGAGTCGCTAGCACTCTGGTCCGTATCCACTACCGAGACGGTAGACCGTTGTGTCACGCGGCGACCCATCGACATCCGTGAACAGATCGCCGGGCACCAGCCGGTAACCGTGCACCATATCCGTCGAGATCGAGATCACGTCATCGGTCGGTCCCGCAATCCACGGGTCGAGCCGGCACCGGTAGCGGGCAGCAACGACCGGGTCAGTAACGAGCCTGGTAGTCCCGATGACGATCACGCTCCAGCCGAGCCGGCGCACCGGATCGAACGCATCCGCCTCGAACGCAACCACCATCCCCCGGTACTCTGCCGCGGCAGTAATTGCCGCGTCGTCGGTCGCCCGGACAATGATGAGGTCGTCGGAAACAAGGTGGTTGACCGGCCTGATGGCCGGCAACGCGTGATGGGTGAACACAATCCGCCCCAACGGCACGCTGCCGAGCAGCTCCATCGATTGCGGCCGTGTCAGTTCTTCCATCCGCCGCTCATAGCTCATCGTGAACTCCTGATTCGTGGCGGCGACATGCGAGTCCCGCTCAGCCGTCTTGAACTTTGCTCCAGAGTCCGGCCTTGCTTCATGTCTGGTTAGAGGCCAACGGCCCGTCATCCGCCGGCCTCAGTCGCAGACAGCCGTCCGGTCAGTCTCAGGACTAATGGCCCTCGCCGTAAGACCTACGACCCTGCCGTCATTCCGGATATCCAGGGACAGTGAACAGCGATCGGGTTTGTCGCCCGGCAGCCCGGAAGGAGAGGTTCACATGTCAGGGGTCGTGGTAGGCATCGATGGTTCGCACAACGCCAGTCACGCGCTCGAGTGGGCAATGACCGAGGCAGGCATGCGGCATGCTGACCTCACCGTCATCACCATCAACTCGGTTATCGCGGGTTACTGGTCCAGGCAGCCGGTCACGCTGCCGAGCGACGACGAGAAGGTCGCCGAGGCCCGCGAACTGGCCGAGACGGCCGTTGCCAAGATCGCAGCCGATCTGGGCGACCGCCAGCCAGCGTCAGTGCGGGTGGTCGCGGAGAGCGGCTTCCCCGCTGAGGCATTGATTGAGGCGTCGCAAGACGCTGACCTGATCGTCGTGGGAAGCCGGGGCGGCGGCGGGTTCGCCGCGCTGTCGGTCGGCTCGATCACCAACCAGGTCGTGCATCACGCCAAGTGCCCCGTCGTAGTGGTGCCAGCTGGCCGGTAGGCATCCCGCCGCCCTGCTGCACAGAGCCCGGCCGCCAGGATCACGTCCTGGCGGCCGCTCCATGTCGATCAGACACCTGCGTCGGGACGAACGGCCCGGCCTGTCACCGGCCATCGGCCCTGCCCGACGGCCTATCTGAAGCGCCAGGCTCAAACACAACGACTCAGGACGTTAGGAGCACTGGCAATGAGAGCAGCAGTTGTACAGCAGTTCGGCGAGCCACTAGTGATCGAAGACCGGCCGATACCGGAGCCGGGCCCAGGCCAGATCACGGTACAGATGCAGGCATCAGGCCTGTGCCACACCGACATTCACGCCGCTCACGGCGACTGGCCGGTCAAGCCAAACCCGCCGTTCGTGCCCGGCCACGAAGGCGTCGGGATCGTGCACGAACTCGGTGCCGGGGTCACCAGCCTGCGGGTGGGCGACACCGTCGCTGTCCCGTGGCTCGGCTATGCCTGTGGCGAGTGCAGGCACTGCCTCACCGGGTGGGAGACCCTCTGCACGCGTCAGTACAACACCGGATACTCCGTCGACGGCTGCTACGCGGAGTACTTCCTCGCCGAGGCGGCCTTCGCCGCCAAGGTCCCGGCCGGCGTCAACGTGTTCGACGCTGCGCCGCTAACGTGCGCTGGCGTCACGACGTATAAGGCAGTCAAAGTAGGCGACGTCCGGCCGGCCGATCTGGTGGCCATCTCCGGCGTCGGCGGCCTGGGCCACCTGGCCCTGCAGTACGCCAAGATCTTCGGCGGCACCGTCGCCGCGATCGACATCACCGACGAGAAACTGCAACTGGCCAAGGAACTAGGCGCGGACATCGTCATCGACGCAAGAACCGAGGATCCGGCCGCCGTTCTCCAGGCACACGGAGGCGCGGATGTGGCGATCGGCCTGGCGGTGGATGACAAGTCATTCGCAACCGCGTACGCGGGCCTTCGCCGCGGCGGCCGGCTCGTCCTGGTCGCGCTGCCCGCGGCGGGAACCCTGCGGATCCCGGTCTTCGACACCGTCCTCAATGGCACGTCGGTGATCGGCTCGATCGTCGGTACCAGGGCAGATCTGGCCGACGTGTTTGCCCTTCACGCACTCGGACGCACGAGGGTCATCTACGAGACACGTGACCTTGGCACCGTCAACGAGTCAATAGCCGACGTCTTGCACGGGCGGGCGAAGGCACGAATCGTCTTGCAGCCCTAGCCCGGTCGGCACTAGCAAAAGGGCTCTGGCGAACTGGCTGACCAGGTTCATCTGGTCAGCCAGGTGGCGTTGCGCCAGCAAGCAAGCCGCATCGCTTGCGTTCGCCCGCTCGCCGGCGACGTGCATACCGGCGGGAACGAGGTCGACGTCGTCTCAGATTGGATGCGCTCGCGGTGCTAAGGCCTTGATTCCGGTGCGGGCTGCTGTGGGACCCGGCTCGGTGCTCCTCGCGCAACGAGCAAGACCGGACAGCGTGCGTGCCGGGCGCAGTAGTGGCTCACCGAGCCGTGGACCAGCCGGCCGATCCAGGAGGCCGAACGGGTGCCGACCACGAGAATGTCGCCCTCGCGGGTCGCGAGGCCGACTAATGCTAGAGCCGGGTCGCTCTCTGGCGTCTGGATGCTCAGCGGAAGGTCTGTGGGCACACGTCCCACAGCAGCGCGAAAGGCCTTGCGAGTCAGGGACGCCGCAGCCGCACGCTGCTCCGTGCCTGAGAAAGACAGGACGACATGAGGATGACGAATGTGCCGCATCCGTCGTCCGCCGTGCCGGGGCAAACCGAGCGCCCAGGCTCGCACCGCTACAAGCTCGGCGTGAGACGAAGTTGCGAGCTCCGTCGCGGTTGCGAGGGCGGCGAGGCCGGCCGGGCTATCGTCTGATCCCACGATCACTCGTTTGATGGCCGGCGCGCCAGCCGCGGGCGATCCGGCCATCGGGGTCTCCATCTGTGCCACGGCCTCTCACCTCTTCTACTCCGCACGTCCAGCTCAGGATCGCTGCCGCAGCGCGGTGGCGCGCGAGGCGCTGGGCCCGATGGGTGGTGACCTTAGGCCTTCAACGGTCAGGCCCGGCGGCCCCTGATGATCACCACCGGGCACGAAGCATGGTGCACGCAATGCTGACTGACCGAGCCGAGGAGCGCCTCGGCAAAGCCGCCGTGGCCGCGGCTGCCAACGACCAGCAGGTCAGCGCCATCACCCGCATCGAGCAGCACCTGAGCCGCGTTCCCCTGGCGGATTACCGGCCTGATGCTGACGCGGCTGCCGGCACCGACGACAGCGCGGATGCTGTTTGTCAGCGTGGTTTCCGCGAACCTGTCAAAGTCCGACTCTTCGAGGAGGGCTAGTGGCCCGTACGGCATGCCGCCTACCACGACGGGCCTGTGCCACGCGATGACAGCATCGATCGACGCTCCAGTCAGCTCAGCCTGCCGCAACGCCCAGACCAGGGCCTCTCGCGATGCCTGCGAGCCGTCTATGCCTACGACGATGCGGTGACGGTTCCTTGAAGCAGTGCTCATGCCGTCTCCTAGTCCTGCTTCCCTGACCCTCAGGTAAGTCTTCCCCGAATCACGATCCGGCAGCGGACTTTCCGACCTGGTCATAGGCCGGGCATGATGCGCATCGCTGGCCAGGACCCCTGGTATGGACGGGTAACCCCTGAACGGCTACCTTGGCCCCTGGGAGGGGTCGGCCGGTGGAAGAACGCTCCGAAGTAGTCTCGGGCCTGCTGCCTCAGCTGCATCTTGACGAGCTGCTGGGCGAACTGCAGGCCCGGCTGCAGGCTGTCGTGGAGACCCGGGACCGCATGCACGGACTCCTGGAAGCCGTTGTGGCCGTAGGCTCAGGCCTGGACCTGGAGACAATGCTCCACCGGATCGTGGAGGCTGCGGTCAGCCTGGCGGACGCCCGGTACGGCGCGCTTGGTGTCGTTGGCGACGGCGATCGCCTTGCCGAATTCATACCAGTCGGCCTGGATGAACGCGAGATCTCCGAGATCGATCACTGGCCGGAGGGCAAGGGCCTGCTTGGCCTGCTGATTCGCGATCCCCGGCCACTGCGGCTGCCGGACATAAAGACCCACCCTGACTCTACTGACTTCCCGCCGGGGCACCCGCCGATGCGCAGCTTTCTGGGCGTCCCGGTGCACGTTCGCGGCGAGGTGTTCGGGAATCTCTACCTGACTGAGAAGCGAGACGGAGGCCAGTTCACCGCTGACGATGAGGCGGTGGTGTCTGCGCTGGGCGCCGCGGCCGGGGTGGCGATCGAGAACGCCAGGCTGTATGAGGATTCCCAGCGGCAGCAGCGCTGGCTGCGGGCGAGCAGTGAGGTCACCACGCGGCTGCTGTCTGGCATCGAGCCTGCGGAGGTGCTTCCGGCGCTGACGATGCAAGCGCTCGACCTTTCAGGCGCCGACCTTGCCGTCGTGGCATTGCCCGACAGCCAGGGAGCACGGTTGATCATCGAGTACGCCGATGGTGATGGCGCCGACGCCACGCTCGGCCTAGTTCTGCCGATCAACGGATCGCTGTCAGGACGCGTGCTGGAGACCGGGCAGCCGCAGACGGTCGCGGATTTTGCTGCTGACGAACGTGCTTCCTCGGCAGCTCGCGCCGCTATGAGCCACATCGGCCCGGCAGTACTCTTCCCTCTCGGCGTCCCCGGCAACGTGCGAGGCGTCTTCACTATAGGGCGGCGGCGCGGCGCGAGTCCCTTTGCCCAGGCGGCTGTCGAGGTCGCCGCGTCATTCGCAACACAAGCAGGGATCGCGCTAGAGCTGGCGGACCGGCGACGCGACGCGGAGCAGCTGCGGGTGTTCGAAGACCGCGACCGGATCGCCCGTGACCTGCACGATCAGGTCATCCAGCGGCTTTACGCGGCCGGGATGTCGCTGCAGGGGACAGCTCCAATGACAGCTGACCCGGCCGTCAGCAAGCGGATCCAGCACGTCGTGGACGAGATGGACCAGTCTATTGCCGACATCCGCACCGCAATCTTCTCGTTGCATGGGCGGAGGCGGGAGGCGGCGCCGAGTCTCCGGGGGCAGATCGTAGCCATCGCCGACGAGATGACGCCGATACTGGGCTTCTCTCCCGCGATGCGGCTCGGGGGCGGCCTCGATGACAAGGTGACAGCGGTGCAAGGCCAGCAGCTGCTCACCGTGCTGCGCGAAGCGCTGTCCAATGTGGCGCGACACGCCAGCGCTAGCCAGGTCGAGGTCAGCGTGGAGGCCAACACCGAGCTTGCCCTGCGGGTAGCCGATGACGGAACCGGGATCCAGCCCGGCGTCCGGCGTAGCGGCCTAGCCAATATGTCCGAACGTGCAGGGCTGCTTGGCGGGACGTTCCAGACAGGTCCGGCTGACGACGAAGCCGGAACTGGCACTGTTCTGCTGTGGCGAGTCCCCCTCGGCTAGCCGAGCCGGGCAGCGAGCTAGCTAGCGGTCGGGCGGCTCATCCCGCGACGATTCGCGGCGCTTTACTAGTGCCCGATCAGGGCCGAACCTCGCGGATGACCTGGAGTGATCAGGCCGGCCGGGTGGCCTAGGTCCTGCTAACCGAGGACATTCGTTCCTGTGCCGCGGCCGGCCATGAGCGGTTGAGTCGACGTGCAACTGGCGTTAGCTCTACCAGGCCGGGAGCAGCGATGAACGTTACCTTGCCGCAGCAACGGCGGCCAGCACACACGGCGGACGAGGTGGCTGCCTACGTCGTGGGAGCAGCGGTGTGGGCTCCTTCGGTCCACAACACCCAGCCCTGGCGGTTCACCACCGGGGGCGCCGAGATTACCTTGCACGCCGACGTCAGCCGGCAACTTCAAATTGCCGACCCCGATGGCCGCGAGATGCTGATCAGCTGCGGAGCAGCGCTCCTGACGGCGAAGCTCGCACTCCGGTCGCTCGGTTACGTGCCCGAGACCCGCGTGCTGCCCGATCCCGCCGACCCGCTGTTTATCGCCCGGCTGCGCTGGCGCCGGCAGGCATCACCGGCCGCCGCGGAACAGCGCCTGTTCAACCAGGTAACCCGGCGCCGGACACACCGGGGCGGGTTCGAGCCGCTTCCTGCTGACCCCGGATTGGTCGAAGCCCTGCGCCAGGACGCTGCCCGGCACGCAACAGCGCTGCGCGTGGCAGTCACCGACGAAGCCAGGGCCGTCCTTGCTGCGCTCACCAGAATGGCCGAACACATCGAGCGTCTCAGCCCTGCCTACGTCCGCGAACTGACGACCTGGGCACCGCCGCCGGGCACTACCCGGCTCGATGGCGTATCAGCATCGTCCTACCCGGCACGTCCGGAGGTGATGAGCCCGTATTTCGCTGGCCGGGATTTCGCCGTCGGACGCGGCTGGGGCCTGCCGTCCTCCCCCGTCATCTCAGCGGCCAGGTTCGCCGGGCTGGTCTGCCTTCTGACTACGCGTACAGATGATCCGGCCGCGTGGGTAAACGCAGGGCAGGCCTTGCAGCAGATCCTGCTCAGGTCCGGGACGTTCGGGGTGGCCGCCGCGTTGCATAGCCAGCCGGTGGAGGTGAGCTGGCTCAGGGACGCTATCCGAACTCAGCTCGGCGATGGCAGTTACCCGCAACTGCTCCTCCGGCTCGGCGTAGTGCTACAGAACGCCGTCAGCCTCCGTCGCCCGGCAGAAACTGTCCTGACTACAGGCCGCTACTCCGGCCAGCGCCAGGCCGAGCTAGGGTTGCCAGCGCCCGACTGACGCTGGCGATCCTGTCCTCGTCCCACTCAACGCCGGGGTCGGGTTCGATAAAAGCCCACGCCGTGCTAGCCAGACCGAGCGCCGGCAAGGACCAGTCAGCAGTTGTCTCGACGCCGAGCGGCCGGGCGGCAGCGCGTTTCTCGCCAAGCTCAGGTACTGACTGCGCCATGATGACCAGGCCGCGCATAGTGGCGTTGAGCAATGCCGCGAGGTCACCGAAAGTTGTACCCAGCTCAGGCCGCAGCCGGTAGCCGAGCAGGCCGGCCAGCTGTTCCCAGGCGCTGGCCACCCGGCTGAGGTGCTCGCGCTCGGACTCGGCGAGTGCGGCCTGCACCTGGCTTCTGAGCTCATCGTCAGCCAGGCTCATGAACGTCGCGTGCAGGGCGACGTAGGTGCGCCATTCGGCTGAGCCGGACAGCGTCTGGAAATCAAGCAGAGACAATCGCCGGAACAGCTCCGCGACGAGACCTTGCCGTAGGTCTGCTGTACCCAGCCAGTCGGTCCGCTCAGCGAAAACCTCCCTGATCAGGGCGACTTCTTCAGCAAGGATGGTGGGCGTAGCGGTCCTGGCTAGTTCCTTCACCAGGTCGCTGAAGAACAGGTCCTTGTGCGGCCAGCGGCGGTAAACCGTGCTGCGGGAGACACCCGCCGCCCGGATCACGTCCTCCAGGCTGATGTGATCCAGGCTCACCGTCAGCCCTGAGCTGCTGACCATGCGCACAGCCGCCCGCAGCATCCGTTGCTCGGTCTCCTGGTCCGACAGGCGGCGGCCCCTGCGAGCCAGACCTGTGGGCATCTGTGATGCGGCCATCGGCTCTCCAATTTCTTGGGACTTTGGACTCTATGTTTCAAGTTCGATATCCGCAACCTTAAGACCAGCGCAGACCGGTGCGCGATGCGGCGCACCGCTGGCGAGTAGGAGGAAACCAGACAATGGACAGCAGGCCAGTCTCAAGCGACCGGCTCCGCGCCATGTACGCGGGTGGCCGGGCTGGCACGACAGCTCGCCGGCTTGCGCGGATGTGGGTCGCGGTCTTCAGCCTGGGCGTCCTGCCCCGGCGCTGGGTGACCCTGGAAGTGACAGGACGGCGTTCCGGCCGCACGACCCGCTTCCCTCTCGGCATGGCTCGGTTAGCCGGTCGCTGGTACCTCGTCTCAATGCTCGGCGAGCGGTGTAACTGGGTGCAGAACGTCCGTGCCGCGCGCGGTCAGGTCATGCTCCGGCACGGCCGGGCGGTGCGCTGCCGGCTCCAGGAGCTTCCTGTCAGCGAGCGGCCGCCGGTACTCAAGCGTTACCTGCAGCAAGTGCCCGGAGCGCGGCCGCACTTCCCCGTCAGCCACGACGCGGGCGTTCCCGACTTTGAGGCCATCGCCGCCCGCTACCCGGTTTTCCTCGTGACCCCGGATACACGCGGCGACGGGCACGCAGCCAGTGGTCCGGATCGCGCCGAGACAACAACAAGAAAGGAAGGTGCGTCATGAGCCGTCTGCCCGCTGCCCGCGCCCGCGACCACGACCACGCACGTGCCGGCGCCTCCCCGTCGCGGCGGCGCTGGTGGCGATGGATACTGGCGGGCGTCGTCGCGACAATCATCATCATCGTCGGTGCCGTCGCGGCCTTCATCAAGCTAGGTCCCTCATTCGCGCCGCTGGCACTGCCCCACGGCATCAGCGCGCCAAGTGGCCCGCTCAGCGGGACATGGCAGGTCACCGACGGGTCGCTGGCTGGTTTCCGCGTAGAGGAGACAGCTCTCGGCTTCAGCAATTACATCGGCGGCCAGACACGAGCCGTCGCTGGCGTGATCGTTATCTCACGGAATACCGTCACCAGTGCCCGGTTCCGCATCAACATCACCACGCTGAAGGTCAGCGGGAGGGCACAACCGCAACTTGCTACCAGCCTCGGCACTCGCGCCCACCCGCTCGCCACCTTCACCCTCACTAAGCCCGTCACGCTGAACCCGGCCTTCGCCGCCGGCCATACCATCGCGGGAACGGCAACAGGCGAGCTGGCGATGAACGGCACCACGCGGCCGGTGACGGTCATGCTCACTGCCCGCCGAGCCGGGCGAGACCTGCAGGCCGCCGGATCCATCCGAGTACAGTTCGCTCGCTGGGGCATCCAGCAGCCAGGTGGCTTCGGCTTCATCGGCTCGCTCGCCGACAACGGCGACGCGGAGTTCCTTCTCATCTTGCGCCGGCAGTAACTATTCACGCGTGTGCGTCTCTGATCAGGCTCCGTGCACGACTGTCACCGGGCAAGGCGCGTGGTGCAGGACGGCGAGGCTGACCGAGCCCAGCATCATCTCGGGCAGGCCGCCCCGGCCGCGCGCGCCCACCACGAGCAGCTGACTCTGCGAAGCGGCCGCCAGCAGAGCAGGACGAGGGGCACCTTGTTCCACTCGCTTCCGCATCAGCACTTCAGGGTGATCGGCCTGCAGCTTGCCCGTCTCCGTGATGAAGTCCGCCTCAATGTCGCGAGCAATGCCCAATACCCCCGCCGCATCGGAAAGCGCGCAGACCATTACAAGAGGCACGTCTCGCAGTACCGCTGTCTCAAGGGCAACCGCCAGGGCCGCTCGCGCCCCAGGTGATCCGTCAGTTCCGACCACAACCGGTCGCGGGTCATGCCCGATCACCGGCCGCCAGTGGCCCCGCACGACAGTCACCGGTGCCAGGGCACATGCAGCCACCTGGAGGCTGACCGATCCGAGCAACAGACCCGCGAGGCCGCCAGCACCCCGCGCGCCGACCACGAGCATGTCGGCAGCGGCGCGTTGCTCGCACAGCGCGCGGGCCGCCGGATGGCAAACCAGCAGCGGTCGTGCGGTCACGGCCGGGTCGCATGCGTGAGCGCGCCGCACGCCTAGGTCGAGGACATCCTCGGCGTGCTCGCGCGCCGGATCGACAGAGCCAGCCCGTTCAACCGGGACCGCCACCTCTGCAGCATCAGTTTCCGACGTTGCGTATCCACATGTCCAGGCGTGGCAGACGGTCAGCGGAAGGCTTCGCAGCCGAGCCTCGCGTACGGCCCAGTCGAGGGCCTCCGCGCCGCCCGCGGACCCGTCGTAGCCGACAACGATCCCTGGTCCGCGCGTCGTCATGACAAACCCCCGTCAGCGTCGCAGCAGCTGCCCACTCTCTTCCTGTACCCCGGCGGAACTGTCAGGCCGGCCGCGTGACCTTCGCCCCTGCCCATTCGGCGTGCAGAAGCGGAGCATGGGCGGAAGCCCTGAGGAGAGAGCGAGGTGTGTATGGCAGTCGCAGTCCCGGCCCGAGTCAGGCAGAGCGGCGCCGTTCCGCCGCGGGTGACGGTGTCGGAAGCCGCAGCGGCTGGAAGCGGTTGGCCCTAACGCGGTGCGTTCGGACCGGGCACGCGCCTGGCCGGTGCTGCTCAGCCAGCTACGGTCCCCGCTGCTGCTGCTGCTGGCCGTGACGGCAATCGCATCGTCGTTTCTCGGCCAGGCAAGCGATGCGGTGATCATCGGCGTGATCTTGCTCGCCTCGGTCGGCCTGGGCTTCGTCAACGAGTACAAAGCAGCCAAGACAGCCGAAGCGCTGCACGCCAGCATCCGCCACAGCTGCGTGGTGCTGCGCGACGGGCATCCGCGGACGGTGGACGTGACCGATCTGGTGCCTGGTGATGTAGTGGACTTGCAGCTAGGGCAGGTGGTCCCCGCGGATCTGCGGTTGCTGGCCACCGCCGCGCTCGAGTGTGACGAGTCGGTTCTGACCGGTGAGTCGCTGCCCGCCGAGAAGTCCGCGGACCCTGTCCCAGCCGGAACGCCGCTGGCCGAGCTGACCTGCTGCGCGCTCATGGGCACCGTAGTGCGGGCCGGATCAGGAACTGGCGTGGTTGTGGCTACTGGCGGCCGGGCCGAGTTCGGGCGGATTGCTCTCGGCCTGGGCCAGCGTCCGCCCGAAACCGAGTTCCAGGCCGGGCTGAAGAAGTTCTCCATGCTGCTAGTCACGGTCGCCGGAGTCCTCACCGGAGCGATCTTCATCATCAACGTCGCCCTGCACAAGCCGGTGCTCGATGCCCTGCTGTTCTCCCTCGCGATCGCGGTGGGGATATCACCGCAGCTGCTCCCGGCGGTGGTATCGACCAGCCTGGCGGCCGGGTCACGTCAGCTAGCCCGATCTAAGGTGCTGGTCAAGCGCCTGGTTTGCATCGAGGACTTGGGCGATGTTGATGTGCTGTTCACCGACAAAACCGGGACTCTTACCGAGGGAAGCCTGCATTTCATGCGCTCGGTAGGGCCAGACGGGATCGCCGACGACCAGCCGTTGCTACTCGGGCTGCTGTGCAACGAAGCGGTGGTGGAAAACGGCACGGCCGCTGGCGGGAACCCGCTGGACGTTGCTCTCTGGAACTCCCCGGCTGCCGGACGGCAGGCGAGCGCGCTCTCGCGCTGGCATCGGCTTGCCACGCTGCCGTTCGACCATGAGCGGCGGCTTGTGTCGGTCCTGGCTGAAGACGACCAAGGAAACCGGCAGATCATTTCTAAGGGTGCGCCAGAAGGCTTGCTGGCCCGCTGCAGGGAAGTACCCGGCGCCGCGCGCACTGCACTGGAAACCGAATTCGCGGCAGGCAACCGCGTCATTGCCGTGGCGACTCGGGAGGCTCCCGGGCAGTCCGCCATCAACCCGGCCGACGAACACGACTTGACCTTCCGCGGCATCCTCGTGTTCCTTGACCCGCCGAAACCCTCTGCCAGCACGGCGCTCAAACGGCTGGCCGGCCTCGGCATCACGGTGAAGATCCTCACCGGGGACAATCCGGTCGTCGCTGCCAAGGTGTGCACTGACCTCGGGCTCGTGCCCGGCCAGGTAGCAACTGGCGCGGACATCGACCGGGCAGGCGATCAGCTCGGCGACCTGCTCGCTAGGACCACTGTCTTCGCCAGGGTTACCCCGGAGCACAAGGCCCAGATCGTCCGGGCCCAGCGGGCTGCGGGCGACGGTGTCGCATTCCTCGGCGATGGCGTGAACGACGCCGTCGCCTTGCATGCAGCCGACGTCGGTATATCGGTGGACTCTGCCACAGACGTCGCCAAGGACGCCGCCGATGTGCTGTTGCTTGAGAAAGACCTGCATGTACTCGCCGACGGCGTCACTGGCGGGCGGCGGATCTTCGCCAACACCATCAAATACGTCCTGATGGGCACGTCAAGTAACTTCGGGAACATGTTCAGTGCGGCCGGGGCATCACTGTTCTTGTCCTTCCTGCCGATGTTGCCGTCTCAGATACTGCTGAACAACCTGCTGTACGACACCAGCCAGCTCGCCATCCCCACCGATGAAGTCGATGACGAGCAGGTCGCCCGGCCGTGCCGGTGGGATGTGCGCTTCATCCGCAAGTTCATGCTTTTCTTCGGGCCTATCAGCTCGGTCTTTGACTTCATCACGTTCGGCGTCATGCTCTGGGTCTTCCACGCCGGCCCGGCGTTGTTCCGGTCGGGCTGGTTCGTAGAATCGCTGGCCACTCAGACCCTGGTGATCTTCGCGATCCGCACCCGCCGTATCCCGTTCTTCCGGAGTCGCCCGAGCATGCCGCTGCTGCTGGCCGCCCTGACCGTGGTCGCCGCCGGCGCGGCGCTGCCGTTCACCCCGCTGTCTCGCCTGCTGGGCTTCCGGCCCCTGCCCGGCCTGTTCTTCCTAGTCCTGACCTTGATGGTGATCAGCTACCTGGCCCTGATCGAGGCGGGCAAGCGCTGGTTCTACTACAGGGCTCGGGCCACGCCGCTGCCATGGCACCGCGCACCGGGACACCCCGTGCACCGCCGGGCAGCCAGGTTCACCTCGCACAGCCTCCGGCCAGGTGCCCCACGGATGGCAGTGAGCCGCGCTCCAGCTGACAGCGCGGTGCCAGGACAGGCATCAGCCCCATGACCAGCAAGCCCGCAGCCTCTGACCTGCAATCCCTGGTCCCGCCCTGTCGGGCAGACCAGGCCAAGCCTCCTACTCCAGATCCGCTGGAGCCGCTCGGGCAGCTGTTTCGTGATCTGCGAAGCTCCGCGGATGGCTTGTCGGCCCGGGAGACCTCACGGCGGCTGGAAGTCTTCGGGCCGAACGAGTTGCGCAGGCGCGGCGGCAGGCGCTGGCCGGGTGAGCTGGCCCGGCAGTTCACCCAGCCGCTGGCCGTGCTGCTGGCTGTGGCGGCCGTGCTCGCCTGGCTGAGCGGCACTCCCCGGCTCGCGGTCGCGATCATCGCGGTGATCTTCCTGAACGCCGGTTTCGCATTCGCACAGGAGATGCAGGCTGAGCGTGCTGTCGAGGCACTCGCGGCGTTCCTGCCGGAGAGAGCGAAGGTACGCCGGGACGGCCGACTGCAGGACATCGAAGCCAGGTTTCTGGTGCCCGGCGACGTCCTGCTGATCGAGGAGGGCGACAGCGTCTGCGCCGATGCCCGGCTGATGAGCGGCACCCTCGAGGTGGATATGTCGACGCTGACCGGGGAATCGGAGCCGGTGACCCGCTCGGCCGGGCCGGCCGAAGCGAGCGTTCCGTTGCTGCAGGCCCGTGACGTGGTGTTCAGCGGCACCGCATGCACCGGCGGCGAGGCCGAGGCAGTCGTCACGGCGACAGCGATGCAGACCGAACTCGGCCGCATCGCCGCCCTGAGCCAGCGCACGGGCACCGATCAGAGCCCGTTGGAGCGACAGGTCACCCGGGCCAGCCGGCTGATCGCATTCGTCGCGATCGGCGCGGGCGCCGCGTTCCTGCCGATCGGCCTGGCTGCAGGGCTGAGCATCACCGCTGCGGCAAGCTTCGCCATCGGTTTGCTGGTGGCCAACGTTCCGGAGGGGCTGCTGCCCACTATCACGCTCGCGCTCGCCGTCGGCGTCCGCCAGATGGCCCGCCGAGGCGCGCTGGTCAAACGGCTGTCTGCAGTCGAGACGCTCGGCGCCACCGCAGTGATCTGCACCGACAAGACCGGAACTCTGACCGAAAACCGGATGCATGTCATCGCGGCCTGGACGCCAGATGGCGAAGTAACCACATTCGCAGGGGATGAACAAGTCGCCGGACGGAGTAGCGTGCTCGGCGGCGAGGAGTCGGCCAGCACGTTGCCCGAGCCGGCGCTACTAGCGAGGATCGCGGCTGCGTGCAACAACGCTGACCTGCACGGCGTGGCCGGCAAACGGTCCGGTGACCCGACCGAGCTGGCATTGCTGGAATTCGCGCAGGCGGTCGGCGCGGACACGTCGATGGCCGGCAGGCAGGCAGCACGCCGGGCCATGTTCCGGTTCGACCCGCGGCTAAAGCTGATGACGACCGTCGACGGCACTGCGCGCGGCACCCTGGTCGTCAATAGCAAGGGCGCGCCAGAGGAGGTGCTCGCCCGATGCACGTCAATCTGGCGTGGCCGCCACCAGATGCCCCTCACGGCTGATGACCGGGCAAAGACTGAGCATGTTATGGCCAGGTATGCCGCCAGTGGCCTGCGTGTACTGGCCTTTGCCAGCCGCGAGCTAGCTGCCGGTGACGCCGTGCCTGAACAGCGCGAGAATGCCGAGAGCGGTCTGTGCCTGGCCGGGCTCGCGGCCATGGTCGACCCGCCGCGGCACGAAGTGCCGGCAGCGGTCGCACGGGCTCACCAAGCCGGCATCCGCATCCACGTGGTCACGGGCGACAACGGGCTGACTGCCGCCGCCATCGCCCGCCAAGTCGGGATCGGTACCGGTCCCGGCGGCGTGCGCGTCGTAAGCGGGGACGACCTCGACACCATGACCGAGCAGGAACTTGACACCGTTCTCAGCTCCGGCGCGGAGGTTGTCTTCGCCCGCAGTTCACCGGAAGCGAAGCTTCGCATCGCCGACGCATTGCGCGCTATGGGCGAGGTCGTCGCCATGACCGGTGACGGTGTCAACGACGCACCCGCGCTGCGCCGCGCCGATATCGGGGTGGCCATGGGCCGGTCCGGCACCGACGTGGCCCGTGAGGCCGCGACGATGGTGCTGACCGACGACAACTTTGCCACCATCGCCGCAGCGATCGAGTCCGGCCGCCAGGTCTACGAGAACGTCCGCAAATTCATCTGCTACATCTTCACTCACGCGGTGCCCGAGGTGGTCCCGTTCCTGGTGTTCGCGCTGGCTGGTGGCGCGGTGCCGCTGCCGCTGACCGTCATGGAAATTCTGGCGATCGACCTGGGCACAGACACCCTGCCTGCACTGGCGCTCAGCCGAGAGCCAGCCGAGCCTGGCCTGATGGACCGGCCGCCCAGGCCCAGGTCTGAGGGCGTGATCAGCGGCAGGATGCTGCTCAGGGCGTGGGGGTTCCTCGGAGTAATCTCAGCCGCCCTCGTGATGGGCGGGTTCTTCGTAACACTGAACCGGGCGGGCTGGCACCCTGGCGCCCCCACCGGGCCGGGCAGCCCGCTCAGCCAGGCTTATCACCAGGCCACCACCGTAGCCTGGCTCGGCATCGTCGCATGCCAGATCGGCACCGCGTTCGCCGTCCGCACAGAGCACGCCTCGCTGCGGTCGGTCGGCGTGCTCTCCAACCGCTTCCTGCTCGGCGGTATCGCGTTCTCCCTCGCCTTCTCCGTGCTGCTGATCTACGCGCCACCGCTGCACGGATTCTTCGGCACCGCCGCGCTCTCCCCTGCACAGCTCGCCACTGTCGCCCCGTTCCCTTTCATCGTCTGGGGCGCTGATGAAGCGCGCCGCCTGTTCATCCGACGACGCGGCAGGGCAGGGAGCGCACCAGGAGAGAACTCGAGGCTTGATAGCGGCGTTCGGCCAGATCGGCCCCACTTAAGAGGAACGGACGAAATATGCGATCAGCGCGACACCAGACCAGCGAACTTTCGGGCTGGCAGCGATGACAGGGCGCAGCGATGAAGACCGGCCCCGGATCGTGGTCGGTGTGGACGGCTCGGCGCCATCGAAGGCGGCGCTAGCCTGGGCCATCAGCCAGGCGGGGCTAACAAATGCCGTGGTGGAGGCGGTTATTGCCTGGGAAACTCCTGCCTTCGTCGGACATCCCAACCTGATGCCGGATACCGACTGGGAAGGACTGGCCACTCGGGTACTCAGTGACGCTGTTGCCGACGTCGCAGGCAATGCGGAGCCGGCTGGCATCAAGAACAAGATCATGAAGGGCAACGCCGCCCAAGTGCTATTGGAAGAGTCGGCCGGAGCCGACCTGCTGGTCGTCGGCAACCGTGGCTTCGGCGGATTCGTTGAGGCCCTGCTCGGCTCGACCGGTCAGCATTGCGTCCATCACGCCACTTGCCCCATCGTGGTGATCCGCGACTCGGTCACCGGGGCCGCAACGGGGAGAGAGCAACGCTGACGTCGCCCCCTTCCCCGGTACGCGCGGAATGGTCGTGTCGTGGCGGCCAGCGGGAAGGATGAGCGGCAGCGGGTTGCAACCGTGAGGTGGGGAAACGGGGTGGCAATGACAGAGCAGCCGTTTGCCGCGCTGACTGAGACGCACTCGGCGGTCGTGTACTTTGCCGGTGACCGCGCGTTCAAGCTCAAGAAGCCAGTGAAGCTCGAATTCCTGGATTTCAGCACGCGGCAGAGTCGGGCAGCGGCCTGCACGCGGGAGACTGAACTCAACCGGCGGTTCGCACCCGATGTGTACCTGGGTGTCGCAGAGGTACGTGCTCCGGACGGGCAGGTCTGCGATCACCTGGTGGTGATGCGCAGGATGCCGGCCGACGGGCGGCTGTCCACGCTCATCAAGACCGGCGAGCCGGTTGGCCCTGCGCTCCGCCAGGTCGCCCGGATCCTCGCGACCCAGCACGCCACCGCGAAACGGAGCGCGCAGATCAGCCAGCAGGGCAGCCGGGACGCGACCTGGCGGCGCTGGCACGACAACCTCGACCAGCTCCGCGCAACCGCGCGCGGCGAGCTCGTTGCCGACGCCGAGATCAAGGAAGCGGGACGCCTGGCGGACCGGTTCCTGGCCGGCCGCCAGGAGCTATTCGACGCGCGGATCCGGTCCGGCCGCATCGTCGATGGTCACGGCGACCTGCTGGCCGGGGACATCTTCTGCCTCGACGACGGTCCCCGGATCCTGGACTGCCTGGACTTCGACGACAAGCTGCGCTGGGTAGATGGCCAAGACGACGCCTCGTTCCTGGCCATGGACCTGGAACAACTCGGCGCGCCGGACCCAGCAGAGCAATTCATCCGCTGGTACAGCGAGTACTCCGGCGACCCGGCACCCGCTGCGCTCCGCCACCATTACGTCGCCTACCGCGCTACCGTCCGCGCCAAAGTCGCCTGCATCCGGGCCCGCCAGGGTGACCATGCCGCCCCTGGCGAAGCGCGCCATCTTCTCGCCGCCGCCCTCCGGCATCTGCGCGCAGGGGCTGTCACCCTGGTGCTGGTCGGCGGGCCGCCCGGCACAGGCAAGTCCGCCCTAGCCGGCGTCATCGCAGACCGGCTTGGATTCACCGTGCTCAGCAGCGACCGGATCCGCAAAGAACTGGCCGGAATCAAACCAGGCCAGCACGTCCCCGCAGACTACGGCACCAGCATCTACACCCGGACGTGGACCGAGCGGACCTACGCTGAAATCGTCAGCCGCGCCGTCGTCCTACTCGGACTCGGCGAGTCGGTCGTCCTCGACGCGTCCTGGACGTCCGCCCGGCAGCGGCACGCAGTCGCGGCCGCAGCCGACCGAACCAGTGCCGACCTCGTTCAGCTGCGCTGCTCCGCCCCGCTGCCGGTCGCCGCGAACCGGATCTCCAGCAGGATAGACGGAGAGTCGGATGCCACGCCGACGATCGCTGCGCGGCTGGCAGCCGAGCAGGAACCATGGCCCGAGGCAACCGTAATCGACACCACCGGCGAATCCGGGCTTGCCGACGGCTCACCGCTCGACCCGGTCCGGCTGGCGCTCGAGGCCATCCGCCCGCACGGACCCGAGCACGTGTGGCGCCCGATCCGTCCCTACATGGCACCGGACTGACCGGCCACTTCTTACCGGACGACTACGACCGGCCGGTCCGAGAGATGGATCACCTTGTGAGCCGTGCTCCCGACGAGCAAGCCCGCAAGGTCGCCACGCCCGCGAGAGCCCATCACGATCACTCCTGCATCGTGCGCACGGGCCAGGCTGATGATCTCTCTGGCCGCATATCCGTACACTGCGTGCCCGACCTCCCCGTGAACGGCAACGCCAGCGCTCGCCAGCTTCTGGACAGCCGCGTCAACAAGCGCCTGCGCGTCCCCGGTGGTCTCAGCCGAGGACACCGCGAATTTCGACACTTCCCGCTCCACCACGTGCAGGACCCACACCTCGGCGCCAGATAGCGACGCTAGCTCCTGCGCGGCAGCAGTTACCCGCTCGGCTACGTCCGACTCATCAACCGCAACCACAATTCTCTCGAACATTGGCCCATCCCTTCCGTGCCTGGGAGAGCGAATACTCCCAGGTCAAATCTCGGCTGTTGACGTCACCGACGCAATGGTCCTTAGTCCCGAGTTCGCGCAGTCGG
>Ga0335072_10005270_pt1 | contig 19046 bp, 16 predicted proteins | sample Lox_Sample_21_FD_206725 | JGI IMG/M metagenome (GOLD analysis project Ga0335072, IMG submission 206725) | Soil microbial communities from Loxahatchee National Wildlife Refuge, Florida, United States - Lox_Sample_2.1 | ecosystem: Environmental > Terrestrial > Soil > Wetlands | place: USA...
GGTCCACGTCCAGGCCGCGGATCCTGCCATCGCGGTCTGCGGCGATCTTGATCCGCTGGATCTGGTCGCGGCCGTGGTGCACGGCCAGGTTGCCCTCGCTGCGCGACTCGGTCCACTTGACCGGCCGCCCGAGCTTGCGGGCCAGCAGCACGGCCAGGAACTCCTCGGCGGTGACCTGGAGCTTGGATCCGAACCCGCCGCCCACGTCGGGCGCGATCACGCGGATGTTCTGCTCGGGGATGCCGAGCACCGCGGCGATCAGGAACCGGAGCACGTGCGGGATCTGGGTGGCGGACCACAGCGTGATCTCATCGCCCACCATCGCGGCGACCGTGGCCCTGGGTTCCATCGCCTCCGGGATCAGCCGCTGCTGGCGGTAGGTCCGCTCGACCACCACTGGCGCGTCGCGGAACGCGGCCTCGACGTCGCCCTGGGCAAAGGGCCACACGAAGGACTTGTTGCCCGCCTCGTGCACCTTCGGCGAGCCCTCGGCCAGCGCGGCCTCCATGTCCAGGACGGCCGGCAGCGGCTCGTACTCGACGTCGATGAGCTCGAGGGCGTCCGCCGCGGCGTACCGGTCGCGGGCGACCACGCAGGCCACGATCTCGCCGACGTAGCGGACCTCGTCGGTGGCCATCGGCGGGTGGGCGGGGATGACGATGTCCGGGGTCACCGGCCAGGCGCAGGGCAGGCTGCCCTGCTCGGCGGCGAAGTCCGCGCCGGAGAACGCGGCGATGACGCCGGGGGCGCCGCGGGCGGCGGAGACGTCCACCGACGTGATCCGCGCGTGCGCCATCGGGCTGCGCAGGTACGCGACGTGGACCAGCCCGGGCAGTTGGATGTTGTCGGTCCAGTTGGTCTGCCCGGTTACCAGCCGGGCGTCTTCCTTGCGGGCTCGCGCCTTGCCGATCTCGGTGGTAACGGTCATGACCCAGCTCCCTGGCTCGCCGATGCCGCGCGCAGCACGGCGCGCACGATGTTCTGGTATCCGGTGCAGCGGCACAGGTTGCCCTCGAGCCCCTCCCTGACCTCCTGCTCGGTCGGGTTGGGGTTGTCCCGCAGCAGGTCGGCCGCGGCCATGATCATGCCCGGGGTGCAGTACCCGCATTGCAGCGCGTGCTCTTCGTGGAAGGCCTGCTGCAGCGGATGCCATTCGCCGTTCGCCATCCCCTGGATGGTGGTGATCTCCGCGCCGTCGGCCTGTACCGCGAGCACCGCGCAGCTCTTCGCGGACAGCCCGTTCAGCAGCACCGTGCAGGCGCCGCAGTTGGACGTATCGCAGCCGACGGGCGTACCGGTCCGCCCCGCTACCTCGCGCAGATAATGAACGAGCAGCATGCGGGGCTCGATCTCATCGTCGTACCGCACGCCGTCGATAGTCATGCTGACCTTGGTCATCCGGCCTCCTCGCCGACCTACCTGGGCAGACGCTCTGACGTTCCCCCAGGCCCACCTACGAGCCAAACCTAGGACGCTGCCGGAGCGAACACCAGTCCCCGGCCCGCCCGCGGGTTGTGCCGCGTTGCTGGTGTTCCCCGTGTTCCGAACGCAGGCTGGTGCTACCCGACAGCCCGCCATCAGTGTTGGAACATTGTGACTAGGCCGGCAGGACGGTGCCGGACTGCGGTGCGGGTGAAGGAAATCACGCGAAAAAAGTCGGCCCGGGGCGCGCTCCGACATCCCCGGGCCGGGCCCGGCCCCGGCTACCGGCCGGCCGGGCTGCGCTCTTCGCAGGCCCAGGGCGAGCCGTACTCGGCGAGCAGGTCGAGGAACGGCCGCGGCGGCAGCGCCTCGGGACCCAGGACCCCGGCGCCGGACCAGGCGCCGCTGTCGATGAGCTCCAGCGCGACCACCGGGTTGACCGCGGTCTGCCAGACCACCGCCTGGGAGCCGTACTCGGCCATCGACCAGGCGTTGTCGACCACGTGGTACAGGTACACCTCGCGCGGCGCGCCGTCCGGGCCGGTCCCGGTCACCCAGGTGCCCGCGCAGGTCAGCCCGGTCATCTTGTCCCCGAGCGTGGCCGGGTCGGGCAGGCACGCGGCCAGCACGTCACGCGGCGACACGCTCACCGGGCCCACCTGGACCGGATCGGTCCGGTCCAGGCCGAGCTGGTGCAAGGTGCGCAGGATGCCGATGAACTCCGTGCCGAGGCCGTACTTGAACGTGACCCGCTGGGCCTGCACCCAGCGCGGCATCAGCAGCACCTCTTCGTGCTCCACGTTCACGCACTCGACCGGGCCGATCCCGGCCGGGAAGGTGAAGACCTCGGGCTCGCTGAACGGCTCGGTGGTGAACCAGCCCCGCCCGCGTTCCCAGATGACCGGCGGGTTCAGGCACTCCTCGATCGTGGTCCAGATGGAGAACGTGGGGGCGAAGTCATGACCGGCCACCGTGAGGCTGGCGCCGTCCCGGACGCCGAGGTCGCGGATCTCAGCGAACAGCTCGTCGGCGGCGTACCGGGCGAACACGTCGGACAGGCCCGGTTCCACCCCGATGCCCACCAGCGCGAGCTTCCCGGACTCTTCCCACTGCCGGGCCATCGCGAACTGGTCGTCGCCCAGCTTGACGCCGGTCTTGTGGTACGGGTCATCGGGGTCCGGGCGGGACAGCGACATGGCCATGTCCAGGTAGTGGACCCCGGCCAGGAGCGCGGCCCGGAACAACGGCAGCACGAACCGGGGGTCGGCCGCGTTCATGAGCACGTCGCAGCGGTGCTTCTTGAGCAGCTCGGTGACGGCCCACTCCTGCCGGGCGTCCAGCCGGACCGCCTCGTACCCGTCCCGGGCCGCGGCCGCGCGCTGCGCCCGGGCCAGGTCGTAGTCGGCGATGACCAGCTCGGCGAAGGGGCGCCGGGCGGCGATCCGGGCCAGCGCCGTGCCGACCCCGCCCGCGCCCACCAGAAGTACGCGCATGGGGCTGATCCTCTCGCAGGTGGTTGGCCGACGAGACCAGTTGTTCTCAGCATTTTATACAACTGAAATCGTTGCTAACTAGGGCAATACATGCTAGAACCGTAGCACTGGCCTGCGAGATCAGTCGCTTTGCTCTGCCCGATCTACCATCTTCCTAACGGGCGTCCGGGGTGACCAGGCCGCCGACCGGCTCACTGCCAGGAGGGTCAGGATGGCCACTACGTCAGAGATCCAGCCGATGGAGCAGGACCTGGACAAGGGCCTGAAAGCGGGCGCCCTCGGCCTGGTCTCCAGCATCGTGATGGGGGTCGCCTCGACCGCTCCCGCCTACAGCCTGGCGGCGACCTTGTTCTTCGTGGTGGCCGCGGTGGGGCTCAAGTCGCCCGCGGTCGCCGTGCTGGCCTTCATCCCGATGCTGCTCTGCTCGATCGGCTACAGCGAGATGAACAAGGCCGACCCGGACTGCGGGACCACGTTCACCTGGGCCACCCGGGCGTTCGGCCCCAAGACCGGATGGGCGGGCGGCTGGGCGATCGTGGCCGCCGACATCCTGGTCATGGCCAGCCTGGCCCAGGTGGCCGGGCAGTACGTGTTCCTGCTCTTCGGCGCGAACGGCGTCGGCGAGAACGCGACCGCGTGGCAGGTGCTGCTGGTCGGCATCGGCTGGATCGTCGCGATGAGCTACATCTGCTACCGGGGCATTGAGGTCTCCGCGTGGTTCCAGCGCATCCTGCTGACCATCGAGATCATCATGCTCCTGGTGCTCGCGGTAACCGCGCTGGTCAAGACCGAGACCAGCCACCCCGCCGGGTCGATCAGCCCGAGCCTCAGCTGGCTGCTGCCGACCCACCTGAGCCTGTCCGCCTTTATCAGCGGGCTCATCCTCATGCTGTTCATCTACTGGGGCTGGGACACCGCGGTCTCGGTCAACGAGGAGACGAAGGACAAGGCCAAGACGCCGGGCCGGGCGGCGATCATCTCCACCGTGATCCTGCTCATCACCTACGCGGTCGTCATCTTCGGCATCCAGTCGTTCGCCGGCATCGGCGCCAAGGGCATCGGGCTGGCCAACCCCGCGCACGAGTTCGACGTGCTGTCGGTCACGGGCTCGGCGATCTTCGGCAGCAGCGGGTTCGGCACGTTCCTGTCCCGGCTGCTCATCCTGATGGTGCTCACCTCGGCTTCTGCCTCCACGCAGACCACGATCCTGCCGACCGCCCGCACCACCCTGTCGATGGCCGCCTACAAGGCCATCCCCGCGGCCTTCGCCAAGATCCACCCCAAGTACCTGACGCCGACCGTCTCCACCATCGTGATGGGCCTGGTCTCGATCGCCCTCTACATCCCGTTCAACTACATCGCCGGCGGCAACCCGATCGGCGACGCGGTCACGGCCATCGGGCTCTACATCGCCTTCTACTACGGGCTGACTGCCTTCTCCTGCGTCTGGTACTACCGCAAGACCCTGACCAGCAGCGGCCGGAACCTGTGGATGCAGGGCATCCTGCCCTTCCTCGGCGGCCTGATCATGTACGCCGCCGGCATTTACAGCCTGCAGAGCGACTGGGTGGCGAGCAACAGCCTCACCAGCTGGACCGTGCCGGGCCTGGGCTGGCAGATCGGCGGGATCTTCCTGATCGCCCTCGGGGCCGCGCTGGTCGGCCTGGCCGGATTCATCTTCATGCGGGTGACCGCGCCGGCGTTCTTCAAGAAGCAGACCCTGACCAGGGCCACCCCGACCCTGGTCCCCGACGAGAGCTGACTGTTTCCGCGACTGCGGACCGCGAGAACCACGGCCCGTTCTGATCCATGAAGACGGGACGTGGCGCGGGCGGATCGGGTCCGGGCGGTGTCCTGCGCTGGCCGCCGCCCGGGCGTGCCCGGTTAGGATGGCGGGCGTGCTCGACGACGCAGACATCGCCCGGGTCCTGTCCATCACCGCGCATCCCGATGACGTCGACTTCGGCGCCGCGGGCACGATGGCACGGTGGACCGACGCGGGGATCGAGGTCATCTACTGCCTGGTGACCGACGGCGACGCGGGCGGGCAGGACGAGGACTTCCCCCGGGCCGAGATGCCCGCCCTGCGGCGGGCCGAGCAGATCGCCGCGGCCAAGTGCGTGGGCGTGCACGACGTGCGGTTCCTCGGCTACCCGGACGGCCAGGTCGAGGCCACGCTGGAGCTGCGCCGGGATCTGGCCCGGGTGATCAGGCAGGTCCGCCCCGACCGGGTGGTCTGCCCCAGCCCGGAGCGGAACTACGCCCGCACCGGGGCCAGCCATCCCGACCACCGGGCGGTCGGCTCGGCGGCCCTGGACGCCGTGTACCCGGACGCCCGCAATCCCTTCGCCTTCCCCGAACTGCGCGAGCGCGAGGGCCTGGCGCCGTGGAAGGTCCGCGAGGTCTGGATCGCCGGCTCCCCGTCGCCCACCCGGTTCGTCGACGTGACCGACACGTTCGGCCGGAAGATCGCCGCGCTGCGCGCGCACGAGAGCCAGACCGCTCACCTGGACGACCTCGAGGAGCGCATCCGGGGCTGGCTCACCCGCGCGGCCGCCCAGGGCGGCCTGCCAGAAGGCCGCCTAGCCGAAGCCTTCCAGGTCCTCGATACGGCCTGAGCGCCAGCGCGCCCGGGCCGCAGGCGCCCGGCCCCCAGTGTCTCTCCCGCCCCATCCGTCACAGCACGGGCCCCACCCGCAGCTGCCGCATTCCCGCGTCAGCGGCACCAATCAGGACGCACGAGCGATAGCCTCATGATCACGAAGGATCTCATACTCCCCGGCGTAGTGAATCCTTCGCGATCATGGAAATCAGCAGATTCCGGAGCGGCTCAGCCGCCCGCCAGCGGGTCCTTTCCGCGGCGCGGGTGCGGATCAGGAGATGTCGGTGAGGATCTGGTTGAGCATCTTGACCGTGTTGCCCGCGGGCTCGGCCTGCAGGCACAGCTGCTCCATGACCTCGAGGTAGCTGTCGACCTCGGACGCCTTGTCCAGGTACAGGGCGCTGGTCAGCTGCTCGATGTACACCACGTCGTGCAGGTCCGGCTCGGCGAACCGCAGGATCGTGAACGGTCCGCCCATGGCGGAGTGCGGCCCCGCCGTGAACGGCAGGATCTGCAGGGTGACCGCGGGATGCTCGGCCATCTTGATCAGGTGCTGAAGCTGCCTGCGGGCGACCTCACGGCCGCCGACCGGGCGGCGCAGCGCGCCTTCGTCGACGACGGCCCACAGCTGCGGCGGGTTCGGGCCGCCGAGGACCTCCTGGCGGCTGACCCGCAGCTCGGCCCGGCGCTCGATCTCGTCTTCGCTGACCGCCGAGCCCAGCCGGATCAGCGCTCGCGCGTACTCCTCGGTCTGCAGCAGGCCCGGCATGAACTGGACCTCGTAGGTCCGCAGGACAGACGCCGCGGCCTCCAGGCCCACGTACGGCTCCAGCCAGGTGGGCAGGACGTCGGAGTAGGCATGCCACCAGCCCGGCGTGTTGGCTTCCCGGGCCAGGTTCAGCAGGGCGGCACGTTCTTCGCTGTCGGTCACGCCGTAGAGCGTCAGCAAGTCGCTCACGTCGCGCTCCTTGAAGCCGACGCGGCCGTGTTCCATCCGGCTAATCTTGGAGTGGGAGCCGCGGATGGCCTCAGCGGCCTGCTCCGCGCTGATCCCGCGCGACTCGCGCAGCCGGTGCAGCTGACCACCGAGCACCAGGCGCTGGACGGTCGGTCCGCCCGCGCGCGTGCCGAAGATACTGGGCGGGACGTCCCAGGCCGAGTCTTCGGATGAGACCATCGGCGCTCCTCGCATCTTTTAACACTGTGAGCCTGGCGGGGTGTGGACCAGTCTCCCATGCATGTTCATGCCTGCGGAAGGGGGCTTCTGTGACATTTCAACAGAAGTCCTAAACTCTCCGTGTTCCCGCAGGCCACGAGCGTCACGTTGGTTGGCCCGTTGTCCGCGTGTCGCCGCATGCCCGCAGGTGGCAATGTTACTGGCGAGTCAGCTGTTCCGCCTCGCTCAGTATGTGGTCAAACTCGCCGTCCTTGGCACCGGCCAGGAATGCGGTGATCTCCGCCTGAGTGTAGAGCAGAACCGGGCCTACCGGGAAACGCGAGTTCCGCATGGCGATCTCGCCGCCGGGTAGCGCGGCCAGCTCGACGCATGCTCCGTTGGGATTGCTGTGCTGGCTCTTCTGCCAGCGGATGTCGCCGAGCTCGCCGGCCGGCATCCCGTTGTACATCGTGACCATTACTCTCTCCCCTTCCGACAGTCTCAACGTTCTCAGGCCCCCGGTAATTCACTCGCTGTGATCTTGGGTTAGCAAGTGGTGAGCAAGTGCCTGGATACGTTTCAACGGTCTGGTGACCCCCGTGCGTCTATATGGAGACCTGTGCACAGAGCGAATGAACGTGCATCCGGTCTTGCATTTGCACATATTATCAGGCAGCATGTCACTCAGCACGCAGTTAACACCGTGATGGGCAAGCGTTCTGCCCCATGACATGCAGGAAGCTATTGCGTTGGCGCAACTCAGTGTCGCGACCGGTAGCGGGGACGACGACGAAGTGGGCGTCCCGTGGCCACCGGTGTCAGACGGAATGCCGCGGCTGTTGCCGGTGCCGTCTGCGTGGTGGGAAACCCCGGCGGTCACCACCCGTGCCCTGAGCGCCCGGCCGGAAGAGGCCAGGACCGCCCGCCGGTTCGTCCGTGAGCTGCTGACCTGCTGGGGCCTGGAGGCGTTGGCCGACGACGCCGAGATGATCGTCGACGAGCTGGTGGTCAATGCCGTCCTGCACGGGACCCGGGCCGGCCTGGCTCATCCCAACCCCGGGGCGGTGCTGCGCCTGTGCATGCTGCGGCGCGCGGGCGAGGTCATGCTGGCGGTGGTCGATCCCGGGAACGAGACGCCGGTTCCCCGGCAGCCCGACTGGGGCGGGGAGAGCGGACGCGGCCTGCAGATCGTGGGCGCGCTCAGCCACGTGTGGGGCTGGAGCCCCATCGCCGGCCACGGCAAAGCGGTGTGGGCCGTACTACGCGATCCCTGACAGTGGCTCGTCCGCGGTCACCAGTACGTGCTCGACCAGGGTAATGAGTACTTCCTTGGCCGAATCCTTGCTGCGCGCGTCGCACAGGATGATGGGCAGATCGGGCTCCAGGTCCAGGGCGAGCCTGACGTCATCCGTCTCGTACCGGCGCGCGCCGTCGAAACAGTTCAGGGCGATGACGAACGGTATCTGCCGGCGCTCGAAGTAGTCGATGGCGGGGAAGCTGTCCGCCAGCCGCCGGGTGTCGACCAGGACCACCGCTCCCAGCGCGCCGATGGCCAGCTCGTCCCACATGAACCAGAACCGCTGCTGGCCTGGCGTACCGAACAGGTAAAGGACCAGATCGCCGCGCAGGCTGATCCGGCCGAAGTCCATCGCGACGGTCGTGGTGGTCTTGCCCTCCACGCCGGCCGTGTTGTCCGTGCGCAGGCTGCCCTCGGTCAGCGGTTCCTCGGTACGCAGCGGCCTGATCTCGCTCACGGCGCCGACCAGCGTGGTCTTGCCGACCCCGAAGCCGCCCGCCAGCAGGATCTTGATGGCGCGGTACTGGCGGTTTCCGTCGGCATCACAGACCCCGTAGTCCATTGAGCACCTCCCTCAGAGTGTGCTTGTCGACGCGTTCCGCCATCACGACCGGGGTGCTGATCACGACCAGGCCGAGTTCACGCAGGTCGGCCAGGATGATCCGGACCACCCCCAGCGGAAGGTCGACGTCAGAGGCAATGTCGGCGACCGTCGTCGGCACCCGGGCCAGCTGCAGCACGCTGATGTGCTCCGGTGCCAGCGCGCCCGGGTCGGCGAAGGAGCGGGTGGCCGTCACGGTGGCGACCAGGTCGAACGAGTCACCGGTGTACCTGGTCCGGCCTTGGGTCAGGGCGTAGGGCCGGACCACCGGCCCGGCGTCGGCGTCCAGCCACCGCTCATCGTTGGACGGCATGGCGCCTCTCAGTCCCAGCCGCGCAGCGCGGTCGTGCGCGTGTTGACCCGGATGTGCTCGCTGGACCGCTTGACCAGGATGGCCATCTCGTAGGCGACCAGGCCGAGATCGGCGCCTGGCCCGGTGATGACCGCCAGGCACGTCCCGCTCCCGGCCGCGGTCACCAGCAGGAAGCCCGATTCCATCTCGATGATCGTCTGCCGGGCCTCCCCGCCGCCGAAGTGCCGCCCGGCGCCACGGGCCAGCGACTGGAACCCGGCGGCCAGCGCGGCCAGGTGCTCGGCGTCGTCGCGTTCGAGCGTGTCGGACGCGCCGAGCGTCATCCCGTCCTGCGACAAGATGACGGCCTTGGTGATGTGCGCGACCCGCCGGACCAGGTCATCGAGCAGCCAGTCGAGCTGGCCCACGCGGATCGACGTGCCGCGGTCAGGCTCCATCAGGTTCCCCCCGTTGCTCGCCTGCCGCCGTCCCCTGGCCGTTGGTGACCGCTCCCCCGCCGTCGGTGCCTGGGCCTGGCGACGGATCATCCGGTGCCGGACCGGTCAGCCGCTGTGACCGTCCCTCTTGCCAGCCCCGCTGCAGGGCCGACATGGTCCGGCGGATCTCGGCCGGGGTGGGCCCGCTGGCCAGGGCCGCGTTCGGGCCCGCGTTCGGGCCCGCGTTCGGGACCGCACCCGCGGGCGCTCCCGGGGCCGCCGAGGTGCGGCGGAGCGGCGGGTTGTCGCGGAGCTGCGGGGCTATGCTGGCCTGCCTGACCCGCCGCGGCAGCCCCTTCAGGTCGCCGTCCGCGCCCGGGCCGTCCGCCGGATCGCCGTCCGCCGGATCGCCGTCGGCCTGGATCGCCGGCAGCGGCCCGGTCTGACGCGACAGCTCCCACGGCGGCCCGGAGGACTTCGCGGGCCGGGGTGAGGCCACCGGCGTCATCGGGGTGGTCGGCCCGGCTGGCCCCGGCGGACGACCCGCGCCCGGACCCGTAGCGCCACCAGGACCCGTAGCGCCACCCGGACCCGCCGCGGCACCCGGACCCGCCGCGCCACCCGGACCCGCCGCGACAGGCGCCGCGGGCGTGACCGAACCCCCGGCCACACTGCGTCCCGTCCACCCGGGGAACGGGGCCGGCTGGTCCGCGTACGGCGCGGAGCCGGGATACGGCGGGGAGCTGACGAAGGCCGAAGCCTCCAGCGCATCCGTGGCGCCGGCCGCGACCCCGGCGCCCGGGCCGTGACGGCGCGGCATGAACACGTCGAAGTCGTGGTGCCCGGCGCCGTTGGCCGGCTCGGCCGCGGCCGCTCCGTCGGGCAGATCGCGACCGCGCCCCGGCTCCAGGCCGGCGCCGGCCGCGCCCCGCGGGGCGGCGGCGTGCGCGCCGCGGCCGGCGCCCTCGGGCGTGCCGCCCGGCGCCCGCCGCAGCGGGCCCGAGATGCGGACCCCGGGGAAGCCGATCGCGCCCGCCGGCTCGGCGGCGGCGTGATTGCCGTTGGTGACCTGCGCGGCCATGCCGATCGCGGCGGGCTGGCCGGGCAGCCCGGCCCGGAACGCCTCCTCGGTGACCACCAGGTGGCCCGGGATGAGCACGACGGCGGACGTGCCCCCGTAGGGGGAGGCCTTCAGCGTGACCCGGATGCCGTGCCGCTTGGCCAGCTGGCTGACCACGAACAGGCCGAGCTGCTCGCTGTCGGACGGGTTGAACTCCGGCGGGCTGGCCAGCCGCTCGTTCAGCTCGGCCAGGCGCTGCGCGCTCATGCCCAGCCCGCGGTCCTCCACCTCGATCGCGAACCCGTTGGCCACCGTGTCCCCGGACACCCGGACCGACGTGTACGGCGGCGACAAGGTGGTGGCGTTCTCGATGAGCTCGGCGAGCAGGTGGATGACGTCGGCCACGGCGGAGCCGGCCAGCGCGGCCTGGCTCCGGGTGGCGACCGACACCCGGGCGTAGTCCTCGACCTCGGCGATGGCGCCGCGCATGACGTCGACCATCCGGACCGGGCTGCTCCAGACCCGGCCGGGCGGCGCGCCCGCCAGGATGACCAGGCCCTCCGCGTGACGGCGCATGCGCGTGGTCAGGTGGTCCAGGCGGAACAGGTCGTCCAGGGCCTCGGGGTCGGTGGCCCGGCGTTCCATCTGGTCGAGCAGGGTCAGCTGGCGGTGCAGCAGCGACTGGCTGCGCCGGGCCAGGCTGCGGAACACGTCGTTCAGGCCCTGCCGTAGCCTGGCCTCCTCGACCGCGGCCCGGATGGCGGTCTGCCGGACCAGCTCGAAGGCCTGCCCGACCCGGCCGATCTCGTCGCCGCCGGTGCGCAGCGGCGGCGCCTCGGCGGCCACGTCCACGTTCTCGCCGCGCCGCAGCCGGGCCACCACGTCCGGCAGCTGAACCTCGGCCAGCTGGAGCGCGTTGCGCTCGAGCCCGTTCAGGCGGCGGATGATGCTGCGCCCGACCAGGATAGTCACCGTGATCGTGACCAGCAGCCCGAGCAGGCCGATGCCGGCGGTGACGGCGACCCTGGTCCACGCCGTCCGGCTGATCTGCCGGTCGGCGGCCAGCTGGGCGTCCGCGACGTTGACGCCGCCGGTGAAGTACTGATCGAGCAGCTGGCCCGCCAGCCCCTGCCACTCGGTCAAGGTGATGGGCAGCTTGGTGATCGGCTCGCCGGCCGACACCGCTTCCTCGACGTCGGTGAGGTCGGTCTGGAACGCGTTGTTCACCGGCTTGTCGAAGATGGCCAGGTTGGCGGGATCCAGCACGTAGTCGGCGTCGACCACGTCGCCCTGCCGAGTGGCGGCCATCTCGGCGAACGCGGCCCGGTCGGCTTGGCTCTCCCGGTGCGCGGCCAGCATGCCGGACAGCAGCGCGTACTCCTGCGACAGTGCCTCCCGGGCCGACACCGTGGCGATCAGGCCCAGCGCCTGGCCGGCCGCGCCGGCGTTGGTCAGGCTGTCGGCCTCGTCGAGGAACAGCCGGGGCTCGTTCAGGATCCCCGCGCTGTAGGCCTGCAGCGCCTGCAGCGGGCTGATGGCGCGGCTCTCTACGCCCGCACGCAGGTTCTTCATGGGGGACAGGCCGGCGATCACCGTACTGATGCCCTGCGCCTCGGCCGGGGTCTCGCTCTGCTTGGTGCCCGGGGAGTTCATCGCGGCCAGGAAGGCCGGCTCATCGGCGTCGGTCGCCTTGACCGCCGCGTTGTACGCCGCCAGGTTGGCCGCGGTGGGCCGGAACAGGTAGATGACCGCCGCGGCCCGCTCGTCCTGCACGAGCCTGATGAAGTCGGCCGTGGGCAGCGAGGTGGCGTTGATGAGGTCCGGGGCCCGGTCCAGGTTGATGGCGTTGTTCACTGACGTGCCCGCCACGTAGGCGAGCAGCCCGATCATGGCGATGAGGGGGATCGCCACGAGAAAATAGATTCGGAGCCGGATGGACCGGCCACGCGAGCCCATGACAACTCCCACATTTCAGCGGCGCCGGCGCACGAGGCCCCCCCGGTCGCAGCCGACTAAAAGCTAGCGGTCAAGACGGCCAGAATAGCCCATACCAGGCAGCCCCGAGACGAAGAGCGATATCTCGGTGGCCCCGGTCACGCCCGGTGATCGGGGCCACAGAACGCTTCTGCCTTCCCGCGTTTGTCGGCGCGACCGCCTACCCTATTGAGGTGGCCGCTCTCGCGATAGACGCCCTCCTGGACGGGCTCAACCCTCAGCAGCGTGCTGCCGTCGTGCACGAGGGCAGCCCGCTGCTCATCGTGGCGGGCGCGGGCTCGGGGAAGACCCGCGTGCTCACCCACCGGATCGCCTACCTGCTGGCCGCGCGGGACGTGGCGCCGCACGAGATCCTGGCCATCACCTTCACCAACAAGGCGGCGGGCGAGATGGCGTCCCGGGTGGCCGCCCTGGTGGGCCCGCGGGCCAGGTCCATGTGGGTCATGACCTTCCACTCGGCCTGCGTGCGCATCCTGCGCCGGGAGGCCAGGCGGTTCGGCTATCCGTCGTCGTTCTCCATCTACGACCAGGCCGACTCGCAGCGGCTGATGGCGCTCACCTGCCGCGAGCTCGAGCTCGACCCCAAGCAGTTCCCGCCCAAGATGATGGCCGCCCAGGTCTCGAACCTGAAGAACGAGCTGATCGACCACGAGACGTTCGCCGCCCAGGCCAAGACGGCCCGGGACAAGGCCCTGGCCGAGGCCTACGCCGAGTACCAGCGCCGCCTGCACGCGGCGGGCGCGATGGACTTCGACGACCTGATCATGATCACGGTCAACCTGTTCCAGGCCCTGCCCGAGGTGGCGGCCGAGTACCGCCGCCGGTTCCGGCACGTCCTCGTGGACGAGTACCAGGACACCAACCACGCCCAGTACATCCTCGTCCGGGAGCTCGTGTCCGGCCGTGCACCTCTTTTTTCTGGCCGAACGGAGCGTGGTGACAGCACCGAGGACCCCCTCCCGCCCCCCGAGCTATGCGTGGTCGGCGACGCGGACCAGTCCATCTATGCCTTCCGCGGCGCCACCATCCGCAACATCGTGGAGTTCGAGCAGGACTACCCGGACGCGAAGGTCATCCTGCTGGAGCAGAACTACCGGTCCAGCCAGAACATCCTGGCCGCCGCCAACGCCGTGGTGTCACGGAACCAGGGCCGCAAGCCGAAGAACCTGTGGTCCGATCAGGGCGCGGGCCCGCCGATCGTCGGCTACGTGGCCGACAACGAGCACGACGAGGCCGCGTTCGTGGCCGAGGAGGTGGACCGGCTGTCCGACGCGGGGCAGGCCACCGCGGGCCAGGTGGCGGTGTTCTACCGGACGAACGCGCAGTCCCGGGTGTTCGAGGAGGTGTTCATCCGGGTCGGGCTGCCGTACCGGGTGGTCGGCGGGGTCCGGTTCTACGAGCGGCGCGAGGTCCGCGACCTGCTGGCCTATCTGCGGCTGATCGCCAACCCGGCGGACGAGGTGTCGTTGCGGCGGGTGCTGAACACGCCGAAGCGGGGCATCGGTGACCGGGCCGAGGAATACGTGGCCGCCCACGCCCAGCGGCAGGGCGTCACCTTCGCGCAGGCGCTGGTCCGCCCGGCCGACGTACCCGGGCTCCCGGCCAGGTCGGCCGCGGCCATCGAAGGCTTCAACGCGCTCCTGGCCGGCCTGCGGGAACTGGCCGAGACCGGTCCCGTCGCCGACCTCGCCGAGGCCGTGCTCGACCGCACCGGATATATAGAGGCCCTGGAGAACTCCTCGGACCTGCAGGACGCCAGCCGGGTGGAGAACCTGGAGGAACTGGTGTCGGTGGCCCGCGAGTTCGACGGGTCCCGCGACGAGGGGACGCTGGCCGAGTTCCTGGAGCAGGTCTCCCTGGTCGCCGACGCCGACGAGATCCCCGAAGGCGAGGACCACGGCGGCATGGTCACGATGATGACCCTGCACACGGCCAAGGGCCTGGAGTTCCCCGTGGTGTTCCTCACCGGGCTGGAAGAAGAGGTGTTCCCGCACCAGCGGTCGCTGGCCAACAAGAAGGAACTGGAGGAGGAACGTCGCCTGGCCTACGTCGGCATCACCCGGGCCATGCAACGCCTGTACCTGACCTGGGCCGTCCGCAGGAACTGGTATGGCCGTCCCTCGTTCCACGACCGGTCGAGGTTCCTGGCCGAGATCCCGGCCGGCCTCATCGAGTGGCGTCGTGACGAGGCGGCGGCGGCCTCGGCGGTCACGCCCGCGCAGGAGCGGATGGCGAGCAGACCGGGCACCCGGTCACCGGGGAACCGCGCGGTGCCGTCGCTGTCCGCGGGAGACCTGGTCACCCACGACAAGTTCGGGCTCGGCACGGTGGTGTCGACGGACGGCTACGGGGACCAGGCCGAGGCCAAGATCGACTTCGGGGCCGATTACGGGGTCAAGCACCTGGTGCTGCGCTACGCCCCGCTGGAGAAGTTGTAGGGCCCGGAGAAGTTGTACGGCCCGGACCCCGGCCGCGGGCCGGGACGCCGGTCCGGAGCCCGGCCGGGGCCTTGATCGGGCCGCGGGCCGGGCCCCTGATCCCGTCCCCAGGTTCCCTGAGATCCCGGCGGCCGCTGGACCGGCTGGGTCTCGGGCTGGGTTCCCGGTGGGGGCCAGGTCCCCCCGGTGCCCAGCCGGTCCCCGCGGTCGGTCAGGCCTCCGTACTCCGGCGCGCCCGCCTGCGGCCGCGGCGCGGTCCGGCTCCCGGAGGCCGGCCGGTCGGGCGCGCCCGGGCCTGCCTGGCCGCGGCGCCACATGAACCAGCGCACCGTGGTCAGCGCGATGGCCAGGAGCGTGGCCAGCACCATCACGAAGAATCCGCTGGCGATCCACTGGGCCGCGCCGACCAGGAGTTCGGTCTTGTTCGAGGAATGGTCGTAGACCGCCCCGGCGACCAGGGCGGCGATCAGGTAGGACAGGGCCGGTACCGGGAAGATCAGGCGTCCGGTGCGCGGCTGGACGGTCAGCGCGGCGGCGACGGTGCCGGCCAGCACGAACAGGCCCAGCGCCTGACCCGGCTGGTTCCGGGTCACGATGGTGGCGACGGCGCCGATCACCGCGCTGCCGACGATCACGCAGACCCCGAGCCCGCCGCGCAGCGAGCCCTGCCAGATCCGGCTCAGCCGCCCGCCGGACTTCCGCGAGCGCCTGTCGGCCCGGCGTCCGCGGCCGGCCCCGCGCCCGCGGCCGGCCCGGCGCCCGCGCGGCTTCTCCGGCCCGTCCGCCGGCCGCCGGGCGGTGTCGCCGGACCTGGGCGTGAACGTGGGCTGCGGCGCAATGGGCTGAGTCAGGTCCGTCTGGGGCGGCATCCGGCGCGTGGCGTCGTCGTCCCCCGGGCCGCGTCCGTCCCCGGCCCGCTGCCCGGGACCGGGCCCGCGCGTGTCGCGGCCGGGCGGCCTGCCTCCAGGCTCGCCGGCATACGGCCTGCTCGGGCGTGCATCGCGCCATCGTGGGTCGCTCATATGTGCTTCGGATGTTAGTCGTTGCGCGTAGGCAACGGGACCATGAAGGTAGGCTTCGTCCCGACGGTAACCATCCATCCCTGGGGTTCCTGAGGAATATGGCGGTGAACAGGACAGGCTCGACGCCCCCGCTGTGGGGTGCGGCCGGGAAGGCCGGTTACGTCCTGAGCTGCGTCGGAGCGGCGCTCGTCCTGGCCATCAGCGGCTTTTCCTACTTCGTGGTCAAGAACGTGGACGCCATCGGCGGCTCGCACGCCATCGTCAGCGGCCCGTCCATCGGCGCGCAGAACATCCTGCTGATGGGCCTCGAAAGCCGCACCGACTGGAACGGCAACATCCTGCCCAACGACGTCCTGAAGGCCCTGCACGCCTGCAACGCGCAGGAGATCGCGGCCGGCTGCGGCGGCAACGACACCAACACGCTGATCCTCATCCATATCTTCGCGAACGGGGGGAAAGCAGTCGGCTTCTCCATCCCGCGTGATGACTGGGTCACCTTCCCCACCGCCTACGACGGGCAGTCCACAGGCAAGATCGACCAGGCCTACGGCCTGGCCCTGGCGGCCGAGGAATCCCAGCTCCGGCAGCAGGACCCCACCATGAGCCAGGACCAGGTCGCCTTCGAGGGCAACGAGGCCGGCCGGGCAGCCGAGGTGGCCACCGTGGAGCAGCTCACCGGGGTGCACATCGACCACTTCGCCGAGCTGAACCTGGACGGGTTCTACGAGCTGGCCAAGGTCGTCGGCGGCGTGGAAGTCTGCCTGCTGCACCCGGTCCCGTACGACCCGTACTCCGGCTTCTCCGCCAAGCACGCCGGCTACCAGCACCTGGACGCCAAGCAGGCGCTGGCCTTCGTCCGCCAGCGGCACGGCCTGCCCAACGGGGACTTCGACCGCACCAAGCGCCAGCAGGCGGTCATCGACTCGGTCACCAAGCAGCTACGTGACGACGGCGTGCTCGACGACCTGACCAAGCTGAACGACCTGCTGTCCGTGGCCAAGCAGTACCTGATCACCGACGCCGGCTGGAACCTGCTCGACTTCATCTCCCAGATGCGCGGGCTCAGCCTCGGCAACGTCACGTTCCGCACCCTGCCGGAAGTGGCTCCCATCACCATCGACGGCCAGGACGCCAACGAGATCAACGTGTCCCAGATCCAGCAGATCATCCAGGAGACGTTCTACCCGGCGCCCAAGGCGGCCTCCTCCTCTTCCTCGACCCCCGCGCCGCAGGCCACGGCGGGCAACAGCCAGGTCACGGTGGACGTCTACAACGGCGGCAACACCCCGGGCCTGGCCGGGCAGGTCTCGGCCGCGCTGGTCAAGGACGGCTACACAGCCGGGCAGATCGGGAACACCGGCCCGCTCACCACCACCGAGGTCCTGTACGGGACGGGCGCCTCGGCCGGCGCGAGCAAGATCGCGTCCATGTTCGGCGTGACCGCCTCGGCGAGCTCCACCGTCGCGGCCGGGCACGTCCAGGTCATGCTCGGCTCGAACGCCACCCTGCCCAGCAGCGCCGCCTCGAGCTCGGCCTCGCCCGCACCCTCCGCCAGCTCGATTCCCACCGCCGGCCCGCAGGGCGGCACGGTCAGTGCCCAGAACGGCATTCCCTGCGTCGACTAGGCTGGGGTTATGGGGAAGATCCGGGTCATCGTCGCGAAGGTCGGCCTCGACGGCCATGACCGGGGGGCCAAGGTGGTAGCCAGGGCGCTGCGCGATGCCGGGGTGGAGGTCATCTACACCGGGCTGCACCAGACCCCGGAGCAGATCGCGGCCGCCGCGATCCAGGAGGACGTGGACGCGGTCGGCCTGTCCATCTTGTCCGGGGCGCACATGACGCTGTTCCGCCGGGTCATCGAGCTGCTGGCTGAACGCGGCGCCGCGGACATCGTGGTGTTCGGCGGCGGCATCATTCCCGGCGCGGACATCGAGGAGCTCTACCGGATGGGCGTGGCCAGGATCTTCACGCCGGGCGCGCCGACCACCGAGATCGTCGCCTGGGTCCGCTCCGAGCTCGGCCACGAAGTCGCGGAGAGCCAGGCCTGACGGCGTTATCGCATCTGCATCGGGTCGACCCGGCCGGCGCCGCGGCCCGCAGCCGCTGCCAGGTGCCGAGTCCGACCACCGGCAGTCCGACCACCGGCAGTCCGACCACCGGCAGTCCGACCACCGGCACGCCGACCCGCCGCCGGCCCAGGCTCCTGGTCTCCGGGTCAGGCCCTCCTCACGTCCGGTCCGGCTCCCCGTGACCGGCGGCTCCGGCCACTCCGGCGGCCAGCCGCCGGAGTGTCTTGATGTCGTCGATGTCCTTCTGCCGCCATGGCCGGCCGTTGCGCAGGTGCGGGAACTGCTCCTTCATGGCGAGCATGCCAGAGACGCTCATGGCCAGCACCGGCGTGCCGTCGAGCGTCACGGGCTCGTCGCCGAAGGAGCCTGGCGGGAATAGCCAGTCGGACCATCGCCCGTGCGGCTGGCTGAACGATCCGTCTGGCTGCCGGTCAAAGTAAGCGGTGCTGAAATCGACGCCGTCCCAGGTGAACTCGCAGGCCTCCGTGGGCGGCTGAGTCGCCAGCGCCGTGGCGCCAGCTTCCGCGAGCACTGCCTTGGACCGCTCGGCTTCAAGGCGTTCGAGCCAGAACTCGATGTCGCCGTGCTCGCGCGTGATCCGGCCCATCCTCGCATCAAGGCCCCAGCCCCCGAACAGCCATGCTGGGATGCCAGCCGCCCCCAGCGCATTCGTCACGGCCTTGATGACACGCAGTTGCGCAGCCGCCCGCTTGCTCACCGCGCCAGTCTGCCCACGGCCGTGCTGTCCGGCAACCGCAGCTCCGTCACAGCCGCCGCAGTCCACTGCGCCGCCCACCGGGGAACGGCGCCGTCGCGCGGCGCACCTACGCTGATGAGACCGGGGATCACCAGGCTGGGTCATACGGGGCTTGTGGCACACGTGCCCCGATAGGCGGGGGTTGTGGCACACATGCCCCGAACCCACGGCATCCGGTCACCCATCCCGGGCTCACACCGTCCACACCGTTCTCGCCAGCCCCGCCAGCCCCGCCAGCCCCGCAGCCCGGCCCGCCCGCCCGGCCCGCCCGCCCGGCCCGCCCGCCCGCCCGCCCGGCCCGCCCGGCCCGCCCGCCCGGCCCGCCCGCCCGGCCCGCCCACAAGCCCCCGCAGGGACAGGACGGCTCGAGCCAGGCAGAACGGATACCGCATCCCGGCCGCGGAC
>Ga0335072_10005271_pt1 | contig 19046 bp, 19 predicted proteins | sample Lox_Sample_21_FD_206725 | JGI IMG/M metagenome (GOLD analysis project Ga0335072, IMG submission 206725) | Soil microbial communities from Loxahatchee National Wildlife Refuge, Florida, United States - Lox_Sample_2.1 | ecosystem: Environmental > Terrestrial > Soil > Wetlands | place: USA...
GAGGCGGCGTGGGCCAAGGACAGTGGGTGCCCGGGCTGGTCGGTGCAGGACCTCGTGTCCCACATGGCGTGCAGCTTCTGGCTGGCCGTCGACCCGGCGAAGCTGCCCGATCCGGGGGAATTGCCCGCCGAACGCGCGGCGGACCTCTACGTCGACTCGCGTCGCTCGATGACCCCCGAAGACGTTGTGGCCGACTATGAGCAGGTCAGCGCGAAGGGTCTGGAGATGCTGGCTGCCGTCGCGGGCCAGGACTTCGAAGTCCCGCTGGGCGATGTCGGCACCTATCCCGCTTCAGTGGTGCCGGCCGCGTTCGCCTTCGAGGCATTCATTCATATTCGGTACGACCTGTTTTCGCCCGACGGCCCGTTGGAGGGGGAGCCCCCGCCTGCCGACGAGCTACGGCTTGCTCCGACGCTCGACTGGATCGACGCGTCGCTGCCGCAGCAGAATGCGACCCTCCTTGATGCGATAGGAAAGCCTGTCGAGCTGCGTCTCGAAGGGCTGTGCGCGCGAACGCTGAACATCGGCGGCGGCACAGACGTCACCGCCCACATCACTGCCGATTCCTTGGCGTTCGTGCGGTGGGTGACTCAGCGCGGCACCTGGGAGGAATTGGGAGTGCGGGCCGAAGGGGATCCGTCGACCCTGGAAATGATCCGCAAGCTCAGGGTCTTCTGACGAGCGGCGCGGTCGGCGCCGATCCTGGGGGCAACATGCGGTATGTATGAAACCGTGGGCTCGATGCGGGAAAAGCGTCGCACGCAGGCCGAACGCGCGGCCGACACGCGTGATGCGCTTATTGCCGCCGCCCGGCCCTTGTTTGCATCGCCGGGTTTCGCCGACGTTTCAATGGAAACGATCGTGCGCGACGCCGGGGTGACACGCGGTGCCCTCTATCACCATTTCGCCGACAAGACGGAGTTGTTCGCCGCGGTATTCGAGAAGGTCGAGGGCGAAATGGCTGCGCGAATGGGCGAGACGATCGCCGCCGCGGGGGAGACCGACCCGGTCGAAATCATGCGCCTGGGCTCGACGTTCTGGCTGGACGCGTGCGCCGACCCCGAGGTGCAGCGCATCGTGCTGATGGACGCGCCCACGGTGCTGGGGTGGGAACGCTGGAACGAGATCGGGCAGCGCTACAACATCGGACTGGTGAGGGGTTTGATCAGCGACGCCATCGAGTCCGGAAGTATCCCACCACAGCCGGTCGAGGCGACAGCATTGACGATGCTGGGAGCACTGCGCGAGGCAACTCTCTACATCGCCCGCGCAGACAATCAGCAGCAGGCGCGCGACGACGCCGGTGCGGTGATCGATCGGCTCGTCGATTCCCTGCGCGCCGTTACACCACCTGAGCGATGCGGTTAGCCGCGGCGCGGTCGTGACGTAGACATTTCCGCCGGACCCTGGAGCTTCGTAAATTCTTGATCAGGTTATGACGGCACTAAGCCGGGGCAGTTCAAGGTTTCCGGTCGCACCAGAAATCGAGTAGCCCAGTACGCGGTACATGCGGGGTCTCACGGACAGAAGATGTCGCTTAAAAGAAAGTTCGCAAAAGTTGTCCGGCTTGTCGGCGGTCGCGTCTCTTACCCATGTCGATGTCCGCCAGGGACCGACAAGCAACGAAGGGGATCGATCATGAACCGAATTTCGCGATTAGCGACGACCGTATTGGTGTCCGGTGGCTTGGGGCTGGCTGGTCTGGGACTGGCCGCAGGTGCCGCTCAGGCCAACCCGCCGGGCTGCAGTCAATACTCGGCATGTTGGTGCCCAGGGCAACGCCTGCCCGCTGGCGGCCATGTAGTCGGCGATTGGGACATGACCGCCTGTCACGACTACCACTTTTCCGATGAGGACTACCCACCTGGGCCGCACATGCAGGCAGAAACAGGCCCGGCGCCGCGTGATCCTCGGTGCCCCCCGTGGGCCACTATTTTCAGCGGCCCGGCACAGTGCGGCGGCCTTTAAGGCGTTGCCGCGACTCCACAAGACGCGCAGGCATCAACCCTCTGGCGCGGCGCTACCGCCGTGCGCCTCGTCTGTAGTTCGAGGCATACTCGGTTCGGTCAGCCGAGACGTGGAGGAGGGCAAGGGTTGATGATCCGCGGAAAGTCCGTCGTCGTAACGGGTTCCACCTCCGGCATAGGTCTTGCCGTCGCGCGCGCCTTCGCCGCTGAGGGTGCAGACGTGACCCTCAACGGGTTCGGCGACTCGGAGGCCGTTGAGCAACAGCGGCGCAGCATCGAGGAAACGTTCGGTGTCACGGCGGCCTATTCGGGCGCGGACGTGACCAAGCCGGCCGAAGTCGCCGACATGATCAGCGGCGCCGAAAAGACCTTCGGGGCAATCGATGTCCTTGTCAACAATGCGGGCATCCAGTTCGTGGCGAAGGTGGAGGATTTCCCAGTCGAGAAGTGGGACGCCGTGATCGCCACGAACTTGTCGGCCGTTTTCCACACCTGTCGCTGCGCGCTGCCCGCGATGAAGCGTCGAGGATGGGGACGGATAATCAACATCGCCTCGGCGCACGGCCTCGTTGCGAGCGCCGAGAAGGTGGCCTACGTCGCGGCCAAGCACGGCGTTGTTGGACTGACCAAGGTGGTGGCGCTCGAAACTGCCGACCACGGCATCACGTGCAACGCGATCTGCCCCGGCTGGGTGTTGACGCCGTTGATAGAGCAGCAAGTTGAAGCGCGCGCCAACGCAGCGGGACGGTCCTTTGACGAGTTCAAGCAAGAATTCGTTGGCGAAAAGCAGCCGATGGCCCGCTACACGCGCCCGGAGGACGTCGGCGCGCTCGCGGTCTTCCTGGCCGGCGATGCGGCCGCCACCATCACCGGAGCCTCTTATTCGATCGACGGCGGCTGGACCGCCCAATAACGCTACGGTGCCTTCCGGAGTTCGGCGAGCGAGTTTCGAAGTCCGCTGTCCATCCGAATCTGTACGGCCGCCACCGCAAGCATCACCGCCGCGGTCACCAAGTGCACCACCGCGTCGGTCGTGTTGTTGGGAAAGCTGAAGACAAAGGCGACTTGGTGCGAGAAGAAGGCCCAAATGCCAGGCAGCGCACCGGCTATCGCGGCGAGGATCAGATACAGCACTGACCATGACTTGCGGAAGGCGAACACCAGGCCCGGGGCGAACAAGGCCAGCCCGGCGACGGCGTGCCAGCCGTTGTAGTCCATGCCGAGCAGTTGCACGGTCGGCGCGTTGGGCCCCGTCGCAAAGCTGGGTTCGAGGATGAAGCCGATCACCGCCTGAATGACATGCGCAACACATATGATCAGCAGCCCGATCTGGGCGAAGCTCCACCTCACGTTGCACCTCCTTGGGCACAGTGGGAACAGCCCAAATACTACGCCTAGTAGTAGACGACCGCAGCCGTCGTCACTTCCGGCCGGGGAGCTTCATCACCGTCCGCACGATGGGCACCAGCGACTTCTGCCAAAGTGTCGCCGGGACGCCAAAGGGCGGATCGAGATTGAACACGCGGGCGGTCGCGATCGTCTGCGATTCGGTGTACTTCAGCAGGCCCTCGGGGCCGTGCCTGCGGCCGACGCCCGACACGCCCATCCCGCCCATCGGGGCGCCGAGGCTGCCCCACGCGAACGCGTAGCCCTCGTCGACGTTTACCGTCCCCGACCGCAAGCGGGCCGCGATCTCCTGGCCCTCTGCGGGGGAGCCGGCCCAGACGCTGGCGTTGAGTCCGTACTCGGTGTCGTTGGCCTTCTCAACGGCTTCGTCCACGTCGGCAACGGGGTAGATCGACACGAGTGGCCCGAACGTCTCATTGGCCGCGCATTCCATCTCGCCCGTGACGTCGGTTAGCACCGTCGGCTCGTAGAATAGCGGCCCGATATCAGGTCGGGCTTTGGCGCCCGCAATCACCTTGGCGCCCTTGGACGTTGCGTCGTTCACGTGCTCCATCACCGTTTCCAGCTGAGCCGGGGAGATCAAGCTGCCCATGTCGACCGAGAAGTCATATGCGGTGCCCAGCTTCATGTTCCGCACCGCATCGCCGAACTTCCGCGTGAATTCGTCGGCGATGTCCTTTTCGACATAGATCCGCTCGATGGAGATGCACAGCTGGCCTGCGTTCGAGAAGCACGCGCGGGTGGCCGCCTTGGCGACTTTGCCGAGGTTGGCGCCGCGCGCGACGATCATCGCGTTTTTCCCTCCGAGTTCGGCCGAGAAGCCGATCAGCCGACGCCCCGCGTGTTCCGCGAGCCGGCTGCCGGTTGCGGACGAGCCGGTGAACATCAGGTAGTCACAGTTGTCGGTGATTGCGGTGCCGATCACCGAGCCTGGGCCGGGCACGACTGCGTAGAGGGCGCGCGGCAGGCCGGCCTTGTACAACAGCTCGGCACAGGCGAGCGCGCAATACGGCGTCTGGCTGTCCGGCTTGAGCACCACCGCGTTGCCCGCGAGAAGTGCGGGTACTGAGTCGGAGGCCGTGAGCGTCATGGGGTAGTTCCACGGCGATATCACCCCGACCACGCCCTTGGGTTGATAGCAGACCGTGGTCTTACCAATCCCGGGCAGCAGCGCCGGCACCTTATGGGGCTTCAGTAGGTCCGCGGCGATGGATGCGTAGTAGTTCGCGTTCGCCATCAGATCGACGAGTTCCTCCTGCGCGGCCCATCGGGCCTTGCCCGCCTCGGCTTGCAGGAGGTCCATCAGAAATTCGCGGTTCTCGATGACCAGGTCGCGATAACGGCGGATGATCTCAACACGCTCGGCGACCGGACGCTTCGCCCAGTCGATCTGTGCGGCGCGAGCTTCGGCGAACGCCGCTTCGACGTCGGCGTCCGTGCCGACCGGGATCGTCGTCAGCGGCTTGCCGGTGAAGACCTCGTCGATCGTTTTGGTCGGTCGCGCAGTGACGTCCTTGATCGCCGCCAACTCACGCAAGCGGTCGAAGACAGCGGCTGACGGTGCAGGCATATCGTTTTCCTCCAAGCATCCCAGGCATCTGGGTCCAGACTATTCCGCCTGCAAAGCCGGGCCGCCCGGCCACGTCATTGGCGCCCGTCAAGGCTCACTCGTCGGGCGTTGCGGTGTCGCTCTCTGTGTCGGAGCCTTCCTCGGGTGCATCGACAGATGCGGCTTGTGGGGGTTGTTCGTCGCCTTCTGGTGGCGGCTGTTCGGCGGTGGTCATCGGGCCTCCCTCGGGATGGTGTGTTTCACGTAGTCAGCTACCCCGGTTCACCCGCAGGAAACCGCGCGATCCTGTCGGCCGAAATGGGAATGAACCCTTTTCTGGATTCGTTCCAGATTACGAACATTCATTTTGAGGAGAGTGACCATGACCGCAACGACCACCAACGGGCACGTCACCCGTCGAGCCGAGGCCGAGGTCCGCAATTTCAAGGCGTCCGCAGAGTTGGTCGCCGATCTGCAGCGGGTGTTGGTCGACCTGATCGAAGTGCATCTGCAGGGCAAGCAGGCCCATTGGAACGTCGTGGGAGCCAATTTCCGCGACTTACACCTTCAGCTGGACGAGCTCGTCGACGCGGCGCGTGCGGCCAGTGACGAGATCGCCGAGCGGCTGCGTGCGCTGGACGCTGTTCCGGACGGCCGATCCGACACGGTCGCGGCGACCACCAGCCTGCCCCACTTCCCGGCCGGCGAACAGAACACCGGGGACGTTGTGGATCTGATCACCACGCGTGTTTACGCCACGGTTGACACGATCCGCTCGGTTCACGACGCCGTGGACGCCGCGGATCCCACCACCTCCGACCTGCTACACGAGATCATCGACTCGCTGGAGAAGCTCGCGTGGATGATCAAGTCGGAGAACCGTAAAGTTTAACGGACCCTAGGCCACCCGTCATTGTTCCGGAGACAACGATGACGGAGATTTTTGTTTCGCCGGCACAAGCCGGCGACTCGGTGCCCTCCTAATCTGCAGCGCATGAACAGTGACGTTGTACGACGGCAGATCTCGGAAGTGGCGGAGGCCGTTGGCCGGCGCACCGACGAGCTTGCGGTGATGCTCGCCGAGACGATCAGTCGCGAGGTAGAGCTTTATCGCACGCCGATTCCGTTGGCATTCGATACGGTGGTTGCCGGCTGCGCGGCCAACATTCGACCGATCTGCACCGCCATCGCCGCCGACACCGCATTCGATACCACGGCGGCCACCGAATTGGGCGTAGAGCGGGCCCGTGGCGGAGTGCCGCTCACGTCGGTGATGGAGGCATACCGGGTAGGGTCTCGCCGTCTCTGGGATGCGGTGGCGACCGAAATGACCAGCCGCCCAGGCGGTAACGGGGCGGCGCTGCGTGACCTGACGGACAAACTGTGGGTGGCACAAGGCGCCTACACCGACGCGATGGCTATCGGGCACCGCGCCGAGCAGGCCCGCCGGCTGCGCAGCGACGAGGCGCAGCGCACGATCCTCATTGACGCGCTGTTGTACGGACGCGTCATCGAAGAATTCAGCCTGTGGGAGGCCGCGGACTGCCTTCGGTTACCCACTGTGGGACCGTACGTAGTGATCGCCGCCGAGGTAGATAGCGCGGGCACGGAGGCGCTGCCGCAAATCGAGTCGAAGCTGCGCAGCCTGGATGTTTTCTCGGCCTGGCGCCTGCTCCCCGATCTGCAGGTAGGCATCGTGCATACCAAGAACGACAAACACCTCGGTGATGTGCTGGCATTGGTTTCCCGGCTTGCCACCGCCAGGGTAGGGGTGAGCGCGCGCTTCGATGACCTGCGTGACACCGCTCAGGCACTGCGCTTTGCACGGGTGTCGCTGCGGGCACGCCTGGGGCCGGGGCAGCTGGTATCGCTGTTCGACGGCTCGATACTGGCAAGCGCGGCCGTCAGCGCCCCCGAGGTGCTCATCAAGGCCGTCGGGCCGACATTGGACTGTTTCTCCGGTCTATCCGATCAAGAGCGCGAGACCCTGTTCGACACCTTTCAGGCGTGGTTGGATAACGACGGGTCGACGCGCGCCGTGGGGGAGTTGCTGTTCTGCCATCCCAATACCGTGCGGTACCGACTGCATCGCATCGAGCAACGCACCGGGCGTTCCTTGTCCAAGCCGCGCGACGTGGCCGAGTTGTGTCTCGCCTTCGAAGTGCAACGCCGCCTCATGCAGCCGGATCACCGGCTCACCGCCTGAGTTCGCGTGCCTCGCAAAGACCTTGGGCTTCCCGCTGCACCGGCGGTGTGCGGCGACACATCAGGGAACGCCCGACGTTGTTTCCCGGCACAACGACAACACCCTTGGTTGGTGTGACGGTTGAAGCAAGCACATACACCCAAGGGCCTTCGATGACCACCGTTCTTGACCAACCGGCCGACCTGCTCGGCCTCGTCGGTAAGCCGCTCGGCAACACCGACTGGATGAAAATCACCCAAGACCGGGTGGACCTGTTCGCCGATGCGACGGGGGACCATCAGTGGATCCATACCGATCCCGCGCGGGCGGTCAATGGCCCGTTCCGGGGCACCGTCGCGCACGGATACCTGACGTTATCGCTTGCGCCGGTGGCGATTTCGCAAGTCGTTGAGATCCGCGAACTGACCGCGGCGTTGAACTGCGGCGTCGACAAGGTGCGGTTCCCCGCTCCGCTGCGGGTCGGGTCACAGGTTCGTGCCACTGTGGCGCTGATGAGCGCGCGCCAGAAAACCTCCGGCGTCGAGGCGGTGTTCAGCCTCACCTACGAAATTGAGGGCGAAGCCCGCCCGGCCTGCGTGGCCGATGTCGTCGTGTTGTACCCATGACAGCCAGATCAACCCGCGGCAACCGCATTGAGCATCGCGTCCAAGGAGCGCAGTAGGCGTTCGTGGGAAAACTCCTTCGGGGATACCAGCAGCAGCCGGCCCGATTCCCACATCATGGCCAGCAGGTGATGGGCAAGCAGTTCGGGATCGAGGTGCTCTCCGTCAGTACACGACTTACGCAGCGCAGCTTCGAATTCCCGCACTATTCGGGCGCGCAGCCGCGCGACGCGTCTAAGGAATGTCGGAGTGCTGCTGTCGGCGATCATAAAGACGGCTCGCCACCGATGCGGCGCCGCGGCGACTCCGCGCAGGTAGGCGTCGAACAGGTGGTGGAACGCCGTGGCAGGGTCTTCGTCGCCCTGGCCGGGGATGACGTCGATGATCTGGGCCAGTGCCAGCTGTTCTTCACGTTTGAGACATGCGCGCAACATGTCATTGGTATCGGTGAACTGGCCATAGACCACGGGGCGGGTGACGCCGATGCGGCGGGCCACGGCATCGACGCTGACCGCACCGACGCCCTCGGTACTGATGATCTCGAGCACGACATCCAGAATTTGCTCGCGCCGCTGCTCGGGCGACAGTCGCGGCGCGTACGGACGGTTGCGCCGCACGGTGGCCTCTGTCATGCGCGTCCTCCCGTCGGGCGCTCGGGCCCCTTGACAACAGCTACAGTGGTGAAGCTACAGTAGCGTAGCTTTAAGCTACAGCAGTGTAGCTCTTTGTGAAAGTCGAGGATGCCGTGACTGATACCGAAATCACCTCGCCCGCAGCGGCCCAGCAGGACATTGTGTCGCGTGCTCGGCTGATCGGCGATATGGCCCGCGGCATGGCAGACCAGATCGATGCCGACCGCAGACTGCCCACCGAACTGGTTGGGGCCCTGCGGGATTCGGGCCTGCTGCGCGCGGGGGCGCCGACCGAGGTGGAAGCTCTGGAGCTGCCCCCGGGCACGGCGTTGCGCTGTGCCGAAGCGGTGGCACGCGGGGATGCGTCGGCCGGGTGGTGTGTATCCATTGCGATCACCAGCAGCCTGCTGGTCGCCTACCTGCCGGAGATCAGCCGTACCGAGCTGTTCGGCGGCGCTCGCGGCGTGGCCGCCGGGGTGTGGGCACCCCACGGCACGGCCACTCGTGCTCCCGGCGGCGTTGTGGTGTCCGGGCGTTGGGCGTTCTGCAGCGGAATCACACACGCTGATGTGCTGTTCGCCGGGTGCGTGCTCGACGACCGGCCGGCGGTGGTGGCACTGCCCACCGAAGACCTGCAGGTCCTCGACACCTGGCACACCCTCGGCCTGCACGGCACCGGCAGCCACGACACGGTCGCCGACGAGGTCTTCGTGCCGGATTCGCGGGTGGTCTCAATATTTGACGGTCCGTCAATCGACCGGCCGTTGTATCGCTTTCCGCCGTTCGGTTTCTTCGCCGCCTGCATCACCGCCGCCGCGATGGGCAACGCCCGCGCCGCCATCGAGGATTTCATCGAGCTCGCCAACGCGAGAAAGGGTGTGGCGTCGTCGCGTACGCTTGCCCAGCGACCGACCGTCCAGTCCGCAGTCGCCGCCGCCGAGTCGGCGCTAGAAGGCGCGCGGGCGCTGTATTACCAGGCCATCGATGCCGTCTGGCGGGCCAACCAATCCGACACCGAGGTACCCGTCGAAGCGCGTACTCAGCTGCGCCTGGCCGCCACGCACGGCGTGCGTGTCGCCGCGGATGTGGTGCGCACGATGTATGACCTTGCCGGGGGCAGCGCCATTTACGACGGCGCGCCGCTGCAACGTCGCTTCCGCGACGCGTTCACCGCCACTGCGCATTTCCAGGTGAACGAGGCATCACGCGAGCTGCCTGGTCGCATCTTGCTGGGCCAGCCCGCCGAGGTGGCAATGCTGTGAACGCCGCGATCGAGGTGACGTTGCCGTTCTGGCTGGACCGTCCCGATGTCGAAGCGATGCAGATCGCCGAGGTGGCCGGCGCGGTCGGGCTGACCGGGCTGTGGATCGGCGAGATGGCCACCTTCGACGCCTTCGCATTGGCCACCGCCATCGGCACACGCACGCCGGGGTTACGACTCAAACTGGGGCCGCTGCCCATCAGCGTTCGAACGCCGGCCGCGATCGCGCTCGGCGCAAGCTCGGTCGCCGCACTCACCGGCTGCGAGATCGACATCGCACTCGGTGCCTCCAGCCCCGTGATCGTGAGCGGCTGGCACGACCGCGAGTGGCTGCACAGCGCGGCCCGCATGCGCGAAAGCATCGAGTGCCTGCGCGCGATCCTGCGTGGCGAGCGCGCAGACTACGACGGCCGCTATGTCCGCAGTCACGGATTCCGGCTGCGCAGCCCGCTGGCGGAGGCCCGCATCGGAGTCGGGGCATTCGGCCCGACGATCACGCGCCTGGCCGCCGAAACCGCCGACGAGGTGGTGCTCAACCTTTCGTCTCCCCAACGGGTCGCCCAGGTGCGCAAGCAAATTGACGACTACGCCGCCGCCGTAGACCGAGAGCCGCGGCACCTGACGGTTTGGGTGCCGGCGGCGCTGCGACCCGGCGAAGCCTCCGTGCGACAAACTGCCAACCAGCTGGCGGTATATCTCGCACCGCCCGGTTACGGCGAAATGTTCTGCGAACTCGGCTTCCCCGATCTCGTCAAGCAAGCTCGCAGCGGTGCGAGGCGATCCGAGTTGGCGGCCGCCATTCCCGTTGAGCTGACCGAGCAACTCGGCGCAATGGGCAGCCCCGAACAAATCGCTGCCCGGTTAACGGCCTACCTGGACGCCGGTGCAGACACCGTTGCCGTCGTACCGGTCACCGCCGAAGACCCCGCCGGGCGTGGGGTCCTTCAAGCCGTCGCTGATACTCGTCGACTCATTTCGTCCAACTAGCCGGGAATAGCCCCGCGCCGCCGGCACGTTGAGCGCGGCATGAAGCCCTTCACCGACGCAGAGCGTCAGGAGTTCCTCGAAGCGAAGCATGTTGGCGTGTTATCCGTCGACGCCGCCGATGGTCGCCCGCCGGCCAGCGTCCCGATCTGGTACGACTACACCCCTGGCGGAAACATCCGGATCAACACCGGCGCGGGGAGCCGCAAGGCCAAGCTGATCGAGCGGGCCGGTGCTGTGACGTTGGCGGTCCAGCGTGAGGAGCCGCCGTATCAATATGTGGTAGTGGAGGGCACCGTCGTCGAGACCACCACGCCGGCCCCGGGCGACGTGCGTGAAGCCATCGCAATCCGTTACCTCGGCGAGGAAGTCGGACGCCAGTTTGTGCGGAGTATGGAGGGCCAGGACAGCGTCTTGTTCACCGTCCGGCCCGACCGCTGGCTCACCGCCGATTTCTCCGATGAGCTCTGAGCTCGTGTTAGCAAACATGCCACGGGCATAAAAGCGGCCAAATGATTGCGGTGGGCTAACGCAATGGGGCCTTCGGGAGCTTTCGGACTCGCGCCCGAATTACGGTTTGATCCGCCTCGCAGCGGGTATCACGTTAAAGCTCTCCGGCAGAAAGGGCCTGACATGTTGCACGCGGTGATTTTGGCGAGTTCCGATCCGGTTGCCGCGGGGCTTATTCTCCGGGGAATCAAGGGGATATTCGTTGCCATCGGCAGCGTCATCGCGGCCTTTGTCTGCGCAATCATCGCGGCAACCAAGGGCCGCAACCCGCTCGGTTGGGGAATCCTCGGGCTGTTCTTCTCCATCGTCACGTTAATCGTCGTCATTGTCATTCCCAGCAAGAAATGACCGGCTGAGCTGTAACCGCCGACAGGACGTTCAGCAAATTGCCGTTCCCGCCCTGACTATTCGTGACCGACGGGTTGTTTGTCGGTACCGTCGATGCGCGAATGCGCCGACAACAGTAAGTGGTCGAACTCCGATTGCGAGGTCAGCGTTGGGCCGACGCCGCGGAAGTCTTCGGTGATCTGTTCGGCCAGCAGTCGTAGCTTGACGTTGGCTTCTTGGGATAACCACTTGAGCAGATTGAACGCGGCGCTGTTGCTGATGCCGTAGATCAGCATCAGCATGCCTTTGGCCTGCTCGATGCTGGCGCGCTGCTCGGTGATCTCGGCTAACTTCGCCGTCACCAAGTCCTCGCGTTCCCGGTCGGGCAGCGGGGAGACGTCAACGTAAAACCCGTGTGTTCCGATCACAGCATCTTGGTCGTCGTGGAGCTGGTCACCGACCACGACGACGTAGCGCACATTTCCGCCGGTGTCGATGATTCGATGGCGGGTGCTGAACGCCTTGTGGGTGTTCAGAATTTGATTGATGGTGGCGGCGACCTGTCCGCGGTCGTCGGGGTGTTTGTGTGCCAGCACCAGGTCGGTGGTCGGAGTGACGGTGCCGGGTTCATACCCGTGCATGCGTTGCACCTGTTCGGACCATTCCCACCGCTGGTCGGCAAAATAGAACCGGAACCAACCCGCTCGCTGCGGCGCGCCATCGGCTAAGGCTTCTTCGACATCGGCCGATTGGCCGTTCATGTTCCAATTCATCGTGGACTTGTCTCCTCGGATTCAGGTCACCGGGCAAGACCGGCCACCGTCCTGCGCGCAGCCTCGACCTCGGACGGATCGGGGTAGATGCGGGAAAACGCGCAGCGGCGGCGTGGGCTTAGGCGCTAGCTGTTGAACGCCGAGGACAGGCTCGAATATTTTGCCACACGGCCGGTGGCGCAACCCAATTTCAGCGCCGGTTTGGTTGGCGGGGCGGCGTCCGCGGATGGTGGCACGATTCGGCTCGCTATGCCGATTGGGCGACCGCCCCGCCCATCGCCGATCAGGCATCGACGACCTGGTGCTTTGCTGCGCTGTCATTGATCGCCTTGTGTCCGTCGCCGCGGCCGACAGAAATCTTGCGCGGCTTGGCCTTTTCGGCCACCGGGATGCGCATGCTCAGGACGCCCTCGTGGTACGACGCCTCGATCCGTTCGGTGTCGAGGTTTTCGCCCAACACGAGCTGGCGGCTGAACACCCCGCGCGGTCGCTCGGTGGCCAACATTTCGCGGTTGGGGTCGACGGCCGGCCGCTCGGCGCGGACGGTCACCACGTTGCGCTCGATATCTATGTCCAGCGAGTCGGCGTTGATGCCGGGTAGGTCGAACTCGACAACGAACTCCTCGCCCTCGCGCCAGGCATCCATCGGCATCACCGCAGGCCGGGCGGCCGTGCCTAGTACTTGCTGAGCGAAGCGGTCCAACTCACGGAACGGGTCGGTACGCATCAGCATGGCGGTCACCTCTCACTCCAATCTGTTGCTGTGAAGTGGCTATTACCTATGTCTAATAACATAGATTTTATATAGCACCGTCGACACTTCAGCGCAAGTGTGATAAACAGGTTTTCTGTGCGAACCAGTTCAGGAGATGCCGATGGCCGACGACGCTGGTGACGCTGGTGGACCGGCACCCGATCACGGGGTGTACGGGATCTCGGTGGCCGCCGAACTTTCCGGCGTCGCCGTGCAATCGCTGCGCCTTTACGAGCGTTACGGCTTGCTGACGCCCGCACGCAGTGACGGCGGAACCCGCCGCTACAGCGCCGACGACTTGGCGCGGTTACAGCGGATCAGCGCACTGGTTGATGCGGGAGTCAATCTGGCCGGCATCGCCCGCATCCTCGGCCTAGAAGACGACAACGCCGAATTATCCGCGGCCAACACCGATCTGCGTTCCAGCAACCGCACTTTGCGGAAGGCCGCGAAGAGATCCGACAAAGACGCAAGCTAGTGTCAGGCAGCAACCACGTGGAACTGCTATGCGCTCGAATCTGCGGGATCAGGCGGCGTCATGCCCGCTTCGGCGCCCGACCGCAGATAGTCGATCACGGTGTCGTTGAGCGCTCACCCGGCACCACCGCTGGGATGCCCGGTGGATACGGGGTGATCTGTTCGGGCCCCAACACGGCCGGCGCGCCTGAAGGGACACCGAATGCGCTTGGGCACAAGCGGTTCCAGCTATCACCGACACTTTGGTGGTCTTCAGCCTCGCGCGTGTGTCGCGAGTCCCGGCACATCGAACAAACGCGTGCCCGACCCCGGGGTGAGCACCAGCCGATCCCAGGCCATGCGGTGGGTGCGGTGTTCGGGATCGCAATATGTCAGGGTTTGTCGCGCGAAGTTCACAGCGTCCACCCGCCCCCCGCACCGCGTGGATACCTTTGAGGGTGTTGGCCAGCGGCACCGCGAAAAAGCGCGCATCGACGACTCCGCCGGCGACATCGGGCAGCAGCGGCGTATAGAGCATGTAATCGACCGGTGAAACGATGGTGATGTCGACTGGCGCACGGCGACGGCCGAGAATCCGGGCGAGACGACGGGCGCAGGTGAACCCGGTGAAGCCGCTGCCGGCGATCACGATTGAGGTCACCGAGCCCAGTGTAGGGCGGGCGCGTGCGCCGTCGCGAACTACAGCCCCGGTAATTGTCACGAAATCTGTTGGCTAAGAGTGCATTACGTCGTTATTCGGTAGCCGCCCGAAAGTCCCGGCCGCGGAGCCGGCCCCCGGCTTGCCCCGGGCCCGCTACTTCGTTTTTTGGATCACGAACTTCGTTTTTTGCGTAGCAACTCTCGGCCCGTCGGCGTCACGATGACACAGTGACGCAGGGCTCTGCGCGAATGAAGCGCGCGCGTCCGCCCCTCCCTCGTTGCCGCATTGGGACAGGGCCCGGCTATCGGCGCGCCGGACGCTTTGCCCAGGCTCCTGATCGGGTGGCGCCATGAGCGATGTCAACAAGACCGTCGTCACTGAGCTGGCAGAACTGGTTGCCAGCCTGGATCGCCATGGAACAGAGACCAGTACTGGACTGCACGAACTCATCGACAATGGCGTTCGACACGTGGCCGGCTCCCAGTATGCGGGGATTACCTTGGCCGGGCCGGACAAGGTCGTCACCAACGTGGTCGCCACGCACCGGTACCCAATGGTCTTAGACGCGATCCAGAACGAGTTAAAAGAAGGTCCCTGCCTCGAGGCCGCCTGGCAGCACCACATCATGCATGTGGCCGATCTGAATCTTGACGAACGCTGGCCGCGCTATCAGCAGTACGCCCTCGCGGAGACCCCAATTCGCTCGATTCTGTCGTACGAGTTGTTCGTCGGTGGCGGCGCAATGGGTGCGCTCAACTTCTACGCCGAGAATCCACACGCATTCTCCGACGACTCGGTGGAGCTCGGCGCTGTCTTCGCCAACCACATCGCCTTGGCGTGGTCGATGATGCGGCGCCACGACCAGTTCCGCAGCGCCTTGGCGTCGCGAGACATCATCGGTCAGGCGAAGGGCGTCATCATGGAACGCTTCAATCTGGATGCGGTCGAGGCGTTCGACCTTCTCGCCCGGCTTTCGCAACAATCAAACACAAAGTTATTCGACATCGCCCGGGCTCTGATCGACACCGAACATCCGATCAAGTGCCGAAAGATCTGACGTTCGGGCCGGGTTCCAGCACCGTCCAGAGCGTGCAAAGATGTTGCCCGCCAGTATTTTTCGTACGGTGGTTTGATTATTGCCCCGCTAGGGTATCAAGTGCGCCATGACTATCGCCGGCCCCGCTCCCACGCCCACCGGCGAATTGTGGCCGGGCAAGGCTTATCCGCTGGGCGCCACGTACGACGGCGCGGGCACCAACTTCGCCGTGTTCAGCGAGGTGGCTGAGCGGGTTGAGCTGTGCCTGTTCGACGAGGACGGCACCGAGGCGCGGATCACGCTGCCGGAGGTCGACTCATTCATCTGGCACGGTTACCTGCCGGGCATCGAGCCGGGCCGGTGCTACGGCTATCGCGTACACGGTCCGTATGAGCCCGACGCAGGACTGCGGTGCAATCCGAACAAGCTGCTGGTGGACCCGTACTCCAAGGCCATCGACGGCACATTCGACTGGAACCAGTCGCTGTTCAGCTACAACTTCGGTGACCCTGACAGCCGCAACGACGACGACTCCGCGGCCAGCGTGCCCAAGTCGGTGGTGATCAACCCGTTCTTCGACTGGGGCTACGACCGCCCGCCCGACCGCGACTACGCCGACACGGTCATTTACGAGGCGCATGTCAAGGGCCTGACGCAGACGCACCCGGACATCCCCGAACAGATACGCGGGACCTACGCGGCGGTGGGTCATCCGGTGATCATCGAGCATCTGAAAAGCATTGGTGTCACTGCGATCGAGCTGATGCCGGTGCACCATTTCGCCAATGACTCCACCCTGATCGAGAAGGGCCTGAACAACTATTGGGGCTACAACACTATCGGGTTTTTTGCGCCGGACACGAAGTACTCCAGCGCCACCTCGCCGGGCGGACAGGTGCAGGAGTTCAAGGCGATGGTGCGTGACCTGCACGAAGCGGGAATCGAGGTCATTCTCGATGTGGTCTACAACCACACCGCCGAGGGCAACCACATGGGCCCGACCCTGTCGATGCGCGGTATCGACAACGCCGCGTATTACCGGCTGGTCGACGACGACAAGCGCTACTACATGGACTACACCGGCACGGGCAACAGCCTCAACGTCGGGCATCCGCACGCGCTGCAGCTGATCATGGACTCGCTGCGCTACTGGGTGACCGAGATGCACGTCGACGGCTTCCGGTTCGATCTGGCCGCGACGCTGGCTCGTGAGTTCTATGACGTGGACCGGCTGGCGGCGTTCTTCGAACTCGTGCAGCAGGATCCGACCGTCAGCCAGGTCAAGCTGATCGCCGAACCGTGGGACGTCGGGCCGGGCGGCTACCAGGTGGGCAATTTCCCGCCGCAGTGGACGGAGTGGAACGGAAAGTATCGCGACACCGTGCGGGATTTCTGGCGCGGTGGGCCCGCCACGCTCGACGAGTTCGCCTACCGCTTGTCCGGATCGGCCGACCTCTACGAGCACACCGGGCGCAGGCCGGTTGCCTCGATCAATTTCGTCACCGCCCATGACGGATTCACGCTGCGCGACCTGGTGTCCTACAACGAGAAGCACAACGACGCCAACGGCGAAGACAACAACGACGGCGAAAGCCACAACCGCTCGTGGAACTGCGGCGTGGAGGGACCGACAGACGACGCACAAGTCAACGAGCTGCGCGGCCGGCAACAGCGCAATTTCATCACCACCTTGCTGCTGTCGCAGGGCGTGCCGATGATCTGTCACGGAGATGAGCTGGGTCGCACGCAGTGTGGCAACAACAACGGCTACTGCCAGGACAACGAGCTCACCTGGATCGATTGGGCCAATGCCGATGCCGGCCTGTTGGAGTTCACCCGAGCCGTGTCGGCACTGCGTGCGGACCACCCGGTGTTCCGCAGACGCCGGTTCTTTTCCGGCAAGCCGGTGGGGCGACGCGGCCAGGGCGGCCAGCCCGACATCGCCTGGTTCACCCCCGACGGGGCCGAGATGACCGACGAGGACTGGGGCACGAGTTTTGCCAAGTCCGTCGCGGTATTCCTGAACGGCCACGGCATCCCCGACCGCGATCCGCGGGGCCAGCGGGTGTTCGACGACTCGTTCGTGCTGTGCTTCAATGCCCACCACGAGCCAATCGAATTCACCCTTCCGCCAAAGGAATTCAGCACGAGTTGGCGCACCGTGGTGCACACCGGGTCCGGGGACATGACGCCCGACGAGGAACTGGGCGCGGCCGCGAAGCTCACTGTCGATGCCCACAGCGCCGCGGTGCTGCACGCCGAGCAGGGCACTCCCGCCGGTTGACACAAAACCGCCCGAGCGTTACCTGGCCAATCCCTGGTCGTTACGCTGTGCCTGCGACGGGCTCGTTACAGGAGAGGGCAAATATGTCAAGGACAGTGGTAGTTGGCGCCTCGAGTGGCCTGGGGCGCTGCATCGGAGTCGGCCTTGCTGAGCGTGGCGATCAGGTCGCGCTCCTCGCCCGGCGTCGTGAGCGCACCGAGGCTGCGGCGCAGGAGGCTGGACCCAATGCGATCGCCGTCGAATGCGATGTCACCGACGAGGCATCGTGCCGATCCGCCATCAGCCATGTTGCCGACGCGTTTGGCGGCATCGACAACCTCGTCTACACACCCGCCATCGGGCCGCTGGTCCGCATGGTGGATACCGATGCCGAAACATGGCGGCGTGTCTTCGACACCAATGTCATCGGTGCCGCGTTGGTGACGGCGGCCGCGATGCCGCACCTGACGGCCTCGGTGGGCAAGGTGGTGTACCTGAACTCCGACGCCGGCACGTTCGGACCGCCGTGGCCGGGGCTCGGCGCATATGGCGTCAGCAAGGCGGCCCTCGAGCGACTCGTGGAGGCCTGGCGTGCCGAGCACCCCGATATCGGGTTCACTTCTCTCATCGTGGGGGAGTGCGCCGGCGGCGAGGGCGACGCTGCGACGGGAATGAACATCGGCTGGGACACCGACCTTGCCATGCAGGCCTACCCGCTGTGGGTGTCACGTGGCTGCATGCCGGGCAAATTGATGCCCGTCGAAGACCTGATCGCCGTGGTGCATACGATCCTGCGCACCGATGCGGCGACGTCAATGCCGGTTGTGGTTGCCAGGGGTGGACCAACAGGCTCGGCCGTGCTCGCTCCCGCTCAGTGACGTCCGAACCGCTCGCGCACCAGGTCGGCGAGAAAGCGCCCGCTCGAAGTCGGTTGGAACGCACGGGCCGCATCGGTCAGCGCGTCGCGCGAATCCGGGCGCAGTTCGATATCGGCGGCGGCGACATTGAACTCGAGTTGCTCGACGCTGGACGCTCCGGGAATGGCGACCACGCCGGGCAGGCTGATCAGCCAGGCCAGCGCCACCTGGGCGGGCTTGGCATCGACTTCCGTCGCGACGTCGCGCAACGTCTGCAATAGCGGCTCGATACGGCGCAGATTTTCGGTTCCGAACAGCGGGTTCACCGCGCGAACACCGCCGGGACGGTTGTCGAGGCCATACTTGCCGCCCAGCAGCCCCTGGGCCAGCGGGCTGTAGGCGATCACAATCCGTTTCTCGCGCTCGGCGAAGGGGACCAGGTCCTCGAGCGCGTCGGCGTGGGCGAGCGAAAAATGTACCTGGTTGCTGATGACCGGCCGCCCGAGGGCAGCATCGGCTTTGCGCCACCGCGCCAGCGAGTAGTTCGAGACGCCGGCCGCGCCGATCTTGCCGCCGTCGAGCAGGTCGCGCATTCCGGGCATGATCACCGAATCGGGAACCACCGGGTTGGGCTGGTGGATCTGGTAGAGCGGGATGCGGTCCAGCTGCAGTCGCCGCGCGCTCGCACGCTCGCGCTGTTTGATCACCGCGGGAAACGGCGCGACCGGCATGATCTTGCTGGCCACGGCAACCTCGGTGCGCTCGTCGCCGAGCGCCTCGCCGAGGATCCGCTCGCTGCGT
>Ga0335072_10005273_pt1 | contig 19045 bp, 21 predicted proteins | sample Lox_Sample_21_FD_206725 | JGI IMG/M metagenome (GOLD analysis project Ga0335072, IMG submission 206725) | Soil microbial communities from Loxahatchee National Wildlife Refuge, Florida, United States - Lox_Sample_2.1 | ecosystem: Environmental > Terrestrial > Soil > Wetlands | place: USA...
CGGCCGGGCGGCCTTTCCGGCCCGCCCGGTGGGTTCCTTCGACCTCACCACCATGTGCCACGCTCCGGCTCACTCGTCGCCGGACCGCTGTCATACCGTCCGGTCGGTCTTAAGTTAGGCATGCCGACACCGTCCGGTCAAACCCAGCACGTCACCGGCACATTCCAGGACTGTTGCCCGGCCGCGAATCCGCCAGTTACCCCGTCGGCGAATCGGCCAGCTGGTCCAGGTGGACCGCAACATCTTCCACCAGATAGCCCGGCCGGAACCGGCGCGGTCCCGAGCCGCCCTGCTGCCACGGCCACGGTCCGGCCAGCGGCCGGTACTCCAGCCCGGCAGCATCCAGTCGGCGCAGGTGCGCGGCAACGCGATCAGACAACGGCGGCCGTCCGGCGTCCTCCCCCGGCTGCGGAACCGGCCTGCCCGACCACGCTACATCGGCCAGCGCGCAGGCACGCGGGAAGATCATGTACTCGAGCGCGCGCCCGTCCGGGATGTACTCGGTCCAGACCTGGAACTGCGCGCCGATCAGGTGCTCACGAGCAAACGGCGGCCAGTCCGGCGGCACCGGCGCGAAAGCGGCCACATCCCCGAGCCGGACCGGCCCGCCGATGGCGACTGGCTCGGTAGTGCCTCGTTCCTGGTAGTAATCAAAATAGAGCGGGAGTACGGGCGCGGCCACGACATCGTGACCGGCCTCCGCTGCCTCGCGGGCGACCTTCATGCCGCGCCATGCCATGACGACCGTGTCGGCTCGCAGCATCCCGGACCGGCCGCCCGAGCTGGCGAATCCCTCGTCCCAGACCACCGCCCGGGCGCCGAAGTCCTCCGCGAGGAGGTCGGCGAGCTCGCGCAGAAACGAGGCATGCATCTCCTCGGCGTTCGCCAGGCCGCGCTCTGTGCACAGCGCCGCGACCCGCGGGTCCTCGCGCCAGTGGTCGAGCAGGCACTCGTCGCCGCCAATGTGGATATAGCTCGCGCCGGTCGCACGGTGCAGCTCGCCGAACACGTCGCGCAGGAAGCGCATGGTCTCAGGCGTCGGCACAATGAGGTTCGGGAAGATGCCCCAGTCCGGGCTCACCTCGTAGCCGCCTGGAGGCGGCGTGCCTGCGCCAAGCTCGGGCAGCGCGGCGAGCAGTGCGGTGCTGTGGCCGGGCAGGTCGATCTCCGGCACGATCTCCATCGCGCGCTGCCGGGCGAACGCGGCGATCTCGGCTAGGTCCGCCAGCGTGTAGTAGCCGCCGTGCGGGATGTCCTCGTACACCTTCGGCTCTTCGGAGTTGAGGCTGATCCGGGTGCGGCTGCGATGCGAGCCGATCTCGTGCAGCGCGGGATGCAGCAGGCTCTCGATCCGCCAGCCCTGGTCGTCGGTGAGATGGAGGTGCAGCCTGTTCAGCTTGAGGGCCGCGAGGGCGTCGACGAGCGCCAGCAACTCGCGCTTGGTGGCGAAGTGCCGGGCCACGTCGATGTGCGCGCCCCGCCAGGCCTGCGCGGGCCGGTCCTCGATCTCTGCGCACGGCAGCTCGTACACAGCGGTGCCGTCCAGCGGCGCCGATCGCCAGGCGTCGTCGGGAAGCAGCTGCCGGATGGTCTGCGCCGCGTAGCACGCGGCCGCGCGGTCGCCCGCAGTGATCGCGATACCACCGGAGTCGATGACGATGCGGTAGGCCTCGCTGCCGAGACTCTCGTCGACCGCGACGCGGCACACGGGGCCAGTCCCGGCGGGCTCTCCGGAGGCGCACGAGCCTCCAGCCGCGGCGCCGTCCGGCCACGGAACCAGCGCGAGGAGGTGGCGTACCGCCGCCGTCGCTGCCTCGGTCTGCGCTTGGGGGCCAGCCTCGTCCGCCACGACCACGGGGCATCCCGGCACTGTCAGCGTCCCCGGGCGGGGAACGACGGTCACCGGCTGCGGGATCAGGCTGGCCAGGCTGGTGCTCATCTGCTGTGCTGCTCCCATCGGCGGTGTGCGTCGTCCGGGCGGCACACTAACAGCGCCGCTGAAACGGCACGACATCAGGCGCACGGTGGCCTGGCGACGGGCGGCCGGATGTCGTTCGCCGGCGCGATCTGCGATAGGCTCGGGCCGCGTCCGGGCGACCGGACCAAGATCGGGACGTAGCGCAGTTTGGCAGCGCACTTGACTGGGGGTCAAGGGGTCGCGGGTTCAAATCCCGCCGTCCCGACTGGTAGAAGGCCTGGGCACGCTCACCTGGATGTCGATGACAGGCTTAGCTGCCAGGCCGGGGCACAGCGGTCGAGCCGACGGCAACCGGCCAGGACTTCAGATGACCACCAGCCAGGACAACACCCGGCCGCCCACTCGGACTTCTCAATGACCGTTGATACACGGCGATTTGGCCTGCATTCACGGGCCCCATCAGTTGGCGCTCACCTGATGAACGGACCGTCACGTGGTCTTGTCGGTCATGGGTATCTTACTCCCGCACCTCTTGCGACCCGGATGAGTCTGAGATGAGCTAGCTAGCCGTAATCCCGACCGCACATCCGGCTGACTGCGCAGGCTAGGGGCGCGCGGGAAGTGGATCAGATCAGTGTGACTATCCTCGCGTTCATCGCGCGGACTTTGCCCGGTCAATCGCCGAGCCGGACCGATACCGCTGCTTCTCATGTCCGCATTATCGGCAGATTATGGAGCTGAGTGGGATGAGCGATTTCAACGAGGGAGATCGAGTGGTGGTCCTGCGGATCGACAGCGATGAGGTCGAGTGCCACGGCAGCTACGCGGGCGCAAGCGGTTCTATTATGTTCGTCCTGCCAGATGGGGATGACCTACCCGAGCCAATCGAAGTGGGCGCCGAGCGCGTCTTCGCCGAGAAGGGCCCATCCAGGCCTGGGTGACCTTAGTGCTCCAGCTCGATCACGCCACTCCGGTCAGGTTGCACCGGCTCCGGCACCTGGCCGGGTCAGTTTTCTGTAAGTGGCACTCCTTCGCTTGTACCGGTGCGGGGGTGCCGGTGCACGACTATGCACGCGGTCACGGCGGCAACCGCGCCGATCGTTAGCGCGATAAACGGGAAGGCGCTGTAGGGAGCGGGCTGGCCGGGCTCGCGCAGCTGAAACGCCGGTGTACGGACGCCAGCGCCTCAGCTGTCCTTCAGGCACCTAGCCTTCGCCCACGTTACAGAGATAGCCGACCGGACTTGCCAAAGCTCGGGTGATATCAGCCCGCCGGCGCTTCCGCTTGACCGGGCGCAGACGCGTACCCGCCTGCGTGCGGCAGTGAGCAGCAGTCGGTTGGTGACAAATGGCCCTTGGCGTGGCGGGGCGGGCGCGGAAACGTGGCTTACGGGAGGTGTCGCTCCGATGACCAGCATTGTTAAGCGACCTGCGCCATCGGCCCTGGTCAGGATGGGCAATCCGCTGGTGCGACTGATCCTTGTCTCACCGCTGCACAGGGTACTGGACGGGTCTGTCCTGATACTGCATGTGCCCGGCCGAGAGTCCGGCCGCCGGTACAACATCCCGGTCGATTACGCGAACATGGGCGGGAAGCTCATCATCGTCACCATGGCGCGGTGGCGGGTCAACCTGCGCGGCCGAACTGAAGTCGAGGTCACCCTGCACGGGCACAGGCAGCCCATGCATGTAGTAATCGACGAGGACCCAGCGTCGGTGGCAGTCAGCTATCACGCCGTCATCACGCGCATCGGCTGGAAGAAGGCAAGGCGGCAGTTCGGCATCGCATTGCCCGGCGGGCCAGCCCCGACAGTCCTTGAGCTCGCAGACGCTGCCCGCCAGTACGGCTGGTCAGTCATCACCCTCAGCCCGCCATAAGACGGTCATGCTGTCCACTGTCGGGAGCTTGCAGACCGCGCTTACGGGCCGCACTCCGTCGTGTCCACCGGGCGCTGAGGGCCTACGACCGTCAGCGTCGGGACTTATGTCATCTGGCACACCTGGCCCGCCAGGTGCTCTGCTAACCGTGGGGCCACTTGATCGCAGCATCGAAGGCAGCGTTCACCATCGGACTAGCGTGACCCGGGACGGAGAGTCATGGAGGCAATCCCCGACATTCCGCGTCCTCCGGGCATCGTCGTCGGATATGACGGCTCCTCTGGTGGCGAGCAAGCCGTGTACTGGGCATCTCGAGAGGCCCGGGATCGCGGTTGCCATCTGACGGTCTGCGTAGCGACCGGCGACCTCGGTCCTGCTGCCAGCAATACGCTAAACGAGCCGGACAGCGACGAGTTGCTGGACGCAGGCATGCGGCTAGCGAGACGACTCCTCGGGAGTGAGGAGCTGCATCCCCTGCTGCTTCCGGGCCGGCCGGTACCGGTCCTGTGCGGCCTGGGACAGGGCGCCGACATCGTGGTCGTGGGGTCACACGGACGCGGCGGCATGCCTGGCATGGCGATCGGTTCTGTCGGTCTTTACGTTGCCGCCCACGCCCCCGGACCGGTCGTCATCGTTCGCGGGCACTGGGAGCCCGGACAGCACGCGTCCATGCCGGTTGTCGTGGGCAGCGACGGATCGGCTGGCTCCGCGGCAGCAGTGCGCTTCTGCTTCGAGGAGGCAAGCCTGCGCGATACCTGGCTGCTCGCCGTCTGCGCGCTCGCCGACCAGGCCGGTGCGCTAGGAAACTACAGGCAGATCGAAGCCAGCTTCAACGAGCTGATCGAGGAATGCCGCAAGAAATATCCCGAGGTTGCCGTCACGCGCAAGGTCTCAGCCGGCCCGGCCCGATCAGCGCTGCTCCAGGCATCGTCGGCAGCGCAGATCGTTGCTGTCGGGGCGCGCGGCCGGGGCGGGCTCGATGAGATGGCCCTCGGATCAGTCAGCATCGCGGTGGCGAGTTACGCCTCATGCCCGGCGGCGATCGTCCGCTGAAGCCGGCCGCCCGGCTGTTATCGGGCCGGCTGGTCGGCAGATCGGCGCTCGTTTCCTGGCACGACAGTCGTACCAGCCGTGCCGCTGAGCAGATCGGACGCACGATCGAGGCACCCGATCGCGGCGAACCCTCCGGTCGCGGCCACGAAGCGGCGTGCGGCCTCAGCCTTAGGCGCCATCGAGCCCGCTGGCAACTGCAAGGTACGCAACTCCGTGGTCGTGACCCGGCTGACGGGACGGGCTTCGGGAGTCCCGAAGCCGGTCATCACTGCCTCGACGTCGGTGAGCAGCAGTAGTGCATCTGCCCTCAGCGCCACCGCCAGCAGCGCCGCGGTCAGGTCCTTGTCGACGACCGCCTCGATACCGCGCAGACCGTCAGCGTCGCGAGTGACGGGGATGCCGCCTCCGCCTGCGCACACCACGACCGCCCCGGCGTCATGGAGCAGCTGGATGAGCGGCAGCTCGACGAGCTCTCGTGGCTCCGGGGATGGCACCACCCGTCGCCAGCTGGAGCCATCGCGCCGCATTGTCCAGCCACCGTCGGCAGCGGCGCGACGTGCCTCGCTCTCAGAGTAGACAGGCCCGACGAACTTGGCGGGGTCCGTAAATGCCGGATCGTCCGGGTCGACCACGGTCTGGCAGATCAGGCAGGCCACTTTCCTGTCGGGTAGCTCCCGCGAAAAAGCCTGAGCAAGCCAGTAGCCGATCATTCCCTGGGTCTGCGCGCCGAGTACATCAAACGGAAAGGGCTGCGTCAGCGCGGGGTCCCGGGCGCTCTCGAGGGCCAGCATGCCGACCTGAGGTCCGTTCCCGTGCGTGATCACTAGGTCGTGCGCCACTCCCAGCGGCGCCAGCGCACGCACAGCCCGCTGGACGTGATGCTGCTGGATGTCAGCGTCCGGTTTCTCGCCGCGGATCAGCAACGCATTGCCGCCGAGCGCGGCTACGACCCTCACTGCGCGTTCGCCGTCATTCTCGCTGCCCGGCGGGCCATTCGCTACCGGGCGGGCGGGACGATGACGATCGGGCAGCTGGAGTAGTGCGCGACCTTGGTGGCGACCTCGCTGACCCGCAGCGCCGGGAACTCACGCTCTCCGCGGCTGCCGATCACCAGCATCTCCGCGTCCCGGGACGCCAGGATCAGCTCCTCGCCCGCCAGACCACTCACCGCGCTGACACTCACAGCCGGCGGGCTGCCCAGGTCACCGCTGACCTTCGCGACCACGTCCACGGCGGCCTGACGTGCCTTCCCGAGCATGACCGCATCCTCCGCAATTACAGACGGCTGCCCGGTATAAGGGTTCATGGCAACCTCGTTGACCGTCAGCACAGTCAGCGGCAGATGCTCAGCCACCGCGCGCTGCATCGCCCACCGCAGCGCATACTCGGCGTTCTCCGACCCGTCGTATCCGACCACAATGCCGGGCATCTCACAATCCCCCTCCGCCAGTGATCCCTAACCCCCAGTCTGACCCCAGGCAGAGCCGGCCGACAGGGCAGTAGGCATCCCAGGTTCAGCTTTCCTTCCGTCCTGCGCCGACGTCCTGTTCTTCGACATCCGGCGCGGGATGCTCGCGGCCATTCTGGTCGCCATCACGGACCACCACGACCGGACAACGCGCATGATGCACGCAATGCTGGCTCACGGAGCCCACAAGCGCCTCTGTGAAGCCGCCATAGCCCCGGTTGCCGACGACGAGCAGGTCGGCGTCGTCTGAGCAGCCGGTCAGTACCTGCGCGGCATTACCCTCACGCGCAGCAGCCGTTACCTTGACCGGGCTATCGGCCGGGAGCACGTCAGCCATGGCGTCCTGTAGGATCTGCTCCGCCTGCGCAGCAAAGTCAGACTGGAGAACTGGGACCGGGGCAAACGGCATGCCTGTCACGATCACCGGGTAATGCCAGGCCAGCACGGCCTCGACCGTCGCACCCGTCAACTTCGCTTGACCCAGCGCCCACGCAAGCGCCGCCTTCGACGGGCCGGAACCGTCTACACCTACCACGATGCGCCCCACGACGCTGTCCCCCCTCTCAAAATCTCTGAACGCAGGATCAGCCTTGCCACAGCTACGACGCACAGTGCAAGGCGCACACGATGCGTCAGACACATGCCAGAACCTGGCCTACTGGAAGGGTAGGCCAGGTTCCCCCCTGGCGTTCGGAGCCCCCCGATCAGCCCCGAAGTACTCATGTCAGCATCCGCGGCTGCGTCTGGCCAGAGGACTTTGGTCCTTTCCCCACAAGGCGCAAGTCCCCGAGCAGGCCAGGCGCGCCTCGCAGGCGGGTGGGGCATAGAGCCGTCTGCTACCCGTGCCGCGCTCCGGCAAAAGCAGAGTCGCGAAGGGTAGCCAGAGCGGGACTTTAGACCCTGCAACAGCAGGAAGTTCGACCATTCCGGGCGCCACCCGCTCGGTCGGAGGCTTTTTGACACATGGGACAGGCTTCCCCAAGGAGGATGTAGATGAAAGCCGCCGTCGTTATCGACTTCAGCAAGCCGCTGCGCATAGAGGAAGTCCCCGTACCGGAGCCCGGCCCTGGCCAGGTTCGGGTGCGAATCGAGTGCAGCGGACTTTGCCACACCGACATTCACGCCGCGCGCGGGGACTGGCCGGTCAAGCCGGTCCCGCCATTTATTCCGGGCCACGAGGGCATCGGCATTGTCGACAAGCTAGGGCCTGCGGTGACCTCCAGGTCGATCGGGGACCGCGTCGCGATCGCCTGGCTCGGTTATGCCTGCGGCGAGTGCGAGTACTGCCTGACGGGGTGGGAGACCCTGTGCGAGAAGCAGCAGAACTCCGGCTACTCAGTCGACGGCGCGTTCGCCGAGTACGCAGTGGTCCCGGCCGCTTTTGCCACGCCCGTGCCCGACGGGGTATCGCCGCTAGAGGCGGCTCCGCTCACCTGCGCGGGCGTGACGACCTACAAGGCCATCAAGGTCGCCGGAGTACAACCGGCGGAGACGGTGGCGATCTTCGGCGTCGGCGGTCTCGGCCACCTGGCGTTGCAATACGCCCGCATCGCCGGCGGGTTCACCATCGGCGTGGATATCGAGGACCACAAGCTGGCCATGGCCAAGGATCTCGGCGCCGACCAGACTGTCAATGCTGCTCATACAGATCCGGTCGACGCGATCCAGAATCTCGGCGGCGCCAACGTGGCCGTTGCGCTGGCTGCTTCCCCGCAGTCATTCGATCAGGCATTCCGGTCCCTGCGACGAGGCGGCCGTCTGGTCTGCGTCGCCCTGCCAGCCGGCGGCACTGTGACGCTACCGATCTTCGACACCGTGCTCAAAGGCAATCACGTCCTGGGCTCGATCGTCGGCACCCGAAAGGATCTCGCAGACGTGTTCGCGCTGCACGCCGCAGGACGGACCCGCGTCATCACCGAAACGCGCAAGATCGACGTCGTCAACGAGTCCATCGATGACGTCCTCGCCAGCCGCGTCCCGGCCAGGATCGTCTTCGAGTTCCCCTCGTGACCGAGGGCGACAGGGCCGCAGGGTGGGCTGGTGAAATCCTCTCGGATTTCACCAGCCCACCCTGCGGCTCCTGATCATGATGTCGCTGCTGTTCGTGATCTTCGGCTATGCGGCGAGCTTCTACAAGGTCGCGCCGTACCTCCTGGCCGCGTCGGTCGATATGGTCATCGTGGGTGCGGCCCTCCAGCATTACCTTAAGGAAGCCCTGACCCCCGGTCCGGGCGGCGTACCGCACCTGCGACCGGGGGTCTTGAGCACCTGGCCTAGCGGGCCTTCACCGTTCCGTCGACTGCCGGCGTCGTCGACGGCGTAGTCGATACAGGCAGAGCTGTTGCCTGGACGGGGATGTCAGGCCGGGATTGCGCGGCAGTCTTCTCGCGGGCCAGGAAGGAGCCGAGTTCCTCGATCGTGGACATCAGCGGCGCTGGGAACACCACAGTGGTGTTCTTGTCCACCCCGATCTCGACCAAGCTCTGCAGGTTCCGGAGCTGCAGCGCAAGCGGATGCGCCATCATCGTGTCCGAGGCGTCTCCAAGTGCGGCGGCTGCCATCGACTCGCCCTCGGCGTTGATGATCTTGGCTCGCTTCTCGCGCTCCGCCTCCGCCTGCCGCGCCATGGCGCGCTTCATGCTGTCCGGCAGCTGGATGTCCTTCAGCTCCACCAGCGTGACCTCGACCCCCCAGTCCACCGTGGTGGCGTCCAGGATCTTGCGGATATCCAGGTTGATCGAGTCAGTCTCCGAGAGCGTCTGGTCCAGAGTGTGCTGGCCGACAACCTTACGCAGCGTCGTTTGGGCAATCTGGTCAATGGCGGCGTGCACGTTCTCGATCGCCACCACCGACTTCACCGCATCGACGACCCGGAAGTACGCGACAGCCGAGACATCCACGCTGACGTTGTCACGGGTGATAATGCCCTGAGACTGGATCGGCATCGTCACGATCCGCAACGAGACCTGACGCAGATTGTCCACAACCGGGATGATCATCCGCAGCCCTGGATCGCGCGAGCCGCGCAGCCGCCCCAGCCGGAACAGCACCCCCTGCTCGTACTGCTTCACAATCCGCACCGCCAGCGCCAGCCCGAACACCGCCAGCACGGCCAACACTACGGCCACGACAATCACGGCTTTCATCTCAGCCACCTCTCTCCACAGGGCACCGCCAGACCAGCCAGCGGTCTGATCGCAGGATCGGCCTACTCCCCCTGGCCTGCCGAGGGCCAAAGGTCCCTGATACACCGGCATGGGTCACAATCCGCGGGCAGGACGGGACTGTCACGCCTCCCCGCTTCTCCGGATGCGGAAGATTGATCTCAGCGACATCGGCACCAAGCTCACTAGCGGTCCTCGCAGCGCAGTCAATCGCGTAGAAGGAGTCCTTGCCGCCGCGTCAGGGTCAATCCGGACAGCGTCTTCGACGGATGCGTTCAGCGGCGACAGCCCTTACGTTCGCCGCCTTGCTCGGGGCGTTCGGCCCTATCTCGGCCCACACCCGGAAACGACCATTGGCTCAAGACGATCTGCATTGCTCGCAGAGGAGCGCGACATGAAGCCATTTCCCATCACGGTCAGATGTGCGGTCGCCGCGACCGTGTGTCTCACAAGTGCTGGCGCTCTCTGTGCCTGCGGGTCCTCCTCCGGTCCGGCAGCTCGCCCGACCGTCACCAGGACTGTGACCGCTCCGGCGCCTAGGGTGACACCCACGGCGACCCAGACTGCGCCATCCGCGGGACCGCCGGCCTGCGGTACCGCTGAACTGACGGCTTCACTAGGCCCCGGCAACGGCGCGGCCGGCAGCACCTATTACCCGGTCGAGTTCACTAACTCCTCCAGCGCGGCGTGCTCCCTATACGGTTATCCGGGCGTGTCTTTTGTCACTGCCGCCGGTTCCCAGGTCGGCGCGGCGGCTTCCGAGGATCCGGTGTTCTCGCGGCGGCTGGTTATCCTCGGGCCGGGCGACACTGCGCACGCTGCTCTCAGAATCGTCGACGCTCTGAATTACCCGCCGGCCCGGTGCGATCCGGTCACCGTGGACCGGCTGAAGGTCTTTCCGCCCGGACAGACGGGCGCCCTTTACATCAGCCTCACCACGACCGGCTGCGCCAACCCCGCCGTGCAGATCCTGGCCGTGCAGACCGTTCAGCCTGGCAACGGTAACCAGTGATCTCCGATCACCCTGCGACGCATCGGACCCGCTCAGAAACTACCGGGGGCATCTGAATGCAATCTATACACCGGAAAGCGGACTCTGGTGACCTTGCTGGGGACTTTTGGCTCTACATGCGGGTCATGGCTAGTGGTGAGCTAGGGCATACGTACGTTGTCGCAGAGCACGCTAGGCCGGGAGGAGGCTGCGCCGGTGTCGCAAGTGCGAGACTTCCTGAGCCGATTCCGGCCAGCAGGAGCGCCCGGCGCGGGTCGTGCTGCAGTTCCCGCAGACCGGAAACTCCAGCTTGAGCGCGAGCTCGGTCCGGTCCTCAGCCTGCTCGACGCACCTGGCATCGAGTGCGCTCAGGTCATCGGCGCGGCGCGGCGCGAAGCGCAGCAGATCGTTGAATCCGCGCGTGAGGAAGCGGCTGCAGTGGCTGCCGGCGCAGTGCTGCGCGCCGAGGAAGTCCGCGTCACGATCATGCAGGAAACCAAGGCAGCGGCTCGCAAGGAAGCCGACCACTTGCTGACTTCGGCGGATGCCGAGGCCGTAGCTATCCGAGGGCGGTATCAGCAGCGCATTCCTGCACTCGCGGAGCGTGCCATGAGCTGGGTTCGTGATTTGGGCGGCCAGGATCCGCCGACGGTTAGCTGGCCCGACCCGCCGCGGCGGCCATGAGCGCTGGATGGGCGGCCGGCACCGTCCGGGCGAAGGCAATGGCACGGCGCGCGCTCAGGCCGGAGGCTGTACGCCAGGTCGCTGCGTGCCAGTCCCTGCCTCAAGCCGCGCAGTTGCTGGCAGCCACGCCGTATCGCCGGGCGGGCCAGCCTGGCCTTCCTCTCAGCGCAGCGCAGCACGCTGTTGCCGCGACGATCTTGTGGGAGCTACGGGTGCTCGCGGGATGGCTGCCTCGAGACGGGGTTACGATGCTCCGGCTACTGGCGGGTGGGTTCGAGCTCGCTAATGTCGACGAGCTCCTGCAATCGCTGAATGGTCGGCCCGCAGGCCAGGAGTTCGAGCTCGGTGCACTGGCGACGGCCTGGCCACAGCTTGCCCAGAGCCGAAGCATCGCCGAGCTGCGCCATGCGCTGGCCGCTTCGGTCTGGGGCGACCCGGGCGGCGAAACGAGCGGCGACATCCGCCTTGGCCTGCGAACGCGCTGGGCAGCTCGCGTCGCCGCCATCGGCGATCCAGCACGGGCCTGGGCGACAGCGGCAGCTGCGCTCCTGACGCCGGACGCGCAATCCGCTGCAGCGGGCCCCGTGGTCACGCCGTGGCAGGCGGAGGCGGCCTGGTGGCGGCGGGTCGAGCGGGAGGGCCGAACACTTCTTCGGTCGTCCCGGCTCGATAGCTCCCCCGTGCTTGGCGCAGCCATGGTGATGGCTGCCGACGCCCGGCGAGTCAGAGCCGCCCTGGAGATCGCGGCACGTGGCGGCCTGGCGATGGAGGCCTACGATGCGGTGGCCTGATTCCGCAGTTCCAGTCCGGATGCAGCGAGTTGCGCTAGTCGCGCCCAGCGTGGCGCTACGGGACGTCCTGGTGCGCGTAGCCGATGCAGCGGCGGTCGAATTCGATCGCGACGGTACCACGCAGGAGGTCACCGACGAGACCGTGCGTCTGTTGCGCGGCTCGCCGACCCAGCAGGTCGCGGCACTACTCTCCCCAGTCCGGCCCGACCTCGAAGACCTAGCTCGCTCTGGCCGATACGATCTGCTGGCCGGCGAGGCGCAGCTTCGGTCTCGCGCTGCGGCAGCGGTGGAGCGGTCAGGTGCCGCGGCCCTGGCCGGATGGATACCGGCGAGCCAACTGCCGGCGATCACGGCGAAGGTGGCCGAGGTTGGCGGTGCCGTCGTGCCGCTGACGCCGCCAGCTTCATCATGTGCTCCGACGCTGCTCGCTGGCCGCGGCCTGCACGAGGAGCTAACACCTCTGGTGCAGACGTACGGGATAGTGCCGTACGCCGACCTGGATCCCAGCTGGCTGGCCTGGGCGAGTTATGTCGTCATGTTCGGAATCATGTTCGGCGATGCGGGCCAGGGCCTGCTGCTCATAGGCGTGGCCGCGGCGCTTCGGGCGGGTCGGCCATCCTGGCTGCGCCGGTTCCGCGCGGCGTGGCCATTCGTTGGCGGTGCAGGCGTGGCAGCGACCGTATTCGGCTTGCTGTACGGCGAGTTCTTCGGCCCGACCGGCGTAGTGCCGGTTATCTGGCTCAACCCGCTCGCCGGGCCAGTGACCTTGCTCCTGGCTGCCGCCGGATTCGGTGCCTTCCTGCTCGCCGGAGCGTATGCGCTCGGCGTGATCAACCGATGGCGGGAGGGCGGCTGGCGGTCAGCGCTTTGCAGTTCGTCGGGCATCGCCGGGAGCACCTTGTTTCTGGGCGCTGGCGCTGCAGCTGGCGGCTGGTACATCCATCTGGTTGTCCTTCTGATCGTGGGCGCGGTCGTCGCCGGTACCGGACTCGCGCTGGCCTTCGCCGGATTCCTGGCCGAAGCAGGCGGCGGCGGTACGGCACTCGTGCAGACATCGGTCGAAATCGTCGACCTGGTGGTACGGCTGGGTTCCAATGTCGTGTCGTTCACCAGGCTCGCCGCGTTCGGCCTGACTCACGCTGCTCTCGGCCTGCTCGTCTGGGAAGGGACCATGGCGCTCTGGCACCGTGGCGGCCTCCTGGCCGTGGCCGGCATTGTCGTCTTCGCTGCCGGTACCGCGCTGGCGTTCAGCCTGGAGGCGCTGGTCGCAGCCATCCAGGCACTGCGCCTTGAGTACTACGAGCTCTTCTCGCGTGTCTTCGTGGGACAGGGCGAGCCGTTCCGTCCGTGGCATGTGCCCACGGCGACCGATATGCGGGAGCTGGGATGACGGCCAGTGCTCTCGCCCTGAGCATCAAAGGAGCAGGCACGTGATTGCTGCCTGGCTGTTCGCGCTGCCGGTCATCGCCGGAGCAGCGGTATTTGCCCGGCTCGCCGCCCGTAGTGGTCGACGCGGCGCGGTTATCCTCGCCGCTTCTGGCGGACTGCTGATGCTGGGCGCCGTCATGGTCCTCGTCCTGGTGCTGACTGGCGAGCCGGTCAGCGCGGCGAGCACCGGCACGGCAGCTACGGCGGCACATGCGGCCAGCGCGTCAAGCAGCGCGAATGGCCCGGCGCTCATCGGCGCCGCGATCGCAGTAGCCGGCTCGACCATCGGCGCTGGGATCGCGGTTGCCTATACCGGAGCGGCCGCGCTCGCCGCGATGAGCGAGCGGCCGGAGCTATTCGGCCGAGCCATGGTCGTCGTCGGTCTTGCAGAGGGCATCGCGATCTACGGCTTGATCATCGGCATCATTCTCGTCGGCAAGGCGTGACCGGAGATGGCCACTGCTGCGATCATCGGCGAGGAACTGAGGATCGAAGGCTACTGGCTTGCTGGCGCGCTGGTCTGCCCGGCAGAAAGCCGCTACGAGGCGGCGGCGGCATGGGAGTCACTGCCCACGGACACCGGCGTGCTCATCATGACCCCCAGTGCCGCGGACTGGCTGGCCGACCGCCTGCGCCAGCGTCCCGAGCTGCTCACGGTGGTGATGCGGACGTGACTACAGCTCCGGCGATGGCCGCTGCGCTGGAGCCCGTCCGGCAGCGTCTGCGGCGCGAAGCCGAGGACGAGGCCGCGCGGATTCGTTCCGACGCGCGGGCCAAAGCTGCCGGGATTATTGCCGGGGCACGCCGGGATGCGGCTGCCGCCGTCGACAAGGCCACCACCACGGGTAACTCTGATGCCACCGCGCTGGCGGCAGAGGACCTGCGACGAGCGCGGGACGCGGCCAGGACAGCGGTTCTGGCAGCCCAGCGGGAGGCATGCGACGAACTCCGCCGCCGGGTCCGCTCCGGACTGGAGGCGATGCCCGCGGGCCTGGGCTATGACCAGCTGGCTCAGCAGCTCACGCGACTCGCCCTGCATGCCGCCGGGCCCGGAGCGGTGGTGACGCCCGTACCAGCCGGCGGGGTGATAGCGCGTGCGGCCGGCGTTGTGGTCGACTGCTCGCTTGACCACCTGGCCGACCTGGCTGTCGAGGCGCTCGGCCCGGCCATCCGAGAGCTGTGGCTGCCGTGACTGACATCGGGCGAATTGCCAGAGTAAACGGTCCCCTGGTCGAGATAGCAGGACTGCCAGAGGTAGCCATGTCTGACGTGATCGAGCTCGGCGACCGCCAGCTTCCCGGCGAAGCGGTGGCCGTCCGCGGGGACGTGACCACCGTCCAGGCCTACGATTACACGGGCGGGCTGGCACCGGGGCAGCCAGCTCGGTCGCGGGGCGAGCCACTCTCTGCCCTGCTCGGCCCGCACCTCCTCGGCGGCATCTTCGACGGGCTGCTGCGACCACTGGCTGGCGCGCCCGTGTGGCTCGAGCCGGGGGCCACACAAACGCCGACCGGTCAGCGGGAGTTCTTCTTCACGCCGCAAGTAACTGACGGCACTGCTGTCTCGGGCGGCGAGACGCTCGGAACCGTGGAGACGGCAGGCGGGATCGGTTACCGCGTGCTGGTGCCCCCCGATCTGAGCGGTCCGGTCGCCAACATCCATCCCGGCGGCCCAGTTCCCGGAAACGAGGTGATAGGGAATGTCGGAGGCATCCCGGTGCGACTCACCTCGGCATGGCCGGTTCGCCAGCCCCGCCCATACCGCGAGCGCCGCGATAGCGACGCTCCCCTGATCACTGGGCAGCGAGTCATCGACGTACTCTTCCCGGTTATCAGGGGCGGCACGACCGCTGTGCCTGGCGGCTTCGGCACCGGCAAGACAATGCTGCTGCAGCAGATCACCAAGTGGTGCGACGCGGACGTCATCATCTACGTCGGCTGCGGCGAGCGCGGCAACGAGCTCGCCGACATGCTCGGTGAGCTTGCTCGCCTGACAGATCCGCGAACGGGCGGGCCGCTGGCCGAGCGGACAGTGGTGATCGCGAATACATCCAACATGCCGATGATGGCGCGCGAGGCAAGTATTTATAGTGCCGCCACGGTGGCTGAGCACTTCCGCGACATGGGGCTGGACGCGGTCGTCATCGCCGACTCCACCTCCCGGTGGGCCGAGGCCCTCCGCGAGTTCGCCTCACGCAGTGGCGAGCTGCCTGCTGAGGAAGGATACCCGGCGAGCCTGGCCTCGGGGCTAGCCGCGTTCTACGAGAGGGCAGGCTGCGTGATCACCGCAGAGGGGCGGAAAGGCTCCGTGACGATCATCGGCGCCATCTCCCCGGCCGGCGGTGACATGACCGAGCCCGTGACGACGTACACGCAGCGGTTCGTCCGGTGCCTATGGTCTCTGGACCGCGATCTGGCCTATGCCCGGCACTACCCGGCCGTCTCCTGGGCCGGGTCTTTCTCCCGCGACGACGACGTCATTGCTGCCTGGCACGCAGTTCACGGTGACCCTTCGTGGGCTTCGCGGCAGGCCCGGCTCGGTAAACTGCTCGCCGAAGCCGACCGGCTCGGCTCTCTTGCCGAGCTGATGGGAGTCGGGGCGTTGCCGCCTCCCGAACGAGCCACAATTCTGGGCGGCCGGCTGGTGCGCGAGGGAGTCCTCCAGCAGAGCGCACTAAGCGCGACCGATGCCTCCTGCGACAGCGCCAGGGCAGCCGCCCTTGCTGAAGCTGTCCTCTCAGTGGCCGATCGCTGCCAGGAGCTCGCCCGCGGAGGAGTGCCGCCCGAGATGATCGAGGACGCGGATTATTCGGCGGTCCTGCGAGCCAGAGAAGAGGCCAGGACCCCGGATGAGGTCGCCGAGCGAGGGCGCGCCATGCTCGCCAGCCTGGCCGACCTGCATCTGGCCGAACCAGCGTCCGACGGCGAGTCAGCGGCCAGGGCGGCACCGGCGGCAGCAGCTGCTCGGCAGAGTAGTGCGGCATGAGCGAATCCCCAGTGCAGCGCGAGTACACCGATATTGCCGAGCTGCGCGGTCCGCTGCTCATCGTGCGCGGTGTCTCTGGCGTCGGGTGGGACGAGTTCGCCACAATCCGGCTTGACAGCGGACCCGACCGGCACGGACTGGTGCTGGAGGCCGACCGCGAGCTGGCGGTGGTCCAGGTACTGGAGGGCACTGCTGGGCTCACCACGACCGGTACCCGTGTTGGGTTCAGCGGCACGCCGCTGCGGGTGCCCGTCGGGCCGGACTGGCTCGGGCGTATCTGCACTGGACGCGGCGAGCCGATGGACGGCGGCCCGCCGCTGACAGGCGAGACGACTGCGGCTGTAGCGGGCTTCCCGATGAACCCGGTTGTCCGTGAGCCCCCGGCCGATCCCGTGCTCACGGGCATATCGGTGATCGATGGCCTGACCACGCTCGTCCGCGGCCAGAAGTTGCCGATATTTTCGGTGGCCGGACTGCCACACCTGGATCTGGCCGCGCAGCTAGCTGCGCAGGCATCAGCAGGCGGCGAGCCGTTCTGTGTGGTCTTCGCGGCAATGGGTCTTACCCACGCCGACGCCGCGGCAGTCCGCAAGGTGCTCGATAAGCGGTCGGCGGCCGCGGAGCTTGTTTTGCTGCTCAATCTCGCCGACGCGCCCGTCATCGAGAGGATCCTCACGCCGCGGATCGCCCTGACAGTAGCTGAGCATCTGGCCTTCACCCTGAGTCGGCATGTACTGGTGGTGATGGCTGACATGACCAGCTACTGCGAGGCACTGCGCGAGGTCTCGGCCGCGCGCGGTGAGATCCCTGCCCGCCGGGCGTATCCCGGCTATCTCTACAGCGACCTCGCTTCGTTGTATGAGCGCTGCGGCCGGATCCGAGGCGTGCCCGGCTCGGTGACCCTCGTCCCGGTGCTCACCATGCCCGGTGGTGACATCACACACCCGGTTCCGGACCTCACCGGGTATATCACCGAGGGCCAGATAGTCCTCTCTCCCGACCTGCACGCCCGCGGCATCTACCCGCCGGTCGACGCGCTCGCATCGCTGTCCAGGCTGATGCGTCACGGCGCGGGCCCGGGCAGGACCAGGGACGACCACCTCGATGTCGCGGCCCAGTCCCTGGCCGCTCTCGCCGCCGCGCAACGAGCCACGGAACTGTCGGAACTGGTCGGCGCGGCGGCGCTTAACGCCTCGGATCTGCGGCACCAGCAATTCGATAAGGCCTTCTGCACCACGGTCATAAGCCAGCGACGCGACGAGAACCGCAGCCTGGAGGACACGCTCAGCCGGGCCTGGCAAGCGCTGGCGGTCCTGCCGCGCCGTGATCTGACCATGCTGTCAGCGCATGCACTCGATGCCTACTACCCGACCCCGGCAGGAACCGGAGACGATCACCAATGACACCCCGGAGTTTCTCGGCACAGCGCGGGCGGGCAGGACGACTCTGGCTGATGCAGCGGCTCGCAACCGCCAGGAAAGGTGCCGACCTGCTGGACCGCAAGCTCCGCGTTCTTCAGAACGAGCTCATCCGGCTGCAGACGGCGGCCGCCGACAATGCCGCCCGGTGGGACAACTGCCAGGTCGACGCCGACAGCAGTCTGCTCATGGCCGCGCTCATCGGTGGCCAGCGAGAGATCAGGCTGGCAGCTGATGACCTGCGTGCGGACGTCACGATCGGCTACGCGACAACTATCGGACTCCGCTATCCGGCCACTGCGACGTGTTCAATCCCACCGACGCGTGGCTGGGAAGCACCGACAGTCGCAGGCGCGCGCCGGGCACATGCCACCGCACTCTCGGCAGCCGCCGATTATGCAGTCGCGGCGCGGGCCGTGCGGACTGTCGAAACGGAGGTGTCTGTCACGCGCCACCGCCTGCGAGCCGTGCGGGACAGATGGATTCCGCAGCTAGAACAGGCACTCACTGAAGTGACCCTCGCCATCGAGGAACTGGAACGCGCCGATGCCGCCAGACTCCGGCTCGCCATGGGTCCAGCCGTCGCGCGTATGGTCGTCTCGCGGGCAGGTGGATGGCCAGGAGGGGGAACATGACAGTCCAGCCATACGGGCAGGATGAACGCCGGATCGTAGTTGGCGTAGACGGGTCAGTTCCGTCGAAGGCTGCGCTGGCGTGGGCGGCTAAGCAGGCGAGCCTGACCGGAGCGGTCGTCGAGGCGGTGATTACCTGGGAGTTCCCGGCTACTTATGGCTATCCGATCCCGGTCTCCGACGTGGACTGGGAAGACCTCGCCACTCAGGTCATCACAGGCGCCATTGCTGAGGTCTCCGCGATGCACGCCGGCGCTCAGATCACCTACAAGGTTATGGAAGGCAACGCGGCACGGGTGCTAGTGGACGAGTCCGCTGGCGCAGAGCTGCTGGTGGTTGGAAGCCGCGGCCACGGCGGGTTCGCGGAGGCTCTGCTGGGATCGACCGGTCAGCACTGCGTCCACCATGCCACCTGCCCGGTGGTGGTGATCCGTGACTCCGTGACGGAGACACACCGTGGCTAACAGACTTGCGGACTGTCGTTCTGGCTGAAGTGCGCGACGGTTGCCGGGGCGCGGACTGTTTAGCGCGCCTCTTCTATGAGAAAGTGCTTCTCCATATCAGATAGCCGCTGGCTCTCCGTCGGGTGGCGGGATGGTGGCCAGCATTGTGGCCTTGATGGTGTGGAGCCTGTTC
>Ga0335072_10005274_pt1 | contig 19042 bp, 13 predicted proteins | sample Lox_Sample_21_FD_206725 | JGI IMG/M metagenome (GOLD analysis project Ga0335072, IMG submission 206725) | Soil microbial communities from Loxahatchee National Wildlife Refuge, Florida, United States - Lox_Sample_2.1 | ecosystem: Environmental > Terrestrial > Soil > Wetlands | place: USA...
TATGTTCTCATTTTCCGGAGAACCGATGGTAGGCGAGACAGGGATCGAACCTGTAACCCCCGGCTTAGAAGGCCCATCCGGGCGATTCCCACCAATTACTCGATTTTGGAAAAGCCTACTCTGTTCAATGAGTTTCGGCATTTTTCTGCTTCGAGCATTTACCCTGATTTAGCCTCGTTTTGCCGCAGAGGTCCCCACAAAATCCCCCACAGTCCCAAAGGGTCACTCCTCGACGAAACTGCCGCACCAATGAAGGTACAACGGTACAACAGGAGCTAATGCGGCACGCCAACGTTCACACCACGATGAACCTGTTCCTTGGGATGGCTCTGCAAGAGGTTGATGTCCGGATTTTTGAGCACGAGCTTATCGAGAAACTCCGCACGCCGTCGCCGGTACTCGTCGGGATCCTTGACGCCGATCATGATAGCCCTCAATCCAAGTTTAGTCTTGAGGCCAATAGACCTCCTCAAGGTGCCGCCACAGCGACCTTGCTGTCACGCGGGAATCTTACATCCAGCGTGATGGCATAGACCCACGGAGCCTAGCGGCTATGGAAGCGTTGCAGATCCAAGTGTGCAAGCAATATGAAACAAAGGCCGAGAAGCAATCGGAAAGCCCTCGGCTGCAGTGAAGCACACGTGGCTCCTGCAAATCCTCAGCTCGCAATTCGCCTGAGCGACCCTCTACACCGGAGGGTCCAGCCGCTTCGTTGCCTCCACGACTGCTCCGATTGCTACCGGTGGAGCGAACCAGTTCCCGGGTGGGAATTTCACCCACTGTTCACCAGCGCCTTTCACGGCGCACTGATAATCCAGGTTTATCGGGGTAGGGGATAAACACGGGCAGGGTAATGGTCTGCTCGACGACCTTCCTTCATGCCGAGCGGTGCGGAATTGCGGAGGTTGATAGCTCGACGCCGTCCTCGATGTTCGAACTGTCGCCCCGCCTGACACAGACACCGTGCCGTTCAAGCGTTCAAGCAATAGATCAACCGATCAACCCAACATTTAATGTCACCTTTGTGTCAGCTTGGGCCGACGACAATCCTTCGCAGTCGTGAGGACTCGGGGTTGGCCAGCCCGAGCGGAATCTCATATAGGGTGGGGACTTGAAGCAGCAAGAGTACGGAGGAGGAAAGGTGGCACCCTCCCGAGGAGCTTACGCTCCGCATCGCATCCACTAAAACGAGACAGGTTCGTCTGTTCCGATTTGTCCACGTTGCGGAAACTAGTTGACGGCTCGTCTCTTGCCCGAGATTCATTTGAAACGACTGCACTTTGAACACACAGCGGCGCCGATGGATCAGACTTGCTTACCTTCTTTGTCATCGCCGTGAAAGAAACCGGTCAATTCGCAACATTAAGGCACTCCTGAGAATCAGAATGCAATCGGAATGAATCCCAGGAACAGGAACGAACAGCTTAAGTGCTCAACAGAAGTTCGCGGATACTTCCAGAAGCTTGACCCTAAGTCTCCAGACAGCCGGCGATCAACGCCATACGCCCGCTCGCATCAGGATCGCTCCTAGCGGGCCGACAGATTCGTGAACCGACTGTTTTGATTGAATACGGTTGATCTCCGTGAGAACATCGTCATCGCGTACAGCAACAAACGACAATCATCTGTGTACGGAAGCGTTGCCTGGCTTTAATACCTCGCTTAGATTTCTTTGGGGGGCTTTATGACTATTGTTCACGCACATTCAAACAGATGCTCACACCATCGAATCTGCAATACAAGGTGACGCATGGTGTCGCCGCAATCGCCAAACAGCATTCGGGCACAACTGGCTAAGATAGTCAAAAGCCAAGCGTTCGCTGGTACTGAGCGACTACGCCGCTTTCTAATATTCGTCGTTGAACAGAGCCTCGAGTTCCCGAACGAACCACTCAAAGAAATCATCATTGGCAGGGAACTTTACGCTTCTAACGGCGATTTCGATCCTCGGCTAACTGCTGTGGTGCGGGTAGATGCCACGCGGTTGCGCGCAAAATTGCGGGAATACTATGCGTCGGAAGGTGCGGCTGATTCGCTAACCATCGACCTTCCGAAGGGCAGTTACACGCCTGTTTTCCGTGAGACGGCAAATCACTCCGATCCCGAAGGGAATGATTCGCGAGGACAAACAATTCCTTCAATCGCAGTGCTGCCTTTTTCGAATTTGAGTCCGCAGACGGGAGACTATTTCAGCGATGGCCTCACTGAGGAAATCATCCATGCGCTTTCCTCAATAGAAGGCATACGTGTCGTCGCACGAGCATCCTGTTTTGCCATGAAGCACAGAAACGCCGACATTCGCGAGATTGGCCGTGCCTTGAATGTCGATCTCGTTCTTGAAGGCAGCGTTCGCATCTCGGGAGACGAACTGCGTGCCACCGTGCAATTGGTGAATACCTGCAACGGCTATCAGATGTGGTCGCGCCGTTATGACAGGCACCTGAACGACATCTTTTCCGTACAGGACGATATAGCGCACGAAATCGTCAACACGCTTCGAGTGAGCACAGTAAATCCAGCGAGTCAGTCCATCAGCCGGCCAGGTAACTTTGAAGCGTACACATGGTACCTGCGGGGACGGCATCACTTGGGTTTGCAAACAAGGGTTTCCTTCCACCGAGCCATCGATTGTTTCGAACATGCTCTGGCAAAGTGTCCGGAATACCCAGCCGCGCTCAGTGGAATAGGAGTTGCATGGTTGTTTCTTGGACTCTTTGCGATGGATCGTCCACTGGAGGCTTTACCGAAGGCGCGAGAGGCAGCCAGCCGAGCACTGGGTATCAACGAAAACGGAGGCGAAGCATTGTCTGTTGCGGCCTGCGTGAAGGCCATGTACGAGTGGGACTGGGCTGGCGCTGAAACATTATTCCGGAAAGCAGTTTCCGCAGAGCCGGGGAGCGAACTTTGTAAACATCTTTACACCATGTTTGCTCTTTTGCCGATGGCCCGGTTTGAAGAGTCGTTGGCCATGATCGACGAAGCCAAGCGCATCGATCCTCTTTCGCTTTTTGTTTCTTCCAGCCGAGCCGCAATATTCCTGGTATCACGTCGTGTTGCTGAAGCCGAGGCCGAAAGTCGGTGGGCCCTGGAACTGGAGCCTGACTTCTGGCGTTCCATCCTCGCGCTGGGCCGCTGTTACGACGCCCGGGGGCGGTATGAAGATGCGATTGCATGTTTTGAACGTGCCAGTGTCGTTTCGGATCGGGTTCCATCGGCGATTGGAGCGCTGGGCCGAGCATACGCCCTTACCGGACGCCGTACGGAAGCCTGCGAGCTACTGCAGGAACTGGATGACCTGGCGCGGAGCAGGTATGTGTCTCCGTATGGGAAGGCTTTGATTTACCTCGGATTGTCTGACGAAAAGGTGTTCGACTGCTTGGAGCGTACTTGCAGCGATCGTGCCGGATGGTTGATGTACCTGGCCGCAGATCCGCGCTTTGATCCGCTGCGAACGGACCCGCGCTTCCGCTCCATACTCGAAAGGCTGCATCTGCCGCAACTCGCACCAGTGCCTGCTTGAGTTTCGTTCTGGTCCTTGAAACGGTTTAAAACTTCCCAAACGCTCCCGGGTTTGCTCATACTCATCCCACCATGTCCCTGATGGCAGCCTTTAAGAACTCGGTACTGAGGAACCCCACAAAGATTGCGATCGCGTTCGGCGAGCAATCGTGGACGTATGCCGAGTTCGACCGTCTCACGGACAATATAGCGCGGAATATCCTTACTGCTGGGGTCGAACCCGGCGACCGGGTGGCATTGCACCTTCAGAATGGACCAGACCTGGCAATGGGCTGCATCGGTTGCCTCAAGGCAGGGTGCATCCTGGTGCCGATCAATACGCGACTGAAAGGGCGCGAGATTGACTATATTCTTCGTCAGAGCGGATCGGCCTTCTATGTAGGACAGCCGGACTTATACGCGGGGATCAATGAAACCTGCCCTGCACTGTCGGCATTGCATGGGCGCTATTTCACCGAGGATACGAGCGGAGGAATGGATTCCTTTGTTGGCCTGTTGCGAACTCCCTCTCATACTGAACCCCTGCCAGTAATCGAATCAGATCAGGTTGCCGCGATCATGTACACCTCCGGCACCACCGCACGTCCGAAAGGCGTGGTGCACTCACATGAAAGCCTGGCGCAGACGGCTCGCATGATGCGACATATGCATTTCGATGAGGACCAGGTGGGGCTGATGATGTCTTCCATGACTCATATGGTCGCCTTCGGGATGCTGTTTCTGTCTGCGTTGCAGAGCGGAGCGACCACCGTGATCACGCGGCCCTTTGAGTTTCAAAGCTCTCTTGACGCCATTGCACGCTGGAGATGCACCTACATTTTTGGGCTGCCCGTATTGCTCAAATTGCTTCTCGAAACTCAGCTCTCGGCGCCACGCGACGTCACTTCCGGGCGCTTTTCTTTTTGTGGTGGCGATAGCGTCCCGCCGGCACTTCAAGAAGCCTTTCAACGAAGCTTCTCGCCTATTTGCGAGGCCTATGGCGCTACTGAGATTGCCCCGATGAGCTGGAATCGGCCTGATGAAATCCGGGTCGGATCGATCGGAAAGCCCTGCGATGAGGTTGAACTTCGGTTAGTTGATTCGCGAGGCAGCGACGTCGAGCCCGGACAGATTGGAGAGATCTACGTTCGAGGGCCACACCTGATGAAAGGCTACTGGCAGGATCCGGACGCCACGACCGCAGCCTTCGATAAAGGTTGGTTCCGGACCGGAGATTTGGGGCGACAGGACGCCGAAGGCTACTACTGGTTCGCCGGTCGGAAAAAGGAGATCATCATTCGCGGCGGAAGCAACATCTCTCCACAGGAAGTTGAGGCTGTGCTGCACGAGCATCCTTCCGTTGCCGAAGCGGCAGTAGTAGGTCATCCCCACGTGATCTGGGGAGAGTCTGTTGTTGCCCACGTGGTATTGCTCCCCGGTCACCATTTAGAGGAAACAGAGCTGATCGCATTTGCGCGAGAAAGACTGGCTGAATACAAAGTGCCGGAGACGGTAGTCTTTCGATCCGACTTGCCGAAGAGTCCGACCGGCAAGATTCAGCGCAGAGAGCTGCATGAGGAGCAACAGGCACCGGCGGCCGGGTTCGCTGCAGTTTAGCCACTTTACGTTTTTGAAGATTACTTACGAGGAGGATTTATGGCAACGCTAACGTGTCCAGCACCAGAGGTGAAGACAGTTTCAACACCAACCAGACTCCTGATTAATAACGAATGGGTCGAAAGTGAATCAGGCAAGACCTTTCCAACAATTAATCCGGCAACCGGCGAAGAGCTTGCGCAAGTCGCTGAAGCGGACGCAGCCGACGTTGATAAGGCTGTAGCAGCGGCGCGAAATGCGATGGAGCGCGGGCCGTGGCGCACTACATCGGCTACCGAGCGCGGACGGCTGCTGAACCGCCTCGCTGATTTGATCGAGCAGAACGCGGATGAGATCGCGCGTTTGGAAACTCTGGACAACGGTATGCCTTTGGCTATCGCACGAAGCGTAGCGATACCGCTCACGCTCGGACAATTGCGATATTTTGCAGGATGGGCGGACAAGAACCACGGTAAGACGATTCCCGTGAATGGAAATTACTTCTGCTACACGCGCCACGAGCCGGTAGGCGTAGTCGGTCAGATCACACCGTGGAATTTTCCATTGCTGATGTACGGCATGAAACTGGGACCCGCGCTGGCAATGGGAAACACAGTGGTGCTCAAACCGGCAGAACAGACACCACTGACGGCTTTAAGGATTGGGGAACTCATCGTCGAAGCGGGTTTCCCTGCCGGGGTAGTAAACATCCTGCCTGGATACGGACCTACCGCAGGAGCGGCGATTGCGAATCACGGGGACATTGACAAGGTCGCGTTTACCGGCTCCACAGAAGTCGGCCACTCGATCATGGAGGCGTCCGGACGCACCAATCTCAAGCGCGTGAGCCTGGAGCTGGGCGGAAAGAGCCCGAACATTGTGTTTGCAGACGCGGCCATAGACGATGCGATCGAGGGCTGCCATTTCGGAGTTTTCTTCAATCAAGGCCAGGTCTGCTGTGCCGGATCACGTCTGTTCGTAGAGGAGAAAGTCTACGACGAGTTCGTCGAAAAGAGCGTTGCCCGGGCAAAACGCCGGACCGTCGGGAACCCGTTCGATGCTGGCACGGAACAGGGACCGCAAATCGATGACGTGCAGTTCGAGAAGGTGATGTCATACATCGACGCCGGCAAACGTGAAGGGGCTGAACTGCTGACTGGCGGAAAACGCGCGGGCGGCCCGGGCTATTTCGTCGAACCTACAGTATTTGCAAACGTACGCGACGAAATGAAAATTGCGCGCGAAGAGATCTTCGGGCCTGTGATGAGCATTATGAAGTTTCGCGAAATCGACGAGGTAGTACACCGCGCGAATAACACCACGTATGGCCTGGCAGCAGCCGTCTGGACGCGCAGCATCGACAAAGCCCATGCAATAGCAAACAACGTAAAGGCCGGTACAGTCTGGGTAAACTGCTTCGACGTTTTCGACGCAGCAGCCCCGTTCGGCGGCTTCAAGCAATCGGGAATCGGAAGGGAGATGGGGGAATACGCGCTGCAGCAGTATACGGAGGTAAAGACGGTGACCATCAAGCTCTGACCGACCTGCGACCCAGACACCGAGCACACAGAGTTCAGAGAAACCAATCCATCGAAAGGTACAGTTATGCGAAAGCCGATGGTGCTTGCTGTGATGTCGTGTGTGGTGATCGTAGCGGGATGCGGTTCACAGCGAGTTGTGGACGACAGCGGTGCGGCGGCGGAACAGATTCGGAAGGTCGATGAGCAGTGGTCGGCTACAGCGGCGAAGAACGATTTGGAGGGTACGCTGGCATTTTATGCGGACGACGCCGCGGTGCTGCCGGGGAACGCGCCGATCGCGACTGATAAAAGGGCGATCCGGGAATTGTGGGTAGGGATGCTGGGGCCGAATTCGGCCGTGTCGTGGAAGGTGACCAAGGCGGAAGTGGCGAAGTCGGGGGAGCTGGGATATCTCTACGGTACGTACGAATTGACGATCAAAGATCCGAAAGGAGGACCCGGTGTGCACGACAGGGGCAAGCTGGTGGAGATTTGGAAGAAGCAGGCGGACGGCAAGTGGAAGTGCATTGTGGACACGTACAATTCGGATTTCGCGGCGGAGCCTGCGGTACAGAAGTGATTGAGAGAAAGAAGACGGATTTGCCACTGAGCCTGCCTGCGGTAGGCAGGCGATTAAATTCAATTGGCGTCCCGGCGGGATTTGAACTCGTGTTATCGCCGTGAAAGAAACCGGGTAACTCGCAACATTAAGGCACTGCTGAGAATCAGAATGCATCGGAATGAATCCCAGCAACAGCAACGAACAGCCGGTTATCGTGACGGGGTAGTCTCGTACTTGGCGCGTACTGTCAGACTTGCCCCGGCGCATAGCGTCTATAGCCTTGGAGAGTGCTGTCGAAATAAGCCACGGACGTGGCGCTTGGCCGGAATGCCAGCCGGCGTTCAGTACTCCAGAGCGGCGGCGAAAGTCTCGTGCATCGACTCTCCGGCCAGATCCGGGTCACCGAGGAGGTGTACAAGCGTCGCTAGAACCTAGCCCGATTCCGACCGGTAAAGAGTCTCAATGCTCCTGCTGGGTCGTTAGGGCACAGGCGGCATCTAAGCCAAACCACCAAACCGAGTGGCTCGACACAACTGCGCTTGCACCCCAGAATTCATGGGCATTACGATCTCTTGCACGTCGTCAACAAGCGCATAATCGCGAATGCGCGTTTTGAGACGCTCGGATTCTGGAAACGTGGTTTGCCCTGATCTCAATAGTTGAGCATCGGGAATTTCCGCATTCGGGCACTATACAGTGTATATCCTGGGTGGTATACGGTGTATAGATGAACCAGGCCGGCACAACTTCACAGCAGATTTACCACTGCGCGCTCCGCATTCTTGAGTCGGAAGGGCCCCAAGCCGTAAGCATGCGTCGCGTGGGCAAAGAAGTCGGCATCACCCCCATGGCTATCTACCACCACTTTCCCACCCGCGAAGCCTTGCTGGACGCAGTGGTCGAGTCCGAATTCGAACAGCTCGTTGGGTTCTTTAGCCGATCGAACGGAAAGCGGAGCTTTGAGGCAGCGATGACTCACATCATGGATGGATACATCAATTACGCCCTCGCCCATCCCCGTATCTTCGACTACGTTTTCTCGGCGCCCCGTCCCGGCGCTCGCCGTTTCCCTGATGAATTCCGCGCGCGGCAGTCGCCCACTCTGAATCTCGTCTTCGACATCGTGTCTTCGTGGATAAAGGTTGGCAAGCTCAAGCGCGACGATGCTTGGGAAATCTCCATGGAGCTGTGGGCTCACGCTCACGGCTACCTCGCTCTTTGGCGAGGAGGCCGCTTCCATTTGTCGGAAGAGGAATTTCGCAAGCTCGTTCACCGCTCTCTTCGGAGGTTGCTGTATGGACTGGCACGCTAACTACCTGCGCCGCGCAACAGTGATCTTGTGCGCGGTTATGTTGACCGCTAGCGCATACTTTCTGTCATCCGGGCTTCATCGCATCTGGTGGCTGGTGTGGCTTGCGCCGCTTCCTGTTCTACTGCTGGCTCCCAGGCTGCGCGTCTGGCAGGCCTTCAATGTCGCCCTGATCGCACGCGCGCTTGGCGCGCTCAACTTCTGGCACTATATCCGCGACGTCGTCCAGTTCCCGCTCTGGCTCTCATTGGCTACGATTCTGATTCCGGCAGCCATGTTCGCTTTCGCCGTGGCCTTCTATTGCGGACTGATGCGAAAGGGAAATCCCTGGCTCGCCATCCTTGCATTTCCGGTGACCATGGTGGCTGCAGAATATCTTTTTAGCCTTTCCCAGGGCACATTCATCAACACCGGTTACACCCAGCTTACAGATCTTCCCATCCTTCAGCTGGCTGCGATCACTGGACTTTGGGGAATCAGTTTCAGTGTCAACCTGCTTCCCGCCGGATTGGCTGTACTCGTCTCCGCGCCTGCCAGACTCCGCCTTCGCATGGCTGCCGCTCTCGCTGCCATTTATGCTTGTGTACTTTTCTATGGCTTGCTGCGCTTGCAAACCACGCCTGAATCCTCCAATTCAGTTCTCGTCGGCCTCGTCGAAACCCATGCTGGCCAGAATATCTTCCCTCCTGACGCGCAAGCCACAATCGCCCTCATGCACGAGTACGCCTCGCAGGTGCAGCCGCTCGCGGCCCGCGGCGCGCAGTTCGTCGTGTTTCCTGAAATGTCCGCGCTCATTCCCGATTCCACCTCCGCCAAAGTCGACGAATTATTTCAGAACACTGCGCGCGATGCGCATGTGCAGGTGCTTCTTGGCATTCTCCACATAACTGACCATGGCGCATATAACGAGGGCCGGCTGTACTCCGCAACGGGCGAGATTGAGACCATCTACCGCAAACATCACCTCGTTCCTACGTGGGAACGCCGCAGCACCCCGGGCACTGCAATCTCTGTGCTTCCTCAGCCAGCTGGCAGAATCGGCATTGAGATCTGCCGTGATATGGACTATCCGGAACTGGCCCGCCGCTATGCGAAGCAACAAGTAGGACTTGTCCTCGTGCCTGCCTGGGATCAGGGCATCGGTGTCGACGCTGCCTGGCATGGACACCTCTCCCTGATGCGCAGTGTCGAAGACGGCTTCACCATGGTACGTGATGCCAAGAACGGCCTCCTCACTGCCAGCGATGATCGCGGCCGCATTCTTGCCGAAGAATCGACCCGCTCCGACGGAGCTCTTGTCACTATGTTGGCCACAGTCCCAGTGCGCCACGACTCCACGCTCTATCAGAAATGGGGAGACTGGTTCGCGTGGGTGGACCTTGTCGCGTTGATTGCGCTACTTGTGTTCTGGCTGGCCAACTGGAGGCTTCAGCTACGACGGCTGGACGAATCCTAAATCGCCAATGCGCATTTTGAGACGCTCGGATTCTGGAAGCGTGCGTTGCCCTGATATCAGGAATTGAGAGCACAAATTGTTACTCTCCTAGAATTTGGAAGGCTTGGTCCTCTGAAGGCCTTTGATCAGACGCTAGTACCAACGTGTAGTTTGTTCGGATGCGTCGTCCAGAATCAGTAGGTCAACTTCGGGACAGAGCATGTGCGGCCTCGTCTTCTGGCAACGTGACCGCACAATCGCCGTACGGCGTGACACGAATGGCGAATCGTTTTCGACCTGATCACTCAGTCATCGTCGCGGTGATCATCCCAGTCATCATCGTGCACTGGACGTAGGTTGTGCTTGTAGACTGCTTTGCCGACAGCCAGCCCCAGCAGCGCTCCTGCGTCCTGGTCGGTTCGAAAATGGATCCCGCCGTAAACACGAGCGTCGCTGATATCGTTGGTGATCTGCCGGAACGAGGTGTATTGCAGGACGATGGTGGGCACGGCGGGGTTTGACAGCGTCATCGAATGGCCAGCTTCGCCGTAGAGACGCCTCATGACCGCCGCTGCCGCGTTGGCTGCGCTGCCGTGGTTTGAGGGATAGCTCGGGAAACATGGGGTCACGATGAAGGGGCGCCAGTTCGGATCAGGGTCGGTTTCCCGGTTGCCATCCGTGTCACCCGCATAGATCGCGGTTTCGGGGCGCCAGAAGTTGTATCGGTATTTGTTGAAGAAGGCAGCGACCAGGCTGTCGCTGATCGCCATGTTGATCAGGGCCAAAGCCCGGGCGTTCTCTGACAGTGAACGCCTCTGTTCCTGCGCGACCTGCCTTACGGCCTGATTGAATGCCTGGGTTGGCGAGGTGGCCGCGTAATAGAGCGCGACATCCGCCCGGTCGGGTGGCCGCTCGGTGCTGTTGACGTCCCCTACGGTCTTCACCTCGTTGTATGTTTTCGCGTATTCGTTGCTCCTGAGGGCTGGTGGGGGGCCGAGGAGAAACTCCTTCGCGCTGCGGATACCGAACGGGGTTACGTTCTGCCATTGAAAGGCGATTCCGGACGCGACTCCATTCACAATTGGACAACTCACTGTGGCCTGCCATTCACCCGGGACAGCCGGGCCGGGTGTCTTGAATTGCGGCGGCGACGAGCCATCGTTGGCGCGCAGAGCGATCAGGGCATTAGCCGCGGCGTCCCCCGTAGCGATGCCGTCAATCTTGGGCTGGCCGTCCGGTATCGAAGCCAGCGAGCTTGCGCGGGCGGCGTCGAGCTTTGAAGCGCTGGCCGGGAAATAGGTGCTGAGCACCCGATAGGCAGCCTGGACGGCTGCCGCGTCGGGTGAGGCGCCATGGGGCGCGACGATGGTCCCGAGATACGGTCGATAGTCGCCCGTGATGGCGTTGACGGCTTCAAAGACTGCGACCTGCACAATCGCTGCAAATCGCGCCTGGGCGAACGGGTTCTGGCCGTTCGCGACGGCAGTGTCTACGGCAATTACGTTCCAGTCCAGAACGGGATCGGCTTTTGCGGCGGCAGGCCCGAACAGTAGAGTCGCCATCAGCAGACAAAAACCAGAAGTCCTTGCGCCACCATGCATCCTCTTCATCTTGTTTCCCCCTGTTGTCACTGCCTTTTGGTCAGTGGTGAGCGACATTCTGGCCGGAGAGGGCGTGGTTGTCGATACCGAAGTGCGTGTCGGGGCGTTATGTTTTGTGTCGGGCTAAGTGGAACCATTCTCTGCTTTTACGTCGGTGCTTCCGCATGTGTTGTAAAATCCTCCCACCCACGAATGGGGGTGTGCTGTGGCTTCCACCCCAGTCAGCGAGCGGCAATCGATCCGGTTTGGCGAAGGTTATGAGCTTAATTTCCGTCCCCGCAGGTTACGTCGCGGCAGTCATGTCCTGAAGCTGGAGCGCATCCCGTTGGAGATACTTGTCCTGCTCATTGAGCGCAAGGACGAGATCGTCACTCGGGACGAAATCGTCACAAGGGTTTGGGGCAAAGGTGTTTTCCTCGATACCGACAACAGCATCAGGGGCGCGATCCGGAAGCTGCGTCAGGCGCTGAAGGATGACGCCGACAGCCCACGATTCATTCAGACTGTGACCGGACAGGGATATCGCTTCATCGCGCTGGTCACACCTCCCGAGGAAGAAAACCGGACAGACACACCCAACCCTGAACAATTAACCGTCTCTAGGAACGGGCAGAATTTCGCGTCGGAGCCCACTGGCCGGTCACAGATCCCGCGGCTTCACGTAGCGAACCACCGACAAGATCGAACGGCGGGGAAAGTGCCTGCTGCCGAAATCGGTCCCGAAATCAGTGACGGACAGAAGAATTGGCATGCCGGCACGTGGCTTCTTGTTGGAGCAGCGTCCTTGCTCATATCGGTCGCTGTCACAACGTACATCCTCACCCGGAGTCACCCGGCAGTTGCAAAAGCTCCCCAAATCACTTCGCTCGCCGTACTGCCTCTGAAAAACCTTTCCGGCGATCCGGCCCAGGAATATTTCGCCGACGGAATGACCGAAGAACTGACCGGACGGCTATCGATGACCCGCGGCCTGCGCGTTATCTCCCGCACGTCCTCGATGCAATTCAAAGAAACCAGGCTTTCGGCGCCGGAGATTGCCCAAAAGCTCGGAGTGGACGCCCTCGTGGAGGGATCCGTGATACGCGAAGGCAACCGCATTCGTGTTCACGCTCAGCTGATTCGTGCGTCAACTGACGAGCACATTTGGTCCGAGTCCTACGACCGAGAACTCGGCGACGCCCTCACGCTGGAGAGCGAGGTCGCACAATCCATCGCGCGAAGAGTAGAGGTCACGGTTGCGGGCGACGAACGCGCCAGGCTTGTTACCGCACGTCCTGTATCGCCGGAGGTTTATGAGAGCTATTTGCAAGGCTTGGTTGCCAAAGGCAATAGCAGAGCCGAGGTTGAACAGCGTATCGCCTACTTTAATGAGGCGATCGGGAGAGACCCGACGTTCGCGCCTGCTTACGTCGGCCTCGCAGATGCATATGAAGGGCTTGGCACAATTTTCGTCGGTGCTCCCCCGAGCGAAACGCGTCCAAAGGTGATCAACGCGGCTCGAAAGGCGCTGGAGCTAGATCCTGATCTCGCCGACGCACATGTCCTGCTGGCCAACATGTATATGAGACAGTGGAAGTGGGCCGCGGCCGAGGCGGAATACAGGCGCGCCCTCGATTTGAATCCGAACAACGCTGCTGCGCACGACGGATTCTCTGACTGGCTGTTGTGCCATGGACGAATGGAGGAGGCGCTGGCGTGGGCCCGCCGCGCCCGCGATCTTGACCCTCTCGGACCTTCCGGCCATACCATCGGGTGGACTCTGTTCAATACACATCGCTATGACGATGCAATACGCGAGTTCCGAGATGTGCTGACGGTAAGACCGGACGACAGACTTCCCCTCTGGCCTCTTGGGTGGGCGCTCATTTGCAACCATCAAGCCGAAGAGGCAGTCCCCGTACTGGAAAAAGCAGCTTCAGTTACCGATGACAGTCCAGGGGTTATTAGTGCGCTCATCTGGGCGTATGCCCACGCCCGGCGACGACCTGATGCACTTCGACTCCTCGGAGAATTAAAAAAGCGTCAGCAGACCGGTTATGTCCCGGCCGCCGCCTTTGTGAACGCTTTTCTTGGACTCGGCGACAACGACGAGGCATTAGCCTGGCTTGAGCGCGCCTACGAGGAACAGTCCAACCTTTTGATATACATCAAAGTATTCCCGCCGTTTGATTCTCTGCGCGGCGACCTCCGTTTTCAGGATTTAGTCCGCCGTGTTGGGCTGAACTGACCTTGGAGGCTGGTTGGAAGTTGGGGGAGTGCATCACCGCCAACTCACTCGTCGAGAACTAGAGCGGAAGGTTGGCCAGATTTCGCAGTTCCGGTCGGATCACCGGCAACTCGTCAATTACCACTTCTTTACTGAAGAGTAGGCGATCCTCCCAGAACCCTCTCAGCGGATGCATTACCCTGTTGCATCGATACGCGGGAGCTTGGCATCCCAGGTTCTCAATGTCGAGACCGGGCGCACTCGGCTAATGGATTGCCCGAGCTATGCTGGTTCATCAGATGGTCATAATTTGGCGAGGGCATCGCGCAAGGTCTGCTCGATGGCCTGCCATACGGGGCTGTTCTTCGCGGTTTGGGGAGCGTCTGTTTGGATGCTCATAAGGTACTCGCGAATCACGTCAGCGGGCTCACCGATTTGGCCAAGCGCCATGATCGCCATCATGATTGCCGTGCCGGTGTTTGAGCCGTTCATCCCATTGATATCAACATATCCGTCAAAAAGCCTCGACAGCCGATGTCGCATTACCTCGATCAGTGCAGGCACAACCAGTGGCGACTTGGTGTTCATTGTAAGAACGGAGATCATTGGTACCAGCATAGAGTCATCCGCATTCTGATTCTCAAGAAGCACACGTGCCGTCAACTCTGCGCCAGCTTCGCCCATAGAAATGAGGAGAGACGCCGCGTGGAATCGCACCTCCTGGGACCGGTCGAACAGACCTTGCTCGACTAGGGGGATCACCTCTGGCAAATCGACCATCTGTCGTACCTTCTCAAGGATTTCTATCTTCTCTTGCGCTCCGGCGGTAGGAAAACGGCGCGCCAAGAGGGCGAGCCCTGCACCTCGAACGTTGCTGCCGGGCATCATAGACGTTAAGAGTTTTCCAAAATTTATGTGCCAGGAATCCCATCGCAGAGGAGTCCAGTTCAACATTCGGAGAGCAGAATCCAAGGCATCGGGCAGAACCGGCATGCCTCCAGACAGCAGAACGGGAAAGATGCGTCGGCGGCCATCGAGGGCGATCTCGATCTCACGATTCATGTACGTCTCTCTCTTCGAGGAGTAGTGCTCGGAGAAGCATGCCAGGAAAAAATCGCAACGATCGATCTCACTTCGGATTTTGGCTTCCCATAGTTCTCCAGGCTGAATGGCATCCGTATCGATGAAGCAATCGATATGCTGTTGCTCAAATTCCTTCTTCAGCCAGAGGACAGTCTCTGAATCTTCGCGAACGTAGGATAGAAAAACAAGCACGTTACATTCCGCTCTGGTTATTCTTCGCGCCCCACTTCGTTTGGATTTTAGCTCTTTTCATGGGTGACAATCTGACTTGCCCAAACCCCATCACGGTAAAACCTCGATGGAATCGATGCCCTATAGGCAATCACCGCGAAAAGAGAAGGGTCGTGATTCCAGCGGGTCAGTGGACGAGCGATGTCATACGGAATTGATCCATACGATCGAGAACCGAGTTCTTGGAGAGTAATCGCCACCAAGTCGACTCCTGATGGCCTTCATAGAGCCCATAATCGCCAATGCAGTGCGCCGGGACCGCGACCCTGACCCTCCGGGCGGACCATCATGTGTTCGATATCTCGATGAGTGGTTTGGCGATTAAGGTCGCCTCCAAGCCGGAATTCCAACTTCAAGCCTTGCATCGCAGGTGGAATCAATTTACGGCTGAATAACAAAACCTTGTTTGAAACGCACGCGGATGCGCTGCGTGTTCTTCCAGTCCTCCAGCGGATTGCCTTCGAGGGCCAGAAAGCTAGCTTCGTATCCGTCCTGGAGAGAGCCGATCTTGCGATCAGGAAAGATCGATTGCGGTGTGGCTTCGGTCCACATCTTGAGCACTGTCAGATCGTCGAAGACTCCGAGGCTGCGCAGGTATTCGACTTCGCCTCGCGATGTGTCGGGTGGCATATCGGTCCCGATGGCGAGTCTGACTCCGTGACCGTACAGGATTTTCAGATTCGCTACCTGAGTCTTGAGAATCTGCGGACGATCGGCCGTCGGAAGAAAAAAAGGCGGCAGAGTCGTAACCGCGGCGCAGGTAGTGTCGACAACCACGCCACGCTTCGCCGCCAGGTCAGCGTCATCTTCTGCAATGGGAGTGATGGCAGTCATTGGAATATGGGCGATCTCGTCGGCTCCGGCCATCAGAGCATTATGGAAATCGGCGGCAGTATTCACATGGACGGAAACCCGTAGATGGTCCGCGTGGGCCTTCTCGACGATTTTGGCAACCACACCGGGATCCATGCCTCGGACCCATCCGTATGCTGGGTCGTTCTTACGCTTTTCATACTCGTCTGAATACAGAAGAAACGTCTTGATGAAATCCGGCTTTTGGGCCAGGATGGCAGGCCATTTGCGTTCGAGATCTTCCACTGTATCGACCGGCCCTATAGACGCATTCCGATAGCTCTCCTTTGAGAACCCCGGCAGATAAATCATCGGGTAGAAGAAGATATCAGCCAGTTCGGAGGGATGAGCGCCCGTGGCGGTGATCACTTCCTGAGCCAGCATGGCGTCCACGCTATCTGGCCGGTCAAGCCCGATGCGCTTCCTGATTTCCTCGCTCACCGGCACATTGCCCTGCATCTTCACGTAAAACACGCCATCGGTCAGGTACCGTTGGACCACGACTTTGTCGAACGGCACATCTCCCGTGCCAAGGCTGTGATTGTGCGCGTCGGCGAAGGGCGGGACAATCCACATGCCGGCCAAGTCGATCGTCCTGTCGATTCGCACGGGCTTTGTCGACGAGAACCTGCCACCAACGCTATAGACCATGCGCGGTTCAAACGAGTGTCCGTTGAACCACTTCCCATTCACCAGGGCCGTGTTCGGCGGCGTTTCTGGAAGTTGGGCCACTTGGCATAGCGCGGTTGCGATCGTGGCAAGCGCAAACGCTGTCGAAATAATCAGAAGTCTGAAAGCGCGATGCATGGGGCATCTCCTCAATGAGCAAGGTCAGGGCATTAGCAAACCTCAAGGGCAGCTTCACATCGGTTACGACGTTCGCAGAAGCACGGGACCGCACCAAACCGCACGTGCGTCTTTGGATCAATGACTTAACGGCTGCCATCAAGCCTGTGGTATCGTGTTCGCGTCATGGCTGAGCCAGTCACCGACCGTGACTCTGTCGCGGCGGAACTCGAGCGAGTGCTTGCGAGCCCGGTATTCGAGACAGCAGGGCGCTCGCGGTCGCTGTTGAAGTTTGTGGTCGAGGAGACGTTGAGCGGCCGGGCCGATCATCTGAAGGAGTACACGATCGGGGCGGAAGCGCTGGATAAAGGGCCATCATTCGATCCCCGAACCGATCCGATTGTGCGGGCTGAAGTGTCAAGGTTGAGAAACCGGCTGGAGCGCTATTACGCGGCGGAAGGACAGACTGATCAGGTCATCATCTCGCTTCCCAGAGGGACTTATATACCACACTTCCTGAAACGTAATGAGAAGGAAGTCGAGACCCAACCAGCGGAGAAACCGCCTGTAGCAACGAGCAGATTTCCCTGGTTCGTCGCCGCCACGGCAGTTGTGGTCTGCGCATTTGCAGCGGGGGTGATCTTCCCGTGGCATCCGGCGCGGAAGGCAGAACGCCCTGTCACCGAATTGAACGTCGAACTTACGTCTCGGGGCCCAGTTGGCGGCGAAGTTGGACCGAGCATTGCCTTATCTCCAGATGGAACCCGAATCGCTTTTATCGTTTCCGGGGCAGATGGAGTGCCGCACCTGCATTTTCGCCGTCTGGACCGATCGGACGAGACAGAATTGCCGGGAACGGAGGGAGTCCGCGGCCCGTTCTTTTCTCCAGATGGATCCTGGATCGGATTCTGGGCGGCGGGCAAGCTCAAAAAGACGAATGTCGATGGCGGCTCTCCCGTTGTGCTTTGCGACGCACCTGACCTTCTGGGAGCGGGTTGGGGAGAAGACGGACAGATTGTCGCTTCTTTCGGCAGTCCGAAGCTTTTCCGGGTCTCCTCTGCCGGCGGGACACCGACCGCGATACTCGATCTGTCGCAACAAATGCAAATGCCCGCCTGGCCGCAGGTACTGCGCGGCGGAAAGACCGTCCTATTTACAACAATCAGTTCGTCAGGGCCGGACCAGTCGAGCATCGAGTCCTTTTCTTTTCAGACTGGCAAAAGGACGATGTTAATCGCCGGCGGCACGTTCGGCCGCGCATTCGGCGACTCGTACCTCACCTATGTTAACCAGGGAACGCTCTATGCTGTGCGGTACGATGCGGAAAAGGCCCAAGTTCAGGGCTCTCCTCTTCCGGTACTCGGAGGGGTCGCCTATTCGCCGACGTTCGGTTATGCGGAAGCCGACTTCTCCAGAACGGGGGATCTTCTTTTTCGTAAGCACCGCGACAACGATGTCATCGCGCAGTGGATTGATCCGTCGGGCCGAGGCGCGCCGATGATTTCGAAACCGGGCAACTATTTTTGGCCGCGACTGTCCCCCGATCGAAAGCGCCTGGCGATGTCCGTCATCGACAGCGGTGAAACCGCGGTGAACATCTATGAGTCCGACTCCGAGAGCTTCTCACGCATTCAATTGTCCTCGGCTCCCTGTCTTTCGGTGTGGGCTCCGAACGGCCGTTTTCTGGTGATGGGATGCAGGGGAACGATCGTGTGGGTCCGGGCCGACGGAACCGGAAAACCCCAGCCTCTACTGGAGGGCAACACCATCCAGGTGCCGTGGTCCTTTTCGCCCGACGGCTCGCGGCTGGCATATCACGAGCTCGGACCATCCAGCGGTCTGGACCTCTGGACCGTGCCGGTTCATGCTACCACCAGCGGACTCACGGCAGGCACTCCGGAAGTATTTCTGAAGACCCCCGCCTTCGAAGCCTATCCGACGTTTTCGCCGGACGGCCGCTGGATCGCGTACGGGTCGAATGAGTCGGGCACCTGGGAAGTGTACGTGCGCGCCTTTCCCGACAACGGACACGCAGTGCGGGTTTCGAATGCGGGTGGTCGCATTCCGTTCTTCTCGCCGTCCCGCAACGAGTTGTTCTACCGGACCGATAGCCAACGGATCATGGCAGCGACGTACTCCGTCGAGGAAGGAGGGTTCGTGGTTCACTCGGTTAAACAATGGTCTCCGGTGCGTCTGGCCGATACAGGCGTCTTTGCGAACCTTGATCTCGACGGGCGCCAGAATCGCTTCGTCGGCCTCGTGACAGCTCCAGGAGCTGATGAGGATGCTGATCATCATGTCATGTTCATTCAAAACTTCGCGGAACGCGTGCGGATGCGACTCGCCTCAAGCGGGCGTTAATT
>Ga0335072_10005275_pt1 | contig 19042 bp, 8 predicted proteins | sample Lox_Sample_21_FD_206725 | JGI IMG/M metagenome (GOLD analysis project Ga0335072, IMG submission 206725) | Soil microbial communities from Loxahatchee National Wildlife Refuge, Florida, United States - Lox_Sample_2.1 | ecosystem: Environmental > Terrestrial > Soil > Wetlands | place: USA: Florida...
GATCGCGAAAGCGATTCCCGGCCTGCGTTTTGCCGCTCCTGACACTACGCCCCGTGCCGTGGACTGGACCGAGCGAATGGCCGATGACGCCCACGGCGAAGTGCAGCTTCTCACCACCCACTACTATCGTAACGGTCAGGCTCGCGGTAGCGCGGAACAGCTTCTCACGCCCGATCCAAAGTTGAACGAAATGCTCGCAGGTCTACGCGCCGCTTCGCGTCGAAGCGGAATTCCCTGGCGCATCTGCGAAATCAATTCGTTTTCAGGTGGCGGAAAGCCCGGGGTCAGCGATACCTTCATTGGCGCATTGTGGACGTTGCATACCATGCTCTTGCTGGCGCAAGATGGGTGCGCAGGAGTGAATATCGAGACCGGCGTGAATCAGCTTGGCTTCGTCAGCTCGTACTCGCCAATTCAGGATGACGGCAAAGGCATCAATTCCGCAGGTGTGCCCTACTATGGCATGTTGGCCTTCGCCAATGCATTCGCGGGCTGCCATCAGTTGATGCCCCTCGAGTCGGCGAGCATCGGCGAATCCACCCATGTTTACGTGCTCGGCGCTCAGGGTAAGCCGCGGAACGTCGTCATCATCAACATGGACTCCTCCACAACCGCGCACGCCTCGCTCGCCGGGCTTAACATTGAGCATGCAAATGTTCTGCGGCTGCTAGCGCCGGCTCCAGACAGCAAGACCGGTGTGACCTTCGGCGGCACATCAGTCGACGCACGGGGGCACTGGAACGCAGTGACCCGCGAGCGCATCACAAATGGAAATGTCTCCGTGCCGCCGATGACCGCAGCCGTTATCGTCGCCGCCCATGGAACTTGATGCAAAAAGGCCTGGCATTTTCGACAAGACACTGTCGAGACTTTCACTTTCGTCGAAGGTTAAGCGGACCGTCGTGCTCGTGCACTTGGTCTCTGGTGCCAACTGCCGGGTACCCTAGGCCGAAAACCTCGACAATCATTCGCCCTCGAGCCTGCGAACACGAGGCTGGCGGGCGAGATGCTACTCTCCAGAATTGGCCCGGGCAACAAGGAGCACGAGAAACCATGGACCGACGAAATTTTATAAAGCTCAGCGCGGCTGCCGGAGTGCTGATGGGTGCTCAGGCAGATATGGCCGTGCCGCAGGATTGGACGATTGAGAATGAACACTTTTCGTTATCGGTGGATCCCGCGTCCGGAGCGCTTTCCTCACTGATCGTGAAGCGTAACCAAAGCGAACTGATTGGTGAGAAGCGACTGCTGGCCAACTTCCGAATCTGCCTGCCGCTACCTGACTATCTATGCAATTACGTTGACGGAGGAACGCAAAAGCCCGTTGCCATCAACAAAAGCGGCGCAGGTTTCAGTGTCCACTTTTCAGGCATGCGGTCCGAAAAGGGCGAATACCCCCTCGATCTTACCTACACCATCACTCTGGCCGGCGACGAAGTGCGGTTTCAGGCTCGCCTCCTTAATAAGAGCGATTACCCGGTATCGGAATTCTGGTTTCCTAGGATCGGCGGATGGACCGAGTTCGGGGGGCGCGATGCTCTCCTGGCAATTCCCGGATACGTCTCCTGTGCGCACAGCGTCTCGCTATTCAAGCAGTTTCCAGGAAGGCGAGGTCTTGGAGCCGAAGCGGCGGAGCTGAGCGCAGACTATCCCGGCATGCCGATGCCATGGTGGGATATCTACGATAAAGCTAAAGATACAGGGCTCTATCTCGGCTATCACGACAAGACATGCCGCTTCGGCACATTTCACACTTACCTGGTCCCGAACACCAGCGGGGACAGCGATGCCTGGCTCACAAAAGAGCAAGCAGCAGGCGCTCCCGTTGGCCTGGTGTTTTCGCACGTACGCTATCCCTTCATCAAATCAGGAGAGATCTTTGATACTGGCGAGTTCATTATCCGCGTCCACGGCGGCGACTGGCATCAAGGTTCGCTCTTCTACCGCAAATGGTTCCTTGAGCACTTCCCTTTCGATAAGTCCGGCAGTTGGTTACGGCGCCAAAGCACTTGGTTCTCCTCAATCATCTATCAGCCCGAGGACCGAATTATCGCCGACTATAAGACCTACGACCAATGGACGAAGGACGCCGGACAGTTTGGTATCAAGTGCAATGAACTCATCGGCTGGAACAAAGGTGGTCTCGAGCGCGACTATCCCGAGTATTATCCCGAACCTAAGCTGGGAGGATGGGACGGCTATAAGGCTTTGCTCAAGTCCATCAGATCGCGCGGCGCCCGCTGCCTCACGTTCGTCAACTACAACATCCTTGACAGCAACGGCGAGGAATACGCGCGTCTAAAGATGTACGCGCGTCAGGACCAGTTCGGCGGCACGCCTAACCACATGGCCTGGGGCGAGAGCACCCTGATCGCCCGCAGGGGCTTTAGCGTGCACCAGCACTTTCTTGCTTCAGTTGTCCCGCCCTTTCAAGAACTACTTGAGAAACGCTTCGTTCGCCTCGTTGAGGCGGGTGCAGATGGATTCCAGATTGACAAGACCGTCGGCGGATCCGCTTTGGATTGGAATCCACTGAACACCCGAAAGCCGGACGAGGCTCTCTGTGAGGGACTCGTTGAGGCGATCGGGAGCGTCCTTGCCAAATGTCGATCAGTTAATCCGCAGTTCTGCCTGGCCTCGGAAGCTGGCCTCGACCGCATGATCCCTTATGTGGACGTGTATTACCGTGCCACTTCAGGGTGCACAATCTCACCGCTCCGATATGTTTTTCCGGAATGGACCGCGGTGCAGCATGTTTCCATGCCACGCGACTTCAGGGGAATCAACGGGGCCGTTCTGACAGGCGCAGTGATCTGTGTCGAACCGTCAAGCTATCAGGGCACGCTTGCCGATCCGCTTTACAGAGATCTTGCCAACTACCTGCGCGAGATTGAAAAAATCCGGCGGGAACTGGTTCCGTTCATATTCCTCGGGAACTTCTACGATAACCAAGGCGCGCAGATAGCCGCGGCCGATCTTCAACCAGGCAAGCCCCTGGCTCCCGATGTCTTCTTTGCGGTCCACGGCGACCCTGCTGGGCAACAGCGGGCCATCGTTGTGGTCAATAATTCCAGCGCCATGCGGAGATACGAGTGGAAATTTACTCATCGAGAAGTGAAAACAGCGAAGTTGTATGTGCCATTTGAGGATGCAAAGGAAGTAGCCAGCACGGAACCACTCGAAATCAAGGGGCAGGGCCTGCACATTCTAGTGGACGTGGGCCCTGGCTCGTCATCGTTCCATCCCGGTAAATGATGACGGGCCTGGTCGACTTGGCTTGAGAAATGCCTTGTGACCAATGGGAATAAATCAATTGCCAGACATGATCGAGGCAGGCGTCGCTTTTTCTGAACCTGTTAGCAGGTACGATGGCTCATACCTCGAAGCGCCTTCGAACAGTTCGGCGTCTCTGCGTCATTCTCATTGTCGTTGTCTGTGGGCCCGATTCATTCGAAGCTGGAACGGTAGGCCTGCAATGAGCGCATTGCGTATTTCGTAATGTCTCACTTCAGCCGGAGCAATGCAAAGAGCCCCAGGCGCCATGAACCTTTAGTGAAGGTTGGGATAGGTGCGGTAAGCTTCGATAGTGGAAGCGAGCGGAGTCCCGGGCACTGAGGATACCTTCAACAGAACTTCAAAGTACGGAAATCTTGTCACGTGAAGCACATTTTCAAAGTTTGAAAGTTGGTTTTCCGACAGGAGAAAATCCCCAGCGGCCTCTGTGGCTTCAGCATTCGTGCCTTCAATAAGCAGAACGATTCCGTTGTGGTCGGGGTTGGGCAAGTAAGCGATAGCGCAATATTCAACAGAATTCGTTTGCGGGTAGATTTGCTGCTCACCTGCCTTCGGGGAGCGGTTGATCACAGCGATTGCACCGTCGCTGTCCAGTTCCGTGACGAAGTTCGTGCGGTTTTCAAACAGTTCATCCCACGGATTCGAAATTTGACTGCCAATCAGAATTAGGTTGTCTTTCTTGAGAAGATCCGGCATGTAGTCGTGAGCGTTGTACAAATGGATCTTCCTGCCCAGTGGATCCAATGCCTGAAATCGTTCTGCAAGTTTAAACTCATCCTGACTCCCGAGCGTCCACACAGCAATCCGGTTCATCGCAGCCCGTGTCTCCGGATTCAAATCCTGATTCTGAAGTTGGCTGATGTAGTTGCGATTTAAATAGTCGTCGAATGAAAACGACTTCTTGCTTATATCCTCAAGCAGCCCGAAGGATGCATCGGCCAACACGATGTCCGTGTCGGGCCTTTCGTTCAGGAGATCAGACCACAAGGCTGCGACCGACGGCTGATTCCGCCAGGCATAAAGAGACCGATCCAATGACCGGTAGCGATTCCAGAAATAAACGCAGCCAACTGCGAGCGCCACGATAATCAATCCAGCGACGATCCGCTCCGCAAGGGCGTGCGAACGCCGTAAAAAAGACTCTGGAATCGCTGGAATGGCGCCAGGTGTATCACCGGCTGAAGCCGCGCCGGCGGCAGGAACATGAGGCGGGGTTGGAGTTTCAACCGAACGATACCGAAAGACGGGAACGTAGTTGCCGCGAGGGATTTCCATGATCACTTTTTCATGGAGTCCCTCTGTTTCGAAATAGGCTTCGACACGCTTCCGCAATTCGGTTGCATTAACGCGGACGATCGTATCCACACTGGTGTCGTAGTTGGCTGGCCTCTCAAAAACCGCGGAACCGATCTCTGCTTCGTGGATTCTGTCGCAATTATCTTTCAGCGACCGCCGGCCTATGTAAAGCAGAAGCTCTCGCAAGCGCGCGGCACGTCGTAACTGTGCGCTCGCGGCGACGAGCTCTAACACGGCCCAGCATGTCTCTGGGTCGGGCACCTGTTTGGGCCCGGGCTCCGTCGCTACTGTTTGCATCTCACTTCACCGAATTCCTTATAGCGGCAATAGTCTAGCACATCGAGAGAAGGGGATTTTATCGGATAGAAGTTCGCTTCTATCCCGATAGAAATAGCGGTTATGGCGAGGAATCCGACACGCCTTGTCAGGATAAGTCCTTTGGATCGTAGTTGGCCCGTGTGCAGACCTGCGACACACGCGAAAGGGGCCTCTGGCCTCGCATGGAAAACAATAGAGAAACAATATCTGCCAATGCTTCAACACGGTGCGACCGCCCCTAAAGGCGGGGCAAACGATGGCGTTAGGCGCACGGCGTTGCCCGGCGCGGATGGATTGCCCCTTTTCCCTATCAATTGTGATATCGGCGCGAGCTCAGCGCTTCCCGCAAGCGACGAACTATCCGAATTCTTATCCGTGAATTCACTTGTGCATCGTTGCTTCGATCATCAATCCTTTCGCTCGGCTTTAAAGAGGTCAAAAAAATCGGAGATTCAATCGGGCCCCCAGCGCAGAGTATCGAGTCCTTCGCCAGCTGGCGTGAGATGTCCCTGCAAAAAATGAAGGCTGAACTGCCAAGAGCGCTGATATTGCAGATAGGTTCGATCATGCTAGAGACCGCTTTCTGAACTCCGGAGCGCGGCATCAATACACGGGGAGGGGCAAGCAATCTCTCGAAGCGATCGAGAGGCGAAACACCAAGTTTCTGAAGACAACGCACATAAACCCAAAAACTTATGAGGGGGAATTCAATGAAAACTCTGGCCAGTTACTCGACGCGCGAATTCCGAAAGTGGCATTCAGGGCTTGCCGCGATCGGAGCGATCCTCGTAATTTCAATTTGCTGCCTAAATGTTGCCGCGCAAAGCGGCGCGGGTTCGATCCAAGGGACGATTACCGACTCAACAGGGGCCGTGATGCCGGGAGCCGCGATTCACGTAGTGAATCAGGCGACGGGTGTGACCTCTCAAACAAAAGCAGATGGATCTGGAGACTATCAGGTTCCAGGCCTGTTCGCGGGAACCTACGTAATCACTGTGACCGCACCCGGTATGAGGTCATCTGAGCAAACCTTGCAGCTCTTGGCCGGCCAAACTGCCACGATCAATTTTTCTCTAAAAACGGGCTCGGTAGCGCAGACGGTCGAGGTGAGCGCAAATGCTGTTCAGCTGGTCACGACGACGAGCGCCACGCTGTCGGCGGTGTTGGACAACAGCAGGATCAACCAGCTTCCCATGAACGGGCGGGAGATCATCACGCTGGTTGGGGAGACTACACCCGGGCTGACCGGCCATTATGGTCCCGGCACCATTGCCAATGGTCTTTTGGAGGACTCATCCATCGAATACGAGGTCGATGGCGTGCCCCTGCTCAACTTGAACTTCGGTGGCCCCAATAGTACGACTCTGTCTCAATATCCCGATCCGGATACGATCCAGGAAGTGCACACGGAGACTTCGAATTCCAACGCGGCGTACGAAGCACCAGCAACGGCCGTGATCTCCACCAAGTCGGGTACGAATTCGTTGCACGGTTCAGCCTTTGAAACCATGCGCAATAATGCCGTCGGTATTGCCAGGAACCGATCGAATCCTTCCAACTACGTCGCCCCCCCCTATATTCGCAATGAATTCGGCGCCTCAGCCGGCGGTCCAATCAGGATTCCGCACCTCTACAACGGTAAAGACAAGAGTTTCTGGTTCTTCGCGTATGAGCGCTATTCGCTGGTTTCCGATAGCTATGAGTCGGTGTTTGTACCGACGCTGGCCATGAGGAAGGGAGATTTCAGCGGGTTGTCCAACAGCGCGGGAGTGTTGCAGCAGCTATACGACCCTGCGACGACGGCGCCGTCAGCCAATTGCAACGGCACCGGCGTCGCCAATCAGTATTGCCGCGCGCCCTTCGGCAACGGTATTGCGGGCAACCCTGGGGACAACCAGATTCCAATCGGCCGCCTGGACCCAACGACCAAGATCCTCTACGACATCACGCCTCAGCCTTCAAATTCTCAGAATCCCCTGGTTGGCAGCAATCTTGCCGTCACCGACCCCACAGTGCAGATCGTACCGACCATCACCTTCCGGGTAGATCACAGCTTCAGTGATAAGGACAAGGCATTTATACGATACACATCCAACAATCAGACCTGGGTCGCTCTGCGGAACTATCCAAACGCATCACCCGCAACGCTTGCGGCTGATGGTATTCCTGCCGGAGCCAGCGGCTACCAGAGTATTAATGCGGCACAGTTTGCCGCCGCGCTCAATTACACGCATGTCTTCTCGCCCACGTTTTATTCCGAAACCACTGCGGCCCAGCAATGGTTCTATCAGTATGTCGGCGGCGGCGGCGCCGATGCCAGTCCGGAAACAAACTATGAGACCAAGTTTTTCGGGCTGCCCAATAACTTCGGCGAGACCGGCTTCCCCGTTATTTGCAACACTTGCCTCATGCCCTTTGGAGGCACTCAGTACCAGTACTACGAAAATCAAATCATCTTTAATTACGATGAGAATCTGACCAAGATTGTAGGAAAACACCAGTTCCACTTCGGCGGCCGCTACCGGCGAGAACGGCTTTCCTACCTTCCCTCGCGGCAGAACGACTTAGCAAGCTTCGACGCCACCGGGACTTCTCTGGAAAACACGACGAGCGGCACGGCCTATAGCGGCCTTGCGAATACAGGCGAGACGGAGGGCGACTTTTTCCTCGGCGACGCTTCCGTATACAGTGTGACGTTGGAACCACCTCAGGGCCATGGGCACGTCATGGAGTGGGATGGCTACTTTCAGGATGACTACCATGTGACCAGAAACCTGACCCTGAATCTCGGTCTGCGCAATACGTACGTTCCGGGTTTCTGGACAAAAGATGGTCTGGAAACCACATTTGACTTCAAAAACGATGCGTTTGTGATGACTAACCCCACGTCCTTTTACATCTCCAAAGGCTATACAACCCAGGCGATCATCACCAACCTCCAGAACATCGGCGTGAAGTTTGAGACCTCCGCGGAGGCTGGATTTCCAAGCACAAATGCGGAGAACAAAAACATAATTGCACCGCGCGTGGGCTTCGCCTGGCAGCCATTCGGCAGCAGGTTCGGTACAGTGCTGCGCGGCGGCTACGGGAGATTTGTCTTTCCTACAGCTTTGCGCTATTCGTGGGAGGACGGTTTTGCCGGTTTTCCCTTTGTCCAAAATTACGCCCAGAACTATAACACCGCTGCCCAGTCTCCCGATGGAATGTCTAACTATCTCGTGCGCAACCCGCAGAACATCTTTATGGGAGTGAACGACCAGAATGTGGTGAACAGTACCACGACCAATGCCATTCTTCCGGGGTTTTCGGGCGCCACCCTCGTTGGTCTCAGTCCGAACTATCCTCCCGACCTTGCCGACGAGACGAGCTTCACAATCGAGCAGCCGCTCAAAGGGAATTCAGCTCTGCGGCTGAGTTGGGTGTTTACCCATGGGAGCGATCTCGACCAGACTTATGCAGTCAACCAGCCTCTCTCTGCTTTCGTCTGGGACGTATCAACCGGAACGCCTGTGCCCACCGGCGGAGCCTCGACCATTGGGACCAGTCAATATGCCGCGACTGCGTTGGGCCCGTACAACAATACTACCTATGGCAATATAAGTTCCTTCGGGAAAACTGGCTACTCGAACGACAACGCATTACAACTCAATTACCAGCGGCTGACGCATCATGGGATCGGATATCAGTTCATCTACGTGTACCAGAAAGCCTTCACTGGAGACGGAACCGTGTACACGCCTCAAGACTACCTCGGCGTTCGTGGGACGAATGCGAACACCACGTTCGCACCACTCACTGGCGGCAGTGCGATCACACCGGGCGCTACGCCTCCGAGCAATCCGTCTGGCGTGCCCTCCTATGAAACATGGCGTGGACTGGCAAACTTTGAAACGTACGAAGTCAATGCCGGCAACCCGAAGCAACTGATCGAATTCAACGGCATTGTCGACCTACCCTTCGGGACCGGAAAGCGGGTCCTGGGCAATGCCAACCGGCTTCTGAATGAACTAGTCGGAGGTTTCCAGCTTGCCGGAGATGGAAGCATCACGGGTCAGTATTTCCAGCCCATCAGTTCTCACTGGGGGCCAACGAACCCGATCAAGCTCTACAAGCATGGTCTTCCCATCAAAGACTGCCGCAGTGGTACATGCCTGAACAGCTATGAGTGGTTCAACGGATACCTTTCTCCCACGGTCCTTCCTGCGCCGCTGGGCACCTGCACCTCGAAGTGCGTTGAGGGCCTGCCTTCTGATTGGGTGCCATTTGTGACTCCGATCAACAATACTCCGGGCACTGCCAATTATGGCAACGACAATGTGCAAGTTTCATCGCCGGCTTTGTTGGCTTCGAACAAAGGAAATCCGGTCACGGTCGCTTACTCGCCCGGTCAGTCGGGAAATAACCCTTTTTCGAAGACCATCATTCCTGGACCCATCAATTGGACTGCGGACCTTTCGCTCTTCAAAGTATTCCCAATCACTGAGAGGGTGAACTTCAGAATCAATCTGGATGCTTTCAATGTCTTTAACGTGCAGGGGTTTAACAATCCGAGTACCACAGATGGAACAGAACCCGTCCAACCCGGTGGCGTGGGCGCTTCTTCACACAATACACCTCGTCAACTGCAACTTACGGCGCGGATAACCTTCTAACTTACGCATGAGTCAAGCTTGCGGCACCATCGGAACGAAGGTGTCGCAAGCATCACTTAGGATGTCCGGCGAGCTTTTGCCCGATCAACTGGAGATGACGCTGAGCGCGCTTTGACTGTCAATATTCCGCGTCGTGTCTAGGCTGCGATTGTCGTGCTGACCAGCTGCACAAAGAAGTTGGCCGCCTTCGGAAGCAAACGCTGCGGTCTGAAGGCAAAGTCGAGCCATAGGCAGAAGTTGAAACATGATCGGAAATATGTTCTCGCGCCGATCTTTCGTGCACGAGGACAGTAGCGGAGCGCCGGAATTGCCGCATGCGCATCAACCACCATCGTCGATCGAGAACGCATGAAGGGCTTGGGCTTCCGCCTCGAGAGATCTGCCGTAACAACAAGGGTTTTGGAAAACGATGATTCGCATTTCCTGTGCCGACTACGCATTTCCACTGCTCAATAGGGAGCAGCGATTTGCCTTGTTGCAGCTGCTTGGCTTCGAGTATGTGGACATCGGACTTTTCGAAGGAAGTAATGGGTTGAGACCGGGCCAATTACTCGCCGCACCAAGAAAATTTGGCAGGCAACTCAAACGCGATCTACTCCGTGCCGGCTTGCGAGTCTCAGACATCTTTCTACAAACGGGCCTGACCCTCGACGATTCGGCGGAAAATGTGACGAGCCTTATTGTGCGGTCACGAAGCCGCAAGACCTTTCTCCTCACGCTCGAACTGTGTGCGGAACTCGAGTGTACTCACCTCACCGGCCTTCCGGGAGCATTGCAAAAGGGCGCCAACAAAAACGACAGTTTCAACCTGGCCGTCGAGGAAGTTTGCTGGAGGCATCATGTCGCTTCGAGTTCAGGCGTTTGCTATGCCATCAAACCTCATATTGGATCAATTTGCTCAAGTGTTGCCGGCGTACGATCATTCCTTGGCCTGATTCCGGGACTGACTCTCACCTTGGACTATTCACATTTTGTCTCGCAGGAGATCAGCTCCTGCGATATTCATTCCTTGTTGCCCAATGCATCGCATATGCAGGTACGCGCCGGAGCGCCACATAGGCTGCAGGTCCCGGTCGATAAGTGCCAAATTGATTTTGCCGGCATGGTCAGGCGCCTTTTCAGGAACAACTACGATGGCTTTCTTGCGATCGAATATCTCCGAGACGCCTGGATGCAGTGCAACCAGACAGATAATATTTCGGAGACGATCCTGCTCAGGAATCGCTTAGTGGAGTACTTACGCTCAGAACAGGATGAGAATGTCATTCGGCAGGAACAGCCACCTTCTTCGCTCTCTCAGGAAACATGGCCGCAGGCATCGCCGCCCATGATATGGGAAACGTGATTGCCGATGGAACGGAGCGAGAGAGAAAAGATCTGTGCATCGACTGGAAAAGCGCTGGGTGCGGGCGTGGGGCCGGCCCATCGAAGTTTGGGTACAAATCGAGAAGCGAGTGAAGGAGTCATCTTGATAAGGCGGTTCCCATTGCTTGGACGAATCCTGCTGCTGGCGATGATCGCGGCCGTGCAGTTTTCACAAGGCGCGCAAGCCTTGCCTCCCGCCATTCGGCTCAACGAAGATCAGCCTGTTTCACTACGGTTCTTCGGTTCACCGGATGCCGATCTGTTCACCAGGGAATTGAGCGAGTCGTTCCAGGGCGTGCTGGAAAAGAGCTTTTATGCGCAGGAAAAGGACGGTTTTCCAGCAGGATTCGTGAGCGCATCGCTTCCGGGTTTTCCCTGGGCCGGCACAATGTGGTCGCGCGATGGCGGCACATTTATGCGCGAACTTGTCATGCGTGGCTACTACCAGCATGCGGCACTTCTTGCTGAATGCCTGATGCATCTGGTTAAAAAAGACCAGAACGGCTTCTATTCCTTCCCACGCTACTTCAAGGGGTCCGAGCCTGGGTCAGGGTCCGAAATGGATGGCACGACATCAATTGTCATCGGCATGGTTTTGTTATGGGAACGCCTGCCTGTTTCAGACCCTACGAGAAAAGACATTCAGCAGTTCCTGTTCGGGGCCGCTTCGCCTCTCAATGGCATTGGGCACCAACTGCAGACGAATGCGCTGGTGGCCGGCAGTGGTGAGTTTGGTTGCGGATGGGGTGTTAGCGGGCTGTGTTATAACGTCGTGCAAAACAATCTTGTACGCCTGGCCTTGCTGGCTTCGGCCCAAATGGCAGACGAGGCGGGAGAGACCACGCGAGCGGAGCGCTATCGCAATCTGGCAGCTCGAGTCGGCGACGCCATGGAGAAGTATCTCGTCGACAAGAACGGCGCATGGATATGGTGCATTGACGTGAAAACCATGAAGGCCGATCCCCGCGTTTTAGATTCAATGGGGATCAAAGGCGTCGGCTCGATCAACGGCGTCGCCTCCATGTACGCAGACGTGCTCGGTCTTGAGCCCCTGGAATCCTCGTGGAAGGCCGGCGTTGAACACAGCGAAAAAACATTCCAGCGGCTATACAACACGCCGCTGCGCAAGGCAGAGTTTGAACGCTACGGGATCTGGACGCAGTTCGACCGCTATGCCGGAGGGTTTCTTTCCAGCCCATCCTATGGCCAGGGATATGCAATTCAGGACATGCTGCTCTTTGACAAATTGGCGATGGCCGGCAAAGCGCTCTCCTGGCTCGTGAATGCGACATATCAGCCAGTGCTGGAATACAAGCTGCACCGCGATTCTCCGTATTACTTTTACGAGCGCACCTATTCACCCGACGCTGTGGGCAAAGTGCCGCTCGATGAAGGTTGCGGCGCGTTGAATCTGGTTAACGTTTCTGAACCGTTGAAGATCTCGCGCCTGATGCTTGGCGTCGACGATCACTCCTTACAGGCCGTCGCCATCATTCCACGCATTCCACCGGGTTGGAAGGGCGTGGAAGCGTACAACTGGCCGATCCGAACCCGCACCGGCATCGTCAGGGCAAACATCTCTTATAAAACCACCGAAAGCGGCGCAGAATTCCGCCTTAGCCTCGCTCCGGGCGAACAGATCGACGATATCAAGGTACGAATGCCAGAGAAGAGCGGATTCGTCTGGCACGAGAAACTGCACGCTCGGACCGTACATTTTGTGACGCGTTGAACCACACCGCGAATGGTTCGACTTCGGAGGAGGCTTTGATCCATGAGAGGATGCGTAGTTCAAATCGATGGAGAGGCGGAGCGAATTGGAAGTTTACCTTCTGCGCTTGAGATTCTCCGATGTACCGAGCAGCGCCCCACAGAGATATATCGCCCTGAGAACATCACAATGAATGAATTTGTGAACGGTTCGCACGACCTCTGAAGTCTGAATTGCTGGAAGTTTGAATCTTTTTTTTGATTGAACCGTGAGGAACGAATGCCGCATTTCTTTAAGTTCTTTTTGCCGATGGCTGTCGCGGGGCTCGCGCTCACCGCTCAGGCTCAGACCATGGAAGCGCCGGACATTACAAAGCAGCCGACACTCTACGTGGTTCCATACGCGCACCTCGATACGCAGTGGCGTTGGGAGTTTCCGCAGACAATCAGCGAGTATCTGTTGAAAACACTGAAGGTGAACTTCTATTTGATCGATAAGTATCCGCACTACGTATTCAACTGGACGGGATCGAACCGCTATCGCCTCATGAAGGAGTACTATCCGGCGGATTACGAACGTATGAAGCAGTACATCGCCAAAGGCAATTGGTTTCCCGCAGGGTCATCCGTCGAAGAGGGCGATGTGAATCTGCCAAGCGCGGAGTCGATCATCCGGCAGATCCTTTACGGCAACACGTACTTCCGCAAGGAATTTGGCAAAGCCAGCAACGAATATATGCTGCCCGACTGCTTTGGATTTCCGGCGTCGCTGCCTACCATTCTGGCTCATGCCGGCATTAAAGGCTTTTCAACGCAGAAACTGAGCTCCGATTGGCAGCCAGCGCTCATTGTCGGCGGTCCAGACTCGCCTGAGAAGACGCCCCCCGGCATTCCGTTCAATGTGGGGCTATGGGAAGGAACCGACGGCGAGACAGTCATCGCAGCGCTCAATCCCCTCGAATATGTGGGCGGAATTCGCTACGACCTGAGCAAAACCCCTCCTTCGCTTCCTGATGGTACCAAGGCCGCGCAGGTCTTCGGCAGGGGCGCCGGCATGACAGATTGGGTTTCGCGCATTGCAATCGACGGCAAGCGGACTGGCGTCTATGCAGACTATCACTACATTGGCACGGGTGACATCGGGGGCGCCACCGATGAAGAATCGGTCAAGTTTCTTGAAGCTCTTGTTACGCAGGGCAAGATCGTGCTGCCTCCTCCGGATGAGCCATCCGGTGCGCATGCCGATGAAGACCCAATTATGGCTTCGCACGGCCCGGCAGTGCGCGTGGGCGACGGTCCAGTTCGTGTTCTCTCAACGGCAGCCGATCAGATGTTCCTCGACATCAAGCCGGAGATGCAGAAAAATTTGCCGCGCTACAAAGGCGACCTTGAGCTGATCAATCACTCGGCAGGTTCGCTCACTTCCGAGGCGTATCTCAAGCGCTGGAACCGCAAGAACGAACTGCTCGCCGATAGTGCCGAGAAAGCTTCGGTGGCAGCAGCATGGCTGGACGGGAGGCCCTATCCGCAGAAACGCCTCAACAATGCGTGGACACTTGTCCTGAGCGGCCAATTTCACGACATCGCCGCCGGCACGGCCACGCCGCGCGCGTATGAGTTTGCCCAGAATGACGAAGTGATCGCGCTCAACCAATTCGCCGACGTGCTCACGAGCGCGACGGAAGCCGTGGCGTCTGTCTTGAACACGCAGACCGTGGGCATCCCGGTTGTCGTCTACAACTCGCTGAATATTCCGCGCGAAGATGTTGTCGAGGCTGCGGTAGGTTTTCCCAGTGGAGTGCCAAAGGCGGTGAAGGTGTTCGACCCTGATGGCAAGGAAGTTCCCGCGCAGCTAGAAGACGGCAAAGTACTGTTTCTGGCCAGGACGCCGTCAGTAGGATACGCGGTCTATGATATTCGTCCGGCTTCCGCGCCCGAGGCTTCAACGGAGCTCAGGGTTACACAATCGTCGCTTGAAAATGCGCGCTACCGCGCGACCCTCGATACTGCCGGCGACGTCGATAGCATTTTTGATAAGTCGCTCAACAAGGAACTGCTCTCCGCGCCGATGCGCCTGGCCATTTCAAATGATGCGCCGCGGCAATGGCCGGCATGGAACATGGATTTTGATCAGGAGCAGGCGGCGCCACGCGCGTATGTGAGCGGTCCGGCCAGGGTGCGTATCGTGGAGAACGGACCGGCGCGGGTCGCAATTGAGGTATCTCGCGATACCGGCGGTTCGCGATTCGCGCAAACCGTCCGCCTTTCAGCCGGAGGCGCCGGCAACCGCGTTGAGTTCAGCGATGTGGTTGACTGGAGAACCCTCTCTGCGAATCTCAAAGCCGTCTTTCCGCTTTCGGCTACCAATTCAATGGCCACTTACAATTGGGAAATCGGCACCGTGCAGCGTCCAACCGCCTTCGATCGGCAGTTCGAAGTTGGGTCACATCACTGGATCGATCTGACTGACAAGAGCGGCGCGTTCGGCGCCACTATTCTCACTGACGTCAAGAATGGCTCCGACAAGCGCGACGACAGAACCATCCGCCTGACGCTGATTCGCACGCCGGGAGCCCCCTTGCCAGGACCCGGTGGCAATTTCCCCGATCAACTCAATCAGGATTGGGGACACCACGAGATTCTCTTTGGCCTGGCGGGACATGCAGGTGACTGGCGCCACGGCCAAACCGACTGGCAGGGCTATCGTTTGAGCACTCCGCTCGTGGCCTTCACAACTGCGCGGCATGCAGGTACACTCGGCCGCAGCTTTTCATTGCTCAGCATCGACAATCCGCACATTCGCGTCCTTGCTCTCAAAAAATGTGAGCTGAGCGACGAAGTCATCCTGCGCATGGTGGAGCTCGATGGCGAAGCTGCGCCCGCTGTCAAGGTTAAATTCGCTGGCCCAATCATTTCAGCGCGCGAAGTGAATGGCCAGGAATTGCCGGTTGAGCGGGCGACCGTGAACGGCGGTGAGCTTGAAACCTCCTTCACTCCTTATCAGCCGCGAACTTTCGCGCTTCGTCTCGGCGCGCCTCCAGTGCGAGCGGCCGCGGTGAGTTCGGAGCCGGTCGACCTCAAATACGATCTCGCCGCGGCGAGCAATGACGACACCAAATCCGTCGGCGGATTTAACAGCAAGGGAGACGCGCTGCCGGCTGAGATGCTTCCCACAGAGCTGGATTTCAACGGCGTGCAATTCCGTTTGGCTCCAGCCGCAACGGGTGAGCCGGATGCTATGGTGGCGAAGGGGCAAATCATCCGGCTCCCCGCGGGAGACTTCAATCGCATTTACCTGCTGGCTGCTTCAGCAGAGGGCGATCAGAGAGCAATTTTCCAGGCGGGCAATTCGTCTACTGAGTTCACCGTGGAGAATTGGGGAGGGTTCGTCGGCCAATGGGATACGCGCCTTTGGAAGCCTGCTCCAGCGACCGTCACCGTGGGTGATCCGCCGCATCAGGTGCCGCTTCGCAAGGACTGGGCAGTCTCCGCAAATCACGCAACCTGGAACGACATCACGTATCGTGGATCGCCGACTTGGGCGCCGAGTTTCCCCCAGGATTACCTCGGCCTCGCACGCGGCTATGTCAAACCCGCCACCCTGGCGTGGTTTGCCTCGCACCACCATACGCATGAGGGACTCAACGAGCCCTACCAGTACAGCTATCTCTTCGCGTATTCAATGGAGTTACCGCCCCATGCTACGACGCTGACTCTGCCCAGGAACGACAACATTCGCATCCTGGCCATCTCCGTGGCGCGCGAAAACCCCGCAGTCAAACCGGCCCAACCGCTTTACGACACCTTGCAATGGAAAGACGGCCACAAAAGAGACTACGCGGAGAACGCTGACCAAGCGGATGATCCACAATGAGTATGGTCGGGAAAGCGCTGTCTCTCTGGAGGGACCAAGTCGGCCTCAACCCGATATTCAAAGGCAACCAGTGAACTGTAGGCACCTTAACAACTTGGCGAGCATGATTGGAGCAGTCAGCGTTTTTGGAAGGGAGCGGATTGTGAAGAAAACGGCGCGCGGCTTGCTTGTACCCATGACTCTCAAAACCATGCGGAGCATTACTGGATGCGCTGTTATTGCGGCGGCATTCTGTGCCTCGCCCCTCGCATCGTCCGCACAAATCCGCACGATCGACACCGCGCTTGCCACGCTTCGGCTTGCGGAAAGCAGCGGCGACCTGGTCGGTGTGCATTGGAAAGATCCCGATCTTGAAGTGATCGCAGAGCCACGGCTGGGAGAAAACTTCAGGATCGTGCTGCCACAAGCGGGTTATGAGGCGAATTACTTTAATAGCAGAGATCAGAAGGTCAGCACGATCAAAGCACTACCTGACGGCGTGCTTTGCACATATAACTCACTTAGGAACGACCGGGAAACCGTTCCGCTCGCGGTCCGCTACAGGATTCGCCTGGCCGGCCAGCAAATTCAGCTTTCGATTCAGATCGATAATCCGACGGGCAGGAAACTGTCTGAAGTAATGTACGGGATTGTCGGAGGGCAACAGGGAATCGGTGATCGCCTGGATACGAAATCGCTGGTTCCCAGTTGGGCGTCAAATCTCGCTCCCGAACTCTTCTCACGTTTTAATGGCGGCGGGTACGGAGGCGGGAACCTCGGAATTCGTTACGATGCTGCCACATTCACTTATCCCGGCAGTTTGCCGATGGCCTGGATGGACGTGTACAACCCGAAGGTTGGCATCGGCTACTACTACGCGAACCAGGATCCTGTAACCCGGCTCACGCTGCTCGAAGTAGAACTGCGCCCGTTCTCCAAAAGCGCCAGCGTGCGGGATAGCTGGCCCACGCCGGCCGAGGCAGGTGGCGAACCGCTTGGTATTACGACCGGCTGGGTGAATTTCCCGTACCTCAGTCATGGAACATTCAGCGCCGGGCCCGTCGCGCTGCAAGTTCATCGTGGCGACTGGCACTCCGCCAGCCATATCTATCGCTCCTGGTACGATCAGCATTTTAAGATCGCCCGGCCGCCCGACTGGCTGCGAAAAGAGAATGCCTGGCAGTCGATCATTCTTTCCAACAGCGAAGATGTTATAGTGCATCGCTTCGATGAATTGCCCAAGCTGGCCGCCGATGCCAAAAAGTACGGTATCACGACCTTCGAAATCCTTGGTTGGGACATCGGCGGAATCGATCGCGGCTACCCGCAGTATCAGCCGAATCCGCGCCTCGGTACTCCGGAGGAGTTCAAGAAAGCGCTTGCGGACATTCGCGCCCTTGGAGTTCATCCGCTGATCTTCTCAAATATCCAATTCGCCGATACGGCCACACCGTTGTTCCGCGACAAGCTGCATCAGTATGAGGTTGAAGGCCGATGGGCTCCGGACCTGAGCCTGCATGGCTGGGGCGAAGGAACCATTAGCGCGCGTTCCGGCCTGACGCGATCGTATATGACTCTGGTTAGTCCTGCGCACCCTGAGTTCAGGAAGTTTCTGATGGATCAATATCTCGAACTGGTTCGCGATGGAGCAGAGGGCTTTCAGCTCGACAAGACAAACAGCCTGGGCGTTCTCGACTTCAACCCGCATCTTCCTGTTTCGCCGGACAAATCCCTGCCCCAAGGCGTGCTCGATACCTTCAAGGAACTTCTTCCTGCCGCTCGTGCAATCAATCCGAATTTCGCAATCGCATCCGAGATATGGTTCGATCGCGTGCTGCCCTACGTCGACGTCTCCTATATGCGCATGGGAGATATCGACATGAATTCGACCGCGTTCCGTTACACCTTTCCCGAGTGGACCGCAACCATCTTCGGCGAAAGCCCCGGCGATATCAGCCCGATGAATAACGGAATGCGCTATGGGCTTGTCTGGGACCTTGCTCCACGCCACTACAACGATTCGGTGGATGAGCCTCTCACACGTCCATTGGCGCGATACGTCAGCGAACTGATCAGGATTCGCAAAGAATTTCAGGATCTCCTCTTCTTCGGCCGATTCAACGACACCATGGGTGCAACCGTTCAAGGCGGCCCCGACATTCGCTACTCCGTATTCAAGTCTATGGACGCGAACAATAAAGATGTCGCGAGCGTCATCGTGAATTTTGGCGATGCTCCGGAATCCGCAACACTCAACATGGAAGGGCTGAGTGGAAACGTGACTGTAGCAACCCCGGATCAGCCGGATCGAAGGGCCACGCTCCCGCTGCAGATTTCGATTCCGCCTCACCGGCTTGCGGTTGTCGTCAAGCGGACTGCACACGATTAGAAGTCCGGCCGTCTTTCTGCGTCAGTTAAGTACATTGGCGGCCACTGAGGTGCAAATATGCAGATCCGCACTCTGGCTTCGCTAACGTTTGCGGCGAAACGGCGGGAATAGGTCGTCAATCAAGCGGCCAGAAGGTTGATATGGATAGTGCAGTAAGGCAAGTGC
>Ga0335072_10005276_pt1 | contig 19041 bp, 17 predicted proteins | sample Lox_Sample_21_FD_206725 | JGI IMG/M metagenome (GOLD analysis project Ga0335072, IMG submission 206725) | Soil microbial communities from Loxahatchee National Wildlife Refuge, Florida, United States - Lox_Sample_2.1 | ecosystem: Environmental > Terrestrial > Soil > Wetlands | place: USA...
TATTTCTATGCGCAGATGGCGCGCATGCGCCTGACAGCGCTGGGCACGACCGCCTCGGCAGTGGAGCCGGCCCTGGACCACTTCCAGCCGATGGCCGAGCCGCATCTCGTCGATGCCTTTCCGGCCGACAGCCCGCACCTGGCCAAGGCGCGACTGCTGGCCAACGCCGGCCTCAACGAGTACATCGCCGCCGAGATCCAGGCCGATCCGGACTCGGATTCGTGGAGCGCCCTGGCCGAGGCGCAGATCTACGCGTCGTATAGTGAGACCTTCCGCGCCCTGCGGGTGATGAAGCGCGCCCTGCCGCGCGAGGCGATGGCGCCGATCGCGTCGATCCCGCTGGCCTACTGGCGCATTCTCTTTCCCGAACCCTGGTGGGACACCATCAAGGCCGAGTCGGCAAAGAACAATCTCGATCCGTACCTGGTTGTTTCGCTCATCCGGCAGGAGTCGGAGTTCAATCCCTCGGCGGTCTCCTACGCCGGCGCATACGGGCTGATGCAGTTGCTGCCCTCCGTGGGCCGGGCCATGGCGCGGCAGGAGGGCCTGCATGACTTTCGCACCTTCCAGCTTCTCGATCCCGAAACCAACATCCGCCTGGGCACCCGCTACCTGCGCGAGATGCTCGACAGGTTTGGCGGCGTGCAGGAGTACGCGCTGGCAGCCTACAACGCCGGGGACTATCGCGTGACGGGTTGGGAAGCGGCCGGCCCGTACACCGGGATGGACGAGTTTGTGGAGTCGATCCCCTTCACCCAGACCCGCCAGTACGTGGAAGCCATCCTGCGCAACGAGGAGACGTATCGCGCCATCGACGAGTACGCGCGGATGCAGGCCCGCTCCGAGCGGGCCGATGCGCGTTAGTGCGGTCTGCTCCGAACGCCTGCATCGCGCAGGTGTTCTATCTGACCTTTTCTTGGGAAAGAACCTCCCGGCTGTGTCGGATTCTGCAAAGAGAGGGAGCGACACCGCTGGTGGTGATGAATACGGTACCGTTGCGGGCCAGAGAATCCCGTTCGATACCGTCCCCCTCCGATTCCGGTTGACTTCCGGGGCCCCGGGCGTCAACACTGTCACCAATCGGAGATTGCTCCAGCCTCCGGGAGACCATTCGCAGCCCGCTGTTTGTTGCCGTAGACGGTTGGCGTGCAATCCCGATGACGCCGCCGGAAAACCTCAAACCACCGGAGGGCAGGATGTTGACCGATTTGAGTTTCATCGAAGAGTGGATTCCAGAGAGAATGGACCCGGGAACGGTCTTTGTGCTGGAAAACCAGGCGAAACTGGGTCAACAGCAAAATCCCTTTGTTGCCGTCATGTCCTGTCCCCGCTGCGGAACCATGGGGCTGATCACGCGCCGCCAGCTTTTCTGCGGGGAGACGATGATCTGCGGCAGCGAGGCGTGCTCGGCCGAGTATCGGCTTGACGGCGAAAATATCTGCTTCCGGCGCCCGCAATAGCAGATGGACGCTCATCCTATGCCCGTCAGGCGCGCCGTGCCAGGGCTTGCGCGGCGTTTCCGCTAGTTTGAAGGGCTGACTGTGCCAAGGAGACCGGCTGCAGTCCGTGTAGAGTAATGGGTAGTGTCCAGCCTTAAAACGGGACCAGCCCGGATGGCGAAACTGGCAGACGCAGCGGACTTAAAATCGGCTTATAAAACCGCAATATTGCTGTATATTATTGAAAATAAATAGTTTATTTCGATGTAGGCCACGGCCAAACCCTTGCGCAACTCTTGCACATTTTTGTGCTTCTATAGAGGAAGCGGGAGGTGCAGCCGCATGGCAGAGCATTACACCATCCTCGGTGGCAAAGTTCACGTCTACAAGCGTCCGAACAGTTCCAGTTGGCAGTGCGCAACCTATCTAGCCGGGAAGAATCGCCGCACGACGACCAAAGAAGACAGTCTCTCGAAAGCGAAGGAGTTCGCGGAAGACTGGTATTTGCAGTTGCGTGGCAAACTGCGCGACGGTGAGTTGAAGACCGGCAAACTGTTCCGCGAAGCTGCGAAGTTGTATCTGCGCGAATTCGACATCATGACGCAGGGGCAGCGCAGCCCAACCTATGCGCGCGGACAGCACGCGCGGACAAATGGCTACCTGATTCCATTCTTCGGCAGCATGGTCCTTCCCGAGATTACGGCTGGCAAGGTCAATGAATATCGCATCCATCGCCTTGAGGAAAGTAAGGCGATCCGCGGCAAGCCTCCAGCGCATAGCACCATGCACCAGGAGACCGTGACGCTGCGGCAGATTTTCAAAACGGCTCTGCGGCACGGATGGGTCGATCATCTCCCGGATTTTTCAGCGCCATATCGTGCGTCAGGAAAGATTTCCCATCGAGCATGGTTCTCACCGGAAGAGTACAAGCAGCTTTACGAGGCAACGCGCAAACGCGCGCAGGACCCAAAGCAGCCCCGTTTTCGTTGGGAGGCGGAACAACTTCACGATTATGTTCTGTTCTCCGCCAATACCGGACTGCGCCCCGACGAGGCGAGGCGTCTTCAGTTCCGCGACGTTACGGTGATCGAAGACGAGGGAAGCGGCCAAACCATCCTTGAGATCGAAGTACGTGGAAAGCGAGGTGTTGGCTACTGCAAGAGCACAACAGGAGCCGTGCATCCGTTTCAGCGGCTGAAGGCCCGCCCACGTCCAGATGGAGGGCCGGGAAGATCGGGCAGCCGCACCGCATCGATGGCCAATGGTGAGTGGCACGAGCCTGGCCCTACCGATCTTCTGTTCCCGAAATGGCCGCGCGAGTTATTCAACGCAATCCTTGAGGAAGAAAAGCTACGCACCGACCGTGACGGAAGGCCGCGAACGGCGTACAGTCTGCGCCACACCTACATTTGCCTGCGTCTGCTTGAAGGTGCCGACATTTATCAGATTGCCAAGAACTGCCGGACAAGCGTGGAGATGATTGAGAAATACTACGCGGCGCATTTGAAGACGCAGCTCGATGCTTCGGCCATCAACATCATGAGGCCACGGTCGAAGAAAAAGACGGCTCCCCGGAAAGGCCCCGCACGCGTCGAGGCTGCCCGCTTGGCTGAAGAAGCGTAGACCTGCACTGCTTGCTTTCAGATCACCATCAACACTGCTATCCAGTGAGCCAGGATGGAACCATCCTGGCAAGGTTTTTGGGCCGGAACCGGCCCCACTCAGGCCCGGAACCGGGCCATTGTTTAGTCAAGTTGCGCCTCTCTAGCTGAAGGAGGCCAAGACTTCTTCTGGCGAAAGAACAGTGATGTCGCTGAACCTGCGAAAATCCTTGGCGTTGAGCGTTAGCAGATTCGCAATTCCGTGCACGCGCATCGCGGCCACCATGCGAGCATCATGGACCTGGATGCCGGAGACGCCCGTCGCAACAACGATTTTGCGCCACTCTTGATGTGTTGCTTCGCTGTCGGCGGCAAAAGAGAATTTGGATTCGATCAGAGTTGCGCGTTCATCCGTCTCTGCAACGGAGAATCCGAACCCGTTCCGATCAGTCGGTCGAGTGCAGACGTTCCAGAATTCAGCTAGGTTTTGCGACGTGTAGAAGAGGTCCGCGCCCTGTGCCCAAAGACGATCCGTACATTGCCGGATTGTTCCATATTCGGGGCTGTCGGGTTGTACAAGGCGGAGCAAAATGTTTGTGTCCACCAGGTAGGACGAGCCGGGCATCAGGCGTGTTCACCGTAGATCATTTCGCGGGAGAAGGTCTCTGTTCGCAGTTGCGGGACATTCGGCGCTTTGCTCGCGAGTGCATCCAGAAAGGCACGAAATTCTTCCTGGCTCGCGCGTGCACGCTCTTTGCCCCTGGAAGCGATTGCTTCCTGAAGAAGCTTCTGCGCATACAACTCCAGCGCAATACCGCGAGCCAATGCTTCTGCGGTAAGCTGCCTCTCCATCTCCGGGTTGAGTTCGACTCGGATGGTCATGGGAACCTCGCCTCCATACCTATTATCGGATGGCTGCGAGCGAAAGTCGAGGCTGCGCTTTGAAGGGCCGAGGCGCGACTCAGCGGTACCTGTTATATGCCTTGGGGCCGTCTACGACAAAGCAGTCGTATTCGTGGTTGAAGTCCGGGGCCGCACGATATCGGAGTCCATAGCGGGTTTCATGCCTCATCCCGAAGATGTCGTCATAAACCACCCGGCCTCTAACAAAAAGAACCCCATTCCCCTTCCGGTATTCGGATTCTATTTCCTCAAAACTGCGTGAATCTTTAATCGGAGACGAAAAGGGATAATCGGTAGTCGCGTTCGGCACAACTGGGTCGCCCGCAAACTCCACAAGTGCACCATAGCGCGGTCGGCGGGGCAGCGAATCAATGGAGGGTATCAGGATGATTTCCGCAGTAATACCTCGAATAAACGCGGGCGTCTTGCCACAGTTTCGGAAATCGACATTGAACGTGTGGTGCATCCTCTGTGATCCGTCGGTGGTCGGCGGTTCATGCGAAAGATGTACAAAGTTGTCCCACACCGGAATCAGAACAGCACGTTCTGTCTTTTGAATTGAACGATTCTGACGGAAAATCGCAAGTAGCGTTCCCAAACTGACGAGGACATACGCAGCTGTAAGCCATACGTTCAGCCACGCAGGCTCAATGCATGGCCCACGGATCAAAGCGGACAGAAGCGACATTGCAATCATGGATAATGATCCCTGAAATCATGGTCTCATGCGGGACCGATGCGGGATCGAAGCGGTTTATAGTAGACGCATGAAAACGCCCAGGACTCAGAGAATTAAACCTCCCAAGCGTTTCGCGGTAGGAACGCCTGTCCGGGTGGTGATGCCTGGCATTGACGGCATTGTTATCCAAGTCGATGAAGAGAGAACCGTGCTGTCCCAGTATTGGCATACAGTGCAAACAAAATTCGGAGAGCGCAGAGAGCCAGGCAGCATACTCGAATTGATCCCGCCACCTATAGGCATCCCAACACCAGAAGCCGGGAAACTGGCTGACAATATCCATTTCCACGGTCCCAATGCGCGGCTGAACCTGGACAGCATCGACGGTTCCACTAATACCGTTTCGATCTCGAAGGATCGCGTTTTTGTCGAATTGCGCGAACAAGCAAAATCCATAGCCGATCCGGCGGCACAGGCCGATATTCTGGCCCGGATAGATGCTCTTGAAAGCACGCAAGGAACAGGCGGTTTCTTAGCGGCCTATCAGTCTTTCATAGCTATCGCGGCTAACCACATGACGCTGTTTGCACCGTTGCTGCCGATGCTGATGCAACTTCTCTCGTCTCATAGCCTATAAGCCAGCTTCGCGTAGTGCTAGGATTTCTCTGTCTTGTAGATCGCCTATTAAGCGATACTTCAGTGCGATGTGGAGGCACAGTGAAGGCTATTCCTGTTACAGTCGCGATCGAGCCCAGTGGCAGTGGTGGCCAAGCCGTTTGGGTGCGGTCCGAGGACAAGGTTTGGTGGAAATGGTATGGTTCGCGCCTTGATGCTTGCGTCGAGGCTGCGCAACTTGGACTGGCAAATCGCCAAGAATATCAAAGCGGAGAGCGATACGCGCTTAATGTGAGATATTCGGCCAAAGAAGACGCAATGGCTGATCCCGATGAACTGGCGCGCTTTGGATTCGGGCCGCCACCGTTTATTGAGCAACCGACTGCATAGGATTATTCAAGCCGCCGTCGTGAATCCACTTGATTGCATCCTCCATAACGTTAGCGATAGGATGCTTGCCCTTTCCCCAAGAGAATCCGTAGGCATAATGGTACAGGCCATCAACCTTAAAGCGGCGAACCGCCTCGAAATGATTGTTCCCTGTCTTCCTCTCGATGGTGAGAGTGAAAGAATCGTAGTTCACGTCGTAGGGAACGGCGACGGAACTCTCCGTAGTTCCCGTCGTGGTTGCGTTGACGTTCGCGCTGTTTCCTTCATCGTCAGTGACCGAGCCAGTCGTGCTTGATTGCGTATTGTGGGTTTGAGTCTCGACCCGAGTGCCGTGATAAACAGCGGGCGTCGCAATGATGAAAAACACGATGGACTCAGTGGTGTTCGGGGCGACGTAACAAACATCGGGATACTTTTTGTACATCTTTTCGAGCCACTTCAGTCCGTCCTTTTCCTTGATCCCAGCCGCCAGCAAGCCCTGATTAACGTTGTGCAGGGCGTCTTCCTCGGCCATCGAGTAGAGGACCCTACAGGAGGCGGGGATCGGAGATTGTGCCTCCTGTGCCCGCACGGAGGAAATGAGGCCAAAGAGCAGGCATATGCAGCTCACGGTGCTCTCAATCCGTTTCATCAACTACCCCACTAATTGATAAAAATGGCTCCCAAAAGGATAGGGGTCGATTGGTGAGCGGTCAATGACACTTTCGACGCACCGGGACCGTTTCATACCCGATGGATTGTGCCGAATGTACGCAGGTCGCGGACTGCGCCTTACGCAGATTGCCCCGTCATCTCGAGGGTGGGGAAGAAACCCGAAAATGCTGGCAAGACGGAATTAGTAACGAAATCGTACATTTCGACAAGGTCGTGGTATCCGAGATCGATGCCTTCCCTCTGATCAAGAAATCGAAGGTCCACCTGCCGATTTGTGTTGAATTCCACGTGATCCTTGGCAGCAATAGGAAGACGCATTACTGTGCAATTGTCGATCTGCTCAGTGCTGAGTACGCCTCCCCCGTCGTAGCTCTCGCGTAGGCAGAACTGCCATGCCGGAAGCACGCTGAAAGCAGAAATATGCCTATGCTTGTCGATGTTCCACAGCGTATTCAGACGCCAGAGATGCGTTGATTTGTATGCATCTCCAAAATGGTATGGCTGCAAAGATTTAATGACCGCGACTGCAGGATCGGGGATGCCGAAAGTCGCTTTTGCGATTCTGACTTGGGCATCGACCGTGTTCCTATCGCAAATTGGAAAGCAGGTTTCTCGGGTCGGCCAAGTGCCATTGAGGAGGGCCAACTGCCATGCTAGATAATCCAGAGACGCTCGAAGGCAGCTGACGAAGTCGCCGAAAGTCAGGACAGCTGGGAGTGCTTCCAGCAATGGCGGATGCACGATCCTAATGAGGTACGTGCCTGTATTCGGTTCCTCCTCGGTCACGATTTCATATGGATGACGTTGGTTGAACGTATCAATCTCTGACTTGAGAGAATCCAAGTGTTTTTTCGCCCACTGGCGCTTCAAATCGGGCTCGAAAAGACTTGGTGGAGTGGGCATAAGGAAATCATAGCCCCGGCGCGTTTGCCGCAAGATGGTTGTTGCCGTCAAGTCCCTGGCGCTCAGTTCCGTGCCCGAACCAGCATCCCAAGAACAAACGCCGCCTTCGGCAGCGGCCCGACACACAGATCACCAAGGCGGAAGCGGTAGCAGCGTAAGCTGCAACCCTGAAAAGCTGACGAGCCCTGATGCTCGCAACGCATCTCGCAACGAGAATCGCTTCAGCAAAATCGTCAGACTCGCCTCGTCGATTTTTTCTTCCAATGCTCCAATGAGAGAGAGATGAAATTCCAGAACATTGTGGGTGAGCTTTGATGCCGCATCGCCCAAAAGAGTTCCTACATCAGCGACATTGTCAAGTCGGCGAATAAAAGCCATAGCCTGATTCGGCTGCAAATTCGGAAATATTCCGCCCCGGTCGGCACCATTGATCGTGTTCAATCGAAGATCGATCTCCCCCTCAAGCTCGGTCAACTTTTCCCTAATGTTGGTGGCTATCGCGACCGGGCGAATTCCATGAGTTTCTTCCAGGATAAGTCGGCCTACATCTGGGATTGTTCTCTGGGTGATTTTCAATCTGTCGAACTGTTCTTCCCCAAGAGCCTGCTGAATCGCTTCAACGTTGTACCGCGCTGCCGACTTGAATATTTCCATTGCTGAATCTGCGCCAGACTGTGGCTGCCACGTCGAGTTCTGGCATAGGGTTTGCGCATCGCTGATCTGATCCGGGGACAATAATTGAATTGCGTTGGCTCTATAGCTAACGGCGTCACTATTACCTGCCTTTAGAGCCAAATCGAACCAGAAGAATGCTTCGACGAGGTTTCGGGAAACGCCAATTCCACTCAGGTATCGATTGCCGAGATTTAACTGCGCACCCGTATCGCCCTGTTCTGCCGCGAGGCGAATCCACCACGCGGCCAAAGACTCATCTGGATCGACACCACGTCCATTATGAAAGCAACTAGCAAGGTTGATCTGCGCGTTTGGAAAGCCGAATTGCGCGGCCCGACGATACCAGCACAGGGCCTCCCCAATGTCTTCGGAAACTCCAATTCCGTCATCGTATATGACACCGAGATTGAACTGAGCTTCCGCATCTCCCTGCTCTGCAGCCAGTCGCGTCCAATGCGCGGCTTCCTCAAAACTCACTGTAGCGCCCTCGCCGTTCCGATACATGTGGGCGAGAAGCATCTGCGATTCTGCATGTCCATTCTTTGCTAATGGGAGTAAATCAGCCAGCGCAGTGTCATATTTACCGGACTGATAAGCACGAAGCGCCTCCGAGAATCCTTTGTTTGCCAGCGCAGGCGACCAGCGTCCGAGAAAACTAGCAACTGACGGCATTGCCCCCACCTCGATACGTTCAGCTCAAATGGCTCATTGAGAGCGGTAGTTTTATGCTTCGAATTGTCTCATAGCGTCCCTGCGTTGCGTTGGTCCATTACTCTTTGGTTGTAGGCAGCTTGCGATGGCGAAAGCAGGTAACAGCAGCGGATGTTGGGCTGCACCGCTCGGCAGGTGCGGAGGCGGTATTAGCCGCGAGCATCTCGTTTCCAAAAGCGTATTCCCAGATCAGTCGATTTTCGTGAAGGGTCTCGATTGGTGTCTCGGCGAACCCAAAGAGGTCCGCATCGAAACACTGACTGCAAAGATACTTTGTAAAGATCACAACTCCGCATTGAGCGAGTTGGATTCCGAAGCGGGTCGCGCATTCGATGCCATCCGGGATTTTTCGCGGACCAAGATAAACCGCGAAAAGATGCCATACATAAATTGGGCGTCCAAACACCTCGCGGTTGACAGTCGGAAACTGGAGCGATGGTGCCTCAAGACGCTCCTCAATTTCAGCTTCGGTAGAAACCTAATCATCGGTCCCGGTACGCACGAGCCAGGAACGGTCCCTGTCGAACTGGCAAGGGTCGCCTTTGGCCTTGAAGAGTTCGCGGTTGGGCGCGGCATCTACACGGCGTTCAGGCAAGGAGAAACCTTCAATTTAGACGACCGCTTTAATTACGTCGCAAAGGCGCATGAATCACACCTTGTGATGGGTTCTTTTGGCCTTGGCGGGCTTCGCTTCTACCTGAATCTGTTCCCGACTGTGGGAGGCGCATTGAGCAGGATAGAAGAGTCGAACGTTTTCTACCGCAAAACTCATTTCAATCAGCGGATAGGCAATAGCCTACTTCAGTTGTCAATCATCTGAGCTTCACAGGTCCGAGCGTGGCATCATCGGGCAGGCGCTCATGATCTTTGCTGTGTCGATGTGTTCCAGACGAGCATTGCAATATGGGGGAGCCCGAATATCAACCACGGGCCAGCATCCCCCAAAACCGCGCTGCCTTCGGCATCGGCAGGAGTGGCGACACGTCACCCCGGCTCGGGTGCTGCAAGGTTGCTGGAGGTTACTGCGGCGGGAACTTGTTTAGAGTGCGGCGGTTGACCGCTCAATGGACTGGCCAGGGTTACTGCGGGAGTAACGCGCTGCTGCCCGTCGGGGAACCTCTTGAAAGCACAAGGCGAGACGTGGAACCGGCATCCCGGCGCGCTCGCGCGCGTAGCCTCCGCTCCGCCGTCCGTAAAGGCTCTCCGCTTCGCTCCGACCGCTCACGCGGCGCGCAAAGAACACGCGGCCTTGACTGACGGCTCCGCTACGGCTGGTTTGCAGCTATGAGAAAAATGTCTTTTTCTCATGTTCCACATGACAAGCGCCACGGCTCCGATCTTCAGAGGCCCTCGCGGGAGTCCAGCAACACTGTATATGGATGGGGCCGCAAGCGCGCAACGCCAGGGCTGTAGCTGGCGAGCAGAGAGGCAAAATTCCAAGAATCGCGTTACTCTGGTAGCAACCTGCGGTTGCTGAAGGGGTAACCCGATGACTCCCCTCCCTTTAGCAAGAAAGCGGCTTGGCACGGCTCCGTGTCCTGAACGTTGCGGCGCGCTGGCGGCGTGCGGCCCGAATCCCGGTTCCGATTTCCAACCCAATCCATCCGGCGGTGTGCGATGAAGGCCCCGCTGCGCACCAAATCCATCGGCACGAAGGTGAGCGAGGAGGAGTTCGCGGCGCTGGAGGAGTGCGCGCGTCAGGCCGACATGACGCTCTCGGAATGGGTGCGGGCGGTGTTACTGGCCGCTCCGGGGGTGGAACTTCCCGATGACGACGCGGCGCTGGCCGGACGGGTGACGCTGGCCGAGGTGCTGGCATTGCGGACGCTGTTCCTGAATCTCCAGTTCAGGCAGACACAAGGTCCGCTGACCGAAGCCGAGATGCGCGGGCTGATCGAGCGGGCCGACGCAGTGAAGGGAGACCGGGCACGAGAACGGATCGAGGCGGCGAGGAGCCAGGCCCGGAAGCAGGCCGGTGTCCCGGCTGAAAAACCGGAGGCTGGAGAGCGACAGGCAGAGGAGGTCTGACGATGGCGGAGTGGGGCAGGAAACAGTACGCAAAACCGTGGCCGAGCCGGACGCATGTGTGGACATGGGGAGCTTTTTTCCTTAGCTGCCTGTTCTTCGTGTTCATGGTCTGGCGGGACGGCCGAGTGAACTGGACGGCGGCGCAGCGACTGTACCTGTCGGACTATCTCAAGAGCGGCGCGCGGTCGAAGCTCCCCGCAGCGAAGGCGCGTTACACGCTACTGCTGGGGATAACGGCCAAGGGCGAGCAGTTGCTTGTGACCGGCGACGAGATCGAGGCTGTGAAGGGCCAGGACGGGCGCTATGGGTACGTGCTGACCGACGAGGGCGTGAAGGACGGGCTGAAGCGGTTGCAGTGGACGACGGCGGTGTACAACGACAAGGGCCTGCATGAGCTGATGGGGAACTACGTTTATCAGAACCAAACACTGTGGGACTTCGTGAAGCGGCCCACGTACTGGACAGCGGCGTTCTTTGTGGCGCTCTTGTTTATCGTTGTGCCGAAGGACCGGGCACGGCGGATGGTCTGGAAATTCGGGCGACGGCTACGCGGACCGGAACTGGTCACGACGGCGGAGTTCAACGAGAAGCTGGGCCGGAAGCGATGGCTGAGGACCTATTACCCGGACGGAATCGCGCTCGTGAATCTCGAACAGACTTGGTACAACCGGCTGCTCAGGCGTGACCGGAGCCGCTGGGTTTGCGTTCCAAAGGAGCGCGAGGCGATGCACTTCCTCATTGTGGGAGACAGCGGCACCGGCAAGAGCGCGGCCATCCGGCAAGTACTCTCGCAGATCGCAGACCGTGGCGAGTCGGCAATCGTGTACGACCCGGCGCTCGAATACCTGCCGCAGTTCTATCGCGAGTCGCGCGGCGATGTGATCCTGAATCCACTTGATGCGCGTTGCCCGTTTTGGATGCCCAGCGACGAAGCACCGCACGAGGCGGAGGCGTTGACGGTAGCAGCCTCGCTGTTCCCGGAGCGCGGCTGGGAGAACCGCTTTTTCGTGGACGCGCCAAGAAAAATCTTTGCGCATCTTGTGAACCTGAAGCCGACGCCGGAGCAGTTGACGTACTGGATGTGCCACGAGCAGGAGATCGACGCTCGCGTGCAGGGTACGGAGATGTGGGCCATGATTCACTCGACTGCGCCGAACCAGAGATCGGGCGTGATGGGTTCATTGAATATGGTTGCAGATGCGTTCAAGTTGTTGCCGCCGGAGCGGGAGACGAAGCGGCGCTGGAGCGCGTATGAGTGGAGCCAGGACCGGCGCGGATGGATTTTCCTTACGTCGAAGCCGACGGTGAGAGAGCGCCTGCAACCGCTGCTGAGCCTGTGGCTCGACCTGTTAGTGCTCCGGTTGATGAACGAGGGCGGGAGCAGCGCACGGAAGACGTGGTTCGTGCTGGACGAAGTAGCGACGCTGCAACGGTTGCCGCAGCTTACGACGGCGATCACGGAGAGCCGGAAATCGAACTGCCCAATGGTCCTTGGCTTTCAGGGCAAGGCACAGGTAGAGACGCTGTACGGTCACATTGCCGAGGCGATGCTCTCGCAGCCCGCAACGAAGATCTTCTTCAAAACGAGCGAACCTCATGCGTCGGAATGGATCTCGAAATCCATCGGCGAGATAGAAGTAGAACGCTTCCGTGAGAGCCGAACGAGGGGCGTGTTCCCGCAGAACCGGGAGAATGAGCAGCGGGAGATCACGCGCGAGCCGCTAGTCATGGCGTCGGAGATCGGCGGCCTTGAGCCACTGCACGGGTACTTGAAGCACGGCAACCTGGTAGTACGGATGCGGATGCCGTATCTGACGCTGGACGAACCCGCAGAGAAATTCATCGAGCGGAAGCTAACGACGCCGGCATTGCCTGCACCTGTGACGATGCCGGCCAGAGAACCGGAACCGGCGCAGATGATCGCGCAGACAGCGCCGCAGCGGAAACCTGTGCGCTCCGTCCAAAAGAAACAGGAGCAAGAGCAGCGGCCCACAGCAGTGAACGAACAGACGCCATTCTTCGAGTGAAGCGATGATTACGCTGTCGAAACCCATCAGTTCCGGCCAGGCGCAGGCGTACCACCGGGAAGAGTTCGCTAACGCCAAGGAGAACTACTACACGGAAGGCGAGCGTGTGCGCGGTGAATGGCAAGGGCAGCTTGCTGCGCGTTGGGGTTTGCAGGGCGACGTTCAGGAGCAACAGTTCGCGCGGCTGGCCGAGGGCCAGCACCCGGAGACGGGCGAGCAGCTTGTGCGGCATCAGACGGCGCGCGAATATGTGAACGCGCAGGGCGAGACCGTGCGCACGATGGAGCACCGGGCGGGATGGGATGCGACGTTCAGCGCACCGAAGAGTGTATCTCTGACCGCGTTGGTTGGCGGTGATGATCGGCTACGCGAGGCCCACAGGGAGAGCGTGCGCACGGCGCTTGACGAGATGGAGAAATACGCGCAGGCGCGCATGGGCGGCAACGTCCCGGCGCAGACGACGGGCCAGTGGGCAGTCGCCAAGTTCGAGCATGACAGCAGCAGGCCCGTCGATGGCTATGCCGCGCCGCAGTTGCACACACACGCAGTGATCTTCAATATGACCGAGACGGCGGAGGGCCAGACGCGGGCGTTGCAACCGCAAGAACTTTACAGAACGCAGCAGTACGCGACGGCGGTGTATCGCTCGGAACTGGCGGCGCGGTTGCAGGAGCTTGGTTACGAAATCGAACGCGGGGCGCACGGGCAGCCGGAGATCAAGGGCTACACGCGGGAGTATCTGGAGGCTTCGAGTCCGCGGCGGCAGCAAATCGAAGAGCATATGGAAAAGGCAGGAGTGCGCGGGGCTGGCGCCGCGCAGATTGCGGCGCATCAGACGCGCGATGCCAAGCAGCCGTTATCGCATGAAGATGTGCGAGCGCAGCATCAACGACTCGCAGCCGAACACGGCCATCAGCCGCAACACGCTGTCAAAGAGGCGGCGCAGCGGCCCAGTGTGGAGCTGAAGCCGGAGCAAGCGGGAGTTGTCGCGCACGAGGGCGTGAGCTATGCGCGCGAGCGCGGCATGGAGCGCGAGGCCGTAGCCGATGAAAGAACGCTGATGCGCGATGCCCTCAAGCACACTATGGGCGAGGCAAGGTTGCCGGAGGTGCGTGCCGAGTTCGAGCGGCGTGCAGAACGCCAAGAACTGATCGAAGTGGAGCGCAGGCCGGGACTCGCAGGCCGCGCGTTCACGACCGGCGAAATGCAGGGTTTCGAGCGCGAGCTAATCGAGCGTATGAAGCTGGGTCAGGGCAGGCGCGAGGTGTTGGCGGACGGTCAGGTACGGCAGCAGACGATGGAGCAGCATCCGCACTTGAGCGTGAGCCAGCGAAACGCGGTAGAGGATGTGCTAACGAGCCGCGACCGCATGATGGCGCTTGAAGGCGTAGCCGGGGGCGGAAAAACGACTTCCTTAGCGGCTGTCTGTGAAGGGGCAGAGCGTGCGGGCTATCAGGTGGAAGGACTCGCACCGACTTCGAGGGCCGCGCAGAAGCTCGCCGAAGCTGGAATCGAGACTCAAACATTGCAAAGGCATCTTGTGCGGGGCGATCAGCAAGACGACGGACAGAAACGGCTCTACGTGGTCGATGAATCGAGCATGGCGAGCACGAAGCAGTTACATACGTTTGTTGAGCGGCTGCGAGAAAACGACCGGGTGCTGTTCGTGGGCGACGTGCGCCAGCATGAGGCGGTCGAAGCAGGACGGCCTTATGCGCAGTTGCAGGAAGCGGGAATGCGCACAGCCAGACTGGATGAAATCATTCGGCAGAAAGACCCGGCTCTGAGAGAGGCCGTAGAGCAGCTTGCGCGCGGCGAAGTGCGCGAGGCCGTCGGCAATCTCAACAGCCAGGGCCGCGTGCATGAGATCGGCGACCGGCAGGAACGGATCAGCGAAATCGCCCGCGAGTATGTGCGCTCGCCCGAAAAGACACTTGTCGTTTCGCCAGACAATGCCTCACGCCGCGAGATCAACGAGGCCATCCATCGCACGATGCAGAGCGAGGGCAGGGTCAGCAATAACGAACAGCGCGTGCATGTGCTCTACGCACGGCAGGACGTGACCGGCGCGGACCGGCAGCACGCGCAGAACTACGAGCGCGGCGACGTATTGCGCTACTCGAAAGGCAGCAAGCCTCTCGGCATCGAGCCGGGAGAGTACGCGCGTGTGTCGCGGGTGGACCGCGAAAGCAACACGCTCACGGTGAAGCGGCACGGCGGAGAAGAGCTGAGCTACGATCCGCGCCGCTTGCAGGGTGTGACGGTCTACCGCGACAGCGAGCGTAAGTTCGCCCAGGGCGACCGCGTGCAACTCACGGCCCCGTACCATGAACAAAAACTCGCTAACCGCGAACTGGCAACCATCGAGCGGATCGAAGGCGACGGTCATCTCAAACTTCGCACAGACTCAGGGCGCGAGGTCGAGTTCAACGCGAGGCAGCATCCGCATCTCGATTACGGTTATGCGGTGACGAGCCACAGCAGCCAGGGCCAGACCGCAGACCGCGTGCTGATACACGTGGACACGGAACAGGCTCCCGGCGAACTCGTCAACAGCCGCATGGCTTATGTGTCGGTGTCGCGCGCTCAGTTCGATGTGCAGATGTACACGAACGACGCGAAGGCGCTGGGGTACGAACTAAGCCGTGACGTATCGCATCCGACCGCGATCCAGCAAGAGCCAGCGGCAACACAGAAAATCGAGCCGCAAGCGCAAAGCATACAAGCCCCGCAAGGTTTGAGCGTGGGCTAAGGAATAGCCGTCCGCGTTTTAGCGGTTTGACGGAAGTGAGTTGGACGAGTTGGTTGGCCGACGACATCAACGCGGTTTCTCATGGAAGGCCTCGCTGCGCAGGCCAGTTCGGGGTCAAGAGCCTTACCCCCGGACTCCCAGCCTCTGGTTGTCATTCTAGATAGCCGGGAGTGTCACGAGTGGCGCGTTCAACCCCTCATTCGTACCTGAGAGAGACTATAGCATCGACTCTCGCTGCGCGCCGACTGGGGATATACGCGGCTAAAAGTGCGACCACTAGAACGAGGATCGCGACTGATGCAAAGATCGTCGGATCCGTGGGCCGAACTTCATAGAGCAAAGAGCCCATGAATCGGGTCAAAGCAAAGGCGGAGAGGAGACCTATCAGGACACCGAGGGTACCCATCCTCGCGGCTTTGCCCACAATGAGAAACCAGACATCGCGACGCGTGGCACCGAGTGCGAGGCGTATTCCGATTTCCTGTGTGCGCTGAGCAATCTGGAAGCTGAGCACACCATAAACGCCGACGAGCGTCAAAATCAGCGCCAGTGCTCCGAATATTCCCATGAGCAGGGCCTCAAAGTTCGCCTCCGCGACGGACCCGCCGACGAGTTGACTCATCGGTTCGAGATCAAGGATGCGCTGGTCAGTAGCGATGTCGGTAATGGCTTTTTGCAGCGAGGAATCGATTCCTGCTGTCGCGCTGGTGCGGATAACCCAGTCGGTCGAGCCATTCGGCATCAAACCATTCGACGCCGGGACATAAACCATGGGGGGAGGAGGTTGTTTCAGCAACATTCCCTTGGTGTCTGCCACGACACCGATGATCTGGAGTGCGGGCTGAGCGATTTGTAGATACTGGTGTCCTTGATATTCGCCGATGACGAGCCGATCGCCGATGGGATCTTCATTGGGCCACCAGTCGCGGGCCAGAGTTTCATTGATGATGGCAATGCGGCTGGAGGAAGTGAAATCGCTGTCCTGGAAGGTGCGGCCGCGCAGCAGGGGAATTCCCATGGTCGAAAAGTAACTAGAACTGATGGAACGGTATTCCGTGCCGCCGATGCTGTCCTGGGAATGGCCGTCCCGCTCGACTGGGATGTTGCCCTGGCCGTGCAAAGGGGCGACCGAGACAACTGCGGCGGACTGGACGCCCGGTATTGCTCGGATTCGCGCCAAGGCCTGGCGTTCAAAACTCCAAATTTTGGTCCCTCCGATATTTGGAGAGGGATTGGCCTCTGCCATATTCGGAGAGAAAGGTGTCTGCATGAGGACGAGGTGAGCAGGATTGAAACCGAGATTGATCTGGCTCAGGCGATAGAGGCTGTCGATCAACAAGCCCGCGCCCAGAACAAGCATGAGCGAAAAGGCCACTTCGCCGACCACAAGCCCATTGAGGATTAGCGATTGTCCGCGGCCTGCTCCGACAACCGCCCTGCCGCCTTTCAGTGCGCTGTTCGGATCAAGCTTGCGCGTCTGAAAGAATGACGCGACGCCAAAAGCAACGCTTGCTCCAATCGCGACGGCGGTAGTGAACGATATCACGCGCCAGTCGAGAGCGATGCGATCGGTGGCGGGTAGCCCCCATGGAATCGCAGACACAAAGACATGCAACGAAGCTTCAGCCGCAGCGAGACCAGCCGCACCGCCAGCGACTCCTAGGAGTAGGCCCTCAGCGAGGAATTGCTGAAGGAGTCGAGCGCGGCTAGCGCCCAGTGAGAGTCGAATCGAGATTTCCTTCTGACGCGAGCTGGCACGTCCGAGAAGCAAACTGGCAATGTTCGCACAAGCGATCAGCAGCAGCAGACCCACGGCACAGAGCAGCATTAACAGCGTGGTCTGGTAATCACTGGAAAGGTAATCCTGGTAGCGGTCGAGATGAAGAACGCCTGAGCCCTGGCGCTGAGCAGAGGGAGCCTGCGCTAGGAATTCAGAGCCGAGAAGACGCACTTCGGATTGCGCGCGGGAAAGCGAAACGCCGGGTTTGAGCCGTGCAATGACGTCCGTGTTCATGCCTTGATCCCCCAGGCTGTTCCCAAGGTGCAGTGAGGCGAACACGTCTGCAGGTTGCGTGAATGTGAAGTTGGGCGGAAGGACACCGACGACAGTGTAACTTTGGTTATCTATAACGATTTGGCGTCCAAGAATGTTCGGGTCAGCGCCGAAGGAGTTGCGCCACAGAGAATCCGTCAGAACAGCGGCATACCCGCTTCCAGGACGAGTGAATTCGCGACCGAAAGGGCGACCGAGTTCGAGTTCTATGCCGAGCGTTTCAAAAAATCCGTCGGTGACGAACGCGGTGGCGACCCATCGCTTCGATGCGCCCTGACGCAGTTCGCCCTCTTCCCCATCCTGGAAGCCTGCAATCGCAGCGAAGCTTGTCGAATGGTCACGGCAGAACTGAAACTCGGGAACCGAAAGATTCGGAATGAGTGATTTATCCATCCAACCAAAGTGAACGATCGTATTGGATTGCGGGTAAGGCAACGGACGAAGAATGATGCCGTCAACCAAGCTGAAGATGGCGCTGTTCACGCCAATGCCCAGCGATAACGTCACCACCACGACCGCCGTAAAAGCCGGAGACTTCCGCAGCATCCGCAATCCGTACCGCACATCTTGGCGGAGGGCTTCCAGCAGCGAGACGCCCCGCGCATCCCGGCAATTCTCTTTGATCTGATCGACTCCGCCGAACTCCAGCCGAACCCGCCGCTGGGCCGCTTCACCGCCTTGCATGTACTTCTCCACCTGTTGCTCCAGATGAAAGCGCAGCTCGTCGTCGAGTTCTTCCTCGACTTTCGCGCGGCGAAAGAGAGAACGAAGTCGAATATTTAGGTCGCTCAGCATCGCGCCTCCTAGATCGCCCGAAGAACCTGGGCCACGGCCGCAGTCAGCTTCTCCCAAGCATCAGTTTCCGCCTGAAGCTGCTTTTTACCGTTGTTCGATAGTTCATAGAATTTTGCTCGCCGGTTGTTGTCGGAAATTCCCCACCGGGCCTTGATCCACCCTCGCCGTTCCAGCCGATGGAGTGCAGGGTAGAGCGAGCCTTGTTGGATGCGCAGCACATCATCGGATATCTGCTGGAGGCGCTCAGAAATTGCCCATCCGTGTTGCGGGCCGAGAGACAACGTTCTGAGGATCAAGAGATCGAGCGTACCTTGGGGAAGATCGAGATACGAATCAGGCATGGACTAAACCCTTCCGCTTCTACAGGAGTATAGACGCACTGCTGTAGAAGTGCAAGGGGAGAAGTCGATATTGGTTGTGTGACGTACAGATGTACACGAACGATGCGAAGGCGCTGGGATACGAGTTGAGGCATGACTGTCTCGCACCCGACCGCGATCCAGCATGGGCAATAGCAACACTGAAAATTGAGCCGGAATCGGTAAGGATATGGACCGCGCTAGGCCTGAGCGTGCTGCCGAATGGTCGTTTGCCTTTTAGCGGTTTGACTGAAGGTGAGCTGATTCCCGGAACTGCAATGGAAATGGCGGGTCTTCGGTCAAGCTTTTTTTATGGTCTAATAAAAACGTTGGCTTGATGGCGGAATCGGCATACGCGGTGGTCTCAAAAACCATTGGGAGCAATCCCGTGTGGGTTCAAGTCCCACTCAAGCCACCAGATCGATCCAGCCCCCTGTCTTCCCCAAAAATCAATGCA
>Ga0335072_10005277_pt1 | contig 19037 bp, 16 predicted proteins | sample Lox_Sample_21_FD_206725 | JGI IMG/M metagenome (GOLD analysis project Ga0335072, IMG submission 206725) | Soil microbial communities from Loxahatchee National Wildlife Refuge, Florida, United States - Lox_Sample_2.1 | ecosystem: Environmental > Terrestrial > Soil > Wetlands | place: USA...
ACCGCAAGACGCCCACACAAGTCACCTGCGCACACTGTCAAAGATCAATCACTTGCAACCTTCTCTTGAAGATTGCCCCGAAGCATTTCGTCCCGGGTGAGCCGCCCATTCTACATCCCTTCATGCTTCCGTCAACACCCTTAGCGATTGCATTTTTTGCTTCGGAGAGTTGCCGTTCGCGAGAGCTGCGGCGGCGGGGTGGCGAATATTAGGGAGGGCCCGCCGATCTGGCAAGCGATTTCTGAAAATTTTTTTCTTGCGCACGACGCGACGCCTGTTCGCGTCGCGCGCCATCGCATGCAAACTCAGGCTTGAGTGAGCAGTACGCGCGCAAAATTGCGCTTGCCGACTTGCAGCACCGCCTCAAAGCCTGGGGCAAACAAGCGCTGCGCATCCTCGACGACTTCCGCGTCGATGCGCACGGCGCGTTCCTTGAGCTTGCGATTCGCCTCGGAATTGCTGGAAGTAAGGCCGGCTGCGGTGAGCAGCGCCGCCAAACGCAGTCCTTCGCCGGGCACGGCGATTTCGGTGAGCGGCAACAAGCTGGTGTCACCCTCGCCGCGCACCACTGCGTGCCATCCGGCAATCGCCTGCTCGGCCGCTTCGGCACTATGGAAACGCGCTGCCAACTCACGCGCCAGGCGCAGCTTGGCGTCGCGCGGATTGAGCTGGCCGCTGGCCACCTCGTGCTTCATCCGCGCCAGCTCCTCCAGCGACACGTCGAAGCTCAGCAATTCGAACCAGCGCCACATCAGCTCGTCGCCGATTTTCATGGTCTTGGTGACGATGTCGATGGCTGGCTCGTTGATGCCGATGTAGTTGCCCAGCGACTTGGACATCTTGTTGACGCCATCCAGGCCCTCGAGCAGGGGCATGGTGAGCACGATCTGCGGCGGTTGTCCGTGATGTTCCTGCCCCATCAACAGATTGAACTTCTGATCGGTGCCGCCCAGCTCCACGTCGCACTTCAGCGCCACGGAGTCATAGCCCTGCACCAGCGGATAAAGGAATTCGTGGATGGCGATGGGCTGCTGCGTGGCGTAGCGCTTGGCGAAGTCATCGCGCTCAAGCATGCGGGCGACGGTGTGCTGAGCAGCCAGCTTGATCATATCGGCCGCCGTCATCTGGCCGAACCATTCGGAGTTGAAGCGCAGTTCGGTTTTCTCCCGATCCAGCACCTTGTAGACCTGTTCGGCGTAGGTCTCGGCGTTGGCGAGCACATCTTCTCGCGTGAGCGGCTTGCGCGTGACGTTCTTGCCGGTGGGGTCGCCGATCATGCCGGTGAAATCGCCGATCAGGAAAATCACCGTGTGCCCCAGATCCTGGAACTGGCGCATCTTGTTGAGCAGCACGGTGTGGCCCAGATGCAGGTCCGGCGCCGTGGGATCGAAGCCGGCCTTGATGCGCAGCGGCCGCCCGAGCTTGAGGCGTGCGGCCAGCTCTTCCTGCTTGATGATTTCGTCGGCGCCGCGCGCGATGGTGGCCAGCGCCTGCTCAAGCTCGTTCATGGAGTCCTCTTTGAAGTAGGTGTCTAGACAGCCAAAAGGTGATGGCCGCCGTCAATTGCGTTAATTGTGCGTTAACCGGAAAAATCACGCAAACCCTTGATGCAAAAGGCATTGACGCACTTTGCACAAGCTCGCTATGGTACGCGCTGATTGATACTTTGTAACCGCAGGGGGCGCGGTAGTGAAGATGCATAAGAAGAACAAGGTTAACTAGCGATGGCCCAGACCAAGCAAGACCCGCGCATCGCACGCAAGCTGGCCATCCGCCGCAAGGCCCAACGCCGACACTCTCACTTCTACCAACGCTGCGCCCACTGGTCGTTCAATCGCCAGCCGGGCGGCGAGCAGCCGCCTATCCATTGGCATCGCGAACGCTGGATGCTTGCGGCCACGGCGCTACTGATCACCGCGCTGTCCGGCTTTCTGATTCCCGCTTGGGCCACGGCGATGAAGCCCGCGACCGTACGACCGGTCGAGTACACGCTGATGCCGCTCGCGTTGCCCAAGGTGGCGGCATCCACGCAGAAAGCCCCTGCCGTGGAAGACTGGCGCACGGTGCAGGTACGCCCCGGTGAAACGCTGGCAGACATTTTCCAGAGCCAAGGATTGAGCCTCTCTGACTTGCAGCGCGTGGTAGATAGCGCAGGCGACGCGAAGACGGCGCTGCACACCATCCGCCCTGGACAGGAATTCAGCTTCCTGATCGGCAACCACGGCAATCTCGAAGGCATCCGTTTCGACAAGGATGAATCCACCCAGGCGATCATTCGTCTCGACGGTGCAACGCCGAGCATGCAGACCGTTGCGCGCGCGGTGGAAACGCGCGAGCAGATCGCGCATGGCGTGATCGACGATTCGCTGTTTGCCGCTGCCAACAAGGCAGGACTGAGCAACGCGATGGTGATCAAGCTCGCGGATCTCTTCAAATACGACATCGACTTCGTGCAAGACCTGCGCGTGGGCGACAGCTTCACGGTGATCTACGACACCGTCTACCGCGATGGTGCTTATTTGCGCGAAGGCGATATCGTCGCAGCGGAATTCATCAACCAGGGCCAGCGCTATACGGCGTACCGCTTCAAGCGTGCCGACGGCAGCATCGGCTGGTTCAGCGAGGATGGTCGTCCGCTGCAGAAATCGTTCCTGCGCATTCCGGTCGATTTCACCCGCATCTCCTCGCCGTTCAGCGCAGCGCGCATGCATCCGATCCTTGGCTTGATGCGCGCGCATAAGGGCGTGGATTACGCCGCACCCACCGGCACGCCGATTCATGCTGCCGGTGATGGCGTCATCAAGTTCCGTGGCTGGATGAACGGCTATGGCAACTTCGTGATCATCCAGCACAACGCGCATATCAGCACAGCTTATGGCCACATGTCGCGGTTTGCCAACGAGCGCGTCGGCCAGCACGTGCGCCAAGGCGACGTGATCGGCTACGTGGGCATGACCGGCCTGGCTACCGGTCCGCATCTGCACTACGAATTCCGCGTCGACGGCGTGCAGCGCAATCCGCAGACCGTGACACTGCCCAAGCCCGAACCGCTCCCTGGTGCGCAACTCGCCCTGTTCAAGAACACGGTGGTGAAACCCCAGCTGGCGCGCCTGACCGAGATCGACAATAGCTACAAGCTTGCGCGAGCCCAGTCCAGCAAGCGCAGCGATGACTGAGCACGTGGACGATGCGGCGGGGCTGTACATCGGACTGATTTCCGGCACCAGTGCGGACGGCATCGATGCCGCACTGGTCCGCTTCGAACACGACAAGCCTCAATGGGTGCACGCGCTGACGCATGCGTGGCCGGAGGCATTGCGCACGCAGATCCTGCGTGTGGCCCAGGATGAAACCACGCTCGATCTCGATGCATTCGGCCGCCTGGACGTCGCCATCGGCCACACCTTCGCCGATGCGGTGGACACACTGCTCGCGCAAAGCGGTGTGCCTGCGGCATCCATCCGCGCCGTGGGATCACACGGACAAACGATCCGGCACCGTCCTGCCGGCGAGCACCCCTTCACCCTGCAGATCGGCAACGCCAGTGTGATCGCCGAGCGCGGCGGTATCGATGTCGTGGCGGATTTCCGCAGCGCGGATGTGGCGGCCGGCGGCCAAGGCGCCCCGTTGCTTCCCGCAGTGCATGCGATGCTGTTCAACCCTGCCGGGCACACGCGCGTGGTGTTGAACTTGGGCGGCATCGCCAATATCACCGTGCTGAACGCGGGTGGAGAGGTCTTCGGTTTTGATACGGGGCCAGCCAACGGGCTGATGGATGCCTGGTACCTGCGCCACCGCGGCGAGGCATTCGATCGCGACGGTGCGTTTGCCGCCAGCGGCCAGGTCGACGAAGCGCTGCTTGCCACCTTGTTGAACGATCCGTATTTCGCACTACCGCCGCCCAAGAGCACCGGGCGAGAGCATTTCCACCTGAGCTGGCTGGATGCGCGCCTGCACTCAGTATCCACCGCTCCTGCGGACGTGCAAGCCACTTTGCTTGAGCTGACGGCGCGCAGCGTGGCTATGGCCGTTGATGCCCATGCAACCGATGCCAAGGATGTCCTGCTCTGCGGTGGCGGCGTGCATAACGGCGCCCTGGTGCAACGTCTGCGCGAGTTGCTGCAGCCGCGCAAGCTGGCCAGCACCGCCGCTTACGGCGTTGATCCGGATTATCTGGAAGCCACGGCTTTCGCATGGCTTGCGCGGCAGCGCCTGCTGGGCCTGTCGGGCAACCTGCCGGCCGTCACCGGCGCACGCGGCCCGCGCGTGCTGGGCGCCGTCCACTTGGCGCCGCGCGGAGCGCGCTGATCACTCCAGCAACTCGTTAGCCTGGCACGTCGCTGCGAGTTGTTCAGGACGCGCCATGGCGAGTGCCTGCATGGCCTCCTGAAACGCGGCACGTTCGGTCGCGTTCCAGTGCCCCGCGCCAAAGGAAAGATCATTCGGCTCGAGCGCAGTCTCGGCCAGCAGATTGCCTTCCGACACCCCCAGGCCCTGACGCAGGGCCTGCAGCACTACGTCGTTGATCGACCACTGGCGCGTCTTGGCCAGCAGCTTGATGCGATCTGCCATCAGTCGGTCGATGTGACGAATCATCAAATCCGGCATAGGAAGTTGCTCCGTTTGCCATGCAGCCCTGTGTGCTGATCGTCGCCAACTGTGTCGCTGCTGACAATTGCCAGCACTGCGAATCGTGGAACAGTTCGCAGTGACGGTGTGAACGCCTTCAGCTCTCTATTCGGCGCGCGACGCGACCGGATCAAAATGGCGCCACAGTGCCGCAAAAAGCAGCATCGACGGCAGCACGGAAAATACGGTGATGACGAAGTAGCCGCCATAGCCGGCCACACCCACGATGCCGCCCGCGAAGAAGCCAAGCACCTTGCCCGGCAAGTTCACCAATGAACTCAGCAGCGCATATTGCGTGGCCGTATGCTGGCGATTCACCAGCAAGGAAAGGAAAGCCACGGTGGGCGGCCCCAGCATGCCTTCGAAAAAATTTTGCCCGGAGATCGCCAGGGTCAGCATCGTCAGATGGCCCTTATGGGCAATCAGCAACAAGTAAAGCAAGTTGCTGATGGCGCCCAGCACGATGCACCCGCCAAGGCTGCGCCATGCCCCCCAGCGCGCCACCGCCACACCTCCGGCAAACGCGCCGGCAATAGCGATCCAGATGCCGTAGATCTTGGTGACTGCGCCAATTTCGGTGTTGCTGAAGCCCATGTCGCGATAGAACGGCCCCATCACGCCGCCAATGATCGCCTGCTCGGGGATCTTGAACAGCAAGATGAACAACAGGGTCAACAGCGCGAGCACCCAGTGGTAACGCCGGAAGAAGTCGGCAAACGGATCGATCACGCTTTCGCGCATGGCGTCGCGCCATGATGAAGGCGACAGCCGACGCACATCGGGCTCGCGCATTTTCAGCGTGGTGATGACCGGTATCGCCATCGACACGGCCATCAACACATAAATTTGCGCCCAGGCGATATGGTCGGAGAGGATCAGCGCCAGTGCGCCGGCAACCAACAGTCCAAGCCGGTAGCCCAACGAGTAGGTGGCAACCAGGGCACCTTGTGCCGACGGTGGCGCGATCTCGATGCGATAGGCATCAATCGCAATATCCTGCGTGGCGCCCATGAACGCCACGAACAGCGTCGCCAGCACAAACAACATCAGCTGATGCGGGGTCAGCACAGCCATGACCAGCAATCCCGCCACTACGCCGAGCTGCGCCATGAGCAGCCATCCGCGGCGCTGCCCCAGGCGAGTGAATAGCGGCAAGCGCCAGTGATCCAGCAAGGGCGCCCACAGGAACTTGAGCGCATAGGTCATGCCGGCACTGGCGATCATCGTGATGTCCTTCAGCAGGATGCCGTTCTGCTTCAACCAGAACGACAACGTGTAGGACACCAGCAGAAACGGCAGCCCAGAGGAAAACCCCAGCAGGCACATCGTCCTTGCGGATGGCTGCGAAAAGGCTTGCCAGATGGAAGGCTTGTGCGCGACGCCGCCTTCAGTCGGCATAGTCGACGGTATACGGCGCGTGATCGGAGAACCGTTCGTCGCGATAAATCGAGCAATGCTTGAGGCGCTGCTGCAGCGAAGGCGTGACGATCTGATAGTCGATGCGCCACCCCACGTCGTTCTCGCGCGCACGCCCGCGGTTGGACCACCAGGTGTATTCCACCGCCTCGGGCTTGATCGCGCGGAAGCTGTCCACCCAACCGCGCTTGCCGACCAGATCGTTCAGCCAGGCCCGCTCTTCGGGCAGGCAGCCGGAATTCTTCTGGTTGGAACGCCAGTTCTTGATGTCCAGCTCCGAGCGCACGATGTTCCAGTCGCCGCAGAGCACGTAATCACGCCCGCTCTTGACCCACTTGTCGAAGATCGGCGTGAGCCAGTCCATCACCTTGAACTTGAACTGCTGGCGTTCCTCGCCGGACGAACCGGACGGCACGTAGAGCGACACCACGCTGAGCTTGCCGAACCGCGCTTCGATATAGCGCCCTTCGTTGTCGAATTCATCCCAGCCCAGTTCGGTCAGCACCTGGTCCGGCTCGCGCTTGGCGTAGATCGCCACGCCGCTGTAGCCCTTCTTGCTGCTGGCGTCGCGATAGAAACAATGATGCCCATCCGGGCGGAACATCGGGTCGGCAAGCTGATCTTCCTGCGCCTTGGTTTCCTGCAGGCAAACGACGTCGGCGCGCTGCTTGCGCAGCCAATCGAAGACACCCTTGGTCGCGGCGGAGCGGATGCCGTTGGCATTCAGGCTGATGATGCGCATGCGTGTTCCTCGTGGGGACGGGCCATGATAGCAATCGAGCACAGAGCGAGGGACGCGCTACCATGACACACCTTGGCCCCCTGCCTGACCCGCCCATGCACGACTATCAACGCGACTTCATCGAACTCACCCTGCAACGCGACGTATTGCGCTTCGGCGAATTCACACTCAAGTCCGGGCGTATCAGTCCTTACTTTTTCAACATGGGGCGCATCGATTCCGGTGCAGCGCTGGCCCGCCTCGGCCGCGCATACGCCGCCGCGATGGTGAACTCGGGGCTGGAAGTCGACATGCTGTTCGGCCCCGCCTATAAAGGCATCCCCCTTGCCGCCGCCACCGCCATCGCGCTGGCCGACCAGCATGCGCGCGACCTCCCCTGGGCGTACAACCGCAAGGAGGCCAAGGACCACGGCGAGGGCGGCGTACTGGTGGGCGCGCCACTCAAGGGCCGCGTGTTGATCGTGGACGACGTGATGACCGCCGGCACCGCCGTGCGCGAGTCGCTCAGCCTGATCCATGCGCAGGGCGCCACCCCGGCTGGCGTACTGATTGCGCTGGACCGCCAGGAGCGCGGCCAGGGCGAGCTATCCGCCGCCCAGGAAGTGCAGCGCGACTACGGCATTCCGGTCGTCGCCATCACCAGCTTCAGCGACGTGCTGGCCTATGCCGGCGAGCACCCCGGCCTGGCGGCAGAGCACCAGCGCATGCTGGCCTACCGCGAAAAATACGGCGTGCGCGCCTAGGAGCCGGTCGGACTTGAATGGTCGAGGCGTAGTGCGGCTGCGCGAGGACAGATGTTCGGCGATGCGCCGGCCCATAGTGGTTCTATGGGTCAAGCAGCGGCGGACATATGAACCGCGCAGACGCATTTGCAGCCCGGCCAATTCAAGTCCGACAGGCTCCTAGGATGTCCCTAGCGCGCAGTGACCCCAGTCACGTTGGCGCACTTTTGACATCCAGGCTGTCAAAGGCGGTGACTATACTGGGACCATGAAAAGGGGAACCGGCACCATGCGTCGACTCGCGCTGAGCACATCCATCATCCTGTTGCTTGGCCTGGCCGGGCCAGCAGCCGCGCAGCAGACCGGCTCCGGCGGCATCCATTACCGCTGGGTGGATGGCAGCGGCCTGCCGCATTACAGCGACAGCCTGACGGTGGACGCGCTGAAGTACGGCTACGACGTGCTCAACAGCAACGGCATGGTGATGCAGCACGTGCAGAAGCAGCTCTCGCCCGCCGAACAGGCCGCGGCGGAAAAGCAGGCCGCCGAGGCGGCCGCCAAGCAGCGCGCCATCAACGAGCAGAAATCCAACGATATCCTGCTCCTCAACACCTATCCCGACGAAGACGCGTTGAAGGCCGAGCAACAGCAGGTGCTGGATCATCTCGACGAACAGATGAGCACCACGCGGGTGAACCTGCATAGCCAGGACACCGCGCTGACCGACCTGCTCAACCGCGCTGCCGATGAAGAACGCCAGAAAAAACCGGTACCGAAGTTCCTCACCGACCAGATCGCCACCCAGCGCAACGTGGTAGCCAGCGAGCGCGCCTTGCTGGAGCGCGAAAAGGCCGAGCGCGATACAACCGTGCAACAGCAGGCGCAGGAGCTGCAGCATTTCCGCGAGCTGAAGGCAGCCGAGAAGGCTGATCGCGGGTACTGAGGAAGATCGTCCATAACACGATCACGTCGCTGATCCGCGTATCTAATCACCAACTTGCCCTTGTGAATATCAGGGGCAAGCGGGGACTCGTCACATTACCCGTTATTGAGTATTTTCCACGACATCTTGTACAAAGAAGCCGATGGTATCGGCATTGCGTAGCGCCTTTTTCCGATCGGATGTTGCTAAGGCGTGTGCCGCTTGGCGGCCATACGCATAATCATATGCCGAGTCCGCATCCTCATCGTGGAAATGAGACAATTCGTGCACAAGCGTTTGTACTTGCTGCCCCTTATCTATTTCAAAATAGAAATCGCAAATAAGGACAAGGTAAGGGTCGTTTGTTCGCGCCATGGCGCCCGAAAGAGGGTCACTTTCGACAGGACATCCACAAGAATAGTGAAAATCGGGGTTTGCGGCTCGCTTGGATATAGCGTTCAACTGTTTAAACGGGTAGAAATCATCCTTGTCCCAAACACTGCTATAACTCGGACGCAAGTCGTAGGTTTGCTGGTCATTGTCCAGCGCTCCAAACCAATACTGATACTTGAAATCCGGCTTCATTCGCGGCCTGTATCGCGTGTCGATTCGTCCATCATTGTCCTCTATCTGGATCTTTTCGACATCATATAAATTCTTGGCATAGCCTTCTGCTTTTGATACCCAACTCGCTATGCTCATACGAGCCGTGAACAAAGCGGCCATTTGCTCGGGCTTGCAGCTGAGTTCGGGTATGTCCGGCAACGCCGTGGGCGCAAATGCCAATTTCTTGGCGGCAGCCGCCAAGCTTGCGCTGACCCATATATCCAGAACATTGCTAGTAACAGTGTCCGAATGGCCGTGAACCTCACCATATTCATCAAACTGCACATTATCCTCGAAAGGCTGCTCGTAGCTCACCTTGAAATTACCACCTTCACTCAGATCATAATCCCTCGACAGCTTAATGGTTCCACTTAAGCTTTGGCCGGGCTCGATGCGGGTATAAAAGCTCATGCCGACAGGCAGTATATCGACAAAAATGCCAATGAATTCGGCCTGTTTTCCCTCATCGTTTTTAACATCCATAAAATGCCCATGGATGTGCCCATCTACTTTATTGAGTGGCGTTCTGAACTTTGGAAGAAAGAGTGGCTCACTACTTTTATTTGTGATCGTAACGACCACAGCCCCTGCGTCTGCGTCTCTTGCCGAATCAGGCTTACTCAGCACGACACTAAGCCTCTCGGAGGCATCTAAGGCGTGCGATGGCTGCGCCCACATCACCAATGCCACCATGAAGAGGAAACTACTACCCCACCTCTTAAACCGGATATGCATAGCCTTCAGCCCTGCTTTTTACTGGGAATAAAAAGTTAAACTATGCCGGTCAAGAGTGAGAGCCAAGAATTCCTCTAAGGGATGTCAGCCCACTTCAGTCAAAACACGTAGTCATTCTTCCTATCGCTGACCGTCAAGCTACCGGGAGTCCATGCACGACGAGCCATGATGGATTCCCGCTTTCGCGGGAATGACGGCTGGAAGGCGGCTTTTCGTTAACAAAAGGCCGAGGTTCAAGGCTGATCAGGTATCGCTATTAGAACGGCAATTTCAGCGTGGCATCCACCGCCAGCAGCTGCGTACGGAACGTCTCCTGGATCCGCTTGAGCGCCTGCTCATTGTCTGCGTCGAAACGCAGCACCAGGATCGGCGTGGTATTGGAAGGACGCACCAGGCCCCAGCCATCCGGCCAGTCGGCGCGCACGCCGTCGATGGTAACCAGGGTGGCGTCACCGAAATTCGCCTGTTCGCGGAATTTCTCGATAAAGCGGTAATGCGCGCCCTCGGCCATGTCCACCTTGAGCTCCGGCGTGGAGACACCCTTCGGGCAAGTGGCGAAGATATCCTCCGGCGTGCGTCCTTCCAGGTCGCCGGCCAGGATTTCCAGCAGGCGTGCAGCGGCGTAGATGCCGTCGTCGAAGCCGTACCAGCGTTCCTGGAAGAAGAAATGCCCACTCATCTCCCCGGCCAGCTCCGCGCCGGTTTCACGCATCTTGGCCTTGATCAGCGAATGGCCGGTGCGCCACATCAACGGACTGCCGCCGGCATCGAGGATCTGGCCCCTGAGGTGGCCGGTGCACTTCACGTCGTAGATGATCGTGGCGCCGGGGTGGCGGGAGAGCACGTCGCGTGCAAACAGCATCAGCGTACGGTCGGGGAAGATGATCTCGCCGCTGCGCGTGACCACGCCCAGGCGATCGCCGTCACCGTCGAAAGCCAGGCCCAGATCCGCGCCGGTCTGCTTTACCGAGAGAATCAGGTCTTCCAGATTATGGGGATCGGAGGGATCGGGATGATGGTTGGGGAAATTGCCATCGACCTCGCAGTACAGCGGAATCACTTCGCAACCAATGCCTTCCAGCACCTGCGGCGCCACCGCGCCCGGAATGCCATTGCCGCAGTCGACCACGATCTTCAGCGGGCGCTCGGTCTGTACGTCTGAGATGATCCGCTCGATGTAATCGGGTACGACGTCAACCAGGCGCAGGTTGCCGCCGCCATCGGATTCGAGCGCGCCGGTGGCGATACGCTGGTAGAGATCCTGGATCGCACCTTCGGACAGCGTTTGGCCACCCACCACGATCTTGAAGCCGTTGTAGTCCGGCGGATTGTGGCTGCCGGTAACAGCAACACCGCAACCGGTGTTGTAGCGATAGGTGGCGTAATACACCACCGGCGTGGGCACTGCGCCGACGTCGATCACGTCGACACCGGCCAAGCGCAAGCCATCGGCCAAGGCACCGGCCATCTCCGGACCGGAAAGGCGGCCATCGCGACCCACCACGATTTCGCGCAGGCCTTGCTCGCGCATCACCGTACCGATCGACTGGCCAAGCAGCTTGGCCACCGCCGGCGTCAGGCTTTTGCCGACCACGCCACGCACGTCGTATGCGCGGAAGATCGTCGGGTCCACGTTCACGGCGTCCGGAACGGGTGCCGGTGCAAGCCGGCTGGCGGCGGCTGGCGCGGGCCTGATCGGTTCGGGCCGGGCCGGCTGGGCTTCGATGACGTCGGACAAAGTGGGTTCCTCAACACGCGCACGGGGCGGCTTGCCGACGCGCACAAACAACCAGAATAACGCAGCAGCACCGGCCAGGCTCAACAGCGTAAGAAAGGCGGCGAACGGCCAGTTCGGCGGCAGCACGATATACGCACCGGGCAACACTGCCACCACATTGAACGTGCTGCCGTCGACCGGCTTGTCGGTCGGTTCGATGTCGGCCGAACCCGTGTTGCCATGCGCCATCAGTTCGAGGTTGTCGCCACGGTCCGTGCTCTGGTGCAACTGCAGCTGGCCATCACCGACCGGTATCGCGTCAAAACGATCGGCCACCGGGGTGAACGGCAGCTCGATCCAGGCCCAAGCCAGCGGTTTTTGCGATGGCCCCAGCGGTTCCACCACGGTCAGCCGGCGATCGCCCAGGCCCTTGAGCATCGCCTCCATCGGTGGCGTGCCCTCGGCATCCGGCGCAGACATCAGCTGCGCGGCTTTCGCATAGCCGAATTCGCGATAGTTGGCGTGCAGCACTTCATCCAGGCCGGCGCTGTACAGCTCGATGTTCAGGGCTTGGGGCAAGCGTTGCTTCAAGGCCGCTATGACTTGCGGCGCGCTACCCGGCAAACCGCTGAGGTCGACCCCCGCAACCGCCTGGTTCACCATCTCGCGCTGCTTGGCGATTTCCTCCTTCAAGGCCTGCACCGCCTGGTCCTGGGCGGCGTGCACGCGCGCCACGGCGCCGCTCTGATTGGCGATCAGCCAGGTCTGCCAAGCGCAGAACGCGGCCAGCGCCAGCAGCAGCGTGCCGGCCGCCAGCATCACTAATCGTCCCCACTGCACACCCGGCAAACGCGCTCGTGCGCCGTTCATCGCCATGCCCCGCCCTCGTGACTCAATGTTTTCCGGTTGAACCGAATCCGCCCTCGCCCCGTTCCGAAGGCGCGAATTCCTCAACGATTTTCAGCCGTGCCTGCCCGACCGGCACCAGCAGCAATTGCGCGATGCGCTCACCTACCGCCATGGTGTAAGGCTGCGTGCCGCGATTCCAGCAGGAGATCATCAACGGCCCCTGGTAATCGGCATCGATCACGCCGACCAGGTTGCCCATCACCAGGCCATGCTTATGGCCAAGCCCGGAGCGCGGCACGATCAGCGCGCACCAACCCGGGTCGCCGATATGGATGGCCATGCCGCTGTGCACCAGGGCGCTTTCACCCGGCGCCAGGGTAAGCGGCTCTTGCAACGCGGCGCGCAGGTCCATGCCCGCGCTGCCGATCGTGGCCGCCTGCGGCAGCGGAATGCTGTCGCCCAGGCGCGGGTCGAGAATCTTCAGCTCGATATCGATCATCCGCGCGCCGCCTTGTAGCGGTCGGCGATGCATTCGATGAGCTGGCGGGCGATCGCCGCCTTGTCAGCGCGCGGCAGTTCCCGCGCCCCGTCGGCCCAGTACAGCGTGATGGCGTTGTCGGCCGTTTCGAAGCCAAGACCTTCGCCGACCTGGTTGGCGGCGATCATGTCCAGGCCCTTGCGTTGGAGTTTGTCGCGCGCATAGGTCTCCACGTTCTGCGTTTCGGCGGCAAAGCCCACCAGGAACGGATGCGGTTGCTTGGCCGAGAGGCTGGCGAGGATGTCAGGGTTCTCTGCCAGCTGCAGCGTGAGGGCCGCGCCGTCATGCTTCTTCAGCTTATGCTCGGCCACACAGTTCGGGCGATAGTCGCCCACCGCGGCCGAGCCGATGTAGATGTCCGCATCGTGCGCTGCTTCCGTCACGGCGGCGTGCATCTGCGCCGCGCTGCGCACGTCGATGCGCCTGGCAACTCCGAACGGGGTCGCCATGCTTACCGGCCCGGCCACCAGCGTGACCTGCGCACCCGCGCGCGCGGCAGCCTCGGCCACGGCGAAACCCATGCGGCCCGAACTGCGGTTGCCGATGAAGCGCACCGGGTCGATGTCTTCGTAAGTGGGCCCGGCGCTGACCACCACGCGCTTGCCGCGCAACACCTGCTCGGCAAAGGCCGCGACCATCGCCGCCCGCAATTCGCGCGGCTCCAGCATGCGGCCCGATCCAATTTCGCCGCAGGCCTGGTCGCCGGAGGCCGGTCCCAACATGTGCACGCCACGCGCACGCAAGGTCGCGACATTGGCCTGCACCGCGGCATGCGCCCACATCTGCTGGTTCATCGCCGGCGCCACATACACCGGTGCCGCCGTGGCCAGGCACAGGGTGGTCAGCAGATCGTCGGCGTGGCCGTGGGCCAGGCGGGCGATCAGGTCTGCGCTGGCCGGCGCAATCAATACGCGCTCGGCCCAGCGCGCCAATTCGATATGCCCCATCGCCGCTTCGGCGGATTCGTCCCACAGGCTCACGCGCACCGGTTCGCCGGACAGCGCCTGGAAGGTCGTGGGCGTCACGAAACGCGTCGCGTTCTCTGTCATCACCACGCGCACGTGCGCGCCGAGGTCGCGCAAACGGCGAACCAGCTCGCAGGATTTGTAGGCCGCAATGCCGCCCGACACTCCCAAGACGATGCGGCGCTCAGCAAGACTCATGGTGTAAGAGGGACCCGACGCTCAAATAGACGGCTAGCTTACCGGATTCACATACGCCAACTGCTGTCCGCAGAGTGCCCCGAACGGGATGCTGGTCACATGAGCATCCGACACTGGCCCGAGGCCGAACGGCCGCGCGAGAAATTATTGACACATGGCAGTGCTTCGCTGTCCGATGCGGAGCTGCTCGCCGTGCTGCTTGGCAGCGGCGTGCGTGGCAAGGACGCCATCGCACTAGGACGCGAACTGCTGATGCAGGCCGGTGGCCTGAATGCCCTGCTCAGCCGCCAGGACGGCGAATTGCGCGTCAGCGGGCTCGGCCCCGCCAAGCGCGCACGCCTGGCTGCCGCCCTCGAACTGGCGCGCCGCAGCCTGGCCGAGCAACTGACCGAGCGGCCCTCGTTGGGCAATCCACGCGAAAGCGGCGATTACCTGAGCGCACGCTTGCGGCACCTTCCCTACGAAGTATTCGCCTGCCTGTACCTCGACAATCGCCACCGCGTGCTTGCCTATGAAGAACTGTTCCGCGGCACGGTGGATGGCGCCAGCGTGCATCCCCGCGAAGTGGTCCGGGCATGCCTGAAGCACAACGCCGCGGCGGTGATTTTCGCCCACAACCATCCCAGCGGCGTGGCCGAGCCCAGCGCCGCCGACCAGGCCATGACGCGGGAGCTGGGGCAGGCACTACGGCTGATCGGCGTGCGCGTACTGGATCACCTGGTGATCGGCCACGCCGAACCGGTTTCCATGGCCGCCCGCGGCCTGCTCTGAGCGACGCGCAAAAAAACGGCGCGACCGGGAGGGTGCGCGCCGGGGAGCCGCATTGAGGGGAGGGTATGAGGGAATGCGGCGATCCCGTATCGAACCGGCGGGGGAGACGCCGGTGATACCCGCGTATTGTCGCGACGCGTCATGACCAGCGTATGACATCGTCGGTCGTTGATCCGCAGTCCCCTTGCCGCATCGCCGGGGCCGACACAGCCGCTGGCAAGACTTATGCACACAGCGCTCCAAAGCCCACTTAGCGCCATATCACTGAAAAGCACATCAAGTTCACATTTTAATTAATTGTTTTATAAAGATAATTTGCGTGACAGCACGGTTTCACGCGAGCTTTCACACCATCTTGAACACAGCGCCTTCACTTTCCCCACAGACTTATCCACAACTTGATCCACTGCGATGCAGCAGCGCTACAGGGGCCTGGCTGACATCCCTGGGCGAGAGGAGAGAGCACGGCGCGGCCGTCTGTTACGATGCGCGGTTCCATTCCCGAACGATCCCCTCCTGTGAAAGAAGCGCTGCGCGAACTGGTCCATTCGGCGATCCGGACCCTGCAAGGCGAAGGCGTGCTGCCCGCCGACCTTGTCCTGCCCACCTTCGTGATCGAGCGAGCCCGCAGCCGCGAACACGGCGACTTCGCCACCAATGCGGCCATGCTGCTGGCCAAGCCGGCGCGGGCCAAGCCGCGCGAGCTGGCCGAGAAACTGCTCGCCGCCCTGCCTGCCAATGCCTTGGTGAGCAAAGTGGAGATAGCTGGCCCCGGCTTCATCAACTTCTTTCTGGCGGCCACCGCTTACCACGCCGAGGCCGGGCGCATGCTTGCCGAAGGCCCTGCCTACGGCCGCAACAGCCATGGCGCCGGGCACACGGTAGGCGTGGAGTTCGTCTCGGCCAATCCGACCGGACCGCTGCACGTAGGCCATGGCCGCGCCGCCGCCATCGGCGACTGCCTGAGCCGCCTGCTCGAAGCCACCGGCTGGAGCGTCAAGCGCGAGTTCTACTACAACGACGCCGGCGTGCAGATCCAGAACCTGTCGATTTCCGTGCAGGCGCGCGCGCGCGGTATCGCGCCGGGCGACCCCGGCTGGCCGGAAGACGGTTACCGCGGCGACTACATCGCCGACGTGGCGCGTGCCTACCTGGGTGGCGAAACCGTCATCGCCGATGGCCATGCGGTGACCGGTGCCAAGGATCCGGACGATCTCGAAGCGATCCGCCACTTCGCCGTCGCCGCGCTGCGCCGCGAACAGGACCTGGACCTGCAGGCCTTCGGCGTCAGCTTCGACGTGTATTTCCTGGAGTCCTCGCTCTATACCGACGGCAAGGTGGAGGAAACCGTGCGCGAGCTGGTCGCCCACGGCCACACCTACGAAGAAGGCGGCGCGCTATGGCTGCGCACCACCGATTTCGGTGACGACAAGGACCGCGTGATGCGCAAGTCCGACGGCACCTACACCTATTTCCTGCCGGACGTCGCCTATCACCGCAGCAAATGGCTGCGCGGCTACGAACGCGCGATCACCGAACTGGGTTCGGATCACCACGGCAGCCTCGCCCGTGTGCGCGCCGGCCTGCAGGCCTTGGACTGCGGCATTCCCAAAGGCTGGCCGGAATACGTGCTGCACCAGATGGTGACGGTGATGCGCGGCGGCGAGGAAGTGAAGATCTCCAAGCGCGCCGGCAGCTACGTCACCCTGCGCGATCTGATCGACGAAACCGGGCGTGATGCCACGCGCTATTTCTTGATTGCGCGCAAGGCCGACTCGCAACTGGTGTTCGACATCGACCTCGCCCGCTCGCAAAGCAACGACAACCCGGTCTACTACATCCAGTACGCCCACGCCCGCGTCTGCCGCGTGTTGGAAGAGCTGGCCGAACGCGGCCTGCCGCCGGTCGACACGCAGGCCGGCATCGCCGGCATGGCCCGGCTGGACACGGAGCACGAACAGATCCTGTTGACCGAGCTGTCACGCTATCCCGAAGTGGTGGAAGCCGCGGCCAACAATCTGGAACCGCACCTGATCGCCCAATATCTGCGCGAACTCGCTGGCGCCCTACACAGCTACTATCACGAGCATAAGTGGATCGTGGACGACGCCGAGCTGCGCAACGCGCGCATCACCCTCGCCGTCGCCACCCGCCAGGTGATACGCAACGGTTTGGATTTGCTGGGTCTCAGCGCCCCGGAGAAGATGTAAATGGCAACACGCAAGGGCAAAGGCCGCCAGGCCGTTCGCAACAACAGCGGCGGGTTCCCGGCCTGGGCCGGCATTCTGGTGGGCATCCTGATCGGCGGCCTGGTGGTGGTGGTGCTGATGCGCCACTCGCTGGTGCCGATGACGCCCAAAGGCCCGCAACCCAACCCGGAAGCCACCGCGCAACCCGGTAGCGATGAAGGCCTGACGCCGGCCGGCAGCAACACGGCGCCCAAGAAGCCGCAATACGACTTCTATTCCGTGCTGTCGGAGAAGGAAGTGCGCATTCCGGATTCGGAAATCAGCGCGCAGGCCAAGGCCGAACAACAAGCACGACAGAAGCAGCAACAGCAGGAGGCCCAAGCCCCTGCAGCAGCAGCAGCGCCCAAGCTGCCGCCCAACGCACCGTCGGCGGTCACGCAGAACATCACTGCCGCGCCGGCTTCGGCCATCGCGCCGCCGCCGTCGAGCGGCCCCAGCGGCTATTTGTTGCAAGTCGGTGCGTTCCCGAGCGCCGCCGACGCGGAAACCTTGAAGGCGAAGCTCGCGCTGCAGGGCTTTGTCGCCAATGTGCAGTCGGTGAACGTCGGCGGGCAGACTTATCATCGCGTACGCCTGGGACCGTTCCACTCGGCGACGGATCTGGAATCGGCGAAGCAGCGCTTGTCGGCGGCGGGGATTTCGGCGATTGCGTTGAAGGCCGGCGGCTGAGGCGCATTCACATGCGTAGCGAACGAGGGCGCCGACAGGCGCCCTCGTCATTTACGCTCAAAACGAGCGCCTACGTTCCGTTCACATCATCCTGGCCCGCGACAAACGGTTCCCTCCCCTGCTTGCAGGGGAGGGCTAGGGTGGGGTGCGAGCGCAGCGAGCGGCGGAAACTTCCACGTCATCGCCATGTGGTTCTCGCGATCAGTACCTGGCGACATTCGACTGCACGCTAAAGCCCAAGCAACCCCACCCCAACCCTCCCCTACTGTCGCAGGGGAGGGAGCGCATCCTGGGGAGGATCGCGTTGTACCGACTTGCCATGCTGTTAGATCAGTCGTGGGCAACTTATAGAAGCGCCCTTATGCATGCGGGCGCTTCAGGCGGATCAACCCAGAAATATCGTCGTCGCCATGCCCCTGCTGCATCAGCTCGGCATAGTCGGCCAGCGACTGCTCGATCACCACGCGAGAGGTACCGGCCTTCTCGGCGATCCCGCGCACGATGCTCAGGTCCTTGTGCAGCAATGCAAGCTTGAAGCCCACGCTGAACTGGTTCTTCAACATCGTCGCGCCGCGCTTCTCCAGGAACCAGTTGCCCGCGGCACCGGCACCCAGGGTGGGAATCAGGCGTTCCGGATCGAGGCCCAAGGCCTCGCCCAGCGCCAGCCCTTCGCACACCGCCTGCGCAATGCCCGCCACCAGCACCTGATTCACCGCCTTGGTGGCCTGCCCCGCGCCGACGTCGCCCAGATGCGTGATGCGCAAGGCATACGCTTCCAATACCGGCTTGGCGCGTTCGAGTACCGCAGCGTCGCCGCCCACCATGATCGACAGCTTGCCGTTCTTGGCGCCTTCCACGCCGCCGGACACCGGCGCATCCAGGAAATGCGCATGCACCGCGGCGAGACGCGCCGCCGCTTGCTTGGCGGTATCGGGCGCAACGGTGGAATGATCGATCACGATCGTGCCGGGCTTTACGTGCGCCGCAAGCGCATCCACCGTGCTCAGCACGTCGGCGTCGGCGGTGACGCACAATGCGATCACCTCACACTGCGCGGCCAGCTCCTCCAGCGCAGGCGCGCCGACGCCCCATGCGCGCGCCAGCGTTTCGGCCTTGGCATGCGTGCGGTTGGCTACCGCGTGCAACAGGCCGCGCTGCTGCAGATGTCCGGCCATCGATTCGCCCATGGCGCCCAGACCGATGAATGCTGCTTTCAGAGTCATACGTAATCCTTGCTGGAGGTCGATCGGTTGCAGGCCGTCAAGTATGAAGAACGCGGCAGGGCACCACCAAGTGCGCGCATCAAAGA
>Ga0335072_10005279_pt1 | contig 19033 bp, 10 predicted proteins | sample Lox_Sample_21_FD_206725 | JGI IMG/M metagenome (GOLD analysis project Ga0335072, IMG submission 206725) | Soil microbial communities from Loxahatchee National Wildlife Refuge, Florida, United States - Lox_Sample_2.1 | ecosystem: Environmental > Terrestrial > Soil > Wetlands | place: USA...
GGCGCCTGCGCGAGGCGTTGAACGACGAAGCCCAGAGTCCGATCTATATCGAGACCGTTCCCCGCAGGGGCTATCGCTTCATTGGAAACACTGAGTTCGTAGAAACCGCGCTTCCGGTCTCGAAAGTTCGCGAGCACGTCGCGACCGAGCCGGGCCGGACGGAAGCGCTGCAAACTCCTGTGCCGCAAAGCTGGTGGGCAACGCGGGCGTGGCCTGCCATCGCAATCGCTGCGACCTTCGTCTTCCTTACCGTGGCCGGCTTGCTGCTATGGAAAACCCCGACCTCGGTACGTTCCGCTCCCCTGGCGTCTTCGATTGCCGTGCTGCCGTTTGCCGACATCAGCCCCGACAGAAACCAGAATTATTTTTCTGACGGTCTCGCCGAGGATTTGCTTAACGATTTGGCGAAGACCCCGGGCCTGCGCGTGGCCGCGCGCACCTCGTCATTCCAGTTTCGTGACAAGGGCGTCGACTCGGCTGAAGTGGGGAAGAAGCTGGGAGTGGCCACCATCCTGGAGGGAAGCGTTCAGAAGGATGGCGACCGGGTTCGCATCTCGGCCGAATTGGTAAAAGCGGACGACGGTTTCCAGCTGTGGTCGGGCAAGTACGATCGCCACCTGAACGATATTTTCGCCGTGCAGGACGAGATCGCTCGCGCGATTACCGGTGAGTTGAAGGTCCGCCTGCTTAACTCGAATGCGGAAAGCACTCCGCAGCCAGCCATCGACCCGGCGGCCTATAACGCCTATTTGCAAGGTCGATACTTTTACGAGCGCCGGACCCCCCATGATATCGATCGCGCCTACGAGTTCTTTCAGCAGGCGGTGAAAATAGATCCGAACTATGCGCAGGCATGGTCGGGGCTCGCCTGGGCCGCGATTGCCCGCGCTGAAAATGGGCCGTCTTTCGAGCAAGGCTATCGCGATGCAATGGGCGCGGCAGAACGGGCGTTGCAACTGGATCCGAGTCTGGCGGAAGCGCTGGCCGCAGTCGGGCGCATCAAGCGCAGCTACGATTGGGACTGGGCTGGAGCGAACGTTGCATTTCAGAAGGCGCTGGCGCTGGAGCCCCAGAATTCCGTCGTCCTGCTGGGTGCCTCAAGCCTGCAGGCGAGCTTGGGTAACTTCGAAGGAGCGCTCGATCTTAACCGTCGCGCCATAGAGATTGATCCGTTGAGCGTCGTTGCGCATCTCTCCCTGGGAATGCATGCTTACTACGCTGGACGCCCCGAACTGGCAGTCGACGCCTTTCAGAAAGCGCTCGCGATCAGTCCCAGCGCACCGGCGGCACATTATCTACTGGGGTTGGTTTACCTGGAAACGTCACGGCCGCAGCTGGCGCTGGCCGAGTTCGAACGAGATTCCTTAGGCAGCGAGCGCACGGTGGGAGAAGCGCTGGCCTATGATGCCTTAGGCCGCGAACGCGAAGCCGACGCCGCCCTGCATCAACTGCTCGCCGACTATCGCGACCAGGCGGCGTTCCAACTCGCCGAGATTTACGCCTATCGTAACGAACCCGATTCGGCGATGCAGTGGCTTGCCGTAGCGCGTGACCACAAGGACGCCGGAGTCGCTGCCGTCAACGGCGACCCTCTGCTGAAGAACCTCGAGCGTGATCCTCGATTTTCGAAGTTCCTGCAAAGCATTGGCTTGCACGGATGACGCCCTGCGGCTTTAACGCTGCATGTTGTAATCGCTGGACGGCACCTTTTGCGACACCTGCGATGGAGTTGGAAGCTGGGTGATGTCCCAGCCGCCGCCGAGAGCTTGTACCAACTGTACCGCCGAAACCATGACATCGATATGCACGGTAACTAGGGTTTCCTGATCGGAAAGCAGGGTGGTCTGGGCCGTGAGTACATCGAGATAGGGGTCGATGCCGGTTTCGTAGCGGCCCACCTCAAGATGCAATAATTCCTCCGCCGAGTTTACCGCCGCCTGCTGGCTTTGCAGTTCCTTGTAATAAATACGAACCCCGGCGAGATAGTCCTCCACCTGTTGAAATGCTGTGAGGACGGTCTGGCGGTAATTCGCGACATCGGCGTTGTAAACAGCCTGATACTGATGCAGTTCCGCTCGATATAGTCCCCCGTTGAAAAGCGTTTGCGAGATAGATGGCCCGATCGCCCAGAATCGGCTCGGCCAATTGAACCACCGTGCAAAGGTAGAACTCTCAAACCCGCCCGACGCCGATAACGTCACGTCAGGAAAGAATGCCCCATAACCAATCCCAATGGTAGCGTTGGCTTCGGCCAGAGTTCGCTCCGCCGCAGCCACGTCCGGCCGACGTTGCAACAGTTCCGATGGCATCCCTATAGGGACCGGCGGAGGAGTTGTAAGCAATGGTTTCTTCGGCACCGAAAAATCGGTAGCGACCTTCCCCAGCAATACCGCAATCGCGTGTTCATACTGCGCCCGCGCCACGCCCACATTAATCAGATTCGCCTGGACACTTTGCAATGTGGTTCGCGCCGCGACCACCGAGTAATAGTCATCGATCCCCGTGTCATACAGGGTCTGCGTCAAGTCCAGCAGCTTCTGATCAGCGTCCACAGTTTGTTGGAGGATCTGCTCCAGGGCATCTTGCCCGCGAATCTCGAAATAGTACTGTGCCAGGGCCGATTCCTCGGTCAGTTTTTCCACTTCAAGATCAGCAGCGCTGACTTGCGCGGCATACTGTTCTTCGCGTACTTCATTACGGATCTTTCCCCAGAAGTCCGGAGTCCACGAAACGTCGACGGGGAAGGAAACAATCGTGCTGGTCTGACCGGTATTCGCATAGGTCGAATTGGTGAGAGTGCCCGATGTCTTAGCGCGGTTCCAGGAGGGACCAGTAGTTACGACCGGCCAGTATAAAGAATGCGCTTCCGCGACCAGCGCGCGTGCTTCCATAAGATTCTGAAAATATAGCCTTATATTTTGGTTATTGATCTCCAATTGAGTTTCAAGAGTATTGAGCTCAGGATCGTGAAATATCTCCCACCACTTACCGCGGAGCATGCCTTCCTGCGGATTCGCGACCTTCCAGCCTTCGGTATCCTTAAAATTAGCCGGCGCTTCCTTGTAGTTGGGTGCAGTAGCAGTGGGAACACTCGGAGGATGATACTTGGGACCTACAACGCATCCCGAGGTAATCAGGATTGCCGCTACAAGCACTACACACACCAGCGGCCGCCCATTATCTTCAGCGGATATTCTGGGGCAGCGAGGGGACATAGCTTCATTGCTCATGATGGGACCTGCTGCGCCTGGGGATTGAAATTGTCGTGACTCTTATGCTGGAGGCGCAGGCGAATGCGATCCAGGGTGAGATAGACGACCGGCGTAGTGTAAAGGGTAATTAATTGGCTAAGTAGCAGGCCGCCGACAATCGTAACCCCCAGCGGACGCCGCAGTTCATAGCCCATGCCTGTTCCGAAAGCGAGTGGAAGAGCGCCGAAGATGGCCGCCATCGTCGTCATCAGGATAGGACGAAATCGCAGCATGCAGGCCTCAAAAATGGCATCGGAAGTGGCCTTTCCTTCAACGCGCTCGGCCATAAGAGCGAAGTCGATCATCATAATGGCATTTTTCTTGACGATTCCGATCAGGAGCACGATGCCAATGATGGAAATAACATTTAGATCCAGGTGGAACAGCATCAGCGCCAGCATCGCACCAACACTGGCCGAAGGCAGGGTCGAAATGATGGTCAAGGGATGAACCAGGCTCTCGTACAAAATACCCAGAACGACGTACACCGCCAGAAGCGCGGTAATGATCAGGACGGGTTCGCTGGAAAGCGACTGCTGATAAGCTTCCAGCGTACCCGAGAAAAAGCCGCGTACTGTAGAAGGTAACCCCAGACGATCTTCCATCTGCTGCACTTCCAGCGTGGCCTGGCTCAGGGATACGCCTGGCGCCAGATTGAAAGAAACAGTTACAGACGGGAACAGGCCGGTATGGTTCACCTGCAACGGCGTAGTCCCGGTCTGGGTCGAAGCCACTGTTGCCAGTGACGCGATATTACTCACGCCGGCGGTACCTGTCGAGGACGCCGGCCCGAGAGGATTGAGGTAGATACTCTTTAGTCCGGCGGGTGATTGCCAATAAGGTGGCGCAGCTTCCAATACCACGTAGTACTGATTCAGCGGGGTATAGATTACGGAAACTTCCGATTGCCCGAAAGCCGAGTAGAGAAGAGAATCGAGCGACGACGAAGTCTGCCCCAGGCGCGCCGCAGTTACCCGGTCATAGGTCAGGTACTCTTCCAATCCTCCGTTCTGTTGATCGGTATTCACGTCTTCTAAGCCGGGTAGCTTCTTCATGTTTGCGAAAAGAATCGGTCCCCAGTGCGCGAGATCGGGGATGTTGTCGGATTGAACCGTGTACTGGTACAGCGCATTGCTGATGCGCCCCCCGATACGCACGTCCTGCACAGGCTGAAGAAATGCCGAAGCGACGGGCAGGTGGTTAAGCTTTGGACGCAGACGGTTGATGACCTGCATGGCACTCACTTTGCGATCGGCCAGAGGTTTTAACGCGACAAAGATAAATCCGCCATTGCTGGCGCCGTTTCCACCGGTATACGCATTGACATGTTCTACCGCGGGGTCGGCTTTAATGACCTTCACCAACTGCAGGATGGAGTAGTTCATGAAAGGGAAGGACGCATCCTGTGGTCCTTGTACTCCTCCTACCAGAACGCCCGTGTCCTGCTGCGGGAAAAATCCCTTCGGGATCTTTACGATGACCAGCACATTCAATGCGATGGTCAATGCCAGAACGATTAGCATCAGTCCAGGATTGGCCAGTACCCATGTCAATGAATGCCGGTAAACCCTCAGCATTGCATCGAAAGACCTTTCGCTGGTCCGGTAGAACCAGTTGTGTTTCTCGCCGGGAGCGCGCGCCTTCAACAGGTGCGCGCACATCGTCGGCGTGGTGGTCAGCGACACCACCATTGAGACCAGAATGGCGGTGGAAAGTGTGACCGCAAATTCCCGGAACAGCCGTCCAACAATGCCGCCCATCATCAGGATGGGAATAAAAACCGCGATCAGTGAAATGCTGATGCTGAAGACGGTGAAGCCGATCTCCTGGGCGCCTTTCAGCGCAGCGGCGAGCGGCGGCATGCCATTCTCGAGATGGCGCGAGATGTCTTCCATCACCACGATCGCGTCGTCCACCACGAAGCCGGTTGCGATCGTCAGTGCCATCAACGAGAGATTGTCCAGGGTGTAGCCGAACAAATACATTCCCGCAAAGGTGCCGACCAGCGACACGGGCACAGCCACCGCCGGAATCAGGGTGGCGCGGGGGCTGCGCAGAAAAATAAACACAATCACAATCACCAGGCAGATCGCGGTGATCAGCGTGGCTTCCGTATCGTGTACGGAGGCGCGGATTGTGGTGGTGCGGTCGAGCACGACCGTGGTTTTGATCCCCTGCGGCAGCACCGCTTCCAGAAACGGCAGCTGCGCGTAGATGCCTTCGACGGTTTGAATGATGTTCGCGCCCGGCTGACGGAAGATGATGACCGTCACCGATGTAACGCCATCGAAGTATCCAACCGCGCGGATGTTCTGGGCGCTGTTCACAACGTCGGCCACATCCGACAGCCGAACTGCATTGCCGTTGTGATATCCGACAATCAGGGGCTTGTAGTCGTCGGCCTGTGAAATCTGATCGTTCGTGATGATGTCGTAAGTCGCCTGGCTATTCGACAATTGTCCGCGCGGCTGCAACGTGTTCTGCACGCTTAGAACCGAGCGAACATTGGCTAAGGTGAGGCCGAAGCTTTCCAGCTTGGTTGGATCTACTTCGACCCGCACCGCAGGAGTCGCGCCTCCGCCGACGAATACCTGCCCCACTCCCTGAATTTGTGAAAGCTTTTGCTCCAAAACCGTCGACGCTTCGTCATATAACTTCGGTACGTCGTATTTATCCGAGGTAAGGCTCAGCACCATGATCGGCGAGTCGGCCGGATTCACCTTGCGGTACGACGGGTTTTGCGGAAGGTTGGTCGGAAGATACGTACGCGACGCATTAATCGCCGCCTCTACATCCCGGGCTGCGCCGTCAATGTTGCGGCTCAGATCGAACTGCAGAGTGACCGAAGTGCTGCCGAGTGAACTGGAGGACGTCATCTCGGTGACCCCGGCGATTTGTCCCAGCTGCCGTTCCAGCGGTGTGGCCACCGACGATGCCATGATCTGCGCGCTGGCGCCCGGCAGGCTGGCACTCACCGAAATGGTCGGAAAATCCACCTGTGGAAGCGGTGCCACCGGTAGCTCGATGAAGGCGACTGCGCCGGCAATAATGACGGCGGCGGTTAGGAGCGTCGTGGCGACCGGCCGGTGAATGAATGGCGAGGAGATGCTCATGCTCTCTCCGGCGCCGGTGTGGGCGCGTGCTCGCCGGCAACTGCGCTCGGTTTTCTGCCGGTGAGCCGCTGGCCCAGCTTGTCGAAGAAGATGTAGATGACCGGGGTGGTGTAGAGTGTCAGCACCTGGCTGACGAGCAAGCCGCCGACAATCGCGATTCCCAGCGGCCGGCGCAGCTCCGATCCCAGGCCGCGGCCAAGCGCCAGCGGAAGTCCGCCGAGGAGCGCCGCCATGGTGGTCATCATGATGGGGCGGAAGCGCAGCAGGCTCGCTTCATAGATGGCGTCGGTCGAGTTTTTGCCTTCTTCGCGTTCGGCTTCCAGCGCAAAATCGACGATCAGAATTCCATTCTTCTTGACGATACCGATCAGCAGGATGATGCCGATGATGGCCACCACGTTCAAACTTTGCCCGAACAGAATCAATGCCAGCAACGCGCCCACGCCGGCCGATGGCAGGGTCGACAAAATTGTGATCGGGTGGATAAAGCTCTCATACAACACCCCGAGCACGATATAGACGACGACCAGCGCAGCCAGGATCAGCAACGGCTCGTTAGTCAGCGAGTTCTTAAAAGCCGCCGCGGTTCCCTGAAAATCGCTTTGCAGGCTGGCGGGGAAATGCAGCTCGCTGACCACACCATCGATGGCCGAAATCGCGCCGCCCAGTGAACCATTGGGCGACAAGTTGAACGAAACCGTGACCGAAGGGAACTGACCCTGGTGGTTGATGGTGAGCGCCTCGGTGGTTTTCTTTAGACTGGTAAACGTATTCAGCGGAACCGCGTTAGCTGGAGACGCGGTCGATAACATGTTTGCCGCGGGGGTTGCCGCCGCGGGGCTCAACGCGTTCGCCGGCGGTGTCAGCGTCGGCTGCGATGGCGTGTACAGCACCGACGTCGTTAGAGCGTTAGACCCAGCCGCAGCTGAGGCGGTTGACGAGTACGAGGAAGCCGCACTCGCTCCGCTGGTTCCCGACGAGGCGTTCGACTGAATGTAGAGATAGCCCAGGTTCGACGGATGCTCGCGCCAGTTGGGCTGAGTCTCCAAAATCACGTGATACTGATTCAGCTGCGTGTACAGGGTGTTGATCTGCCGCTGTCCGTAGGCGTCGTACAGAGTGTTATCGACGGTGTAAGGCGCGATACCCAGCCGCGATGCGGTCACGCGATCGATCGACAGGAACAAAGCCGGGGCGTTGGTCTGCTGGTCCGTAGCGACGTCCTCAATTTCCTTGAGGGCCTTCAGCTTGGCCACGAACTTGTTCGTCCATTCATTCAGTTCGTTGGTATCGGGATCTTCCAGCGTGTACTGGTACAGCGTACGCGTGACGCGGTCGTTTACGGTGATGTCCTGGACCGGCTGCATGTAGAGGACGATGCCATGCACCTGTTGCAGGTTCTTGCTCAGGCGGCGAATGACGTCAGAGGCGCTCAGGCTGCGCTGGCTGAGCGGCTTCAGATTGATCAGCATGCGACCGCTGTTCAAGGTGAGGTTCGTCGGGTCCGCTCCGATAAACGAAGACAGGCTCTCGACCGCCGGGTCCTTCAGGATCACGCTTGCCAATTGCTGTTGCTTTTGTGACATGGCCGCAAAAGAAATCGACTCCGGCGCCTGCGAAATGCCCTGGACCACTCCCGTGTCCTGCACTGGGAAGAACCCCTTCGGAATGATGATGTACAGAAATACGGTGAGGACCAGAGTTGCCGCCGCGATAATTAAGGTCAGGACCTGATGCCGCAGCACCACCTTCAGCGTGCGCCCGTAGAACGCGATCATCTTTTCGAAGGCGTGTTCCGATATGCGATACAGCCGGCCTTGTTGCTCTTCGGGACGGTAGCGCAGAATGCGTGCCGACATCATCGGCGTCAGCGTGAGCGAGACGACGGCGGAGATGACGATGGTGGCAGCCAGGGTCACAGCGAATTCGCGGAACAGCCGCCCCACCACATCCCCCATAAACAGCAGCGGGATGAGCACGGCGATCAGCGAAACCGTGAGGGAGAGAATTGTGAAGCCGATCTGCTCGGCGCCTTTGAGCGCAGCCTGTAGCGGCGGATCGCCGTCTTCGATGAAACGCGAGATGTTCTCGATCATCACAATGGCGTCATCGACCACGAAGCCGGTCGAAATGGTGAGCGCCATGAGCGAGAGGTTATCGAGGCTGTAACCTAGGAAATACATCACTGCAAAGGTGCCGACCAGTGAAACCGGGACCGCGACGCTGGGGATGATGGTGGCGTAAAGGCTGCGCAGAAAGAGGAAGATCACCAGCACGACCAGGGCGATGGTGAGCATCAGCTCGAATTCGACGTCGTTGATCGAAGCCTGAATTGCAGTCGTCAAATCGGTCAGCACGGTGATTCGAATGGACGCCGGAAGATTCGCCTCCAGCTGCGGCAGGATTTGCTTGATCGCTTTAACGACGGTAATGGTATTGGCGCCGGGCTGACGCTGAATGTTGAGGATGATGGCAGGGGTGTTGTTCATCCACGCCGCCTGCTTGGAGTTTTCCGTGCCATTTACGACGTCGGCGACATCCTTCACGAAAACCGGCGCATTGTTGCGGAAGGCGATGACGACATTCTTGTAGTCGTCGGCGACGGTGATCTGGTCGTTGGAATCGATCTGCCAATCCTGGCGCGGGCCGTCGAAATTACCCTTCGCCGCGTTGACGCTGGTGTTGACCAGCGCCGTGCGCACATCTTCCAGATTGATCCCGTAGGCGGACAGCGCCACCGGATTGACGTTGATGCGGATCGCCGGCTTTTGTCCGCCGCTGATGCTGACCAGCCCGACTCCACTCAATTGTGAGATCTTCGGCGCCAGCCGCGTATCGACCAGATCTTCCACCTGCGGCAGCGGCAGCGAGTTCGAGGTGATCGCCAGCGTGAGCACCGGAGCGTCGGCAGGGTTGGTTTTGCTGTAGATCGGCGGGCTCGGCAGATTAGCCGGCAGATACGTCTGCGACCCGTTGATGGCGGACTGAACCTCCTCTTCGGCAACGTCGATGCCCAGCGACAGATCGAATTCCAGCACGATAACCGAAACGCCGGTCGAGCTACTCGAGGTCATCTGGCTGAGGCCCTGCATCTCGCCGAACTGACGCTCCAGCGGCGCCGTCACGGTGCTCGCCATCACGTCCGGACTGGCGCCCGGATAGGACGTGACCACCTGGATTGTGGGGTAGTCCACCTGCGGCAATGCGGAAACCGGCAGCTGGGTGTAGGCAACAATTCCCGCCAGCACAATCGCGACCATCAGCAGCGAAGTCGCCACCGGCCGCAAAATGAATGGGCGAGACGGACTCACGGCGTGTTGTCCTGATTCGAGGTGGAGGGAAGTTGCATGGTAGACACGGTGACCCTGGAGCCGTTTTGCAACTTCTCAAAGCTGCTATCGGCCACCACATCGCCTGCCTTGATACCGGTCACTGCGGTCTGGCCAGACTCCGAGACCCCGGCCTTCACGGTCGTCATCTTCGCTACGCCGTTCTCGATCAGGTAAACGAAAGCCGTGTCGCCGTTGTGCTGGACGGCGGAAGACGGAATCAGGATCTGATTGGTCAGCACCTTCACCCGCAGGCGCGTGTTGACGAACTGATTGGGAAACAGCTCGTCGTTCTGGTTAGCAAAAGTGGCGCGCAACTTGACGGTCCCAGTCGCGGTATCAACCTGATTGTCGAGCGTGGTGAGTTGACCGGTCGCGATTTGCTTCGACATCTGCCGGTCCCAGGCTTCCACCGGCAGCTTCATCCCTTGCCGTAGTTCGGCCCGGACCTCGTCCAGATTGTCTTGCGCGATGGTGAAGACGACGGTCATCGGCCGCATCTGTGTGATGACCAGCAGGGCGGTGGTCGCATTCGCGGTCACCAGGTTGCCCGGATCGACCAGACGCAACCCCACGCGGCCATCGATCGGTGAGGTGATGTGGCAGTAGGCCACCTGCACCTGGTTATATTGCAGCGTTCCTTCGTCGACTTTGACCGTGCCCTGATATTGCAGTACCAGCTTTTCCTGATCCTGCAGCGTCTGTTGCGGGATTGCGTTACGTGCCCAGGCCTTTTGATAGCGCTCCAGGTCCATCTGGGCTTCGGCCAGCAGGTTCCTGTCGCGCTCCAGAGCGCCTTCGGCCTCGATGACCTGCGCTTGATACGGGCGGGCATCGATGTCGATCAAGGGATCTCCCTGATGCACATACTCCCCCTGGCGGTAATGCACCGAAGTGATTACGCCGGTGACTTGCGCGGTGATGGAGTCGGTATTTTCAGGCGTGACGGTGCCGATAGCCTCAAGGTAGACGCCGATGCTGCCTAGCTTTGCCGTCGCCGTCGTGACCGGTACGACTCCGCCCAGCATTTTTCGATTCGCGGTCGCCGGTTTGCCCGAGGGACGGAACCACACCACCCAGAACAGTACGGCGAATACGAGAAGAACCAGGAACCAGATCCACCACCGTCGCTTGTGCGTGGTTTGGGCTGGCAGCCGGTGGTCCGGCGGAACGTGGGCATCATCTGGTGGTTTTACGGTTTTTTCGTCTTGTGTCAAAACGCCAATGTCTTACCGGCTGGCGAGCTTCTGGCAGCCGCAAATCAAAGTACTACAGACTCCCGAAAGTCGCACGTTGGATGCCCAAAGCGATGTTAAGAGTTGTTGCAGAAAGTTAAGAACGTTGCAATCAGACATAAAGTCATCACCGTGCCGCATCCATAGAGATGAAGAACAAATAAATTTGTGGTCAACTTTATGAAAACGGCAACTTTGTTTGTAATTCTGTTGTGCATGGTAGGCGCTCCGGGCTTGGCCGCCGCGCAGTATCAGCAGCCCGCCGAGCCGCCGGAAGCGGCTCCGGTCCCGGCGCCACCGATGAGTCCCGCGCAATTAGACCAATTGGTTGCGCCTATCGCGCTTTATCCGGATTCGTTGGTGGCGCAGATTCTCGCCGCCTCTACCTATCCGACGCAGATTGTCGAAGCCGAGCGCTGGCTGCAAGCGAACTCCGGCCTGCAGGGGCAGGCACTGGCCGACGCCGTTAACAGCCAACCTTGGGATCCCAGCGTAAAGGCGCTGGTGCAGTTCCCGTCGGTGCTGGAGAACATGAACCAGAATCTGTCGTGGACGCAATCGCTGGGCGACGCCTACTACAACCAGCCGCAGGACGTGATGAATGCCATTCAAGACATGCGGCAGAAAGCACAAGCGGCAGGAAACTTACAAAACACGCCACAACAGGTGGTGACGGATAACGGCGGGGATATTGCCATCGCGCCGGCGAACCCTAATGTTGTCTATGTACCGATCTACGACCCGTGGACCATCTATGGTCCTGGAATTGCCCTCTGGCCCGGTTTCGTCTTCGGATCGGTTTGGGTCGGTCATCCGTTCTTCGGCTTCGGCTTCGGAATCAACGTCGGATTCTGGCGCGGATTTGGCTGGGGCTGGCCGGCGTGGGGACTCAATTGGCACGCTCGGCAGCTGTATTACAACCGGGCGCCCTGGGTTCCGCATGGCCCGGCGTTCTTCTACCGAGGCGGGCCGCCCGTCTATCGTGCCGGCGTAGGACACGGCGCGCCTTTCCGTGGAGCAGCGCCCGCCTATCGTGGGGCACCACCAGCTTACCGTGGAGTGCCGCCCAGCTATCGCGGAGCATCCCCCGCTTATCGCGCCGGAGCGCCGAGTTACCGCGCTGCCACGCCGCGCGCGGTTGAACCTCCCGTGGGGCGCGGCTTTGGTTATGGACAAAGCGGAGTTCACACCGGAGCCTTCAGCGGCTACGCGCATGGCGGCGCCACGCATGCCTACGCAGCGCGTGGGATGAGTAGCATGGGCGGATTCCGTGGTGGCGGAGGGTTCCATGGTGGTGGAGGGTTCCACGGCGGCGGGCACGCCGGCGGTGGACATCACTGAACCTGACTTTTTTCCGGCTGATTCGCCGAGCATGGGACAAACATGAAATACGCCTTCCAACGATCGCAGACGCTTCTATTGCTTTCACTGTTTGCTACCTCCGTCTGCGGAGCGGCATTTGCCGCCTCGCAGGCCGGAGCGCAGCAAACCTTCACCTCGCCGGGACAAGCAGTGCATGCACTGTTCGTGGCAGTCAAAGCTGATAATCAGTCTGAGCTGCAGCACCTGTTCGGTCCGGGAAGCGAAATTCTGATCAACTCCGGTGATGCTGAGCAGGACGCTCATAACCGCCAGACCTTCGTCGAGAAATACCAGCAGGTGCACCGTCTGGTAAGGAACCACGACGGCGACGTTACGTTGTATATTGGCGCGGAAAACTGGCCGTTTCCAATTCCGTTGATTGAGCAAAATGGGGCGTGGGTGTTTGACACTGCTGCCGGGAAACAGCAAATCCTGTATCGCAGAATCGGCAAGAATGAATTTTCCGCGATCGAAGTCTGCCAGGAACTGGTTGCGGCGGAAAAAGAGCACTACGCTGGCGCGCATCCGGGCGAAGTAGGGCAGTATGCGCCGTACTTCGTCGCCCAGACCGGCGAGCACAATGGGCTGTTCCACTCCAGTGAGCACGGCCAGCCGGAGATCGGGCCGCTGTTGGCCCATGCCGGGCTTCCTTCACCGGGAGAACACACTCCGTTCCACGGCTATCTCTACCGAATCCTGAAGGCTCAAGGCCCGGATGCACCCGGTGGCGCGAAGGATTACATCGTGAACGGCAAGATGACCGGTGGGTTCGCCTTTGTCGCGTATCCCGCCGAGTATGGTTCGACGGGGGTCATGACGTTCATCGTGAATCAGAACGGAACGGTCTACGAGAAGAACCTGGGAGCGGACACGACCGAACTCGCCAAGTCCATGGCCGCGTACAATCCCGACTCAAGCTGGCAGAAGACAGAACAATGAAGTCGCAATAAGGACCGGCGAGGAACTCCGGTCAGGAATTGCGGACAATTCCCGGTCGTCTCGTCTTGCCTATCGGCTCGCTGGGCTTTGGTAACGGCACTTCTTCGTCCGCGGCAATTTCGAACGGCGTGCGAGGCGCGTCGTGCAGCAGAAAATCGCACAGCACACGATTGAACTCGTCGGGGACCTCCTCATACGGCATATGTCCAGCCCCCGGAAACATCACCAGGGCGCTGTTTCTCAAATGGCGTTGTAGCTGATGAATCGATGAAGGATACACGGCGCGGTCGCGCGATCCCCAAAGCAGCAGAACCGGTAAACCACTGATCTCGCGCATCGACTCGTCAATGGCGGCCAGGTCGTCATGCCAGGAACGAAGGATCTTCAGCAGGTGCTCGAAGCTGCCGGGCACCTCCAATCCCGCGGCGTATGCGTCAAACGTTCCCGGAGCAATGCGCTTGGCATCGCCGTATAGCGCGGTGAAATATCGCTTGGAGATAATCCGCATGCGCGGCTGCACATGCACCACGTAGAGACCGCCCAGAGTCGTCGCCAGCAAACGCGTCAAGACCTTCCCATGGCTTGACCATGGATTAATAGGCGAGACCAGTACGAGGCGTCGAATGCGGTGAAGCTGGTTCGTCTTCGCCGCGATGGCCGCCAGGATCATGGCTAGTCCGCCGCCGCGCGACGATCCCACGATATCGGCGTTCTCGATACCGAGTTGCTTCATGAACGCCAGCACTCGTTCGGCGTCGGCGGTCAGCGTGCATTCAGCGGCATTGGTTCGAGCCGAAAAGCCGCATCCGGGCAGATCGATGGCGTAGACCGAAAAATGCTGCGCCAGCGTCTCCAGGTTGAAGCGCCAGGAATAGGAGTAACCCATGAAGCCGTGAATGAGCAGCAGCGGCGGCCCCGAGCCGCCGAACCAATAGCGCCAACCCACGCCCTCGATGGTGAGCCGACGTTCTTCCGCACCCTGAATTCGGGCCATGGGAACCACTGCGGGCAATTGCGCTGGCTGGGGCATTTCGGTTTGAGTGCAACCTCAGCGTACCGTCCCGAATCTCACCGGATGATATCGCCTCTGTCGCTTTGGGGGACCTCCGGTCCCCCGTTTTGACTTCTTACAAATAAGCCTATCACCCTCCGCCGAAATGCCGGCATGACGAAGGCCGGCTGATTCGGATTCTACCTAGAATTTATTGTTCCGCATCAGCAACGGGCTGTGATCCGAGTCACCGCACGCCTGCCCTGGATTAGAGCAGACTGGTCAATGGTCCAGGGTCTGCGGGTGGATTGTTTTTCCGCTGCGCATATAATTAAAGTTGGTTTCGGAGATTCGTCTCATGAGTGGAACAAATGGCAGTAATGGCGGTACCACACTGAAGCCGCGCGTGGAGTGGATTGCCAGGCGACGTGCAGAAGCGGCTCGCACCGGCGACAGCAACATGTCGCAGATGCATTTTGCCCGCAAGGGCGTGATCACCGAAGAAATGCTCTTCGTCGCCGAGCGCGAGCAACTGACGCCCGAACTGGTGCGCGACGAAGTTGCCGCGGGACGAATGATTATCCCCGCCAACGCCAACCATCCCGAGCTGGAGCCAATGTGCATTGGCGTCGCCTCGAAGTGCAAGATCAACTCCAATATCGGCAACTCGTCTGTGACCAGTGATGTCGAGGAGGAGCTGAAGAAGCTGCACACGTCGGTACACCACGGTGCCGACACGGTCATGGATCTTTCCACGGGCGGCGGCATCCACGAGATTCGCGAGGCTATCCTGCGGCATTCGCCGGTGCCGATCGGCACCGTGCCCATCTACGAAGCGGTCGCGCGCGTGAAGCGCCTGGAAGATCTCAATGCCGACATCATGCTCGAGGTCATCGAGGAGCAGGCCGAACAGGGCGTCGACTACATGACCATCCACGCCGGCGTGCTGATCGAGTACTTGCCGCTGATCACCAAACGCATCACCGGCATCGTCAGTCGCGGCGGCGCGATCCTGGCGCAGTGGATGGCACACCACCACAAGCAGAACTTCCTCTATGAGCGCTTCGACGACATCACCAAGATTCTGGCCAAGCATGACGTGAGCTACTCGCTGGGCGATGGCTTGCGTCCCGGTTCTATTGCGGATGCCAGCGATGAAGCGCAGTTTGCGGAATTGAAAACCTTAGGCGAGCTGACCAAGAAGGCCTGGGAGCGTGACGTGCAGGTGATGATCGAAGGCCCCGGCCACGTGCCCCTCGACAAGATCAAAGAGCAAGTCGATAAGGAAGTCGAGCTTTGTTATGGCGCGCCGTTCTACACGCTCGGCCCGTTGGTCATCGATATCGCGCCCGGCTATGACCACATTACATCTGCCATCGGCGCGGCGCTGATCGGCTGGCACGGCGCCTCGATGCTTTGCTATGTCACCCCGAAAGAGCACCTTGGCCTGCCCAACGACAAAGACGTGAAGGACGGCATCATCGCCTACAAGATCGCGGCCCACGCCGCCGACGTTGCGCGGCATCGTCCGGGGGCGCAGGATCGCGATAACGCAATCAGCTACGCTCGCTACACCTTCGATTGGGACAAGCAGTTCGCCCTCTCGCTCGATCCGGAGACGGCGCGCGCCATGCACGACGAAACGCTGCCCGATGCCTATTACAAGGAAGCGGCGTTCTGCTCGATGTGCGGCCCGAAGTTCTGCTCGATGAACTACTCCGCTAAGGTGGATGAGTACAACCGCCAGGTACACGGCGTCGAGAAGAAAGATTACTCGGAGCTGATGAACAAGCTCGTGGCAATTAAATAGCAACTAGCAACTGGCAATTAGCAGCTAGTTAGGCCGCGCCGGGCGCGGCCTTTTCTATAATATTCGTCTGGATAATCCCCCTTGCAGCCCTTACCTATAGGCGCTAGAGTTCCACTGTAAACGAGAAAACATTTCAGGCTAGAAAATTGCCGATCGAAACTTCACCAGAGCGGGATTGCGGCGAACCGGAAGCCGAGGACCTGCGAAAGCTTGTTGCGCAGACGGAGGTAATCACATCGGTTGCCGACTTCGTGCGAGTTGTCCATGCAATAACCGACACGTGGCATGCCGTAGACAAGGAAGATTACGACGGCGACGCTGAGCGAATACTGGACAACTCCAAGCTCGTTGGAGAGGTGTGGTTCCGGGGCCATCGCACTTGCGATTTGAGTCTCAGGCCGGGGCTCTACCGAGAAAGCACTATCGAGGAAGTGCTGAAGCCAAGGGCCAAGGAACGCTGGGCAGAAAAATATGAACCTTTTCTTTTCCAAGAATTGATAGACGCTGAACACGAGCTTCGAATCGATTTCATAAGCTACGGCCACCTTTTGAATCAGGTTGGCCAGGCAAAGAACCAGATCGACTGGTACTTCCTGATGCAGCATCACGGCGTCCCGACTCGCCTACTTGACTGGACGACGAACGCGTTAGCGGCACTATTCTTCGCACTTGACGACTACGCTCGGCACAAATCATCTGACCAGTCCCCAGCGAGCGCCGAGGAGCACGGTCGAAGGTATGACTGCGTAGCAGTTTGGATGATCGACGCTTACTGGCTCGCAAGCCACTTGTCAGAAGATTGGGGGAGTCCGTTGCTTCCCTGGTCTGAAGACGCGTTGCTTTACGTGCCACCTCTTGAGCAGTTGCTCGAAAAAGAAAACATGTCAAAGAAGTTGATCCCCGAGATCCCAATGCCTATCGAGCCGCCCGCGATGCACCCCCGTGTGGCCGCCCAAGAAGGACGATTCATCATTTTTGGGCGACGACAGGAGCTGCTGGATGAAGAAATACATCGTGAGCGCGGCAGGGATTGCCAACTCGAAGAATCCCGAATTGTACAGATCAGATTTCAACCGAGCGACGTGCACGCTCTATTTGAGGAACTAGCGAGCCTTGGCATATCACGGCGGACACTATTTCCAGATCTCGGCGGTCTCGCAGACTTCATTCGCTGGAAGCGCTTTCACAAACCAGGCCCTGTAATCAAGTCGTAATGGGTGTCCCATATTGACGCCCCCTGCTTTGCTACACTCGAACGAGTGACACGCATCCGACCGAGAGCCTGGATATTTGCCTGCGCCTCCGGCATTCTTCAGGTCCTGATCTTTCCGAAGTTTGCCATTTACCTTTTGGGCTGGGTTGCACTCGCGCCGCTCATCTACGCCATCCTGAAATGCCGCGAGCAGGATGTCACCATGGTCCTGGCCGATGGAGGGCAATTTCTTGCGCCCGCAACACCTTGGCAGGGATTTCTGCTGGGCTATGCCAGCGGCATTATCTGGTATCTCGGCAGCTGCTACTGGGTGTATCACGTGATGCACTCCTACGGTGGGCTGGACGTGCCAACTTCGGCTGCGTTGCTGGTTGGCTTCGCGCTCTACCTCGCTCTCTATCACGGCCTGTTCGGACTTCTGCTCGCACTCATCGCCGCGCGCCGCAACGGCTTCAGCTTGCGCGCGCTGGTCTTTACTCCGTTCATCTGGGTCGCGGTCGAGCTGGCCCGCACCTACATCACCGGCTTTCCCTGGGATCTGCTTGGCACCACGCAGATCGATAACATCCCGCTTACCCGCATTGCGACGGTGACCGGCGTGTATGGGATTTCATTTGAGATCGCATTGGTGAACACCGCGTTCGCTGCGGCGTTTCTGGTGCCGTACGCGCGACGCAAGCTCTTGCTGACCGCGGCGCTGGCCTCGGCCATTGCATTACACGCCGGCAAACTGGAGAAGCCAGAGGCGCTGCCCACCGAACGGGGGGCGACTCTCGTCCAGGTCAATATCCCCATTCTCGACAGCGGCTGGTCGCTCGACTACCTGCTCAAGACCCTGAACTCATTGGCCGCGCTGAGTGCGCGGCCCCAAAGCGCGCCGCCGGGAACCCCAGGTCTGATTATCTGGCCGGAGTCGCCGGCGCCCTTCTGGGTGACGGACCTGCATCTGCGTGCGACTCTGGCCGATGTCGCCCGCGCGACCGACTCTTACCTCATTGCCGGTTCCATCGGCATTGACCACACGGGAGAAATGAATGAGCGGCCGCGCATCTACAACTCCGCTTCCGTGATTGCGCCCAATGGCGCCTGGACCCAGCGCTATGACAAAATCCATCTCGTACCTTTTGGCGAGTACGTTCCGTTCCAGTGGATTCTTGGTTTCGCTAAGTCCCTGACGCACGAAGTCGGAACCTTCTCACGCGGGGCTCACCGGGAACCGGTGACGGTCGATGGCATGAAAGTCGGAACCTTCATTTGTTACGAGTCGATCTTCCCCGGCGAGGTGCGCCGGTTCGCCGAGCGAGGCGCCGAGGTCTTCGTCAACATCTCCAACGACAGCTGGTTCGGCGATACGGGAGCGCCACGCCAGCATCTCAATATGGTGCGGATGCGAGCCGTGGAGAACTATCGCTGGGTGCTGCGCGATACCAACAGCGGCATCACCGCGGTGGTCGATCCTTACGGCCGTGTGGTCGCCGAAGCGCCGCGCAATGAGCGTATCGCTCTGCAGGCAGCTTACGGACTGGAAGATTCAACCACCTTCTACACGCGCCACGGCGATTGGTTCGCGTTTCTGTGTGCGATAATCACGTTGCTGGGACTGGCGTTGCGCTACTTCGGACCCGCCGGAGCGTCGCAGCCCGCGTAGAAATCGAATTAACCACAGAGGCAAAGAGACACAGAGGTTTTGAAATCTTGGGTGAGTACTTAGCGTGAGGAGTTTCTGTCGCGCAATCTGTTACTCACGATTCCTGACTGCTTTTTCTTCTCTGTGCCTCCCTGCCTCTGTG
>Ga0335072_10005280_pt1 | contig 19031 bp, 14 predicted proteins | sample Lox_Sample_21_FD_206725 | JGI IMG/M metagenome (GOLD analysis project Ga0335072, IMG submission 206725) | Soil microbial communities from Loxahatchee National Wildlife Refuge, Florida, United States - Lox_Sample_2.1 | ecosystem: Environmental > Terrestrial > Soil > Wetlands | place: USA...
TCGTCGGTGATGGCGCTGGACTGCTGTTGCAGCGCATACTGCTGCCGCAGAACGTCGATCGAGTTGTTGATCACGCCGACCTGCTTGAGCAGGTCGGCGGCGCGCGCTTGCTGAAAGGGCAGATTGTTGATCTGTGTCGAATTTCCCGCGCTGATCTGGAACGGTATCGACGTGTGGTCCAGCGGCGTGCCCAACGGCCGGGTGATCGATTGCACCTGCGCGATGCCATCCGTGTGGAAGATCGCCTTGGCGACGCGTTCGAGCAGGATCATGTCGGTGGAATTGCGTAGATCGTGGTCGGCTTCGATCATCAACAATTCGGGATTGAGCCGCGCTTGCGAAAAGTGGCGTTCCGCAGCCGCGTAGCCGATATTGGCCGGGGCACTGGCGGGCATGTAGGGGCGAGCGTCGTAACTCGTCTTGTAGCCGGGAAGGGCGAGAAGGCCGACCAGTGCTACCGCGATCGTCACCAGCAGGATGGGGCCGGGCCAGCGCACGATGGCCGTACCGATCCGCCTCCAGCCCTGAGTTTGCATCGGGCGGCCGGGTTCGAACAGACCGAAATGGCGGCCAATGACCAGCACGGCGGGCGCCAGGGTGAGGGCCGCGAGCACTGCGACAAGGACGCCGGTTCCGGCAGGAATGCCAAGGCTCTGGAAATACGGGAGCCGGGTGAAAGTCAAACAGAACACTGCGCCGGCAATCGTCAGACCTGAGCCCAGGATGATGTGCGCGGTCCCGTGATACATCGTGTTGAAGGCCGAGACGCGATCCTGTCCGGCGTAACGCGCTTCGTGGAAACGGCCGAGAATAAAGATCGCGTAGTCGGTGCCGGCGGCGATGACCAACAGCGTCAGCAGATTGGTCGAGTACGTCGAGAGCCCGATGATGCCGGCGTTGGCGAGAACGGCGACGACCCCGCGGGACGCGGTCAATTCGATCATGACAGTGAAAAGCACGATGAGCACCGTGGTGACACGACGGTAGATCCAAAACAGCATCACTGCGATCACCCCGATGGTGATCAGGGTGGTCTTGAGGGTGCCTTTGCCGCCTACCTCGAACTGATCGGTGACCAGAGGCGCGGCGCCAGTGACATAGGCTTTGACGCCCGGCGGCGGCGGTGTGTGTTCGACGATGTTGCGGACGGAATCGACGGACTGATTCGCCAACGACTCGCCCTGATTGCCGGCGAGATAGACCTGTACCAACGCCGCCTTGCCGTCGGAGCTCTGCGAGCCGGCCGCCGTCAGCGGGTCTCCCCAGAAATTCTGAATGTGCTGGACATGCTTCGTGTCTCGGGTGAGCTTCTCGATCAAACCGTCGTAGTAGTGGTGCGCGTCGGCACCCAGCGGCCGATCTCCCTCCAGCACGATCATCGCTGCGCTGTCGGAATCGAACTCGTGGAACACCTTGCCGATGCGTTTGGCGGCCTGTAGCGACGGTGCATCGTGCGGGCTCAGCGACACGTTGTGCGCCTGGGCGACCTTCTCCAACTGCGGTACGAAGACGTTGGTGACCATGGCCAGGCCGAGCCAAAAGAAGGCGATCAGCACGGAGAACCGGCGGATGAGATCGGGGACCGAACGTCGCGAGACGGTATGTGTGCTCATCCGGACTTGTCCAGGCAGTAGGTGAAGGCGTGCAAGGTGTTCACCGTTCTCTCGTCCTTGACCTCGTTGTCGATCTTGATCCGGCAGCCGATCGAGTCGCCGCTGCCCTGGGCGGAAACGGTGACGAACACCGCCGGCTGGGTGGTGGTCGTGTCATAGGCCCAGGGCAGGGTGACGGCGTCGGCGCGCTGCGGCTGGGCATAGACGTCCAGGTAGGTGATCGTTGCCACGGTGCCTGGTGGGCCGAAAACCTCGATGACGACATGCTTGGGGTTGAACGGAACGACATCGTTCGCGGAGCCACTGGCGGTTGACGTGACGTCGTGCGAGGCGAAGATGCCGTGGAGGCGATACACCGTGAACCCGGTCAGCGCGAGCACTGCGGCGGCGACCACTAGCATCCAGCGTCGGCTCAACAGGCGTTTGAGCGAAAACCGATGCATCCGTGACCTTTTCAAAGGAGTCGTGCCGCGCGTGGTGTCACACGGCCACCCCAATGAGAGTTTGCCCGTTTTGAATTCTGTTGGGAGGGAGCGTCATCCGCACACCATCACCGTAGTACGACGACTCGCCGCCACTCACAGCCCGTTGACACAGGACCTAATGTAAACTTCATTTCAGGCTCACGCAAGTCTAAAGGTGCTCTACGCGGAGGTTCAGGCAGAGCGCTTGGCCAGCCACTCGGCCTGCATCACGAGCAGCGCCATGACCTCAAGTTGCGGGGTGTCGGGGTCGAGTTCGCGGTAACGCTGATAAACGTTGACGACGACGCGTTCGGCGTCCAGCCAAGTCGCGTACTCGCCGAGGTCGATGGTGTCGGCAGCTTCGGCCCAGGACAGGCCCTTGCGGTAGGCGGCCTCAGCCCGCTCGGCGACATGAGCGAGATAGCCACGCACCGTACGGATTCCATCGGGGTCGGTGACCGGCCCGTGGCCGGGAACCACGATCGGTGCATCCATTGCGATCATTACGTCGCAGGCCCTTATCCAGTTGGCGATGGGGCCGGCCCACACGATCGGGGTGCAGCCGATGAACAGCAAATCGCCGCCGAACAGCACCCCGGCGTCGGGTACGTGTACCACCGAATCCGCGGCGGTGTGAGCCGGACCCAGGTTCAGCAGGTTGATCTGCCGGCCGCCGACTTCGATGGTCAGGTCGCCGTCGAACGTCTGGTCGGCGTTGCGCAGCTCGATGCCGCTGAAGTCGAAGGGCCCGAACCGGTCTCGCGCGTACGGCGTCGCGAGCGGGCCGAGGTTGGCGGTCTGCACCATGGCCAGCATTTCGGGCGCCATCCCGTGCGCGATCTCGTCGGCCGTGCCCTGGGCGGCGATGATCCGCACCGACTCGTCGAGTAATTGATTGCCGTGGGTGTGGTCCCCGTTGGAGTGCGTGATCAAGGCGTCGGAAATGGGTGCGGAAGAGGTGATGGACTTCATCGCGGTGAGCATTTCGCGGGTCAGCGCCAGGTCGAACAGGGTGTCGACGAGCAGGGACGCGCCGTCGCCGGCTACCAGCCCGGCGTTGCTCCAGCCGTAGCCACCGTCGGGCAGCGTCCACGCCCAGACCCGGTCGGCGACCTCGTGCAGCCCGCGGCGGTAGGGCACCCGTGCGGGCGCCCGGTTGACCCGGCCGGACGCGGCTGCGGCGTCCGGGTTGGGCCGCGCGGGCAACGGGTGGGGTGGGACGCTGGCACGCACGGTTTGCCGGGTCTCTCCCAGTCCCTGCACCTTCAGCGTCACCACGTCGCCGTCGTGCAGCCAGCCCGGGAACGATTCCAGCGCTGTCGGGCTGAGATGCTCCACAAGCGTGCAGGTGGGCACGGTTCCGGAGCCGATGACGTCGCCGGGGCGCAGCATCACCCCGCGGGAGACGTACGAGATGACTTCACCGAAGCTCCAGTCCATCTGGCCGGTCGACCCCGAACCGATCACGGTGTCGTTCACCAGTGCGGTCACCTGCAGGTCGAGTTTCCCGTCGCGACGGTATGGCTCGAGCTCGTCGGGCGTGACAAGGTAGGGGCCCAAGGTGACTCCGCTGTCCTTGCCCTTGCCCTGCCCGATCGCCAGTTGGCTTTCCAGCTGCTGTAGATCTCGGGCCGACCAGTCGTTGAAGATGGTGTAGCCGATGATGGCCCATTCGGCCTGCTCGACAGTCAAGTCCTTACCGCTGGTCCCGATGACGGCGGCGATCTCCAACTCGAAGTCCTGCCAGGCGCTTCCGGGAGCAGTGGGTGCGTCGTCGTAAGGACCCAAAACCGTTGTCGGGCACGCGAAGTAAAACGCCGGGATGCGGTACCAGGTGTCGCTGAGGACCCGACCGGCGCCCAGCGCGGCCTGGCAGTTGCGCATGTGATCCAGGAAGCACAGCGAGTCGCGGATCGAGGGCGGGTGCGGGATCGGCGCCATCAAGGTCACCTCACCGAGTTGCACCGTCGCCGATGGCGAACGCTGCACGTAATCGCCGGCTTGCCGCAGCCCGTCGGCGCCGCGTCCGATCAGGTCGAGCAGCGCCACCCCCGGCGGCATCGCGTAGATCGTGTCACCGGAAAGGACTCCGGTACGCTCGCCGTCGGCACTTCGATACGTCAGCCATTTCATTCTCGCACCACCTCACTTGGTTTCTTGTCCGGTCGCATCCCGCGCCAACTCGGTTGGCGCAACCGGTTATCCGGAGTCCACTCGCTGTAGCGCACCTCCCCGACCAGAACCGGCTCGACGAACGTCACGCCCTTGGTGTCACGCGTCGGAAGTCGGGCGTCGAAGGGAGATTGGTCGGTGTGCAGCGGCGCCAGCGTCTTCTTCAGATTGGCCAGATCGCGTTCGGTGAAACCGGTACCGACCCGCCCGGCGAAGCGCAGCCCGTCGGAGCCGGGGATGCCCACCATCAGCGAGCCGATGCCGCTGCTGCGTCCGCCTTCCCCGGCTTTCCAGCCGCCGATGACGACTTCCTGTGTGTTCCAATGCTTGTCCTTCACCCAGGACGCCGAACGTCGGCCCGGCTGATAGGTGGAGTCGCGTTTCTTGGCGATCACACCCTCCCAGCCGTGCTCGCGGGAGTCCTCGAGCGCCTGGGCACCGTCACCGGGCAGCAGCTCGGGGACAATGAGATTCCCTGTGGTGGAAAGCATTTCCAGTAGCTTTCGCCGGTCTTGGTAACGGGCCCGTAGCAGCGAGCGGCCGTCCAGGTAGAGCAGGTCGAACGCCCAGTACTCGACGGGGGTGCCGCGGCCCCGGTTCTGCATCTCGTTGAAACTGGGCACACCGGACTTGTTCAGAACGACGGCCTCGCCGTCGAGGACAACGTGATGCTCAGCCAGATCGGCTGCCAACGATCGTAATTCGGGATACTCACCGGTGACTTCGCGGCCGCGCCGGGACCGTACCCGCAAGGTGCCGTGGTCCGCCTCCACCAGGAGCCGGTAGCCATCCCACTTGCCTTCGAAAGCCCACTGGCCAGGCTTTAGGGCCGCGACCGAGCCGTGCGTGGCCAGCATCGGGGCAATCGCGGCGAACTCGAAAACCTTCTGGTCTTTCATCCGGTGGGCCAGCCATTGATCGCCATTGGTTTGAATCAGCGCGTAACGGCCGGAGATCCGCTCGCCATACAGGTTGACTATGACCTCGTCGTCGCTGAACTTCTCGGCCTCGTAGGTTCCGGAGTCCCAGATGATCACCCTGCCGGCGCCGTACTCCCCTTTGGGAATGTTGCCCTCGAACGTGCCGTATTCCAGGGGGTGATCTTCAGTGTGCACCGCCAGGTGGTTGACCGACGTGGTCTCGGGCAGGTTTTTCGGCACCGCCCAGGACACCAAGACGCCGTCTCGCTCCAGCCGGAAGTCGTAATGCATCCGGCGGGCGTGATGCTGTTGGATGACGAATGTATTGCCTTGGCCGGTGCTGGGTTTCGCTACCGGCACCGGCTCCGGAGTCTTCGACGCGTCGCGCATGCTGCGGTACTTGGCCAACCGATCCGCGGCGGGCAGGTCGGGGTCCAGCGGCGCCAGTAGATCGCCGTCGCGGGCGACTCTGTCCAGCACCTCGTCGTAGCGCAACTGACGCAGCGTGGTGTCCTCGAGTTCCTCCCAGCTGCGTGGCGCCGCGACCGTGGGATGTTCGCGTCCGCGCAGCGAGTAGGGCGCGATGGTGGTTTTCGAGCCGTTGTTCTGGCTCCAGTCCAGGAACACCTTGCCGGCCCGCACGCTCCTGGTCATGGTCGACGTGACCAGCTTTGGCATCGCCTTTTCCAGTTGCTGCGCAACACGTTTGGCCAATACCGTTGCGCCCCTGCTGCTCACCGGCTCATCCAGCGGCGTGTAGAGGTGCAACCCCTTGCTGCCGCTGGTAAGCGGAAAAGTGGGCAGCCCGATCTCGCTGATCAGATCCCGCACGGCATGCGCCACTTCGCAAAGTTGGGCCATCGTGACGCCTTCGCCTGGATCCAGGTCGAACACCAATCGCGTTGCCGGGCCGGGCTTGAGCTCCTCGGCCCTGCTTCGGGTCCACTCGGCGACGAACCGCCACTGCGGCACGTGCACCTCGAGCGCCGCTTGCTGCGCGATCCAGGCCAGCCCGGTGGGGCTGTCGATGATCGGATAGGTCGTCGTGCCGGAGCGGTGGGTCACGCTGGCCCGCGGCAGCCAGTCGGGCGCCGATGATGCGAGCTGCTTTTCGAAGAAGGAATCCTGGTCGACGCCATTGGGCCAGCGCTTGCGCGTTGCCGGGCGTCCCGCGACGTGCGGCAGCATCACCTCGGCGATGCTGGCGTAGTAGTCGAAGATGTCGCCCTTCGTTGTTCCGGTGGCCGGATACAGCACCTTGTCCGCGTTTGTCAATTTCACCCGCGGCGCCATGGGGTTAATTATGTCCCCGCCGTAAATTTTTGTGGCGTAACACACTTTGACGTTAGACCGCCGCCACCATCGGGCACGCAGACACGCATGCGCAATGTAATCCCCTGGCGCCGCAATGCCGGCGTCCCGTTAAGCAATGCGACGCTGCGACTGCATTCGCAGCGAATTGACGTACCGACCTACGACCGGTCTACCCTTCGCCGGGGTGTCGTACACATCGGCGCAGGTAATTTTCACCGCGCGCATCAGGCCGTCTACTTCGATGACCTCGCCTGCTCGGGCATTTCCAACGAGTGGGGGCTCACCGGAGTCAGTCTTCGCTCCCGCGATGTAAAAGATCTGCTCTCGGCTCAGGATGGGCTTTATACCGTCGTGCAACGCGGCCACGATCGCCAAACGGCCCGCGTGGTCGGCTCGATCGGCTCCTACCACTACGCACCGAACGACAGCGCTGCGGTCCGTGCCGCGCTGGCGGATCCACAAACCCGCATCGTCAGCCTGACCATTACCGGCAATGGGTACTTTCTGGATCCCGTTACCCGCGAGTTCGACGCTGCGAACCCCGACGTGCGCGCCGATCTTGTCGGGTCGCATTGCTTTGCCACCGCGTGGGGATACCTGACCGAGGCACTCGACCGGCGTCGTCGCGCCGGTACTGCCCCGTTTACGGTGCTCTGCTGTGACAACATTCCCGACAACACCCAGGCCGCGCGGACCGCGCTAGTGTCGTTCGCCGCGTTAAGAGACCCCGGGCTTGCCCGTTGGATTGACACAAATGTCGCATTCCCGTCGACCATGGTCGACCGCATCACTCCTGCGACCTCGGACTCGGAGCGACAATTCGTCGAGCGCACATTTGGCATCGCCGACAAGTGGCCGGTGCTGACCGAACCGCATTGCCAATGGATCATCGAGGACTCCTTCAGTGGCGACCGCCCGCCGCTCGATGAGGTCGGCGCCCAGTTCGTGGCCGATGTCAGCGACCACAAGCTCGTCAAGACCCGTCTGCTCAACGGAACCCACATCGCGGTGGCGTGTTTAGCCACGGTGGCCGGCTACCAGCGCACCGACGAAGCAATGAGGGACCCGGTCATCTTCGATTACGTCGAACAGCTCATGCGCGACGAGATTCAGCCACTGCTCCCGGCGGTGCCCGGGATGAACACGCCCGGCTATCGGAACACGTTGCTCAGCCGGCTTGGCAACCCGCGGATGAGCGACGAGTTGTCGCGGTTGGCTCGCCGGGGATCGAGCAAGATATCGTCGTTTCTGCTGCCGTCCCTGCACGAGGCGATCGCGCAGGATAGGCCGCACACTCTGCTGATGTTGGCCCTCGCCGGGTGGGCCCGGTACCTGCGCGGCTACGATCTCAAGGGTGGCAAGATCCGCATCGATGATCCGGAGTCGTCGCTGCTCACCAGCTTGGCAACCATGGCAGGCAACAACCCCGATCCGTTGCTGCGGTATGACATCTTCACCGAACTGCGTGTGGTTCCCGCCTTTGCCGAGCGCCTCGGCGAGATGATTGAGAACATCGATGAGCGGGGTGTGATACCCACGCTGCGCCGAGCGTTGCGGGATGATGCGCGGGAGTTGGTGTCGAGATGAACCAGCTCGGACTAAAGGTCTTACGAGAATTCGATCCCGCATCGATCACTACGCTGCTGCTCGACGCGGATGACAACCTTTTCCCTTCTGAGGCACCGGCTTTCGCCGCTTCGACCGAGGTGGTCAACCGATTTCTCGCCAGGTTCGGCGTGACTTCCCCCTTCAGCGCAGACGAACTGCGCAAGCAGGCCACCGGCAAGAACTTCCGCAATACGGCGACCCTCCTGGCCGTGCAGTGTGGCGTGCCGTTCGAGAAGGCATTCGCAGCCGACTATCCGGAAGCGGCCGTCGCCTCGGACAGCGACGTGGCAGCCGGCCGCGCCTTGTCCGGCGACGAACTCGAGCAATGGGTGCTCGAAGAACGCGAGCGGGTCACCGCTCACCTTGCAGCCACCCTGAAGCCGGATCCTGAAGTGCTGGAACCATTGCGAGCCCTCGCGACGCATTGCGCACTCGCCGCCGTGAGCTCGAGCGCCACCAAGCGTCTGCGTCCCTGCTTCACTGCCACCGGCCTCGACTCGCTGATACCGGAGGCGGTGACCTTCAGCGCGGAGGATTCTCTTCCGGTGCCGACAAGCAAGCCCAACCCCGCGGTGTATCTGCATGCAGGCCGGGTCATGAACGTCGAGCCCCAGCAAGGCCTGGCCGTCGAAGACTCCGTGGCGGGCGTGTCTTCCGCGGTCGCGGCGGGCTACGCCACCGTCGGCAACTTGATGTTTGTGCTACCTGACGAACGGGACCGCCGGCATGCAGAATTGATTGATGCCGGCGCAGTCGCAATCACCGATTCGTGGCGTGCTCTTGCTGATGTCCTGCTGTTGTCGGCCGTGCAGGCTGGAGGCTCTCCGGTCAGTTAAGGCCTCGGCGATGCGGTAGCGATCCGGGCTGTGGCCCGGGAGGAGGTGGCCAATGACGGCCAGCGCAATCAATCTGAACAATGCGTCGCTCGCCGAACTGCCGATCGCAGCGCCGAACTATGACCGCGGCAGCATCGGCGTCGGTATTGCGCACATCGGGGCCGGTCACTTTCACCGGGCGCATCAGGCGATGTACATCGACCGGTTGCTGCAGCGTGGCTTGGCACGCGAGTGGGGCATCTGCGGGGTGGGGGTGCTGCCCGCCGACTGGCCAATGCGCGACGTCCTGCGTGACCAGGACGGTTTGTACACGCTGATTCTGGAGAACCCCGACGGCAGCCGGGACGCACAAGTGATCGGCTCGATCGTCGACTACCGCTATGCCCCCGACGATCCGGAGGGTGCGCTCGAGGTGCTGGCCGCGGAATCCACCCGGATCATCTCGCTGACCATCACCGAAGGCGGTTACCGCGACCCCGACGGGCCCGCGTTCGCGTTGATCACCGACGCGCTGGCCATGCGTCGCGACCGCGGGATCGCCGCACCGACAATTGCGTCGTGCGACAACATCGAGAGCAACGGTGAGGTCGCGAAGCGCGCCGTCCTCGCGCATGCTGAAAGCCGGGATCCCGCGCTCGCCGAGTGGGTGGCCGAACACACCCGATTCCCGAGTTCGATGGTCGACCGGATCACCCCGTCCACGACACCCGAGATGGCCGCGACGATCCGGCGCGACTTAGGTGTTGCCGACCGGTGGCCGGTGCTGGCCGAGCCGTTTGCCGCCTGGGTCCTCGAAGACGACTTCGCCGATGGCAGGCCGCCGTTGGAGCAGGCGGGCGTGCTGCTGGTCAACGATGTCGGCCCGTACGAGTCGATGAAGCTCCGGCTGCTCAACGCGGGGCACCAGTCCTTGTGCTACTTCGCCCATCTGTGCGGCTTCGAGTTTGTCCATGACGCGGCGCGTGATCCGTTGTTCGCCGAATTCTTGCTCGCCTATTTCGATTTCGAGGCCGTCCCGACACTGGCACCGGTGCCCGGGATCGACCTGCATGACTACAGCCGCACGCTGATCGAGCGATTCGGCAACCCGGGCGTGCGCGACACCGTTGCGCGGCTGTGTGCCTATTCGTCGGATCGCATCCCGAAATGGCTGCTTCCGGTGATCCACGACAACCTGGCCAGCGATGGCCCGGTTCGGCTGGCCGCGGCGACGGTGGCCAGCTGGGCCCGCTACGCAGAGGGCGTCGACGAGCGGGGTAAACCGATCGAGCTGGTTGACCAGCTGAAGGACTCGCTGGTGCCGATCGCCCGGTCGCAGCACGAGAATCCCACCGCGTTCATCGAGTCCACCGCGGTGTTCGGGGACCTGGCCCGGCAGCCACGCTTCGTCCAGGCATACTGCTGGGCGCTGGATTCGTTGCACCGCAACGGAGCTCGGGCGACACTGGAGGCGTTAGTGCGATGACCCGCGGGCTGGTGGTCGGCGAATCGCTGATCGACATCGTGGGGCGCGACGAGCATGTCGGTGGGAGCCCACTCAACGTCGCCGTCGGTTTGGCCAGGCTCGGCCGCGACGTCGATTTCCTGACGCACATCGGCGACGACCTGCACGGCCGGCGCATCGCTGATTACGTCAAAGCCTCAGGCGCACAGCTTGTTCCGGGAAGCACCTCCACTTCTCGGACACCGACCTCGGTGGTGACGATCGCTGACGACGGTTCGGCCGCTTACACATTCGATCTGGAATGGCAGCTCTCCGGAACGCCTGAAGTCGGGCCACCGCTGTTCGTACACACCGGGTCTATCGCCGCGGTCCGCGAGCCCGGGTGTTTGGCGGTCGCGGCATTGCTCGACACCTATCGCGTGTCGGCCACCGTCACGTTCGACCCCAATGTGCGTCCATCACTGATCGGGGACCGGGATCTGGCCCGCGAACGTATCGCCCATCTTGTCGAGCGCAGCGACATCGTCAAGGTCAGTGACGACGATTTGCGTTGGATCGATCCCGAGCATGATCCCGAATGGATCGCCCGGGCCTGGTCGGCGTCGGGACCTGCGATCGTCGCGTTGACAATGGGCGACCAGGGTTCGCTGGCGTTTTGCTCGGCAGGCGAGGCGCGAGTGGCCGCCAGGCCCGTTCGGGTGGTCGACACGGTCGGCGCCGGTGACGCGTTCATGGTCGGGCTCCTCGACACGCTCTGGGAAATGGACTTGTTGGGCGCTGAGCGGCGAGCCGCGCTTGGCCGAATCGAACTCGATGCGCTGACCACCGCGCTTGCCGCCGCGAGCCTGTCATCAGCGCTGACCGTCGCCCGCGCCGGCGCCGATCTACCCGATCGAGCGGCCCTGCGGGCGCAATCCTCCCCGCCCTAGTCGTCGCAGGCCGGCGAAATTAGCTCCGGGCGGACCACCGCCTGCAGCGTTGTCGGTCAGAGGCAGGCAAGCGGGAAAATCCCGCCGTGCGGGCCCGCCGCGCTGTTTTGCTGCGGGTGTTTGGGCATACTGGCTGCATGCGCTCCATCTGGAAGGGTTCGATCGCGTTCGGGCTGGTGAACGTCCCGGTCAAGGTCTACAGCGCCACCGAGGACCACGACATCAAGTTCCATCAGGTGCACGCCAAGGACAACGGCCGCATCCGGTACCAACGAGTCTGTGAGATAGATGGCGAGGTCGTCGAATACCGTGACATCGCCAGAGCCTATCAGTCCGACGACGGCCAAATGGTGATCATCACCGACGACGACATCTCCACCCTGCCCGAAGAACGCAGCCGCGAAATCGAAGTGCTGGAGTTCGTCCCGGCCGGCGACGTCGACCCGATGCTGTTCGACCGCAGCTACTTCCTCGAGCCGGATTCGAAATCCTCCAAATCGTATGTATTGCTGGCGAAGACTCTTGCCGACACCGATCGGATGGCGATCGTTCATTTCACTCTGCGCAACAAGACCCGGCTGGCCGCGTTGCGCGTCAAGGACTTCGGCAAGCGCGACGTGATGGTGGTGCACACCTTGTTGTGGCCCGACGAGATCCGCGATCCCGACTTCCCCGTGCTGGACAAGAAGGTCGAGGTCAAGCCCGCCGAGCTCAAAATGGCTGGGCAGGTGGTGGATTCGATGGCCGAGGATTTCAACCCGGACCGCTACCACGACGACTACCAGGAACAGCTGCACGAGCTGGTCCAAGCCAAACTCGAAGGCGGGGAAGCCTTTACCACCGAGGAGCAACCCAAAGAGCTAGACGAGACCGAGGATGTCTCCGACCTACTCGCCAAACTGGAAGCCAGCGTGAAGGCGCGCTCCGGTGGCGGCAAGGCACCGGCCAAGAAGACGACGGCCGAGAAGACGACCGCGGCGAAAAAGGCACCGGCCAAGAAGACGACAGCGAAGAAGTCAACCGCCAAAAAGGCCCCGGCAAAGGCGGCGTCGAAGTCCTGATCCGTTAGCGCCGCCGGGTTGCCACGAGGCGGAACGCCGCGGCTAAGAGGTTGATCACCGCGACAATGATGATCAGCGTCATCGCCGCGCCCCAGATCCGTAGAAAACCGGCGTGTTCTGGGTTGGTGAGTTCGGTATAAATCAGCAGCGGCAGCGAGGCCATGTTGCCGTGGAAGATGTCGAGGTTGATAGAGCGGCTATACCCGACAAGCACCAGCACCGGAGCGGTTTCGCCGATAACACGCGCCACGGATAGCAACACACCGGAGACAATGCCCGGCATCGCGATCGGAAAGACAATATGCACGATGGTTTTCCATTTGGGAATACCCAACGCGTAGCTGGCTTCCCGCAGGTCGTCGGGCACTAACCTGAGCATCTCTTCGGTGGACCGCACCACCACCGGCAACATGAGCAACACCAACGCCAACGACACCGCGAAGGAGCTCTGCTGGAACCCCAGGGTAACGATCCACAGGCTGAAGATGAACAGCGCGGCCACGATCGAGGGCACCCCGGCGAGCACGTCGACCATAAAGGTCGTCACCCGTACCAGTCGGCCAGAGCCATATTCGACCAGGAGCACTGCAGTCATCAAGCCCAGCGGTACGGCTAGGACGGCGGCCACCCCCGCCTGCACCAGCGTCCCGTACAGCGCGTGGTATATCCCGCCGGCAAACTGCTCTGGCAGCACGCCGCGCAGCGAGTAGGTCCACCAACCCGACCGCGTTACGGCGTACCAGCCTCGTGCGACGACCACCGATAACACCCAGACCAGCGGTACCAACGCAATCGCGAATGAGGCGACGAAAAACATTGTCGCAACGTTGTTTGTGATCCGCCGTTTAGTACTGAGTGGACGAAACACCACGGGTTTGACCGGCCGGTCGAACGTCTCAGCGGTCATGCGTTGACCTTCCCGCCGGCGATCGCGCGGGCGCCCGCGTTGACGATGAACGTCAGCACGAACAGCGCAAATCCCGCGGAGATGTAGGCGCCGGTTGGCAACGGTTCGCTGAATTCGGCTGCCGCGGACGCGATCTTGGAAGCGAACGTGTAACCACCGTCGAACAGCGACCAATTCCCGGGGTTGGCTGCCGAGCGCAAGATGATCAGCACAGCGACGGTTTCTCCCAGCGCGCGCCCTAACCCCAACATTGACGCCGCGATGACACCGCTACGACCGAAAGGCAGCACTGTCATCCGCACCACCTCCCACTTTGTAGCGCCCAACGCCTGTGCCGCTTCCATCTGCATATGAGGGGTCTGCCGAAATACTTCTCGTGATACGGAGGTGATGATCGGAAGGATCATCACCGAAAGCACGATGCCGGCGGTGAAGATGGTACCGCCGCCGGCCAGGGAAACGTTGCCCTGCTTGAACAAGAACAACCACCCCAGGTGGCGATTGAGAAACACCGCAAACGGCTCGATCCTGGGCGCCAGCACGAAGATTCCCCACAACCCGAAGATGATCGACGGCACCGCGGCCAACAGATCAACAACTGCAGCGAATGGGCGTGCGAGCCGCTTCGGCGCATATTGCGTGAGGAACACCGCAATCCCGACCGCTACCGGTACGGCCAGCACCAACGCGCTTATCGAACTTAGGACTGTGACCATGAACAAATCTCGGATGCCGAACGCGAGGTGTTGCGCGTGGACCGTGTCGAACGTGGCGCTGGTGAAGAAATTCGCCTGGTCGACGCGCAGGGCAGGGATGGCGCGAACCAACAGGAAGATCGCGATCAGCACGATCGCGACGACGATCGTCGAGCCGGCGCTCCGGGCGAGCGACTTGAACACGCGGTCGCCCCGCCGCATCTTGCGCTGATCAGTCGGCGTCAGCGCAAACCTTGTCCCGGGCGGCCTGGTGAGCGTTTCTCGGGCCATGAAACCGTGATCTAGGTGATGGCGTTGACCGAAGCCGACAACCGCGACTTGAACGAGTCCGGAATGGGGATGTATCCGTTGTCCGCCAAGCCATTCTGTCCGGCGCCAATGGTGCTCTGCAGGAATGCCTTCACGGCCGTACCGACCTGGGAGTCGGGATACTTCGAGCAGACAATCTCATACGTCGCCAGCACGATGGGATAGGAGCCGGCCTGGGTTGGCTTGTAGAACGAGAGCGTGTCGAGCACCAGGTCATTGCCCTGACCTGAGACCGTGGCCCCGGCGATCGTCTTGCCGACCGAGTCAGCGCTGATCGCCACCGCGTCCGGACCGGCCGACGTGACGACCTTGGCCATGTTCAGTTTCTGCGCCTGGGCGAATGACCATTCGTTGTAGGTGATCGACCCTTCGGTCGCCTTGATGGCCGCCGACGTGCCGTCGTTGCCCTTGGCGCCCTCACCGACACCGCCGTTGAACGTCTTTCCGGCGCCCTTGCCCCACGCGCCGTTGGAAGCGGCGTCAAGGTACTTCTGGAAGTTATCGGTGGTCCCGGACTGGTCGTTGCGGAATACGACGTGAATTGGCTCAGCGGGCAGGTTGACGCCGGCGTTCAGTCCCTGGATCGCGGGATCGTTCCAACTGGTGATCGCGCCGTTGAAGATCTTCGCCGCCGTCGGACCGTCCAGATTCAGGGAACTCAGGCCTTTGACGTTGTAGGTGATCGCGATCGGGCCGAACACCACCGGCAGGTTCCACGCCGGTGAGCCGCAACGCTGTTGCGCGGCAGCGGACTCGTTTTGCGCCAACGGTGAGTCTGACCCCCCGAAATCGGTTTGGTTGCCGTTGAATTCGCTGATTCCGGCGCCCGAACCATTGGCCGTGTAGTTCAGCGTCTGACCCGGACAGGCCTGCTCGAACGCGTTGACAAAGCGGGTCATCGCGTTGGCCTGCGCCGTCGACCCGCTGGCCTTCAGCGTCTTCTTTCCGCCGCAGCTGACCTTTCCGGATGACGTACCCGACGAGGTGCCCGTCGCTGCACTTCCACCAGTTGCGTTGTTATCACTGCCGCACCCCGACAAAATCAGCGCAGAAGTAGCCAGGACGCTCAGCCCGGCGCCAAATCGATTGAGCTTCAATTCAATTCCTTTGAACGGTACGGATGAGACGATGATCTGCGCCGCCTGTAGCCGCGGCCTGCCGATCCGGAGTCTCCCTCGCCGCCATGAAGCTAACAGCAACAAGGTTAACGCCCGGCGAAATTTTGCCTGCTATCGATACTTGGGGCCACTCTCGACGTGGCCGCCGTCACACCGTCACTACCGTGTGCCAAACTAGAACCTGTTTCAGAACTGCCGCGATACGGGCTAGGCGGGCTTGCTACCGTTTCGCCCGACAACTCAAAAATAGAGAGGCCGCAATGATCCTTGACAGGTTCCGTCTCGACGACAAAGTCGCCGTCATCACTGGTGGCGGCCGCGGCCTCGGCGCGGCCATCGCGCTGGCTTTCGCCGAAGCCGGCGCCGACGTGCTCATCGCCTCGCGGACGCAATCCCAACTAGATGCCGTCGCTGAACAGGTCCGTGCCACCGGTCGCTGGGCCCACACCGTCGAGGCAGACCTGGCCCATCCCGAAGCAACTGCTCAGCTGGCCGCTCAGGCGGTCGAGGCGTTCGGGAAACTCGACATCGTCGTCAACAACGTGGGCGGGACCATGCCCAACACGTTGCTGACCACCTCCACCAAGGACCTCAAGGACGCATTCACGTTCAATGTCGCCACCGCTCACGCCCTGACCGTCGCGGCGGTGCCGTTGATGCTCGAGCACTCCGGTGGCGGCAGCATCATCAACATCAGCTCCACCATGGGCCGGCTGGCCGGACGTGGCTTCGCCGCCTACGGCACCGCCAAGGCCGCGCTGTCTCACTACACCCGGCTCGCCGCGCTGGATCTGTGCCCACGCATCCGCGTCAACGCCATCGCACCGGGATCCATCCTCACCTCCGCATTGGACGTGGTGGCCTCCAACGACGCGCTGCGCGCCCCGATGGAGAAGGTGACACCCATGCGCCGGCTCGGTGATCCTGTCGATATCGCCGCTGCCGCAGTGTATTTGGCATCGCCGGCGGGCGACTTCCTGACCGGTAAGACGCTGGAAGTCGACGGCGGCCTGACCTTCCCAAACCTCGACATACCCGTTCCGGACCTGTGAGGAGCCCACAATGGCCATACCCGTCGTTCAACTGGGCACCGGCAATGTCGGGATCCACGCGCTGCGAGCGCTGATCACCAACCCGGACTTCGAACTCACCGGCGTCTGGGTCTCATCGGATGCCAAGGCGGGCAAGGACGCGGGCGAGCTTGCCGGACTTGCGGATTCAACCGGCGTGCTGGCCAGCACCGATCTGGACGCGGTGCTGGCCACCGGACCGCAATGCGCGGTCTACAACGCGATGGCCGACAACCGGCTGCCCGAGGCGCTGGAGGACTATCGGCGCGTCCTGGCTGCCGGGGTCAACATCGTCGGCAGCGGCCCCGTCTTTCTGCAATATCCGTGGCAAGTGATCCCCGACGAGCTCGTCTCGCCGCTGGAAACCGCAGCACGCGAAGGTAACTCGAGTCTGTACGTCAACGGGATCGACCCAGGATTCGCCAACGATCTGCTGCCGCTGGCATTGGCCGGCACCTGTCAGAGCATCCAGCAGATCCGGTGTATGGAGATCGTTGACTACGCCACGTACGACAGCGCCACCGTCATGTTTGACGTGATGGGCTTCGGCAAGCCGCTCGACGAGATTCCGATGCTGCTGCAGACCGGCGTGCTGAGCCTGGCGTGGGGATCGGTGGTCCGGCAACTTGCTGCGGGCCTTGGCATTTCGCTCGACTCGGTGGCCGAGGAGTACGTCCGCGAGCCAGCGCCCGAGGCCTTCGACATCGCATCGGGCCACATTCCCAAGGGCAGTGCCGCGGCGCTCCGCTTTGAGGTGTTCGGAATGGTCAACGGCGATCCCGTTGTCGTCGTCGAACACGTCACCCGGTTGCGCGAGGACCTGTGCCCGGATTGGCCGCAACCAGCCCAGCCTGGCGGTTCGTACCGCATCGAGATCACCGGGGAACCGTCCTACGCCATGGACATCTGCCTGAGCAGCCGCAAGGGCGATCACAACCACGCCGGACTGGTCGCCACCGCGATGCGGGTCGTCAACGCGATCCCGGCCGTGGTGGCCGCGCCGCCGGGCATCGTGACGACGCTCGATCTGCCCCTGATCCCCGGTCGGGGTCTGTACGTCCCCGGGTGATCCATAACACGGCATAAAGCACCATCAGCTCGGCGTTGCGCCAACCAACAAATGTGACGGCGCAAAGGGGACGTGATGTCGAAACGGCGGGTCTTGATCACTGGGGCGTCCAAGGGTATCGGGCGGGCGGTCGCAGACCGTCTCGCCGCTGATGGCCACGAGCCGATTGGGCTTGCACGCACTGCGCCGACAGACTTTCCCGGACGATTCCACGAGGTCGACCTCGGCGACCGGGCCGCGACCGCGGCAACGCTGGACGAGATCGTCGCAGCAGGCAAGGTCGATGCGGTGGTCAACAACGTCGGCCTCGCGCGGTTCGGCCGTATCGGTTCGATCGACCTGGACGAGCTCGCCATCGCCTACGACATGAATGCGCGTACCGCGGTCCAGGTGGTGCAAGCGGTGCTGCCGGGCATGCTCGAAGCGGGATGGGGTCGCATCGTCAACGTCTCCAGTTTGACCACGCTCGGGGTTGCCGAGCGCACTCCATACGCCGGCTCGAAAGCCGCACTCGAAGCGGACACGCGTATTTGGGCCGGTGAGCTTGCGTCCAGTGGTATCACTGTGAACGCGGTGGCTCCGGGGCCGATAGAGACCGGGATGTACCGGGCACTTAGCCCCGTCGGATCGGAACGCGAAGCGCGTGTGCTCGACGTCATCCCACTGCACCGGGTCGGTACTCCGATGGAAATCGCGCACGTGATTTGCATGTTGCTGCACGAGGACGCCGGATACATCACCGGACAGATCGTGCGGGTCGACGGCGGCGGCAGCATCCCAGCCGCGTAGCCCACGACGTAGCGGTTCGGCTACCCTCACTTTTTTATTCGGTACCAGAAATCGAGGGTCGGTACGTTGGCGCAAGGCACCCAGACCTCGCTCAAGACGAGCTGGTATCTGCTCGGGCCGGCGTTCGTGGCTGCGATTGCCTACGTCGATCCCGGAAACGTCGCGGCCAACGTCAGCTCGGGCGCGCAATTCGGTTACCTGCTGCTGTGGGTCATCGTGGTGGCCAACGGGCTGGCGGGCCTGGTGCAGTACTTGTCGGCGAAACTCGGCCTGGTGACTGGGCGCTCACTGCCTGCGGCCATCGGCAAGCGGATGAGCCGTCCGGGCCGACTTGTCTACTGGGCCCAGGCCGAACTGGTGGCCATAGCAACCGATATGGCCGAAATCGTCGGCGGGGCGATCGCGTTGCGGATCTTGTTCGGTTTGCCACTCCTGGTCGGCGGAATCATCACCGGGGTGGTGTCCCTGCTACTTTTGGCCATCCAAGACCGGCGCGGGCAGATCATCTTCGAGCGGGTCATCACCGGCCTGCTGCTCGTCATCGCCGTTGGCTTTGCGGCGAGCTTCTTCGTCAAGACACCGCCCCCCGATGCCGTGATCGGCGGGCTGGTGCCGCGATTCCGCGGCACCGAAAGTGTGCTGCTCGCCGCCGCAATCATGGGCGCCACCGTGATGCCGCATGCCGTGTATAT
>Ga0335072_10005281_pt1 | contig 19031 bp, 14 predicted proteins | sample Lox_Sample_21_FD_206725 | JGI IMG/M metagenome (GOLD analysis project Ga0335072, IMG submission 206725) | Soil microbial communities from Loxahatchee National Wildlife Refuge, Florida, United States - Lox_Sample_2.1 | ecosystem: Environmental > Terrestrial > Soil > Wetlands | place: USA...
GGCGCTCTCACTGGCATGCGTGCGCGCCGGCGAGCGCACCGCGTTCGGCAAGCCGATCGCCAACCTCGGCGGCAACCGCGAGCGCATCGCCGACGCGCGCATCGCGATCGACCAGGCCCGCCTGCACGTGCTGCACGCCGCGTGGCTGCTCGACACCGGCTCCCCCGCGGCCCTCGGCGCGGTCTCCCAGATCAAGGTCGCCGTGCCCAACATGGCCCAGCGGGTGGTGGACATGGCGATGCAGCTGCACGGCGGCGCGGGCCTCTCCAACGACGTGCCTCTCGCCGCCGCCTGGACGATCGCCCGCGCTCTGCGCCTGGCGGACGGCCCCGACGAGGTCCACCGCGGGGTGATCGCCCGCATCGAGCTCGCTCGCCACGGCATCGGCAAGTGGGCCGGCTGAGCGCCGCCGCGCCGCCGGGGGCACAACATCTAGTCCGGGCTCGCCTGTTTGCCTCGTTTGGCTTCGAACCTGCCGCTGGCACTCACATTGCTGACGATCACCGCCACGATTGTGACCAGGTAGAGCTGGCCGAAAAGAGCCTCCAGCGCGGAGGTCATACGAGCGGCGCTCGAGATCGGCGCGATGTCTCCGTAGCCGACGGTGGTGAGGGTGATGAAGCTGAAGTACACCTCTTCTGCGTGCTGGTTGGTGCCCAGGCCTCTCAGCACGGCCGTGCCGGCGATCGCGTCCATCGTCGAGTAGGCGAACGCGAAGATCAATCCCGCCAGCAGATACACCGTCAGGGCGCCCATCACCGAGTGCAGCGTGACCCGCCGCTCGATGCGGATGCCGCCCACGATGCCCCGGGTGACGACAACGGCGCCGGACACCGCGAGGATGCCGCTGAGGCCGAACACGATCGCCCGCTCGGTTTGGCCCTCGCCGGCGATCGCCGCCACGACCAGAGCGATGACGGAGAACCCGATGAATCCGCCCACCCGCCGCCACTGCGCACGGGTGGCGTCCTCGGCGAACAGCGCCGTGATCACGGTGGCGGCCATCAGCAGCGCTTGCACGAGCCACGACGGGGGCGTATTGGGCAGTGCCATCTGCACGCCGGTGCTGAGCAGCGTCAGCATCAGCACGAGCCCGTAGCGGTAGCTCCCTCTCAGCTCCACGAGTTTCCGGGCGGCGCGACGTTCGGCCATCCGCCCAGATTTACGGCCCGCTCGGACGGCATCGCCGGCCGGCAGGCGCGTACACGCCACCGTGGATAACCTTCCGAGCCGTCACATGGCCAAAGACCTGCTGAGCGACATACGCGCCGAGATCGACGCCCGCATGGGCGAGCTGCGACCGGCGCTCCAGGAGTACGAGGGGCTGCTGGCCGCCGCCGACGCTCTGGGCGTGAGCGTCCCCACGGGCGGCGCGCGCGCCGGTGCGGCCAAACGGGCGGGCTCCCGCGCGCGAGCCGGCAGCGGCGGGACCGGCGCCCGGCGCGGACGCCCGCCGGGCGGCCGTCCGGCGGGCAGCGGCAAAGCTCGCCGGGGGCCCCGTGCCGGCTCTCCACGCGCCCCCAGGGGCGCCGCCGGCAAGGCGATCCTCGCGGCCCTCGAGCACGGCTCCCACACGGTCAGGGAGCTGGTGGTGGTGACGGCCATGGCCGACCCCAACATCCGCGCCAACCTCCGCCGGATGCTCGCCGAGGGGACCGTGGCGAAGGTCAGCCGCGACGGCAAGTCCGCCTACGCGCTGCCCTCCGCCGCGTAGCAGCCGCTATTTCTTCTTCGCGGCGGCCTTCTCGGCCTGGCGCGCGACGAGGGCCGCCTCCTTGGCGCCGAGGAAGGGGGCGAGGGTGAAGAAAGTCAGCTGGGGGGCGGCGCACGGGAGCTGCTCGACGATGTCGTGCTCCACGTAGTGGTGGAGCACCTGCCAGATGCCGCCGGCGATGGCCTCCGGGGCGATGGCGGGGGTGGAGCGACCGACGGGGAAGTGGAAGCCGGGTTGCAGATAGGAGGCGAAGGCGTGCAGGCCGGTATCGCGGATTTCGGTGGCGAGCGGGCTGGCGGCGAAGGTGTCGACGACCGTGAGATGGGCGTGGGCGGGCTCGGAGGCGAGGTAGCCGAGCAGTGCGCGCAGGCCGGCGGCGACGCCGCGGGGCCAGTCGTCGGTGTAGGCCTCATACGCTTCCACGGCGATGCCCAGGGCCTGGTGCAGGCCCACCTTCTGAGCCCCCAGGAAGGCGTCCTGCTTGGTGGGGTACATCTCGTAGAAGGTCTGGTGGGACACGTTGGCGCGCTTGGCGATGTCCGGGATGGTGAGGGCCGCCAGGCCCTTCTCGGCCACGATCTCGGCGGTGGCGTCGACGATGCGTTCGCGCTGGTTCTTGATGATGAAGTGGCGGGGCAGGTCGTGGCGGCCGCTGGGCAGGCGGCCCTCGGCCTGGCGGGCGCGCTCGGAGGGGCGGCGGCTGGGCTCTTGTCCATTGTCCTCGGCGCCGCGGCGCGTGGCGCGGGCGGGCCTGGGGGGCTGCAGGCCGGCCGGCAGCTGCAGCGGGTAGGTGGCGGCCCAGGCGGCGAGATCGGTCATCAGGCTGAGGAGCTCCTCGGCGCGGTGCTGGCGCAGGCGGGCGGCGGTGACCTCGCGGATGCCACCGAGGATCATGCGCACGGTGAGGTCGTTCTGCACCGGTCCCTTGCGTGCGCGGCTGGCACCGGAGCGCCCTGCGCCGCCCACGGCGGCGCGGACGGTGGCGACGCCGTGTTCGAGCGACTCGAGGGTCTGGTTGCGCCGCGCGAAGGCCTGCGGGCCGGCGCCGAAGCCGCCGAGGACCAGCAGGGAGACGGCGTCGGGCTCGGCGGCGGCGAGCTCGGCGAAGGCGAGCATCGCGGCGCGCAGGCGCTCCACGGGGGAGCCGTCGCCCTTGTAGGCGTCGCGTACCACCTGGTTGGCGCGGCCGGCGATCTCGTCGAAGGCGGCGAGGAACAGATCCTCCTTGTCCTTGTAGAGGCTGTAGAAGGTCGGCCGGGAGACGCGGGCGAGCTTGGTCAGGTCGAGGATGCGCACGGCCGGGAAGCCGCGCTCGGCGGTGAGCTCCACGAGCGCCGACTGCAGCCGCTCGCGCTGGTCGCGACGGACCTCCTCGGGGTCGAGGCTGTGGGCCCCGGTGGGCAGCCGCCGATAGCGTCCGGCGCCCGTGTCCTTGGCGGGCAGCGGCTTGTGCTTGGGCCCCGTCTGCTTGGGGTCCGGCTGCTTCGTCGACGTCCCGTTCACCCTGGCTCCCACCTCAGAAACCTCTATTTGACACCGAGCCAGACGAGAGTATCAAAGGGTATCCCCAACAGTCAAGCGCCCCATGGCCGCGGTGCAGCCTGTGCGCGGGGGAGGCCGCGGTGAGGCGATCGATGGCGTGCATCAGCCCCTTATCGGCAGCGAGGTGCCGAGCGTTGAGCCGCTCGCGGAGAGCGCTTGCACCGCCACGTAGGGCTCGGCGTGGGGCGCGACGATGGTGGTCTCGAAGCCGTTCTTGGCGGCCTGGGCGATCGGCGCGAGGCTGTGGGGCGAGGAGCCCCCGTAGACGCGCCAGCTGGCCACGGTGGTGGCGCCGTTCCAGCTCGCGTACACCGTGGTGGGCCCGCCGGAGGTTCCGCCGGCGGCGATCGAGGGACGGCCGGCGGGGGTGGCGGTCCAGGGGAAGCGATAGGCGCGATAGGACTGGTAGGAGCCGTGCATGTGGGCGTCGTAGAGGAGCTGGCCGCTGGCGCTGTATTCGGAGAAGTAGGGCTCCGCGCCCCAGCCCACGAACAGGTTGCCGTTGGCGAGCGCCTGCACATCCCCCTGGCTGCCCGCGGAGAGGGCGGGGGCGGCGTGTTCGTAGTCGTGCAGCAGGGTGTCGGTGTGGGCGGCGGGCTGCAGCGAGACGACGATCGCGCGAGAGCTGGGATGGATCTTGGGGACGGCGCCGTTGTCGAAGATCGTGATGGTGCCGTTGGAGAGCTCGGTGGCGTCGTGCTGGAAGGCGGTGCCGGAGCCGCCCAGCTGTTTGACTTCGCTGTGACGGCCGCCCACGCGCAGCTTGATTTCGCCGGTGGTGGTGTTCAACTCGTACAGCGCCCAGGTGTTGCGGGCGCTGATCAGGGTCGTGTTGGCGGGGCTCGAGAGCTGGTCGATGGAGTTGATGTGGAAGTAGTCGAAGGGCCATTCGTCGCTGGAGCCCTCGGGCGTGGAGTAGGAGTCCGTGAGGGGCACGTGGTCGATGCTGTGCCACTCGCGGCGCACGAGGCCGGTGCGCAGGTCGATTTCCTGAAAGACGCTGTCGGTGACCGCGCCCCCGGCGGGCCCGCCCACGCTCGAGAGGTTGCAGGAGATGGGGTTGAAGACGGTCAGCAGGGCCGTGTAGGAGGGGGTGATGTGGAAGTCGTGGAGGTCCGCTTTGTAGCCGTTGCCGGCGTGGACGGTGCCGATGCGCTGATAGGCGGTGTTGTCGATGATCTCTTCGCCCTCGCCGAAGCCCTGGGGCGGGATGTAGCCCTGCCACCAGGTGAGCACCGGCTTGCCGCTCAGCTGCTGGACCTGCAGGTTCGTCGCCGATGTTTCTCCCGAGAGCGGATCGAACCAGATCAGTTCGCCCGTTTCGCTGAAGATCTCGGGGCCGTTGGGGCCGGGGCCGGAGTAGGGGGCGGCGAACAGGTCGCCGGGTGAGGCGGCGCTCGAGCGGGTGCTCACGGCCAGCACCGGCGGCTGCAGGCTGGGGGCGGAGTGGAAGTGCTGCTCCTCGTTGTAGTCGCGGGAGATCTTGGCGGCGGGCGGGTAGGTGATGGGGTCCTGATGGGCGATCACGAAGTGAAAGGCGAAGGGGCTCGTTTGGGCGCCTGCGCGCACATGGCCGCGGACGGTGACGGTCTCGCCGGGCACGAAGGCATGGGAGGGCACGAAGCTCGCCCCGTCGCCCTGGGAGTAGGCGCGTAGAGAGCCCGTGTGGGAGCCGCTCACGGAGCCGCTCACGCTGACCGCGGAGATGTCCGACGCGGGCGCTCCCAGCAGGCTCACCTGGGTGCGGGCGGAGGCGTCGTAGGAGTCGGGCAGGGGGGAGACGGCGAGGTGGGTGCCCGGCAGCACGTCCGAGCGGTTGAGCTGCGAGGGCACGCAGGTGGGGGCGGCGGGCGCCCGGTAGGCGGCCTGCTCGGCGCTGATGCGGGCCGCGCCGAAGGCCAGGGTGCCGGCACTGGCCAGCAGCACGAGGGTGCCGGCGCCCAGCAACGCGTGGCGCAGGCGCCGGTGAGGGTGGTGATGGGGGCGGTTCAAGAGTGCGGTTGGCTTGCGTAAGGTCGCCGATCCTAACCTCAAGACACGACGGGTTTGTAAAAAGTTGCTAATGCACCGCCGGAGTTTGCGCCATTAAGGCGTCCCGGCGGCGTGGAGGTGGTGCTTGGAGGGCGCTCAAAAGACCGGCGTCTCGCGGTAGTCGCCGAAGACCCGCTGCAGGGACTCCACGATCTCACCCTCGCTGGCCAGCGCGCGGGCGCACTCCAGCAGGGGCTCCATCAGGTTGCGGTCCGGGTGGGCGGCGTGCTCGCGCAGGGCCGCCAGGGAGCGCTCCACGGCGGCGCCGTCGCGGCTCGCGCGGGCGGCCTGCAGGCGGCCGATCTGCTTGTGCTCCAGGGCGGGATCGACGCGCAGGGTGGGGATCGGCTGCTCGGTCTCGTCGACGTGGCGGTTGACGCCCACCACGATGCGCTCGCCGGCGTCGATCTGCTGCTGCAGGGCGAAGGCGGCGTCGGCGATCTCGCGCTGGGGGAAGTTGCGCTTGACGGCCTCCACCATGCCGCCGAGCTCGTCGATCTTGGCGAAGTACTCATAACAGGAGCGCTCCATCTCGTCGGTGAGGGCCTCCACGAAGTAGGAGCCGCCGAGGGGGTCGGCGGTGCCGGCCACGCCGGTCTCGTGGGCGATCACCTGCTGGGTGCGCAGCGCCACCTTGACGGCCTCCTCGGTGGGCAGGGCCAGCGCCTCGTCGAAGCTGTTGGTGTGCAGCGACTGGGTGCCGCCGAGGACGCCCGCGAGGGCCTCGACGGTGGTGCGCACGATGTTGTTCAGGGGCTGCTGGGCGGTGAGGCTCACGCCGGCGGTCTGGGAGTGGAAGCGCATCAGCAGGGAGCGCTCGTCGCGGGCGCCATAGGTCTCGCGCAGCTCCCGCGCCCAGATGCGGCGGGCGGCGCGGTACTTGGCGATCTCCTCGAAGAAGTCGATCTGGGCGTTGAAGAAGAAGGACAGGCGGGGGGCGAAGTCGTCCACCGACAGGCCCCGCTCGATGGCCTGCTCGACGTAGGTGAGGCCGTCCTTGAGCGTGAAGGCGAGCTCCTGCTGGGCGGTGGCGCCGGCCTCGCGGATGTGGTAGCCGGAGATCGAGACGGGGTGCCAGCGGGGCATGTGGGCGGTGCACCACTCGATCATGTCGCCCACCAGGCGCATGGCGGGGTCGATCGGGAAGCACCACTCCTTCTGGGCGATGTACTCCTTGAGGATGTCCGCCTGGATGGTGCCCGCCAGCCGCTCGGGGGAAATTGGGCCCACTCCCCCGCTCACGCCGGACTCGGCAGCGGCGACGTAGAAGGCCAGCATGATGGCGGCGGGGGCGTTGATGGTCATCGACACGGACACCTCGCCGAGGTCGATGCCGGCGAACAGGGTCTGCATGTCGGCGAGGGTGTCCACGGCGACGCCCTCGCGGCCCACCTCGCCCAGGGAGCGGGGGTGGTCGGAGTCGTGGCCCATCAGGCTCGGCATGTCGAAGGCGGTGGAGAGGCCGGTCTGGCCGTGGTCGAGCAGGTAGTGGAAGCGCTCGTTGGTCTCCTCGCTGGTGCCGAAGCCGGCGAACTGGCGCATGGTCCAGAGGCGGCCGCGGTACATGGACTCGTAGACGCCGCGGGTGAAGGGGTAGTGGCCGGGCCGGCCGATCGGATCGTCGGGCCCGCCGATGCCGGCGGGTAGGTCCTGCTCGGTGTAGAGCTCTCGGACCGGCTCGCCGGATAGGGTCCGGTCGCCGGCCTTGCCGTCCACCTGGCGGCGGGAGGTCGCGTCGATGGCCATGACTTCTGGAGATGCTACCGGCACCCGGCGCGCCCGCTCGGCGCTCGTGCTCGCACGCGTGGGACTGGCGCTGGCGTTGTGCGGCGGCTGGGCGAGCGGCTGCGGGTCCACCTCCTCGGCGCCGCTGCGGCAGGCGACGCTGGTACTGGACTTCGTGCCCAACGCGGTACACGCGGGCATCTACCGGGCGCTGGCCGCCGGCTACTACCGCCAGCAGGGGATCGCGCTGCGGGTGATCGAACCGAGCGCGACCACCGAAACGCTGAAGCTGATCGACGCCGGCAGCGCCCAGTTCGGGTTGGCGGACGGCAGCGACGTGATGGGACTGATCGCCCACGGGGGGGATGCGAAGGCGGTGATGGCGATCGTCCAGCGACCGCTCGGTGGCCTGATCGGGCTGGCCGGCGAGGGGCTGCGCTCGCCGGCGGACCTGCAGGGGCGCACGGTGGGGATCACGGGGGTGCCCTCCGACAGGGCGGTGCTCGACACGGAGGTGCGGGGCGCGGGCGGCGATCCGCGACGGGTGCACGTGGCGACGGTGGGCTTCAACGGGGCCCAGGCGCTGGTGGCGGGCCGGGTGGCGGCGTTCACGGGCTTCATCCCCGACGACGGCGTGGGGCTTCAGGTGGGCGGCCATCCGATCACGGCGTTCGCCCTCGATCGCTACGGAGGGCCCTCCTATCCGGGGCTGGTGGCGTTCACCACCCAGCGCGAGATCGCCGCCCATCCGGGGCTCGTGCGGGGCTTCGTGGCGGCGACGGTGCACGGCTACGAGGACACCCTGGCGGACCCCGGCCGAAGCCTGAACGAGCTGCTGGCGGCCAACCCGTCGCTGCAGCGCAAGCTCACGAGCGCCTCGCTGGCTGCCTATCTGCCGCTGTTCGCGGGGACCGAGTCCCACCCAGCCCGGCGGAAGGTGGCCTTCGGGACGCTGCAAAGGGGAAACGTGGAAGCGATGTCGCGGTGGATGCTCGCCAACGGCCTGATCGAAGGACCGGTGAGCGCGAGCCGGTACGGCACAAACGAGTTCCTGCCCTGATCCCTTTCCCAGAGCGGCCTTTCTGGGGGCGCTCGCGCTAGGCTGCCGGGCGCTGGGCCAACCCACTGGAAATCGAAAGGAACCCGCCTCATGAACAAGTCTCAGCTGGTCGATGCCGTCGCCGCGGACAGCGGTCTCTCGAAAGCCGATGCCGGTCGGGCGCTCGAGTCGTTCGTGGGCACCGTCGGCAAGACGCTGAAGAAAGGCGACGAGGTGAACATCACGGGCTTTGGCAAGTTCTCGGTGGTCAAAAGGGCGGCTCGACAGGGCGTGAACCCGCGGACCGGTGAGCGGGTGAAGATCAAAGCCTCCAAGGCGCCCAAGTTCAGCGCGGGTGCGTCCTTGAAGCAGACCGTCAGCCCGAAGAAGTAAGCCGGGGCTGGGATGGCGCTGGTCAGCGAGCTCGAGCTGCCGACGCTCGACTACACCGACGCCTCGCTGCGGGGGGAGCGCTTTCACGAGACGATGGCGGAGCTGCGGGCGCGGGGCTGGCTGGCCCGCGGCCCCTATGGCTATGTGGTGCTCGACCGGGAGTCGGGCGAGTTCTTCCTGCGCACCCGGGAGGCGATCTTCCCGGGGATGACGATCGCGGAGATCTTCGGCGTGCGAGAGGGGCCGCTGTACGAGCAGATGAGACGGAACATCCTGCACGTCAACGGCCCCGACCACACGCGGCTGCGGAGCCTCGTCAACCCGGCCCTGAGCGCACGGGCGGTGGAGCGCTACCGGCCGCCGGTGAGGGGCTTCATGGAGGAGCTCCTCGCGGAAGCCGTGGCCGAGTCCCAGGCGGGCGGGAGCGGGGAGGAGGTCGTCGGGTGCGAGTTCGTGGAGGCCTTCGCCAAGCCCTACCCGTCGCGGACGATCGCGCTGGTGATGGGGGCGCCGCTCACGGACGCGCCGCGGCTGCACCACTGGTCGAACTGGATCCAGCGACAGTTCGACGCCCACTCGATGGCCACCGAGCGCGAGGTGATCGAGCAGGCGGTGGGGGAGTTCTACGAGTACGCCGAAGCCCTGGTGGCAGCGCGGCGGCGGGACATGCGAGAGGACCTCATCTCGAAGCTGATCGCGGCGGAGGAGGACGGGGAGCGTCTCAGCGACGTGGAGTGCGTGAACCTGGTGCTGAACGTGCTGGTGGGGGGCGTTGACACCACCCAGAGCCAGCTGGCCCAGGCGGTGCGGCTGCTGGCGGAAGACCCGGAGCAGTGGCGGGCGCTGCGGGAGGATCCGGCGCTCGTGGACGGGGCGGTGGAGGAGGCGCTGCGGTACGAGCCGATCACGCCCTTCACCGCTCGCATCACAACCGCCGACGTGACCTTCCGCGACGTGACCTTTCCCAGGGGCACGGTGGTGATGGTGTGCGCCTTCACCGGCAACCGCGACTTCGAGCCCAACACCGGCGAGGAGGCCGACTCTGGGGCCGATCCCGACAGCTTCGACATCGCCGCCGACCGCGGCCGGGCGCGGGCGCTCACGTTCGGGGCGGGGGTGCACTACTGCCTGGGGGCGAACCTCGCGCGGCTGGAGCTCCAGGAGGCGCTGCGGTACCTAGCGGAGCGGGTGTCCACGCTGGAGCTCGACGGCGAGCCGGACTACGAGACCATCACCGGCATCTACGGCCTCGCCCGGCTGCCCGTGAGGCTCACGCTCACCGACGCCCGCTAGACACCCGCGCCGGCTGCCGTTCCCCGTTGCGGGGGCGCCAGGCAGCTGGAACAATTCGGGAGGGGGTCGCCACGGGCCTGCCAACGACATGAGGTCGAGGTGTTTGTGTCGATCGAGAGGAGCAAGGCGAGGACCGTCGCCCGGCTGGCCGGGCCGATCGCCGTGGCCTGCGCCGTGGTGCTGGCCTGGAGCGCGAGCGCCGAGGCGGCCGTGTACCACGTCTACTCCTGCCGCACCCCGTCGGGCGGCGACGCGCCGACGGAAGGGTGGAGTCCATTGAGGGTCGGCGGCGACGTGGTAGCCGAAGACACATGTGGGAGTCCAAGTGGCGCGCTCGTGGCGGGCCTAACCGACGGAGAGACGCATCTCATCAACAAAGACGCTGCCGAATGGTGGTTTAGTGCACCGGGGGGCGAGAAGATTGTGGCCGCGACGCTCTGGCGTGCTGGAGACGCCGATGGAGGATCGAGCAATGGCTGGTCATACGAATTTCGGCTGCGCGAGCCGCCTGAAAGTGTCTTCTTTGGTGGCTGTATCTACGAGGAAGGATGTACTAACGGCGTCGGCAGCTTCTCACAGCCGCTTGCGTCTGAAAACCTCGTTGTCGCTCCCGCAACCTCTCTAGATTCGTCGCTCTCTGTCGGGGCTACCTGCACCGGGAACCTGGAATATCTCTGTCCAGTAAGCCAACACGACCCCAACGGCTACGAGGCGGTGGTTTACCTTTACGCGGCTGATATCGAGCTCGAAGACCCCACGAGCCCTGGCGTGAGCGATGTGTCCGGGGAACTGGCTACGGCTACGACGTTGAAGGGGACCAGCGACGTGGCGTTCGATGCCACGGATGCCGGTTCGGGCGTGTATCAGGCGGTGGTGAGCGTGGACGGACAGGTGGTGCAGCGCACGGTGCTCGACGAAAACAAAGGACGGTGCGTGGACGTGGGCAGCGCGGACGGGCTGCCTGCGTTCCTGTGGCCGCAGCCGTGCGCCGGGAGCGTGAGCGCGGATGTGGCCTTGGACAGCACGAAGGTGGCCAACGGCGCGCATCACCTCGTGGTGACGGTGACGGACGCCGCGGGCAACGGCACGGTGGTGCTGGACCGGCAGGTGACGGTGGACAACCCGGCGGCCTCCACGCCGGGGCCGCCCAACGGCACCAACGCCTCGGCGCGGGCCTCGCTGAAGGTCGCCTGGGTGGGCTCCAAGAAGGCTCGGATCTCCAGCCGCTTCGGGCGCGGCGAGACGATTGTGGGACGCCTGACCGCGCCCGGCGGGGTGGGGATCGGGGGGGCGGAGCTCGAATGCGCCTACACGGCCGCCTATGCGGGCGCCAGGAGCGCGGCGATGGCCTGCCCGAAGACGAGCTCACAGGGGCGGTTCACGGTGAAGCTGCCGGCGGGGGCGAGCTCGCGGACGCTGTGGTTCTCCTACCGGGAGCACCTCGGCGACGCCCAGCCGGTGGCGCGCGCGAGCCTCTCGCTGGGGGTGCGGGCGGGGGTGAGGCTCGCGGTGAGGCCCCACACCGCGAGCGTGGGCCGGCGAATCTTCTTCGCCGGCAGGCTGCTCGGCGGGCCGGTGCCGCACGGCGGCAAGCAGCTCGTGCTCGAGGCTCGCTCGCCGGGTGGCCGGTGGATCGAGTTCGACGTGGTCAGGAGCGACGGCAGGGGCCGCTTTGGCTCCTCCTACCGCTTCCGCTTCCCCGGGCCCGCCGCCTACCAGTTCCGGGCGGTGAGCGAAAGCGAAGCCGACTACCCCTACGCCACCGGCGGCTCGAACGTGGTGGGGGTGTACGAGCGCTAGCTGTGTCCCTCCGCCAGGGGTTCGAGGTCGCGAAAGGCGGCGGTGCAGTCGGCTTCCGCTTTTTCGATGGTGTCCTGTTCGTAGGGGCCGGTGGCGCCGCTGCCGTGGTGCGCTTCGAGATCTGCCTGCACCACTTCGTTCTCACGAGCCGCCGTGGAGACGGCGAGCCAGTCGTGCTCTGAGAGGTGGCCCGCGAGCAGCTTGCGGTCTTCGTCGTCCATGCGACTCACGAAGGTGCGCTCACGGTAGGCCGCCGGTTCGTAATGGCCACCGGAGGCCATGTAGTAGAGGCGTTCGGCGTCCACCTGGTATTCGCCCATCAGCATCCGGGCGATGGCCCGGGCGGCGGTGGTCTGGCGGGCTTCTTCCTGGGCCAGCTCACGGTCCTGCAGCTGGCGATCGCCCACGTAGGTGACGAAAGCGCCCACCAGGGTTCCGGAAATGGCTGCTACCGCGGCGATGATCGCCACCACCATGGCTTCGGGGGGGCGACGGTGGCGGTGAGCGGCTTGTGCGTCCTCGTCAGGGGCCGCCACAGGCGTGCATGGTGCGCTGGTTGAGCAGCCGTTCGCTCTGTTCCAGCCGTTGCAGAATGGCGCGTGCGTCGCGGCGGCCAGCCAGGCGGCGGCGTTCTCGCTTCGTGGCGGCCGTCGCCTGGCGCAGGGCGCGGCCATCGCCGCGACAGGCGCTGGAGATGATGGGGAGGGGGCCGTAGCGAGTTTCCCCTTTGGGGGTATCGCAGCCGTAGGACACGCCCGGGGGGAGGTTTGGAGGCGGTTCGCAAACGCTCTGCAGGGGTTCGAACTGGCGCAGGAGGTAGGCGGAGGTGGGGCAGGCGGAGCCGGAGGGAAGGGCCAGGCGCAGGTAATAGGTGTCGGCGGTGGCGTGGGTGGGGGCGAACACCACGAAGGCGAGCGTTTCCCGAGTGGTGGAGAGGATCTGGCCGAGAACCGCGCCGCTGGAGCCGACCAGGCTGGCCTGCACGGGGCAGGCGGAGGTCTGTCCCCGCAGGGAGAAGCGGGTCTTTTCGCCGGGGCTCACTTCGAGGCGGTACCAGGACTGGCGAGCAGCGGGGGTGAGCGCGCCCCTGTAGGCGTCTTCGCTGACCAGCCGGGTGGACGTGGCCGCGGTTGCGCCCCCCGGCGCTCCTTCGGCCGCCAGCGCCGTGGCCGGCGGCGAGCAGCCGAGCGCCAGCAGGCAGAGCAGGGAGCGGGGCGAGATCAAACCTCCGCAGAGCGCCATAAACGCCAACATATCGGAACTACCTCCGCCTATGGGACCGTGTCTCCGACCGGTGGCGCCGGTCGAGGGCTTTTGGCTCCGCCGGGCCCCTCGAGTCGCCCTCCGGCGCCGAATTGGCCGATCAAGTGCGTATTCGCCCGCATTTCCCCTGCAATTGGACGAATCGGACAAGCGTCCAAATACCTAGGCCGATCGGATGCTTCCGGCGGTGTCGTCCGAAAAGAACGACAAAGAGTTGCCCTTCAAGGGCGGAAAGAGTGCCCGCCAAGGGCAGGATCCGGGGGTAAGAGCAAATGCACGTTCTACAGGCAAGGCAGATGAGGAGAGACACAGCTCAGGGGTTGCCGACGGGGGATCCGGCGCCGGTGGTGTCGCTGCGCTCGCGGGAGTCCGTGGTGGCCTTCCCGCGGGTCCACGGCCAGGCGCCGGTGACGGCGCTGGTGGACTCCTCGCGGCTGCTTGGCGAGTCCGTGCGGTGCGTGTGGCGCAGCCACAGCCACGACGGGCGCTCGTGCGGGCTGCGGGTTCCCGTGGAGGTGATGCGCGGCTCCTGGCGCCAGGAGCTCGAGCGGGGGCGCAACGGCGGCTTCTTCCACTTCGCCTGGCAGGGCGAGGTGTGGCTGGGATACGGAATGGCCAGCGGCGAGGTCCGGGGCGTGTACTGCCCGTCCCACCGAGCCGAGCGCGAGCAACGGCTCGGCTACGATCCTCAGCTTGACGCCTGAGCCGAGCGAGAGCGCGAACGAGACGACGGTACCCGCCAAGCCGAGCCTCGACGGCCTGGAGGCGAAGTGGAGCGGCGCCTGGGAGCGCGAGGGCGTCTACCGCTTCGACCGCTCGGCGCCGCGGGAGCGGGTGTTCGCGATCGACACCCCCCCGCCCACCGTGAGCGGCTCCCTGCACGTGGGCCACGTGTTCTCCTACACCCACACCGACGCCGTGGCCCGCTACCAGCGAATGCGGGGCAGGATGGTCTTCTACCCGATGGGCTGGGACGACAACGGGCTGCCCACCGAGCGACGGGTGCAGAATCACTACGGCGTGCGCTGCGATCCCTCGGTGCCCTACGACCCCGATTTCCAGCCGGGTGAGCGGGCGCCCGCACATGCAGCCGAGGAGCCGATCTCGATCTCCCGGCCGAACTTCGTGGAGCTGTGCCTGAAGCTCACCGAGTCAGACGAGCGGGCCTTCGAGGAGCTCTGGCGGCGGCTGGGACTGTCGGTGGACTGGTCCACCACCTACACCACCATCGGCGAGGTCGCCCAGCGCGTCTCCCAGCGCTCCTTCCTGGGGCTGCTGGAGCGGGGAGAGGCCTATCAGCTGCAGGCGCCCACCCTGTGGGACGTCGACTTTCGCACCGCCGTGGCCCAGGCGGAGCTCGAGGACCGGGAGCGGCCGGGGGCCATGCACCGCGTTCGCTTCGCCCCCGCCTGGGCGGGCGCGGGCGGGGAGGCCCCGATCGAGACCACCCGCCCGGAGCTGATCGCGGCCTGCGTGGCGGTGCTGGCCCACCCCCAGGACGAGCGCTGGAAGGGTCTCGTGGGCGCCCAGCTGCTGACGCCGCTGTTCGGCGTGCGGGTGCCGGTGCTGGCGCACGAGCTGGTGGAGATGGACAAGGGCACGGGCCTGGTGATGGTGTGCACCTTCGGGGACATCACCGACGTGACCTGGTGGCGGGAGCTGGGGCTGCCGGTGCGGGCGGTGCTGGGCGAGGACGGGCGGCTCGTGGAGGTGCCCTGGGGGCAGGAGGGGTGGGAGAGCGAGGACCTCGAGCGGGCGCGGGCCAGCTACGGAGAGCTCCAGGGCAAGACCGTCAACCAGGCGCGCAAGCGGATCGTGGAGCTGCTGAGCGAGTCGGGCGATCTGATCGGGGAGCCCCAGCCGGTGAGCCGGGCGGTGAAGTTCTTCGAGAAGGGCGAGCGACCGGTGGAGATCGTCACCAGCCGCCAGTGGTTCTTCAAGACCGTGGACCATCGCCAGGAGCTGATCGCGCGGGGACGGCAGCTGCAGTGGCATCCCCCCTACATGAGGGCTCGCTTCGAGGATTGGGTGAACGGCCTCACCGGCGACTGGTGCGTGAGCCGCCAGCGCTTCTTCGGTGTGCCCTTCCCGATCTGGTATCCGCTGGACGAGAGCGGCGCGGTGCTCTACGACCGGCCCCTGGTGCCGGGCAGCCACCGGCTGCCTGTGGACCCCTCCACGGACGTGCCCGATGGGTATGACTCCGCGCAGCGGGGCCAGCCGGGGGGCTTCGTGGGAGATCCCGACGTGATGGACACCTGGGCCACCTCCTCGCTCACCCCCCAGATCGCCGGCCGGGCGGGCGAGGAGAGCGGTGGTGCCGGTCAGGCCGGTGGCGGGGAGGGCCACGGTGAGACCGACCGCGAGGCGGGCGGAGAGGCAGGGCTGTTCGAGCGGGTGTTCCCCATGGACCTCCGTCCCCAGGCCCACGACATCATCCGCACGTGGCTGTTCTCCACCGTGCTGCGCTCCCACCTGGACTACGAGGAGCTGCCCTGGAAGGGGGCCGCGATCTCCGGCTGGGTGCTGGACCCGGACCGCAAGAAGATGTCCAAGTCCAAGGGCAACGTGGTGACCCCCATGCACCTGCTGGAGGAGCACGGTGCGGACGCCGTGCGCTACTGGGCCGCCAACGGCAGGCCCGGCACCGACACAGCCTTCGACGCCCAGCAGATGCGTGTGGGACGGCGGTTGGCGGTGAAGCTCCTGAACGCCTCCAAGTTCGCCCTCGCCGACCTGCCGCCCGCGGGGGAGCGCCTCACCCACCCGCTCGACCGCGCCATGGTCGGCCGTCTGGCCGCGGTGGCGCAGGAGGCCACGGAGAGCTTCGAGGCCTATGACTACGCGCGCGCCTTGCAGCGCACGGAGGAGCTCTTCTGGTGGTTCTGCGACTACTACCTGGAGCTGGTGAAGTCCCGCCGCTACGGGACCGCGGGCGGGGAGGGGGCCGCCTCGGTGAGCCGCGCCCTGCGGCTCTCCCTCTCCACCTTCCAGCGCCTGTTCGCCCCCTTCCTGCCGTTCGTCACCGAGGAGGTGTGGTCGTGGTGGCAGCAGGGCTCCATCCACCGCGCGCCCTGGCCCGAGGCGGCGGAGCTGCGCGCGGAGCTAGCCGGCGCGGGCGGTGGCCGCGGCGAGGGCGCGGGCGGCGCCGAGCGGGAACGGGAGGAGGCGCAGGCGCTGGAGGTCGCCGCCGACGTCCTGCGAGAGGTGCGCAAGGCCAAGTCCCAGGCCCAGCGCCCGATGCGAGCGCCCGTGGCGCGGGTGCTCGTGAGCGACACCCCCGCCCGCCTGCAGGCCCTCCAGCTCGGCCGCGAGGATCTGCTCGAGGCCGGCGTCGTCGAGACCCTCGACACGGCTGAGGCGGATGAGCTGGCCGTCGAGGTGGAGCTCGCCGAGGCGACGGGCTAGCACCGGTGTCGCAAAGCTCCGCCCGGTAGGGTCCCGTGGCGATGGAGAGGACGCTCATAGGGGATCTGCCCGGGAGGATCGGCGGCGAGGCCACCGTGCGCGGCTGGCTGCAGGCGCTGCGGGACCAGAAGCGGGTGCAGTTCCTGATCGTGCGCGACGAGTCGGGCCTGGTTCAGGTGGTGCTCGGCAAGGACGATCCGCCGAGCGCCCTCAACGAGGCGGTGTCCGCCCTCACGCCGGAGTCCGCCGTCACGGTCACCGGCCAGGTGGTGGCGGACGAGCGGGTGAAGCTCGGCGGCCTGGAGCTGCAGCTGCAGGACCTGCGGGTGGACTCCCTCGCCGAGCCAGAGCTGCCGATCGCGCCGGACTCGGCGCTGGACAAGCGCATCGACTGGCGCTACCTGGACCTGCGCCGGCCCGACCGGCGGCTGATCTTCGAGGTGGCCACGGCCGTGGAGCAGGCCATGCGCGAGCACTGGCGGGCGGAGGGCTTCATCGAGATCCACACCCCCAAGATGATGGGCTCCGCGAGCGAGTCCGGCGCGGAGCTGTTCAAGGTGGAGTACTTCGAGAAAGTGGCCTATCTCGCCCAGTCGCCGCAGTTCTACAAGCAGATGGCGATGGCGGGCGGCTTCGAGCGGGTGTTCGAGATCGGCCCGGTGTTCCGCGCCAACCCCTCCTTCACCTCGCGTCACGACACCGAGTTCACCTCCGTGGACGTGGAGATCGCCTGGATCGACACCCACGAGGAGGTGATGGCCTTCGAGGAGCGCTGGCTGGCGCACGTGTTCGCGGCGACGAAGGAGCGCTTCGGGGAGCGCATCGCGGAGACCTTCGGCGTGGAGATCAACGTGCCCTCGCTGCCCTTCCCCCGCATCCCCCTCGCGGAGGCCAAGCGGATGCTCGCGGAGCACGGCCACGAGCAGGTGCCCGGCCCCGACCACGACCTCGATCCCCCCTCCGAGCGGGCTCTCTCGGAGATCGTGGCCGCGGAGCTCGGCCACGAGTTCGCGTTCGTCACCGACTATCCCACCAGCGTGCGGCCCTTCTACCACATGCGCCACCCCGACGATCCGACTCTCACCCGCAGCTTCGACCTGCTCTGGCGGGGCATCGAGATCACCACCGGCGCCCAGCGCGAGCACCGCCACGACGTGCTCCTGGCACAGGCGCGGGACAAGGGCGTGGACCCCGGCCCGATCTCCTACTACCTCGACTTCTTCCGCTTCGGCGCCCCGCCCCACGGCGGCTTCGGCTTCGGCCTCACCCGCCTGCTGATGCAGATGCTCGGCCAGGAGAACGTCCGCGAGGTGACCTTCCTCTACCGCGGCCCCCACCGCCTGACGCCCTGAGGCGCCAGCGCGTCTCTCCGTCGCTCAGGCGGCGGCGGCCACCGCGCCTCCATCCCGCAACCCCGCCACAGCCTCCCGCACCGCCTCCCGGGCGTCCGCCGGCTCGAGCACGGCGGCGTCGCCGGCTTCCTTGAGGATCTCCCGCACCAGCCACTCCAGGCCCGCGAAGCTCAGCTCGATCACCAGCGAGCCGTCCCGGCGCTCCTCCACCACCCGCCGCGTCTCCCGCGCCCAGCGGGCGCGCTCGGGGGAGATCCACACGCGGGCGCTGCGCGAGGCCTCCACCTCGCCGGTGCGCAGCCATCCGTCCACCTCCGCCGCCGGGTCCACCTCGGGGCGGGGGGTGAACTTGCGGTTGGTGACGTGGGCGTGCTTGATGCGGTCCAGCCGGAAGTGGCGCATGGCCCCCCGGTCGGGGTCGAAGGAGGCCACGTACCAGCCTTCCCGGCCGTTGGTGAGCGCGTAGGGCTCGACAGTGCGGTGGGAGATCTCGTCCTCGTTCTCCTTGTAGTACTCGATCTCGATCAGCTTCCTGCGCACGATCGCCGTGGAGATCAGCCGCGCGATGTCCGAGTCGTCGCCGGAGTCGTGGGCCACCTGCAGGCCCTGCTCCATCGGGTCCTCTCCGAGGGCCTCCACGATCTTCGCCCGGGCGCTCTGCAGGGAGCCCTCCGGGATGTGCTCGCCGATCAGGTCGATCGCCGCCACCAGCGCCTTGGCCTCCACCGGCAGCAGGCGCGCGGGCCGGTCGAAGTTGTCGCTGTAGGGCTCCGGGTCCACCTCGATGGCGGCGCCCTCGGGGGTGTCCACGATCTCCGCGTAAAGCACGTAGGAGCCGCCGCCGAAGTTCACGACGTTGAGCACGTTGACGTCCTCCCGGAGCTCCTCCTCGGTGAGCTTCAGCTGCTCGCACACCTCGCTCATGGCCACCCGCTCGCCGGCCCTTCCCGCGCGGATGAGGATGCTCGCGAGGGTCACCAGCCGGGCGAACCGCTCGGGTCTGATGGCCGCCTCTCCCGCGCGGCCGCTCGCCGTGGCCTGCTCGTCATCCTCGAAGCCCGCTCCGTTCTGGTGCGTGGCCCGCGTGGCGGCCGCTCCGCTCGGGCCGCGCCGGGGGCCCGTCCGCCGCTGGCCCTCGCCGTCCACCGTCTCCAGGAAGGCCTCCTCGTGGCGCTCCCACAGCAGCTCCACCCGCCGGCACAGCTCCCCCTGGAGCTCCTCCGGGCCGAGCAGTCTGGCGTTCGGTCCGAGACCAAGGACCCAGGCCACGATGGTGCGGGGGCTCGAGTACTCGGTCGCGAACACCACCTCTCCCTCGCCCGCCTCCAGCTCCTCGCCGGGCGTGCGGATCTCGCCGTAGCGCCCGAAGTGCCGTTCGATCTGCCAGGCGATGCGCTCGGAGATGAGCACCTCGGCGGTGTCCACCCGCTCCCCCAGCTGCCAGTCCGCCCGGCGAGCGTAGGCCCGCGGG
>Ga0335072_10005282_pt1 | contig 19029 bp, 15 predicted proteins | sample Lox_Sample_21_FD_206725 | JGI IMG/M metagenome (GOLD analysis project Ga0335072, IMG submission 206725) | Soil microbial communities from Loxahatchee National Wildlife Refuge, Florida, United States - Lox_Sample_2.1 | ecosystem: Environmental > Terrestrial > Soil > Wetlands | place: USA...
CCGGAAATTCAACATTCTTGGCCGGGTCGCAAAGCCGGGATCCTATCCGCTGACGGCGACAACAACTGTGCTCGACGCGATTGCAGTGGCGGGAGGCTTTCAGGATTTTGCCAGGCAGAAAGACATCTACATCCTGCGCAAAGGTCCTGGCGGCGCAGAGACTCGCATTCCTTTCAATTACAAGTCCGTGATTAAAGGGAATCATCCTGAAGAAAATATCGTCCTTGATCCGCACGATACCGTCGTCGTCCCGTGAGGGGCGCTGTATGTTTGCAAGAATTCTGGTTTTCTCGCTAATGCTGTTAGCGTCCCCAGCGTGGGCGCAGGTGGCCGATTCGGGCGCAGCCAGCGCCGCCGACTCGTCCCAGATGCTGATGCCACCGCCGATCAGCGCGGCAGGACTTTCGACAGCGGTCGGAGCTGAAGAACGACAGAATTACATCAGCGGCGGCCTGGCATTGAACGGTGGATATGTCAATAATCTGTATCCTGCGACAGGCACTGGCACCGTCAACGACCAACTGTATCTTGTGCAGCCAACCATCGGTGCCGATCGCACGACGGACCGAATGCACGCAAGCTTTACGTATTCGCCCGCTTTTACCTTCTACGAGCCAACCAGCGCATTGAATACTGTCGATCAACCTTGTGGCCGGGGACGCGATAACCAAGACATCAGATACCCTGAGCCAGGAGCCGATCTCGGGTGCGATATCGGGAGGCCTTCCCTCCGTAACTCCGGGAATCGTTGTGCCGTTTGCGCCGCAGGTTGCCAACAGTTCTTATGCGCAAGTAGGCTGGCAGCTCTCATTGAACGACATGGTCGGCGGTGGCGGCAGCGCGACGCTGGTCAATTACTCAGCGTCATCGCCGGAAACTCGTGGCATGTACAACTCGAATTCGCGCGGTGGATCGGGGTTTTATACTCACCGACTGACGGACGGGCAGTACATCGGAACCGCCTGGCAATATACAGAGATCGTTGCGACGCCCGCTGTCGGGAGCGGCATCGCGCAGGCAACCATGAACTCCAATGGCGTGCTTGGCTTTTACACGATTTATCTGACGCCAGCGCTGTCGCTGTCCGTCGGGGGCGGTTCGCAGCGCTACAGACTGACACAGGCCCCGGCAACGGCAGCGGCAGGATGGGGACCCTCCGCCTTTGGAAGTTTGGGCTGGCAGGGTCTTCATACGAACCTGGTTCTCAATTACAGCCGTATCGACACAGAGGGTGCCGGAGTCATCGGAGTTTACGGCACAAATGCAGCCGCCCTTTCAGGACGCTGGCAGATGGCCCGCGACTGGACGGCAAGTCTGGGAAGTAGCTACTCGGATCTGGCGGCGGTTGCACAATCTTCAACCGGTTCTATCAGGGGAGGCCACACGCTGTCGGGGACGATTGCTCTGAGCCGCCAACTGGGCCAGACCCTGAATGTTGCCGTGCAGTATCAACGCCTTCACCAGAGCTATCCCGGAATTACCGCAATCTCGAGCGATCCTGACAGTTCCCGTGAATCGGTGTCGATCACATACCACTTCTCGAGACCGCTGGGACGGTGAGCAGAATGTCTGAAGAGTTGCTCGAACAGAGCGAGAAAAAATCATTCGACATCGAACGAGTGCGCGATCTCGTGCGCAGAAGGCACATGCAGTTTCTTCTTCCGCTGCTGGCGGGCTGGCTTCTTGTTTGGGTGGCGAGCTGGGTCATACCGGTCCGCTACAAGTCGATCACGACAATTCTGGTGCAGCAGCCTGCTGTTCCCAAAGACTATGTTGTGCCGAACATCAGCGACAACGTTGAGGATCGACTCGCGAGCCTGAGAGAACAGATTCTGAGCAGGACGCGACTCCTGCTGATCGCCAACCGGCTCCATCTGTATGAGGACTCGGAGATCAAGCTCACCCAGGACGAAGTCATTGCGAAGATGCGCAAAGATATCGACATCCTGCTGGTGCGCGATCCTGAGAACGGTACGGTTAACGGCTTCACGGTGGCATACTCGGCGCCGTCTCCTCAGTTGGCACAAGCGGTGACCAGCGAGCTGACCAGCCTGTTTATTAACGAGAACCAGGCGACGCTGCAGCGGGAATCGGAAGACACCACACAGTTTCTTCAAAAGCAGCTAGGCGATGCTCGAGCCAGCCTCTCGCAGCAGGAGGCGAAAGTGAAGGAGTTTCAGGCTGCTCACGAGGGCGATCTGCCCTCCCAGGAAGCCAGCAACCTTCAAATCCTCAGCGGAATGCAATCGCAATTGCAAAATGAGGAGGATGCGCTCAACACGGCACGTCAGCAGCGGGTTTACTACCAGTCGCTGATCCAGCAATATGAAACGCTGCGTGGGCCGACACAAAGCGTTGGCACCAGCGGAGCGCCGACGAGTTTATCGGCCCTTGACGACCAATTGGCGAAAATGAAGGCGCAACTGGCAGATCTGCGGTCGCGCTATACGGAAGAATACCCAGCGGTTCAGAATCTCGAGGCCCAGATCGCCACGGTGACGAAAGAACGGAGTCAACTGGCTACTGAACTCGAAACTCGGGTGAAAGCCGCGCATCATCCGGATGAGAACGCTGACAGCGCGACGATGGATCCCACCACGAGCGCCGCGGTGATGCAATTGCAGGGGCAATTGCGGGCGAGCGAAACCGAAATCGCCAACCGTGAGCATGCTATTGCGGATCTGCAAGCCCGTATCGGTACTTACCAGGGCAGATTAAATGCGGAACCGGCCAGTGCAGCTCAGCTTGCTGACCTGACGCGCGGCTACGAGCAGTCGCAGGCCAACTACAATGATCTGCTGAAAAAAGAGAATGATTCGGCGATGGCTACCAGCATGGAGCAGATGCAGGAAGGCGAACGCTTCAGCGTGCTCGATCCGCCGAGCCTGCCGATCATGCCGGCGTTTCCCGACCGGATCAAGATGTGCCTGGTGGGACTGGGCGCGGGTCTTGCGCTGGGACTATTCGTCGCCGGGGGGCTCGAAACTTTCGACGACCGGCTGCACCAGGACAAGGAAATCGAGAAACTCCTGCCGGTGCCGATCCTGAGCGAAATACCTGATATCAGGATTCCGGCTGAGGTCCAGGAGGAGAGAAGAAAGACGGTTGTTGGCTGGGCGGTGGCGGTTGTGGTGGTTCTGACGCTGGCGTCCTGTTCGACGTTCAACGTTGTTTATGCGACACGACCCGCGATTCATCTGCATGTGAGGGACGCGTGGCATCGGATTGCGGGGCCGGCGCACCATGTATAAAGCCCATTTTGGCCTGACCCGAAACCCATTCGATCTAACGCCTGATCCGAGGTGTTTTGTCTCTACGGAGAAGCACAATGAGGCTCTGGCTGCACTTTATTACGGGGTTCGCCAGCACAAGGGATTTGTTGTGGTTACGGGCGAGGTCGGGACGGGAAAGACCCTGCTGCTTCGCTGCCTCCTCCAACTACTGAAGGACAGTAAGGACGTCGCCTATGCCTATGTATTCAACAACCGGCTGAGCCCGAACGAGTTTTTTCAGTACGTGCTTGCCGACTTCGGAATTGCAGCGAGCGCGAAAAACAAAGCTGAGCTTCTGCTCGAGGTGAGCCACTTTCTTCTGTCCCGCGAATCTCGGGGACTAACAACGGTGCTGATCATCGATGAGGCTCATCATCTGTCGGCGGAACTTCTGGAGGAAATCCGTCTGCTCTCCAATCTCGAGACCGCAGAGGATAAGCTTTTGCAGATCCTGTTAGTCGGCCAACCGGAACTGGACGAGAAGCTGGACTCGTACGATCTGCGCCAATTGAAGCAAAGGATCTCGCTGCGAGCGAAGCTGGAACCGCTTAGTCTGGAAGAGACGGCAGAGTATATCGCAGAAAGGCTGCAGAAGGCCGGAGCGGAACCCCAGTGCGACCCGATCTTTCCGGATGAGACAATTTCTTTGGTGTATCGTTACTCCGGCGGGCTGCCGCGACTTATCAACACGATCTGCGAGAATGCGCTGATCGGCGCCTATGCGAGAAAGCTTTCGGCAGTAACTCCGGACATTATCGATGACGTGGCGCGGGAGTTTCGGCTCAACATCCTTGTTCAAAGCGAGGAGCGGGACGCGGACGTCGAGCGCACGACTGAGATGGACGAAACATTCGCCGACATCCTTGACATGATTTCCGAGATGCGCAAACCTGCGCCGATCACTCACTAGCTCAATTCCTTTCTGACTGAAGTCTTCTCATACAAAGAGAGAAACAATGAGTCGCATCTTTGACGCCCTGCAAAGGGCAGAGGAAGAACGCCGCGGATCCGTCAGTTCGTTGCGCACGGCAGCCACTGAGTTGCTGGAACGTACAGAGCGTCGGGCGAGGATCCAGCCGAGTTCCGAGGGCCGCATAGCCACCATTGTGGAGACGACGCTGGCCAACGCTGACGTTGCGCAGCGGGCGGCAAAGGCTGCGCTGAGGGATGGTCCTCGGCTACAACCGGAACCGGTACGGCTGGAGCTTCCCGAGGTTCAAACCGTGCATCTGACGGCGCCGGTTAACTATCGGCTCACCGCTCTTGCGGATTATCCCGCGCCGGCCGCCGAAGCCTTTCGGCTTCTCTGTGTCCGCCTTCGGCACCTGCGCAGAGCGCGTCCTTTGAGGAGCCTTCTGATTACCGGCACGAGCCCCGACGAAGGCAAGAGCTTCGTCGCCGCCAACCTGGCCTGTACTCTCGCCGCGGGATCGCAGGGAAAGGTTCTGCTTCTGGAAGGAGATGTTCGGCGTCCCTCGCAGGAGGAAACTTTCGGGCTCTCAACCTTGCCGGGGTTGTGTGAGTATCTTTGCGGACAACGAAGTCTTACGGAGAGCATATATCGCCTCGAGGAGGCGGGCATATGGTTCCTGCCGGCCGGGCACGAGCTAAGGAAGACGCCGCAGTTGCTGGATTCAGCCGAACTGACGCCGATGATGAAACAGCTCTCACATTGGTTCGACTGGATCATCATTGATTGCCCGCCGGTTCTTCCGCTGGCGGATACGAGCGTCTGGGAAAAGCTGGCTGACGGCATTCTCCTGGTCGCCCGACGCGGAGTCACCGCAAAGCGCAAGTTGAAAAGAGGAACAGAGGCTCTCGATGAAAGCAAGATCATTGGAGCGATTCTGAATTCCTCGACACGTTCCAACGAAGAGGACTACTACCGTTATTCCCGTCGCGCGGCTGAAACGGAGCCGGAAAGCCTTCTACAGGATTAAAGGTAGTCCCCAGAGTTTCCGGATTCAAAGTTCCCCGAACAACCAAATCTTTAGCTCGCCTTCTGCCGTTTGCGAGAGAGGAGTGAAATCAGGTGGCAATGCTGGGCACAGATAACATTGCGATCATCAGGGGCCGCACGGTCTCTGAAACTTCAGCGGAAGAGCGCGAAGTCCTTAACGAAGAGAGTTTTCTGAAGGCGCTTGCCCTCGAACGCAAGCGATCGGAGCGATCGAACAACCCTTTTCTTCTCATGCTTCTGGAGACGGGTGAAACCCCTCGACCGGCGGCAGAGCGAAGCGCGCTCGACCGTGTAACCTCCGCATTGCTGCCGACGACTCGGGAGACCGATGTCGTGGGCTGGTATCAAAAAGCGGCAGTTGTCGGGGTCATCTTCACGGGCCTTTCAGCCGAAGACAAGTGCGCGACACTCAGCACGCTGCTGAATAAGGTCAACGCCGCAATGCGTGCGGAACTGACATTCGACCAGTTCAGCCAGATCAGCATCTCGTTCCACTTCTTCCCCGATAACTGGTCGGACGACGGGCCGAAGCATTCGAACGATCCCGCTCTCTATCCCGACTGCTTCACACCGGTCAACGGGAGAGTGGGGATGCTGGGCATTAAGCGCGCGATGGATATCGCTTTCAGCTTAGCCGCGCTTCTCGCCTGTCTTCCGCTCCTGCTCGCGATTGCACTGGCGGTCAAGTTCAGTTCCAGGGGGCCGATCTTTTTTCGCCAGAAGCGGGTTGGTCAGTACGGGCGGACCTTTACATTTCTAAAGTTCCGGTCGATGTACGTGAACAACGATCACACTGCGCACCGCGAATACGTCAGCCGTCTCATCGCGGGGAACGCAGAACGCGTGGCCGTCAGTGGAAATAAGGATGGCGTCTATAAGCTAGCAAACGACAAGCGAATCACGCCGCTCGGAGGCATCCTGCGCAAGACCAGTCTTGACGAGCTGCCGCAGCTTTTCAATGTGCTTAGCGGAGATATGTCTCTGGTCGGTCCCCGGCCCCCGATTCCCTACGAACTCGCGGCTTACCAGACGTGGCATCGCCGCCGCCTTCTGCAGGTTAAGCCGGGAATTACGGGACTTTGGCAGGTAACCGGACGGAGCCGCGTCTCCTTTGACGACATGGTGCGACTGGACCTGCAATACGCGACGAGTTGGTCGCCCTGGCTCGATCTGAAGATCCTCGCTCAGACGCCGGCTGCAGTCGTTAAGGGTGCCTACTAGATCCAGTTCGTCTTTTCCCTGTCCTGAGTTCCTCCCAGCTCCATTTTTCAAATCCCTCAAGCTGTACTGAGATATTCCACGCAATCACCCAACGGGTGGAAAGAGCGGTCCTGTCATTATGAACGTCGGAGTCATCGGCTACGGTTATTGGGGGCCGAACGTAGCCCGGAACGTGGCCAATCTTGAAGGGGCGCAACTGGTCTCAATCGCGGAGCTGAGCCCCAAAGCACGTCAGCGCGCCCAAAAGGCGCATCACGGGATCCATGTAACCGCAGACGCGTGCGAGCTGATCAAATCTCCAGACATCGATGCGGTCGCCGTGATCACGCCCGTATGGACGCATTACGAGCTTGCCAAAGCGGCTCTTCTGGAAGGTAAGCACGTGTTTGTGGAGAAACCCTTCACCAGCACGACGCAGCAGGCGGAAGAGCTGATTGAACTCGCGGAGCGCAAAAACCTGAGGATCATGGTTGATCATACGTTTCTCTTTACCGGCGCGGTGAAGAAGATCCACCAGCTGGTAAGTGACGGCACTCTGGGGAGGCTCTTCTACTACGACTCCACGCGCGTCAACCTTGGGCTTTTTCAGCACGACATTAATGTCCTCTGGGATCTGGCGCCGCATGATCTGTCGATCATGGATCACCTTCTTCCGGGGCGTCCTGAAGCTGTTTCAGCCAATGGACAGGGACACCTGAACGGACATGAGGATGTCGCGTTCATGACCGTTTATTTTCCGGACCAGGTCATCGCTCACATCAACGTGAACTGGCTCTCTCCCGTCAAAATCCGCACCACTCTGATCGGCGGCGAAAAGCGAATGCTGGTCTGGAACGACCTCGAAGCAGACGAGAAAGTCAAGGTCTACGACAAGGGTGTCGACATTACGAGCCGCGAGGGCGTGTACGAGTTGCTGGTGAGTTACCGTTCGGGCGACATGTGGGCGCCTCAGCTGGAGCAGGCTGAAGCGCTGCGGCACGAGCTTTCCTATTTTGTCGAGTGCATTTCGAGCGGTCAGGATCCGCACAATGACGGTCGAGCCGGGATGCGAGTCGTGGCGATGCTCGAAGCTGCCAGTGAGTCGCTGAAGAAGCGGGGAGAACTGGTTTACCTGTGAGCGAAAATTTCTGGAACGCAGTAGCACCTGACGTAAAGCTCGGCGCCAATGTTCGTCTCTCGCGGTTTATCAATCTCTATGGCTGTGAGATCGGGGAGGAAAGCAAGATTGGCGCATTTGTGGAAATTCAAAAGAACGCCAGAGTTGGCCGTCGCTGCAAAATATCGAGCCACACCTTCATTTGCGAGGGGGTGGTGATTGAGGACAATGTTTTTGTCGGTCACGGAGTTACATTTACCAACGATGTTTATCCTCGCGCCACCGCAGCTGACGGAAACCTGCAGACGGAAGCTGACTGGAGGGTTGAACCTACGACTGTCTGCAAAGGGGCTTCAATTGGATCGGGCGCGACGATCCTCTGCAATCTGACTATCGGTGAAAACGCCATCGTCGGCGCAGGCGCCGTTGTAACCAAGAGCGTTCCCCCGAACGCAGTTGTTGTCGGTAATCCAGCCAAAGTGCTGCGCTTTCTCGCACCCAATATGGAGGGGTCCAATGTCATTTCCTGAAGGAATTCCGTTTCTTGATCTCGTAACTCCACATGTGGAACTGGAGAACGAACTGGTCGAGGTATTTCGCCGGGCATTGCACACGGCGAGCTTTATCGGCGGCACTATGGTGGAGGAGTTCGAAGCGAGCTTTGCCCGATTCTGCAGCACGGATTACGCGATTGCCGTGAACAGCGGGACCGATGCGCTGCGATTTGCACTGATGGCGTGCGGCATTCGCCACGGCGACGTTGTTCTGACGGTTCCGCACACGTTCATCGCGACGACGGAGGCGATCTCGCAATGCGGCGCCCTGCCCGAATTCATCGACATCGACGAGCAGACCTACAACTTGTCTGTCGGAAGGCTTGAGGAATACCTGGAGAAGCAGTGCACCCGAGACAAATCCGGGCGCTTAATCAGCCACCGGAGCAATCGCCCGGTAACGGCGATTGTACCTGTGCATCTCTACGGCCAAATGGCGGACATGGACGGCATCCTCGCTCTCGCGGACGAATATGGGCTGATCGTCGTGGAAGATGCATGCCAGGCACATGGCGCGGAATACTTCTCAGCGAAGATGGGCCGGTGGATGAAGGCAGGTACAATGGGGCGCGCGGCCGCTTTTAGCTTCTACCCGGGAAAAAATCTCGGAGCGTGTGGTGAGGCGGGAGCCGCCGTGACCAACGACAGCGAGATCGCTTCCACGATTCGCATGCTGCGCGACCACGGCCAGACGCAGAAGTATTATCACGACGTGGAGGGATATAACGGACGTCTTGATTCCATCCAGGCAGGGCTGCTGCGAACCAAACTGTCTTATCTGCCCAAATGGAATGAGCAGCGGCGCGACCGCGCCGCCGAGTACAATCGGCTGCTGGCGGGCAATGACGCCGTGGTCTGTCCGTATGAGCCAACCTGGTCCAGGGCCGTATATCACCTTTATGTGATTCGTACCGCGGATCGCGATGGTCTCATCAGCCAACTGAAGCAGGCGGGGATCGGCGCGGGAATCCACTACCCGGTTCCGCTACACATGCAAAAAGCCTATTCATGGCTGAACTACCGGAAATCAGATTTGCCGGTGACTCGCCGGGTAGCAGCTGAGATCGTGTCGCTGCCGATGTTCCCGCAGCTACGTCAGGAGCAGCAGGTCCGCGTCGCTGCCGAGATTGAGAAGTTCACTGCATTCAACCTGACTAAGGCTGCGGCCGTCAGCGAAGTGGCACTTCTGACCACGGAACAAACAGCCTGAACCACGGGTCAGGGAGCGAACCCAATCGTTGACTACCTCAAGGTCTGTCCTTCCCATCGGCTGAATATTCAAACTCCCGAGCCACGCCGCAATGAAGAGTCAACACAAAACCGGCATTTGCATCGTAGTCGAGAATCTCGCGGTGCCTCTCGATCGCCGGGTGTGGAAGGAGGCGTGTGCACTCCGAGATGCCGGTTATCGGGTATCCGTCGTTTCGCCCAAAGGACGTGGCTTTACGAAGAGCTACGAAGAACTCGATGGAATCGAGATCTATCGTCACTCGGTGCGTGAGGGGCGGGGCGTTGGAGGGTACATTATCGAGTACGGGTGGGCCCTGGCAATGGAGTTTCTCCTTACTCTGCGGATATTCATGAGAACCCGCTTCCGCATCCTCCAGGCATGCAATCCGCCCGACACAATTTTCCTGATCGCGTTGTTCTTTAAGCTGTTCGGAGTGCGGTTTGTCTTCGATCACCACGACCTCTGCCCGGAACTTTTCGAAGCGAAATTCGGGAGGAGATCGGGAATGCTATATCGGCTGTCCCGCTTTTTCGAGTCCTGCACATTTCGCACTGCGGATATCTCCATTGCGACCAATGATTCCTTCAAGGAAATAGCAACTGGGCGAGGCGGACGAAAAGAGGACAAGGTGTTCATTGTCCGCAATTCTCCGGATCTCTCAAAATTCCGGAAGCCCGCGGGTGCGGAAAAAGGAAAGTTCGGAAGGTCGTTCTTGGTTGCGTATGTCGGATTTATGGGATCGCAGGATGGGATTGAACTGCTGCTCGAGTCCATCGACGAACTCGTGAACGTGCACAAGCGCTGCGACACCCATTTTGTGCTCGTCGGCGGCGGCGACATGCTGAAGCAGATCGAAGCGATCATTGCGACGAAGAACCTCGGCGAGTATGTCACGATGACCGGTCAGGTGACTCACGATGAAGTCGCTGCGTGGCTGGCGAGCGCCGATATCGGTGTGGCGCCCGATCCCAAAAATGTGCTCAATGACAATCTGACGATGATCAAGATTCTGGAGTATATGGCATTTAGCCTCCCGGTTGTTTTGTATGACCTGAAGGAGGGACGCTATATCGCAGATGCGGCCGCACTATACGCTGCGCCGAATGATCCAGCAGATTTTGCCCGCAACATTTCAAAGCTCCTTGATAACGACAATCTCAGAGCACAGCTGGGAAGCATTGGCCGGAAAAGAATTGAGGAAGGCCTGAACTGGGATGCGGAACGCCGGTCGTTGCTCAACGCCTATGCCGCGGCAGGACAAGCGAGATGATGGGGAGCACGTTATCCACCGCATTGCAGAACGAAGGGCTGCGCGGACAGGTGACTGCCCGAAATGCCACACATCGAGTTGCGCGCTGGCGCAATGCCTTGTTTCTGGCTCTGATGGCGAGCCTGATCCTGCCGGATGTCGCGCATGGTGCCGACCTTGTCGTTGTTCGCGGAGGCGGAAGTCACAGACAGCAGGAGCAGCAACTTGAAACAGCCGCTGAGTTTTATGGCATCAGCGTGAAATGGGTTTCAGTCACAGGTGCGAATACCGCCGCCGTGATTCGCAGTTCAGAACAAGGCGATGTGGTTGGTTTGGCGGTGGAAGCGGAAGCTCTTGCGGCCATTCGGCCGGATACGCTGCTGCCGATGTTAAAGAGCAAGTCCGGTGTTGACCTGCCGTTGCTTTTGTTCGGATTCGAGCCCGGGGACAGTTCGATCGAGCTGTCTGCGTGGTCGGGGGGCGCCATCTCGTCGGTATCCACCCTTGCCGGAGGATCTCCGATTCACTATCAGGTGGGTCCGCGATCAGCAGTGACCGGCGAGTTAGGCGGCGTTGAGCTTCCGTTCGCCGGGACCAACGGAGCCTATTTCGTTTCGACAGTCGGGACTCAGCTTCAGGTGCTTCTCGGCCTTCGGAACATGCAAAGCGGCGGCCCTTCGTTTGTCGAGAGCCGTACTCAGGGGCACGAGATCTTCCTGCTCTGCGGAGCGCCGATTCCAGCCGCAGCGGAAGCGACGTTGGGCACGGCGAATATCGTCGACGCTTTTTCTCCCCTTGCGCCAGCTATGATGTTTGTGAAATACGCGGCGGGCGATCGAGGATGGCATTCTCCAGGCCACTACGCAAATCTCACGATTGATGATCCCTGGCTCCGCCAACCGTACGGAGCGGTTGATTACAGGGGTCTCCTTGCTGAGATGGACAAGCATCAGTTTCACACCACCATCGCCTTCATTCCCTGGAATTACGACCGGAGCCAGGCAGAGGTGGTTGCGCTCTTCCGGAGCAGACCGGATCGGTTCTCGATCAGCGTTCACGGAGACAATCATGATCATAAGGAATTTGAAGACCTGAGGAACAGGCCACTGACCGATCAGATTGCAAGGCTGGAGCAAGCGCAGGCCCGGATGGATAAGTTCCAGCAACTGACCGGAATACCCTATGATCACGTTTTCGTCTTTCCACACAGTATCGGGGATGAACCGATTCTGAATCAGTTGAAGAGCGAGAACTTTCTCGCGACGGTGAACTCCACCAACTATCCCATGGACCGGCGGCCGCCGGCTGACTCGCTGTATGCCCTGCGCCCGGTTACGATCGCGTTCGGCGATTTCCCGAGCGTACTGCGGTACCCCGCCGAGATGCCGCAGCCGCGCACTCTGATGGCGGTAAATGGCTTCCTGGGTAATCCGCTTCTGTTTTATGTTCACCAGGATTACTTCTCCACCGGCGTTGGAGCATTCAATCACGTTGCTGACGAAGTCAATTCCCTGGAGCCGAGCACGCATTGGAGCAGCCTGGGCACTATCGCATCGCATCTGTATCTCGAACGGACAGCAGACCTTTCCGATCACGAGGTACTGAGCTTTTCGAGCGCTGTGAGCCTCCAGAACAATTCGAACCACGTGATCTCATACCAGGTTGAAAAGGCAGAGCCGGACGCTTCGCTTATCCAGTCTGTGCAGGTCAACGGCAAGGACTGTTCATACAAGATCGAGGCTGGGACTCTGAAATGCAGGTTCACGTTGCAGGCGGGACAGAATGCGGACTGGAGAATGAGCTATCGCGATCCGTCCAGGCCGGCTACGGTCGATATCGGTAAGCGATCGCTACGGGTCTATCTGCTGCGGGAAGCATCGGATTTTCGGGACATCGAACTGTCGCGCTTCAGTGCCGGCGCCTGGATTACGCGGGAATATTACAGCCACGATGCGTCGACTCGCCGGGCCGCCCTTCTCGCACTAGTTGTTCTTGCAGCATTGATAGGAATTGTCGTGCTTGTCAAAGCAGCCCGGCGGCAAAGAACTCCGGAAGTCAGGTCGGCAACCCATTAGCCCCATCGGAAGAGCCTGCGATGAGCATTGATATAAAACAATACGTCGTGATAACCCCTGTGCGGGACGAGGAAGATCACCTTGCAGGGACGATTGAAAGCATGGTGCAGCAGACGCGGCTTCCCATGCAGTGGGTCATTGTCAACGACGGATCGACGGACGGAACCGCGCGCATTCTCGACGACTGTGCGAAGCGGTATCCCTGGATCACCGCGGTGCATCGGCCCGATCGCGGATTTCGAAAATCGGGTGGAGGCGTGGTTGAGGCCTTCTACAGCGGCTATGCCGCCCTCGCAGATACAGGCTGGAACTTCCTTGTCAAATTCGACGGCGATCTATCGTTTGAATCGACTTATTTCGCAGACTGCCTCGGGGAATTTGAGCGCGATCCAAAACTGGGCGTGGGAGGCGGAGTCATCTGCTATGTCGAGGAAGGCGGGCGCAAGGTATTCGAAGAAGCGCCGTCGTTCCATGTACGAGGGGCAACGAAGATCTACCGCAGAGAGTGCTGGGAAGGGATCGGCGGCCTGCTGCGGGCGCCGGGCTGGGACACATTTGACGAAGTCAAGGCGAACAGTCTGGGCTGGAAGACGAGGAGCTTCCCAGAGCTCCATCTGGTCCATCATCGGATAACCGGCTCCGCAGACGGAGTGTGGCGTACCGGTGTGAAATATGGCAGAGCCAATTACATATGCGGTTATCATCCGCTCTTCGTGATGGGCAAATGCGCGGCTCGCCTGGTGCGGCCTTCATCCGCCCGCAGCGCTGTGGCCCTGTTGTACGGCTATATTTCGAGTTACCTTATGCGAACACCGCAGGTGGACGATCGTGCGACGATCCGATATCTGCGCTCGCAGCAGCTTCGAAGGCTGTTCGGTGGAGAGACGATCTGGAGGTAGTTATGTTCTCCGGGCACAACCGAGCTTTGCGGACTTTGACGAGGAAAAGGATTGAATCTGGCACTTCCTGGCACGGAGGTGGCACCAGCTTCGCGATTCGTATGGACTCAAAACACGATCACGTACGGGCACTATTCGAGCAGCCCGAAAAGTACCTCGGACCCCGGCAATACGATATTGAAATTCGGGTCGGGGTGGTGGAACAGTTTACGAACCAGCGCCGCTTTGGGCGGGTGCTTGATATCGGATGCGGCAACGGGTCGATCTCGCTGCCTCTGCTCCGGCGGTCTGACAAACTGACGCTGGTGGATCTTTCAAGCCGCATGCTCCATCTCGCGCGCAGGCGCGTTCCCGCGGATCGCGTGAAAGATGTGGAACTGATCCATGGTGATTTTCTGGAGCTGAATTTTGAGCCAGGGTCGTTCGATTTGATTTGCTGCATCGGGGTTCTGGCGCACGTGGCGTCACCGGCCGAGGTGGTGGCCCGGATTCGCCAGCTGGCGAAGCCAGGCGCGCTGGTGATCCTCGAGTTTACCGATAGTTTTCATTTCTGGGGCATACCGGTGGTGCTCTATCAGAAACTTCTCAACCTCATGCGTCCGGCACCGTACCGGCTGAACCGCCTGAGGAGACGTGACGTGATGAAGATTTGCGAAGAGAACGGCCTGGAGCCGGTGGAGATCTACCGATATGGCCTCCCGCCTCTTGGCTCCTCGAAGGTGCTGAGCCAGGAACAGATGTTTCGATTGACGCGCTTTCTGTTCGGGCCGGCCGATCGCAACCGGAATGCATGGATGGGCAATCAATTTCTTTGCTGTCTTGAACGGGAACAGAGCCGAGCGGAGAGCGTGGGAGCGCCGGAAGACAGCCTGGTCGTCGCCAATCGAGCGTGAATGACGCCGGCGTGAGCGCGTTGGGATTTGTTGAAGATATTGGCCCGAAACGATCGCAGGAATCGATCTCTTTGAATGTACGAGACTGAAGCAAATCGAAAATCAGCGCCGGAGAACGAGATTCCGGCCGAAATCTCCGCGCATTTCGCTGGGACGAGCGACCGCCTCGAGGCCCGGACGCTTCTTCCCTGGAGCGAACACTGCACGGAATGCGCCTGGCCGACTTGCTATACCACCTGCGATTTGTACGAGCCTCGCGAAGATGGCCGGTGCAGGCGGTTTGCCGACGGAATGGTTCGGGTGGATTGCTCTTCGGCACTCAATTCCTATTTGTTGAAGATTCGTTTTAAGCGCTGGGGAAAGTTATGGACCCCGGGCACTGTGCGGCTCTATTCAATGGCCGAGGCGCAGAAACGTGAAGAAGGCGATTACCGATTCGGCAAGTTCCTCTCGCAGTTACCCCTGCCGTCGAATCTGAAGGCGCCCCTCACCCGGCGACGCTACACCTGGAAGAAGAGGGTAGCGGGCACGATGGCTGAAGCGGGTCCGTTGCCAACCTCGTTTCTTTGCGAGTGCTACAACCCCGAAGCTCATACAGTTCGGCTTACACTGGCAATCCGGCCTGACAGCGGTGCCGTTCAAATCCAGTTTCAGAAGCTGATCGAGCTTGCGCCGGGGTTTCACCGCTTCCGGATACCCGTTGAAGAAATTGCGCGACTGGTCGATCTCCGGCAGCCATTCGGCGTCGAGTTAATTCCGAATGAAGTGGCGGACATCACGACCCTGTTTTTTGGGGTGATGGAGTTTGTCAAAGAGGCCGAGGTTCCTTCAACGGACAAGGCAAGGATCAAATGTGTTGTTTGGGACCTGGATAACACGCTATGGAACGGAATCCTTGTCGAAACGGGAGTTGAAAGTCTGAAACTGAAGCCGGGAATCCGCGACGTCCTGCGCACGCTCGATGAGCGCGGGATTCTGCATTCGATCGCCAGCAAGAACAATCCAGACGAAGCCATGGAAGCCCTCCGACATTTCCAAATTGACGGCTACTTCCTGTGCCCGCAGATATCATGGCAGCCCAAGAGCGCGGCGATGGCGGCCGTTGCGAGAGAGCTCAACATTGGACTCGATTCGCTGCTTTTTGTGGACGATTCGCAGTTCGAGCGTGAAGAAGTAGCTGCTGTTCATCCCCAGGTGCGGACTCTGAACGCCGAGGAATACGGTGGATTGCCGGACATGAAGGGCTGCCAGGTTCCGGTGACGGACGAAGGCCGCGAGCGCCGGAAGATGTATCAACTGGAAGCAAAGAGACAGGAAACTGCCCAGGCGTTCGGAGAGGATTACCTGGAGTTTCTGCGGCATTGCCAGATTCAACTGCTGATCGATCCGTTATCGAAGGAGAACCTGGCGCGGGTGCATGAGCTGACGCAGCGGACCAACCAGATGAATTTCTCGGGAACGCGCTACGACCGGGACGTTCTCAGCAAAATCCTCGACACACCGTGGCTGCACACCTACGTGCTGACGTGTGAGGACCGTTTTGGGTCCTATGGGATCATCGGTTTCAGCATCGTTGACAGTCGCGAACCGCGCATGACCGATCTGATGTTCAGCTGCAGGGTGCAGTCGAAACGGGTAGAGCATGCGTTTCTGGGGTATCTGCTGCGGCGCTACATTGGCGAAACTGGCAGAGACTTTTACGCCAACTATCGAAAGACATCGCGCAATGCACCATCGGGCAAAGTTTTCGAGGACATGCGCATGGAGGCACTGGAGAGCGCGGACGGGGTGACGTCCCTGATTTTCCGGAAGGAACACAAGGTTTCGGATGACGCAATTATCGCGATCGTCGACAGCGGCGTGCTGGCCGGCACGGCCAAGGTTTAGCGCATGCGCAGTGCACTGGTTTCGCTGAGGCGAAAGTTGATTGCACACACGAATCAGCGCCTTGCGGTCTGGGGCTCGCTTGGATCGGTGGTGACCTTCACCTTCGACGATTTTCCGCGAACTGCGCTGACGGCCGGAGGCGATATTCTCCGAGCGGCGGGCGTTCACGGCACCTACTACGCAGCGATGGGGATGATGAACTCCACGAATCATCTCGGGGAACAGTTTCGGCGCGATGACCTCGACAGCCTTCTTCGCGACGGCCATGAACTGGCGAATCATACGTTCGATCACACTTCGTGCCAGAAATCATCGGTGAAGCAGTTCACCGAAGACGTACGAAAAGGAGAACTGGCCATTCGAGAGGTGACCGGCGATGCGGAATGCGGCAATTTTGCCTATCCCTATGGTCGAGTTACGATCCGTGTGAAGGGCGAGGTGGGACCCCGGGTTCGCAGCTCGCGCGGGATCTGGGAAGGGATCAATGGACCTACAGTTGATTTGAATCTGATGCGCGCCAACAGTCTATACGCCGGCATCGAGCAAAGCCAGCGCGTGCGCAATCTGATTCTGGAAAACGAAAGGCGACAGGGTTGGCTGATTTTTTACACGCATGACGTGCAGAAGTCGCCGTCTCCGTATGGATGTACTCCCGAAATGCTGCAATTTGCAGTATCGGCTGCCGCAAGATCCGGCGCGAGAATTCTGACCGTTGCCGAGGTAATGTCGAATCTCGCAGCTTAACAGAGGCCTTGTACGGCCCCGCTGCGCAGATTTCAGGGGGATTTCTGAAATGAAGGAAGCGTCAATCGTGAAACTGTCGATTGTGATTCTCTGCTGGAACGACCAAAAGGTAATCATTGATTGCCTTGATTCGATCTTCACGCGCACGCATGCGACTGAATTTGAAGTGATCGTTTCCGACAATGGGTCGACCGACGGTTCGCCGGAATTGATTCGGCAAAAGTTCCCGCTGGTTCGCGTGATTGAGAACCGGGCGAACCTCCGATTCTCAAAGGGAAACAACGTGGGCATCGAGGCGAGTTCCGGCGAATATGTCCTGATCCTGAATCCTGACACGATCGTGCAGGAAGGATCGCTGGACCGGCTGGTGGCGTTCGCCGATGCGCATCCGGATGCGGGGGGCTTCGGCTGCAGAATCCTGAATCCGGACGGTTCGTATCAGCGATCAGCTCGCCCCTTCCCCACCATCTGGCGCTGCTGGATTTCAGCCCTGGGGCTGGCGGGGCTTGGCCGCTTCGCGAAGGTTTTTACCGCGGACGAGTACCTGGGATGGAATGGTGACACAGTGCGCCCCATCGACTGGCAATCGGGCTGCTGTCTCCTTGTCCGGTCTGGCCTGCTGAAACAGCTGGGCGGTTTCGACGATCAGTTTCAGTACTATTACGAAGACGTCGATCTGTGCCGACGGATCTGGGGTGCGGGGCATCCGGTACTGTTTACCCCCAGCGCGACCGTAATTCATCTGGGCGGTCAGTCCACTTCGACCCGTTTCCCGGTTCCGTTCGAGTTGGATAAGCACCGGAACCGCTACCGCTACTTTTACAAATATTTTGGCCAGAAAGGGGCGAGGAGCTGTCGCCGTCACTCGCTGACGCGCATTCGCGTCCGACAGGTTAAATATGGCATTCGCGCCATGTTCAGGCCTACGGAAGGTCTCCGCCGACGGATGGAACTGTACAGGGCGGCAGCGGAATGGAACCGGCAAATCGACCCAGTCGAGCTGGTGCAGCACGGGCGAGAGCCGGAAACCTGCAAGCGGATCGCGTTACAGATCCCGCAGTGACCGGAAATTCCACATTTTTATATGGTTACGATGCAAGAAATGGGCGGCTGCGCGTGACGAAAAAGATGGGCTTGACGACATCGACCCAGCGATGATTACCTAAGTTTGCACTTGGGGCACATCCCGAGCACGCCAAAAGGACTTCTGTGAGAAACTTTTGGCACACAAGCCTGAGGTAAATATGCGTTTGAAAAAGATGGGAAGCCCAGTTTCGTTGTCCTATGTCAGGCATTTTTTTGTCCTGATCGTCGTTTGTCTGCTGTGCGCGCCGGTATTTGCCGCCTGCCATGCCGTTTCCCCGACAGGTTCGGGTGCGATGACCGGGGCGAACTGGAGCAATGCCTACGCGAATCTGCCTTCAACGCTGGTTCGAGGAGACGTCTATTATCTGGCCGACGGCAACTATGGGACGAGCCTGAACATCAGTACTGCAGCGTCGGGCACAACGACCATCACCATCAAGAAAGCGCAGGCTTACGATTACGGCCGCGCCACCGATGGATGCCCGAATGACATCAGTTCCGGATGGAATGCAGCCACGATGGGATCCGCCCAGGCGGTTTGGCAGAACACGTCATCAGGTGGAGGCCCGTTCATTCACCTCGGTACCGGCGGTTACTACATTATTGACGGCAACGGCCAGTCGACACCGCCGACCGTTGGATGCGGCGGCGTGCAGGCGAACTCTCCAGCTTCGATGACCGCCGCTCCATCCAGCCCGGCAGATTGCGGAATAAAGTGGGACGATTCAACGTGTACCGCCACAGCCGACAACGGATGCGATGGCGGTGCCGGGATGATCCGAGGAGGCGGACCTGGAATCCAGCTGAAGAGCATGGAAATCAAGGGTCAGGGCCTCAACCCCGCCGGGAACAACGACTCCGA